>Ga0307514_10003387_pt1 | contig 15387 bp, 14 predicted proteins | sample 16_EM_MG_FD_203088 | JGI IMG/M metagenome (GOLD analysis project Ga0307514, IMG submission 203088) | Populus trichocarpa ectomycorrhiza microbial communities from riparian zone in the Pacific Northwest, United States - 16_EM | ecosystem: Host-associated > Plants > Roots > Unclassified | place...
CCCACCCCTCGGGAACCAACCCGGCAAGCGCCCCCCCCACCTGTCCTCCAGCCCCCCAACCGGACGCTGGAATCCCAAACTCCCGGTCTGCATATACCTGTCCGTCGATAATCCTAGCTATGGCAGCCACCTCAGAGATAGACGAGTATATCGCCGCACGAATAGATTTATCCAGTTGCAATTCCTGCTGCGTGATTTTAGATCTGAGAGCGTGTAGTTGTTTCGTCAAATGGGCTCTTGTCGCCTTCGCTGTTTCGGGGGTATCAGTCGTTGTGGACGCCCGTGCGAATGGTGTCTGGGGCACATCAGCCAGATGTGGCGGGAGAGAGACGCCTAGATGAAGCAATAGCGCAATCTCTGGATCTTCCCCATCATAGAACCCATCTCCATCATCATTATCATCATCACCATCATCATCATCAGAGTATTCATCACCAGTACGACCCCGCCTGCGCCGGCGGGGTGTATACCTCCCTGCGGTTCTTTTGGGAGTACTTGGCGGAACTACAGGGGCTGATGACTGCTGTACCACAGCGCGGCGAAGATGAGCGGGGAGATGTTTAGTGGGGGAGGTACTACCTTTTCCACCAGGGGTTCTTGCTAGTGCAAGTCTAGACGCAGAAGTGCCATCATGGGGAGGAGGAGTGCTACCCCTGTCACCGCCAGCAGCACGGTCACGAGATTGCGGGAGAGGTGATTTAGCGAGGGTTTCGAGCTGGCTGGAGAGCTTCTTGAGCGCTCTGTAGCGGTAGAGGTCTTTCTCGAGGAAGTGGATTATGTGCTGGTTGCGGGCTTGGAGTTGGAGCAGGACATTGCGGATCTACTCACAAGAGTATCGATTAGTAGAATATAAAAGAGGAGGGAAATAAAGGACTGCGTTACATATGCCCCTCTCCCACTAATAACCTCCTCTAACATTCCTTTCCTTTTCTGCACCTCTCCTACTACTGGCCTAAGAAACTCCGCCTCCGCACTCATCTTCGCCACATCCGGAATCTCTGCATCAAGGGACTCCAAATCCGCCTTAAGCACTGCAATATACTCATCCTGCTCTGGCTGCTTTTCCCCATCAGGCAACTGTTCCCCAGACAGTGCCTCAAAATACGTCCTATCCAGCCTATGTCTCACAACAGTCGTCATCAAGCTTGAAAGCTTAACTGTCATCTTTCGCACCTTCTCGACTATATCCCCTTCTTTGGTGGTGTCTAATCCCTCTACGCTCGTCTCCTCTGCTAGCCTCTCCAGTTTTTCGACAGCTTTATCATCACTCGCGAGTAGATTCTTGATAAATTTCAGATCCACAAGCCCCATAGTCTCTCCCTGTGCCTCACCAGGTTTCCCCTCGGCCATTAAATCATTTAACTGGTGTCTCAGCGTGATCGTCAAATTCTCAATCTACCCTCCCGTTCTCGGGTTAGCCCCCATTCGCATTCAACCCCACCCAGCCTCCATGAGATCAATGGAGAGAAGACCTACATCAGCTCCCAACCTCTCCCTCTCCGCTTGCCACTTCTTCTTCCGCTTCTCTCTCAGCTTTGCCTTCGCCTCCTTCACCCCTGCTTCCCTCTTCCTAATCCCCTCCAATACCTCCCTCTGGCGGCTCAAAACCTCCGTCTGCCTCTTATACCCATCAGTACTTTCCCTCAACATCTCAATCTCCACTCGTAGCTCTTCATCACTGGGGGTATACACCAGCCCTAAATCCCGGGATTTATGCAGCTTCAGTAGGTGTGTAGTTTTGATATGTTCATATCTATATCCGGAAGTTATATCTACGCTCGTATCAGTTTATTTCCCCCCAACGATTGGCATGAAGTGGGTAACATACATCTCCGCCTCCTCAAGCCCCAGAATACATTCCTCCCCAAGATACCGCTCTGTATATTCTACCACCTCCACGGCGGTCTTGTCTTGGGCGAACGCCCATGATAACTCCTCTTTTGCTAATGGTATATCATGTGTCTGCAGAATTCTATAGATGTGGGCTTGTGCTTCTTCAGGTGTCATTTTTCAGGGCTTTATTGTGAATGGGATTGTCCCGCGCTTCTTGTCAGGGGTGAGCTTAAGCTTCCTTGGCAGGCCGATGGGCTGCCAAGAGTTCACATGGCAGTTTTTTTATTTATTTAAAGAATCATTAATCGCATTCATCCTATATAGAATATGGCGATGGACTGCAGCTCCCGTGGCCTCTCTCCCCACACGGGCCAGTCCCTGCCCTTCACATGGCAGTTCCGATTGTTCAACAGAGGCAGAGTACAGTTCTCAGGTCCATTCTATGTCCAATTGGTTAATGTTGTACATCTACCGGGTTTATAGGTATGTACCTCATGCGAATCTGCCTGGTTGCGGAACTCTGGAATGAACACATGGCCACGTGGTTGGCCGTGAATATACTTTCCTCCAGGTAGGTAAGTAGCTACATCACCTAGTCATCGCAGCGGCAATAAAACAAATACCCACCATCCAATGATCAACCTGGCACATCGCAGTGAAGCTTCAATTCCCGGTTATTGTAGTCCAAATAAGATTGGAGATCGTCATACAGGCACACGTAAAAAAAAGGTACTGTTGGGTTGATATTCTTCACATTGATATGCTATTTTGCTGATGCTTTATTTGATTCCATTATTCACTCAGCAGCGACCAAAAGACCCACTTCCGCATCCCTACCCTAGGATCCCTATGGTGGATTAACTTCCACTCCCTATCGAAAAAGGAAAACGAAGAGATATATGAATAATAAATAAAAAGGGGTAGTCAGAAAACGAAAGACGGCATTTTTTTGTCAGACAGAAGTGAGAGGGTGAGAGGTGGCTTGTGTTTTAACTAAAAGAATTAAAGGTTAAGACAAGCTGCGGGGATTGAAGATTAATAACCAAAAACGAATAAACAAGAGTACCAGGTAAACAAATACAAAGAAAGAGAACTTAACAAGTGAGGTAAGTTAACTGTGAATTGGGTCAACAACAGAAACAGAGAGATAAAAAAGAAAGATAAATGATGGCGTGAATAAGCCCCCATAATAAATAATCATGCATGGATTCTGCTTCCCGTAACCAATAGAGAACCTCCACTTATTTCTATCTCTATAACATCTTCAATATATTCATTCATGTGATGGTTCTTGCGAAACTGAGATATTTTGCATGGTTAACGTTGCTCCTCCTCGGCCCATGTTCCTTCCTGAATAGGCATTCCGTAGACACCATTGCCCATACCTTGCTGAGGGATCTGTTGTCCCTGGGGCAAGTGGGGGAGGCTAACAGCACGAGCATGCTGACCACGGACAACATTTAAGTTGCTCATGCTATTGTTTATGTTTCCATCAACAGCGGCAGCGGCAGCCTGCGCAGCTGGGTCAAGCTGAGAGTGCTGACCGTAAACGGCGTTGGCAACGGCCGCTGCTTGCTGAGCGGCAGCAAGCTGCTGCTGGAGAGAGGCAGAATAGGCAGCGGCCTCCTGTTGCTGTTGCTGTTGCGCAAGGTAAACTTGAAGAGGGTTGGCAGTGATGTGATTCAAGGCAGCGGTGTTGGGTGGGGTGTTGCCATTTGGATTAGTGTTAGGGAGCCCAGGAGAGAGTGAGTTTGGGGAATTGCCGGAACCTGATTGTTGCGAGAGATTTGGCTGTAATCCTGCACTTGGGGGTCCATTGACAGGACTTCCATTTATCTGCGCATTGCCAGAAGTGGGGGTTCCGGCCTGTGCGTTGATCTGGCGAGGTGGATTTCCGCACCTATCCTTACCAAAGTTGATCTTGAACCTCTTGTACTCCTCCCTGCCTCGAACCGCTTCAATTGCCTTGATAGCATTGGCAATATTGGTAAAGTTGACAAACGCACAGCTCTTCTCCCTCAGAGCGTTAACAAGTTCTATCTCACCATATTCAGAGAAGTCTTGCCTCAAACGCTCCTCGCTCCAGGATTCATCCAAGTTTCCAATATAAACATTCCTGGAAGCACCCCCAGATACTGCAAGGGCAATAGCCGGGGGAAGCGCACCAGAGTGCTTACCCCATCCAATCTTCAGTCTTCGATTATGGATCATAAGACCCTGGAGGTTGCTAAGGGCATAGAAGCTAGCAGCTGCGGTAGGATCAATGAACGTAACGAAGCAGATGTGTTTGTCAGGGATGTACCGGATGTGGTGTAATAATCCACCACGCACAACGTTACAAATCTCTTCGATGGTTGTTTCGGGATGGATATTACCCAGATAGACAGTACGGTTCCCTAGGTTATTGATCCCTCCGGCGGAGGTAGCAACAGCAGCAGCAGCGACGGATTGCTGCGCAAGTGCGTTGGAGATGATCTCCCGGTCCGCGCCATTCAAAACATGCGAGAGACCGGGGGAAATCCCAAGATACTGCGCAGCATTCTGCTGCTGAGTTTTGGAGACGTAGGCACATCGGTCCTTACCATAGTACACACGTCTTGGGCTTTGCCATTTCGGCTCTTGAGGAAGTTGGGTCACAGCCTTGATTGCATTTCCAATAGAAAGGAAATGAACAAAGCCAATGTTCTTCTCACGAACAATTTTGACTGTGTCAATTGGGCCAAATTTGCCCAAATCTTCACGGAGCTCCTCTTCAGTAACATCTTCCGAGAGGTTTCCCAAATAAACATTTCGTGATGCTCCAGACTGTTGCACAGCTACAGCAACAGAGGTGGGAACCTGGGACGGCTTACCCCACCCAACCTTGATATCTTGTCCGCGAATGGCAAGCTTCTTCAAAATCGCATCGGAGTGGAAATGAGTGGCAGATGCGCCATCCAAGAAAGAAATGAAAGCACAGTTCTTGTCAGGAAGAAGCCTGACAGACTCAATCTGACCAGAGCGGACGTGACCAAGGATCTCCTCGGCAGAGGTCTCTGGTGGGATATTCCCAAGATACACGGTACGGGATGTGCCTGGGACCATCCCGGGTGTACCGATCATTGGGGAGCCGGTTGGAGACGCCTGCGCGTAGTATGTAGCATATTGGGTAGAGAATCCCGTAGGGGACATCAGCCCAGAATGCATCGTTGGAGAAAGAGTGTTCTGCTGCTGGAATTGTTGCATCGAAAACCCTGGAGACGCGAACCCCTGAGGAGTCCCTGGTTGAAATGGAGACCCAAGCAAAAGCTGAGACGGTAATAGGGGGGTAAAGTTCATGTCATAACCGGTTCCCGGAGAGGCGAGGCCATTCTCAATCCCCTGAGGAGCTCCAGTGTTAATGGAGGGAACATTGGCACGTCTTCTTGCCTCAGTGAAGCTTGGATGCTCGCCGTTGTTTCTATCGACAGCAGCCTTTGCAAGATGATGGGGAAGCCGAGCTTGGGCGTTGGCGGAGTCTTGCATTGCGTAGTATTGCTGAAGGACAGTATTGTCCACGTACGGTACTTGAAAGACAGCCGTTTTTAATGATTAAGGAGTCCGGTGAAGATACACTCGGACACTTGTGTATGGAAGACAGGTAGAACCTGGCATCCGGATAAGAATTGCGTGTTAGTATACTACAGATCAGGGTACAGCTTCATAGTAATACAATCGGGCAGCGGCTTCATAGACTTACAACCGTGATATCCTCAAAGGACAAGAAAGGAGGCTTCAATTAAAAGTCGACGAATTGTATTGAAGCGTGAAAACGTTCACTTTTGAAATATAGGTAAATAGGGGGGTTGAATCGAAGCTGAAGGAGAACACTTGGTAATCCACACAAGACTGGACCTTCCGCTATAGAACTCCCGTAACTAATAGTTGCTAGGGAGAAGCTTCAACAACGACTGATATCGAAGATGGAAAAATCAAGGCACTCCCCAGTTGGAAAGGGCTACAGAGTGGCAGAACAGCTCCCTTTGAAGAATTAAGGAAGAAAGAAGGCAGGATCTGGAGAATGACTGAGCGCAAAGAAGAACCACTAGGTAGGAATAAGAAGGGAAAATGCAGGAGGAGGAGAAGAGAGGACGTGCGAAAGGCAAGAGATTGTTCGGAACAATAACTGGCTAGGAGTCTGTGAGATGGTCAGCACTCACACTACTAACCGCTAAAGAGACCCTAAGCAAAGAGAGAGGAATCAGATGCGGGAGGGGCTAACAAGGAATAACTGTCAATTGGGACAGGAAGGGGCGGAGGGGACCCAGCACACAAGAGAGCGCGTGAAGTATTGGGGCAGAAAAAAATTATAATAATAATACAACAAAGTCCACGAAGGACAAGAAAGAGTGCTTGCAGCGAAAAGGGTGAAGAACGACAGGGTACTAGTGGATAAAGGTGAAAGCGAAAGGGGGACGAGTAATAAGATACGCGGGAGGTTCCTGGGTACAGCCGAGCTAGGTAGAACGGGTCCAGCAAAGGGATAGGAGGATGGTATACAGTATATACAAACGCAGTCCCACACAGACACAGCAGCGACATGCACCTCCAAGGAACGTGAACGGGCATGGGAAAAAGAAAGAAAAATGATAGCTGAAAGAAGGGAAAAAAAAGGTAGCAGAAGGTAAGAGCCGCCTCATACTCTCCACCGCCTACCTACCAGTACTGATCATGAGGCAGGATCTACATGTACATGAGTAGGTAGCAAAGGGCGAAAGACGCACAGACAACCACTTTCAACAATCAGAACGACAACAACGAAAGCAGCTTCTCGTGAACCCAGTCTCTTAGCAGCAGGCTACCAATGTGTGAGCGGGCGGGCCTAAGCGCAAGGCCTGGTGCTGGGACAAAGATGTTGACTTAGACAATTGCTCTGATAAAAGGCGCCCCAATCCTAGAAGGGACGGGCAAGACGGTATTCCAAATTTGGATATGGCGCCAGAAGTAGCTTATCCCTGCATGAAAAGGGCCATAAGGAGCCAATGGATACATATATTCCCTTGCTGCTGCGTGATTGTTCCAGTTGGAATTGCATGGCTGGACGCAGAACTATTGTAGGACGCCACCTCTTCGGGGGCGGGGGGGCGTATAGACCCCCCCCCCAAAAAAAAAAAAAACTGTTGTAGGAACGCCCATCTGATCTATCCGATCGGGTGCCTCAACCGTGACCGATGACATACCCGAAGGAACGGTTGAAAAAGTCTTCAAGAACAGAGGATGAAAGAAAAGGGCGTACCACAAGCACGATCAGCAAGAGGTATTTCCACTATCACAGACAACTGTATTTATGACTTGTATTCTATTGAAGACTGCCCAATTTAACTCCAGCGATAATGTGGGGTATTCTTCTGCAATCGTGGGTATATCTGGCCAGCAGATTGACGACTGCCCGCTTTCAGGGATCATATGCACCTATAAGTAGGTAAATTCTGTATCCCTTAAATGTTCTCGGGCCGGTGTTGTCTCGGAGTATTGTGTGCCGGTGTAGCCCGCAGTTTACAACGCCTGCAGCCGGGCCGAATTGAAACCCCATTCATGGAGTTCGGAGGGGGTTCGTGCCTAGGTCGTGCCAACCAGACTACTCATGGAGCTTAAAAAACTGATGTGCTTGCAAGATGGTTAATGTTTTTAGCTGTTTCAGGAATGCGGGCTGGACCAGGCACCACAACCCAGTTGAAACAAGTTGGGCATCGTGAGTACGGTATGTGTGGTATATAATCCCTTCTATTGAGGCATTTCTTCTCATCGCCAAGGGTTGCTTGCCGATGCCCTTTAGCCCATTTCAAAAAGCTTATCGCCTGTGGGTTGCAATTTCTGTGTGCGTGAGCCACACACCTGTATAGCCACAGACGGGGCTGGTGTGATACGGGTCCTTATCTTCGAGGGGGCTTGCCCCACATGAGTCAATGATCGCCCTCTAGTGTCCTCAACTTCAGGAATCCTCTGAAGAAATCACAATACAGCGCCAGCAGGAACCCCAGACTTTTACAGTAATGGTAGAAGCTACAGCCCTTGCTGATAGTACCGCAGCCATGTCTCTCAAAACTGACTCACCTGCCGTCGAGGTTCACAGTATGTAAACCTTGTCAGGGATATAATTGTCCTCCCGCAGGCTAATCTGAGCACTTGGTGTAGTCTACGTTGAGGAGGCAACTGGTGTTGATGAGACCACAACGAGCGGAAAGGAGACTGAGCCGTTCAAGACTCTCGAGTTTGCGGCCTACCACACAGATACAACAAACAAGGCAAATACCTACATCTTTAAGCAACGCAAAGAAGGGAAGTGGGAAGATGCAACTTCCACCGCAGTCAAGAAGGCGAAGAAAGGTTATGAGGTTGCCCTGAGGAAGGCGGCTAAGCAGGCAGAGGCTGCTGTTCGTCTGGAAGAGGAAGAAAAAAAACGTGAGGCCTCGAGGTTTGCTGCAGAAAAGGAGGCGAAATCAATTGTTCTCAAACAAGATCCCTCCCTTCCCCAGGCCAGGTCAATCAAACTCCGAGCCACAGTTGCATCCCGTGGACAGCGTGTGAAGGTCAATGGCTGGGTTCATCGGCTTCGCTCCCAAAAGGGGATGACCTTCATCGAGTTGCGAGACGGAACAGGTTATCTACAATGTGTTTTGACTGGCGACCTCCCCAAGACATGGGACGCCCAGAATCTCACCCTGGAGACCAGCATGTCTATCTGGGGTGTCATTGCCCCTCTTCCAGAGGGGAAGACCGCCCCTGATAATCATGAATTAGCTGCGGACTACTTCGAAGTCATTGGAAAGGCCCCTGGTGGTGATGAGGCATTCAGCAACAGAATCACTAAGGATACCGGGGCCGACCTTAAGGCTGACTTGAGGCACTTGGTACTCAGAGGAGAGGTTGCAAGCGCTGTACTCAAGGTCAGAGCTGGAGTCTTGAGAGCATTCAGGAAGAGCTATGAAAACATGGGACTATTGGAAGTCACCCCACCATGTATGGTGCAGACCCAGGTGGAGGGTGGAAGCACTTTGTTTGCTTTCGACTATTATGGAGAAAAGGTCAGTACTGTCCTTTGCCCCTCAGGAGGTGAAAGCTCTTTTTTGCTAATGCCTAAGCCAGGCCTACCTTACCCAATCTTCCCAGCTTTACTTGGAGACATGCCTCCCCGCTCTGGGTGATGTCTTCTGTATCCAGGAGTCTTTCCGCGCTGAGAGGTCTTTGACTCGCCGGCATCTCAGTGAATACACTCACATCGAAGCCGAGCTTGCGTTCATCACCTTTGATGACCTTCTCTCCCATCTTGAAGAGCTGATGTGCCGTACAATTGATACTGTTCTTGCAGACCCCACAGTCGCTCCGCTCATCAATGAACTCAACCCAACGTTCGAGGCTCCAGCTAGGCCATTCCTTCGAATGACCTATGAAGACGCCATTCAGTGGCTCGTTGAGCACCAGATTCCCAATGAGGAGGGGGAGCCGCACAAGTTTGGAGATGACATCGCGGAAGCTGCGGAGAGGCGAATGACAGACACTATCGGCAAACCTATCTTCTTGACAAAGTTCCCTGTCGAGATCAAAGCGTTCTACATGAAGAAGGTGGACGGAGACCCAAGGGTCACCGAGTCTGTTGACTGCTTGATGCCTGGTGTTGGTGAGATTGTTGGTGGCAGCATGAGGATGGATGACCTCGAGGAGCTTATGGGTGGGTACAAGCGTGAGGGGATTGGTGCCGAGCCATACTACTGGTTCACTGACCAGAGGAAGTAAGTTTATATCATTGTTGCAGGTGCAAATGGCCGGATCTGGAATACTGACGGGCAATTTGCACCTACAGATATGGTACCACCCCACACGGTGGCTACGGGTTGGGGCTCGAGCGGTTCCTTGCTTGGATGTGTGCTAGATACACGGTCAGAGATTGTTCGCTGTACCCCAGGTGGACTGGAAGGTGCACCCCTTGATTTTCCGTCACATCTCATGAACGGATAAAACCTCTGTTCAGTTTTCAAGTTTCTCCCATCTCTTCGGGAATGTGTTAGTAGGGTCAGGCTAAATTTGGGGGAAAGAATGGAGGGTGATCTAGAACAACGTCTAGACGAATACCAGCTACCTCAGGGTCGTTTGCACATGGGCTATAGAATTTAAAATTCCTCTTATGAATGTCACTGGGGCTTTGTGAGACGCATGGTGCATGTAGAAATCACTTGAGCGGGGGTTGCTTGAGGCCTAGGATATTTTTTTCTGAGACACAGGAAGCCCTGACTCCATTTCCCCAGCCCGTGGGTTTGGTCTGTATCTGTATCGCCCTTGCCCATTCCCGCCCAAGCGTGCGTCGGGGGCCAAGCTGCTTGGCTTTAGCTGCCACTTGCCAGTGAACCGATATGACGGCAGCGGGCGAGCGAGCCCATCAACACCACAAGGGCCCGTTGGTTCTGTATTGCCCCAGAGGCTTGCACTCTGGCCCCTTCATGTCTCCAGAAGTCGTCTTTCTTGCCTCCACAGTCATTCCGCTCCCGTTGCTGCCTCGCCCATACAGATGCTCTCCAGTAGGGAAGCCATGAAGCGGACCACTGGCTCCAGCAGTGGCACTCTAGCCCCGCCCTCGTCCCAACTCGCACCATCAACACCTGGACAGCAACTTCAACCCAGGCGCTCCACGCCCTGCCTGAGATATCCAAATCAACATACCATCCTTTTTGTTGCTTGCTGGCTTGCTGCTTTGCTCCCTCCCCAGAAATACTTAATCTTCGTCGAAGCACAGCCTCGTGTGGCCTGATTCCTGGGCAGCCTTTGCCTCCGCGTGCACCGTTTGCCACAAACTCCACTCTCATCGCGGCCGAAAAACATCTGTCCCTGTAGATAAGTCACAGGGCACTACCTCTTTATTTATTCCTTCCCAGTTTTCCCCCTGACACACGAGCAGGATCTGAACAGGGGAGGAAAAGTAACTCGCTGGCATCTTTCACCCAATCACCAGACGTATTTTTACCTGCCTGGTATCGGCATTCAACGCGCCTCGATCTCTTAACCTCCGAGACTATTTCCCACACACCCCCTTTCCCGCCGAAATTTCTTTGTACTCGCACCCACACACCCCGTCCCGACGGCTCTCCGTGCCGAAACTCAACTGTCCTCCCCCATCCTAATTTCGAACGCCGTGGCGGTGGGTCGTGCGTGGAGGTGCATTGCTAACTTTGCCGCCGCGTGCAAAGAAGGAGAAGGAGCTGCACGACGGGTTCAGAAGTTTGGAATAAAATATCGACCTGCACCTGACCGAGTCTTACCCCCTGGCTACGGGGCAGTTATCGCATCGTTAATCAACTCGGGGAAAAGTAGTAGCCTATAATTTTGCTTCACTAACACTACCTGGCGCAGTGTTGCTCAAAGAGCTTACACGTCGATATACGTACATCCGCCACCCATAATAATAGTCCCATAGAAAAATATTTTGCGCCGGAGCTACCAAGGTCTTGCCAATGCCGGACAGTCTCGTTTTCTCTGCAAATTCCCCAACTCCTACCTCCACGGCGTTCTTATCCCCTGGTGCTCCCGTTTTGGCGTCCTCACGACCTACATCACCTGCGAGCACAGACCAACATAAGCCGAACATAATAAATAAGGGGAAAGTGAAGGCAAAGGACCCACCGCCTCCAATACAGGTTCCAAAGTCACCCGTTGTGAAGACTTCCGGGTCACAGTCACCCCCATCTCCATCATCACCCAAATATGATCCCGCACCAGAATACCCTACGACGGCCGAGCTTCACCTCAACCAATACATAACGCGCGATTTACTCCATGCTGCAGCAATGTTTACTCAAGCATCTCAACTCAATGAACTCAGCAGGTCGAAGCGCAAGGAGGTGGAGTATTACCATGCTCTGAGGAGGGAGAGACAGGTCAATCCAGGTGCCGTATTTGGGTACGGCTACCAAGGGTATGGCAATGGGTATACCAATGCGAAGCAGTCAAGACTCTTGTATCCATGCGAGAGGAGGAAACCGGGGTCAAGGACCTCGCGCGAACTTCGGATCTCCCGATCATCGTTGCAGGCGCAGGCAGAGGAGGGTGAATGTCTAGTACCTATACGGCTGGAGATTGATTATGATAAGTATAGATTGCGGGATACCTTTACATGGAATTTGCATGACCGGACGGTATCAATAGAAATATTTGCGGAGCAGCTCGTGGAAGACTTTCGTTTACCCCCCCTCCCGCCATTAATCAAAATGATAGCAGAGCAGATACATGCGCAGGTTACGGATTTCCATCCTCATGTGCATTTACCAGATGAGCCACTAGATCCGAAACTACCGTACTGGGCATATAAGAATGATGAAATGAGGGTTTTAATAAAGCTGAATATCACCATAGGACAGTATACTTTGGTGGATCAGTTTGAGTGGGATATCAACAATCCGGTAAACTCCCCTGAGGGGTTTGCACAGCAAATGGCGAGGGATATGTGTTTATCGGGGGAATTCACGACAGCCATTGCACATTCTATTCGGGAGCAGTGTCAACTATACACAAAGTACCTATACCAGACTGGGCACACATTCGACGGACGACCTGTGGAGGATGCGGAATTAAAGAGTGCAATGTTGCCATCGCCGCTATCGGCGATTGTGCGGACGACGGCTCAAACCAAGGAGTATGAGCCCGTGCTGTACGAACTCTCAGACGGTGAATTGGAGAAGATGGAGAAGGATTGGTCGAGGGAGTCAAGGAGGAAGAGGCGTGTCAACAGGAGAGGCGGGCCCAGCCTTCCAGATATTAAAGAGATGCCAAAGACCAACCGATCTCAGATCTTGTCTACTATATTACCTGGTGCAGTGACAAGGGTTTCTGATATGAAAATCACCTCAGACAAGCCCAAGGAACCGGACTCAGAAGACGACTCGGAATCGGATACTGCTGTTGCGACGCCACCACCGACTGTGACCTCCGCAGCGAATACAATGACTAGGAGGCAGCGTGGCGCAGCGGCAAATGCGGCTTTGCTATTGAGAGCGTCGGCAGGGCGGTCACAGACTCCGGAGATTTCGCAGTTGCTTCATACACCACACCGCCACCATACTCCTTCGACACATCTACCGAGAAGACCAGGGGTTCCATTTAATATCGACAGTGCATTGTTGAAATTGAGGATTGGTAGGGAGAGGTTAATAAAGTGGCTGAGGGAACAGCAGAAAAGAGATCAGGCGAAGTATGAGAGGGAGAAAGCAGAGTGGGAGAAGTCGCAGAGGGAGAAGCAGCTACGACAGCAGCACCAACAGCAGAATAATGCCCTAGTTAGGAGTATGCCTGCGGAGAGGGAGAATACTCCATCGAAGGCGGCTGTGCCAGGGGTTAAAGCGGAGAGTGGCATTCCTGGCGCACCACCATTGACGACAGTCCCAACCCAGACATATGCCAAAAGTGCCCCACCGCCACAGCAGGATGGAGATGAAACTGCTGACCCTGCACATCCACCTGTACGTCACAGCCCACCATCACCCACTCAATTTCGTCTCTATGATATACATACTAACGTTCCCCTCTAGCCTTGCCCTGAATGGCTCGAAGCTGGCCTCTCTGATCTCCATAAGCAACACCCGAACGATAACTTTGAAGGAATAATGCGATATTCAGCAATAGATAGTGTCACAGGGCAATCGGTTGCGGGGCAAAACCTGCCAAAAGATCCAGCGAATATTAAATATATATTCATTCCAAGGATCAGGTGCCATGACTGCCCGGGAAAGCTGTACACTCCGGGGCCGGAGATGACTGTCGATAATTTTAAGCTACATTTGAATAATAGGGGGCATCGGATGAGGGTCGAGGAGAGGGTGAAGGCGAAGGCGGCAGCAGTGGGGAGTTAGTGGATAAGGTGGAGAGTTAGGGGAGTGGGAAAGGGGCTCGCGGTAGATATTGGTAGGGGGTTGTTGATTGGTGGATGCCTCTCGAGGGGAAAAGAAGGAGGGAGGGGTTGGAGTCGGGGGGAACTGGAAACGAGTTGAGGTGACTGACCGGTCGACCCATGCATGACATCGCATCAACGTTCTATTACGTCCCATTTTCTTGCTCTGGGCATTATTTATCATGAGACGGACGCACTTGTAACTACTTTTTGTTTTGCTATTCTTTCTTGCCTTGTGATGGAAAAGAGTTTGGTTATGTGAGGTTTGAGGGTCGGTAATATGCCCCCTCCATTGTTTTCGCTTCTTTTCCTCTCTTCCTTGGTAGCCTTTAAGTAGTGTGTTTATTTGTGGGATTTTTTGTGCTTGTTTGATATTGCTATGTGCTACTTCTTTTGGTTCTGGGTTATGCGGAGGGTACTTGTGGGCGGTGGGGTGGGGTGGGGAGTGGATGGTTGGGGTGTGGCGGTGTAGGGGAGTGGGCTATCTATATATTATAGTACATTTTTGCTCCTCTGGTGGCTGTTGGGGGTGGGGTGACGTGAATTGATGAGAGGTGGTAATTACTGTATATGGTACAATATGCTGCACCGTTTAACCCTGATGGCGCACTGGTAAGCCTGCGTGTAGAGAACCCCGGGTTGGGTGTCGGAGCACTATGGTGGGTAGCACTTTTGGGGAGTAGGGTTTTAGAGATGGGAGGGGTTTGATATGGTGTTACCCTGAAGTCCTTGCCCTTTTTTATATTGACAAGATACAGTTTACAACCGTATCATCTAAGCGCAGGATCCTTTCAAGCATCTTAAACGGTACTCTGGCGCGTGGCCAAAACCGTATAACAAATTACTTCAGCAATTCGCCTTAGGAAAGCTTTCCTTGAACTCGATAAGATTTGGTATAGTAGTCCCTGTGAGCTTTGAACCAGAGGCACTATAGGTGAGACCACGCTTAAGTAAATTGTATATACTCTGACTTTAAAGGGCAATATATACGATGAACATGGGGGCGGAAAAATTCAGGGGAGTTCAGGGTAACTACTAACTTTTCGGGTTTTGACTTTCTGATAAGTGTTGAATCGTCCATCACGTGATCATACCGCCCCGCAAATCCAACGACGGTCCGAATATGCTTCTGCGAAGCACATTTCGGAGCTGCCCTCGCCTTGTGCTCCTCCCCTCCCGCAATTCAATCAACAATTTTCGCACTTCCCCCGCAAGAAGCTGCGCCCTTTCTACAGCATCCACTCTCCCCGTAAGCTCCCCTGCATCATCTCCGGCCTGTGCGCACTGGAAAGCAATAGCTCCCATCAATAATTTCCGTACAATTGCAATTAGATCAGTATATCTATATCAACCCAATATTCGATCCCTTGCAACATCATCACGAGCAATGCTCATCCCTAGCAAGACCAACCCCCGCTCGCCGGACCCAAATACCCAGGCGAACGTCTTTGACTTTGCGGTTCTGAGGACTACACTCGACTATGGAGTGTCGTTTGAGAAGCGGGTGATTGAGGGGGTGGTAGAGCATGAGGTGAAGTGTACTGCTGAGGGGGAGGGGGCGGTGACGGAGGAGATTTGGTTGGATAGTAGTTATGTGGTTGTGGAGGAGTTGAGTGTGGATGGGGAGGTGTTTGGGCAATTGGGGGGGGGGAAGGACAGGGAGG
>Ga0307514_10003388_pt1 | contig 15385 bp, 14 predicted proteins | sample 16_EM_MG_FD_203088 | JGI IMG/M metagenome (GOLD analysis project Ga0307514, IMG submission 203088) | Populus trichocarpa ectomycorrhiza microbial communities from riparian zone in the Pacific Northwest, United States - 16_EM | ecosystem: Host-associated > Plants > Roots > Unclassified | place...
TCAAGCTGACGTTGCCGCGTTGAGTGGGCAGGCAGTGCTCGATCCTGGCGAATTGCTCTGGCGTGATCTCCATGCCTGCAGTTTGCCGGCGCAGCGATCACGGATCAATAGTGTTAACACGCCCTAGGTGATTGCGGACGCGCAGCTACGCGTGAGCGATCACTTTTTGGGTCAACCTTGCGCCCAAGCGCCGTCCATCACTTCCTTGGGAACACCACTGAACGCACCCCAGTTTCCCAGATGCGGAAGCCGCTCGCTGATGAGCTTGACCACCGCACGCGCTTGCGCGATGTCTCGCGGTCGCTTCGCGGGCTCACGGTCAGGCACTTTCGACAGCCACACCTTGTAGGCGGCAAAAGCCCGAGGGTCTGGCACGACCAAGTTGAAGACGCGCCCGTTGACAGCGACCACCGGTTGCTCGATGCGCGGTGCGCTCAGCAGCCACTTCATGTTCGGGATGTCCGTGGCCACCAGATCCCCCTCGAAAAACCGGTCGGCCTCTTGCGCCCACGGCGGCACCGGTGTCTGGCGGATCAGGTCGACCATGAACCCGGAAGTTGCACGCGCCCTGAATCGCTGCATCTGATCGATTTCGTAGCTCTTGTCCGCTCGCTTGAGGATGCCCAGGAGGCCTGCTTCCGAGAGCTCGCCGGTTGCCGCCAAGCTGAGCTTTGCTTTGTGGTTCCACAGCAGGTCGACATCCGTGGTGGCCATGAATTCGGGGTCAAAACGCACGGCGCCCAGGAAGCTGTAGGCGTGCATCGCGTTGGTGCCGATCACCATGATCGCCTTGCCGAGCAGGCCGGCCTGCTCCAAGGCCACGCAGACCTGCATCACTTCATTGGGCACGCTGCCCACACGCAGCGCAGCATTCACGCGGACCTGCATCTCCAGCGTCTGGCGCAGCGCCGCTTCGCGCGCCTGAAGCTCGGACTTGCGGCGGCTGAACTCGGCCAGGATGTGCTCGTTGGCCTCGTCGCGAGGCCCCATGGACTTGGCATTGCCCCGGCGGTCGGTGGTCTTGTAGAGGTACTCCCGGCCGTTCACCGTCTTCCAGTGCATGCCGCCGCGGTAGTCTGCAAGCTGAAGCGACACCTGGCGCCAGCCTTCATAGGCGGCCACGGCATCAAGGTATTGCTTTGCAGCCGAATTCGGCAGGTCAATGTACACTTTTATCCTTCAATTTCAACATCTGATAATTTGAAGGATAAATTGTTTGATGTCAACGACTTACACGCAATTAATGCCGTTGATTTTGCATCGGCGGCCGCTGCAGCGACAAGCGCAGGCGCCAATGCCAAATCACGGCGCCGCTTGACAACCCGTGTCCACTGCGTAGCATGTAGACACACAATAGGATATACATCATGGACCTGCAAGTGGCGAAGTGGGGCAACAGCCTGGCCCTGCGAATTCCGGCTGATGTCGTGCGCCGGCTCGGCCTGCGCGAAGGTGCGACTGTGGAGGCGCAGTTCACCGTGGATGGCACCCTGTCCATTCGGCCGGCGCAATGGGACCGCAAGGCGTTCGCCCGCGAGCTGACCGAAGCGCGCAGCGAAATGCCGATGAGCGAATCCGTGACGGAAGAAGTGCGCAGCGGCGCCCGATATTGAGGTGGTATACGTCGACACCAGCGTGCTTGTGCCGCTGTTCCTGAACGAGCCGCACAGCACCGCCGCTGCTGCCTGGTACTCGGGCGAGAAAGACGAACTTGTGGCGGCTGCCTGGTGCATTCCGGAATTCGCAAGCGCCCTCGGCATCAAGCAGCGCACTGGCGCCATCGACGCGCCGCAGGCCAAGGATGCCTGGACTCGCTTCGAGCGAATGGTGGCGGCTGACCTTCAGTTGTTGCCCGTCGAGCCGGTGCACTTCCATCGCGCTGCGGAACTGGTACTGGACGCCACGAACGCGCTGCGCGCCGGCGACGCACTCCACTTGGCCTGCGCCGAAGCTGCGGGCGCGAAGCACTTCGCGACACTCGACGAAGTCCTGGCGCGCAACGCCCTGCGCCTCAAGATCAAACCGGTGGTGCCGCGCAGCGCAACCTGACTGGCAGTCACAGGCCCATCGGCAATCTCGGGAAGCTGGCCCGGCAGCAGCAACGCCGGTCTGCTGGCGAGGTGTGTGCACCCTTGGGCTTGGTCATGCGCCGCCCGGTCCAGGTTCAGCCGTGATCTGCCGGGCGCGGCTCCAGCTTTTCAGCGGTGACCCGCGCGGCCGCAAGTGGCTCACGCATCGCCGGCAAATCGCGGCTGATGACGCTCCAGACCGTCTGCAGATTCACCCCGAAGTAGCCGTGAATCAAGCGGTTGCGCATGCCCCACATGGCGCGCCAGGGCAACTCGGGATGGGCCTCCATCAGCGCGGGGTAGCGATCCCGCATCTGGACGGCAGCCTCGCCGATGATTTCGACTTGGCGCACAGCGGCTGCGTCCAGCAGCGGACGCTTGCCTTCGACAAATTCAGCTTCGCCGCACGCCAACGTCACCTGCTCGGCCAAGTCAATCGCCGCCCCGATGTGATCCAGGTAGTCCAACAGCCGCGGGGCGCCACCCGTCATACAGGCACCGCCTCGCGAATGATGCGATCACGGACGCGTTGGGGCAGTTCAGGCGGCGTCAGAAGGTCGACCGGCACGCCCAGCAATTCCTGCAGGTCGTACTGCAAGCCGCCCAGGTCCAGGAGAGACGCGCCCGGCAATGTGTCAATCAGGAAGTCGATGTCACTGGCTTCAGTGTCCTCCCCACGCGCGACCGACCCGAACACGCGCAGGTTGTGCAGGCGCGCTTGCTTGGCCACCAGCAGACGCAAGGCGACGCGGTGGCGGTCGAGCAGCATGGAGGGTTTCATGTCGAGTTCGATCATAGAGTTGTTCGCGCGGGTGCGCAAAGCGGCTGGCGCACGCCTTCGATGTCTACCCCGGGATTGAATTCCCTGAGCAAGGTTGTGGCACACCCTGGGACGCTTGCAGACGTCAGATGAATCGCAACCACTGCCGCAAGATCGCCTGAAACGCCGGCTTGGCCTCGTCGAAGGCTTGCGCATCCGCAAACTCGACCATTGCGCGATCCTTGGCAAGCCACTTCAGCAGACCTGCCGGATCGGCGATCTGCACGCCACCAGGCGGCAGATCACGCACCTTCGCGCCCAGGTGAAGGATCACGCCGATGCCGGCCTTCGCCCGCAGGTTCGTCGTGGCGAAATACTCGGTGGAGCGAAAGCTCGGCGAATTCCACTTCACACCCTCCTGCACTGACGGGTCCAACCCCAGCATCAACACCCGCAAGGCTTCGATCACGGCCTTGTGTGGGTGCGCCAGCGATGCCATGAACGCATCGACAGCGGCCGTGGAATCTGCGAGTGTGGCGTGTGCGCCCTTGGGTTTGGTGGCTGGCACTTTGGAACGGATGAGTGGCTACAAGAACTGAGCCGTGGAAGGCTTCGATCGACGCCGACGGTACTCTTCCTCGACGAATCTTCGAAACACCTTGATGGCACCGAATCGAATCACCTCCAACGCTCGTAGCCCCGCGTGGTCCCTCAATTGAAGGTCCGCACCTGCTTGCACCAGCATGCGAAACATGCGCTTGCGAGACCGTTGGTGATGGTCGAGCATCTCGCACAGCCACATCAACGGCATTCGCTGGGTGTCCGGGTCTCGCTGGTTCGGATCCTGCCCATCGCGCAATGCTTTCCGCAGCGCGGCAGGGTTGCAGTAGAAGGCGTGCACGCCCAGTTCAGTCTTCGGTGCCATGGCTCGCAGCTGATAGGAAATGCGAGACCTGACGAGGGATCTCGGAAGTGGCGCTCATGTTGCCTTACAAGGCTTTCAGATACTCAACGAGTTGCTTGCGCTCCGCATCCGTCAACGGCGCCGCCGCCTGCCCGTGCGCGTCGTTCGGGTTCAAGGTCAGCACATCCATCAGCGTCTTCGCCTGCCCTTGGCTCAAATACGGTGCGGTGGCCCAGAGGCCGCGCAGGCTGGGGACGTTCGCGGGGACGAGGGTGGTGCCGATGCCGTCGGGGATGGTGAGCGGGCTGCCCGCCGGCGGGATGAAGGTGCTGCCGGCGTGGCATTGGGTGCAGCGGGCGCTGCCTTCAAAGATGGCTTTGCCGGCCTGCTGGTCGGCGGTCATGCTGCCGTCCTGGTTCAGGTAGATGCTGGCAGGCGGCAGGTGGCCGGTGAGGAAGTTCAGCAGGGCCGTGGTGGCGCCTGAAGGGGGCGGCTGGCCGGTGTGGTTGTGCAGGGCCTGGGCGCCGGCGATCAGGCGCTGGATGGTGGGCACCGAGCCGTCCCAGAAGAACGGCGCCGTTTCGACCGCGCCCCAGGGTGCCGGGACCTGGATGGGCACGCCGATGGGCACATCGGCCGAGGGGTTCACGGCCTTCGCCATCGTGCCGTGGCCGGACGGCTTGCGTGCAGCCTGGAGCGACTGCAGCCCCGGCGCCTCGACCACGTGCAGGCTGGAGTTGTCGGACGCGCCGTCCATGTGGCAGCTGTTGCAGGTGACGGAGTTGGGCGCGGTGGCGGTGCCGCCGAGGGCGACGACGTTGCGGAACATCCATTCGCCTTCGTCTGCGGGCGACAGCACGCCGGTGCCAGGCACGCGCACCTGGCCGGACCAGGCCAGCGGGATCTCGGGCCGCAGCTTGTACAGCGGGCTGCCGGTGAGCAGGATGGGCCGCACGGTTTCGCGGAACAGGTCCACCACGTAGAGCTTGGACGGCAGCCGGGTGCTGGGGTTGTTGACGATGGCCAGGTCTTGCGGCGTGGCGTCGGGGTAGCTGGTGCTGAGCACGAGGTTGGCGAGCGTGGCGCCGGTGTTGCCGTCGACGATCAGCGTGGTGCCGGTGCCGCTGCCGTTGACGGCGATGAGCGGCTGGCCGGGCAAGGTCGTGGGCCGCACGGCGATGCTGCGGTAGTCGGTGCCGACGTTGTCCAGCAGGTAGCCGGTGACCTGGTAGGTGGCCGGGTCCATGCGCAGCACGCGGTTGAAGCCGGGCACGCGGGCCTGGCTGAAGACGACGAAGGTGGGGATCAGGATGTCGCTGCCGCTCCAGGCCAGTTCGTGCGGCGCGCCGGAGATGGCGGTGATGGCGACCGTGGTGGCGCCAGCGGGTGCGGCCGGGTCCAGGATCTCGATCACGTTGTCGGTGCGTGCGCCGACGGCCAGCTTGCCGTCCGGCAACACCAGCAGCGGGCCGGGCGCGGCACTGCGCAGCGGGATGGCCGGCTGCGCGGTGAACACGCCCAGCGGCCCCTCCTTGAACACCAGCACCGCGCCCTGGGTTTCGTTGGCCAGGTAGATGCGCCGCGTGCCGTTGCGGAAGTCGAAGCCGATGCCGCGGCTGCCGCGTGGCACCGGGATCTGCGCGGCGACCGAGCCGGTGGCCGTGTGGATGACCGACAGCGTGGACGCGGTGGTGTTGGCGATGAAGGCGTGCCGGCCTTCCGGGTCCACCGCGATGCGGATCGGCCGGTGCGGCGTGGTGCCCACGGCCGAAGTGATCGGCAGGTCGGCGAGCTTGGTGTCGTTGACCGCGTTCAGCACGGTGATGACGCCGCTGAGCTTGTCGGCCACATAGGCACGCGTGCCGTCAGGTGTGACGGCGATGGCCGAGGTCTTGCGCGCGCCGCTGGGCGGCGCGGCCTGCACGCGGTAGGCCAGGCCGTTGCTCAGCAGGCTTTGCCCGCCCAGCTGCGACAGCGCCTGCGCATAGACGATGCTGCCCGGCGCCGCATTGGCCGGGATGCTCAGCGTGGCGCTGAAGCTGCCGCCGGCGGGGATGCTGCCGTTGGCCACGGTCGTCTGCGTGCCGGCCTTGTAGAACTGGATGCCGGCCGCGCCGAGATTCTGCTCGGCCGCCTGTGGCGAGGTGACGATGCGAACCAGTGCACCCGGCGAGCCGGTGACCTGCAGCACCAGCGTGCCGCCGGGTGCTGCAAACGGCGAAGCGGCCGACAGCCGCGGCACCGCATGCTGCTGCGCCATTGCCGCACCGGTCGCCAGCGCCAAGCCTGCCCACAAGACCAGCGTGCGCGCGCCCGCGGCCCACGCCGATTGCCTCTGCCACTGCGATCCCATGCGGTCCCCCTGCATTCGTTGGCCAGCGGCGGGCGCCGCACAGCCCACCGAAGCTACCAGCGGCACGCGAAGCGGACAACGTCAAAGCTGGTGATGCCCCTAGAAGCAAGCCGGCACGTTAGAGGGACAGTGGCACCGCGAGGCGCGGATTCTTCAGGCGGCCGCGACCGCGTCCTCATCGGTCTCGCCCAGGAAGCCGCCGCTCTGGTGGGCCCACAGCCGCGCATACAGCCCGCCCTTGAGCAGCAGCGCCTGGTGGCTGCCTTCCTCGACCACGCGGCCGGCGTCCATCACGATGAGGCGGTCCATCGCGGCGATGGTGGACAGGCGGTGCGCGATGGCGACGACCGTCTTGCCTTCCATCAGCTTGTAGAGGCTTTGCTGGATGGCGACTTCGACCTCGCTGTCCAGCGCGCTGGTGGCTTCGTCCAGCAGCAGCACCGGCGCGTCCTTCAGCATCACGCGGGCAATGGCAATGCGCTGGCGCTGGCCGCCGGAGAGCTTCACCCCGCGCTCGCCGACCTGCGCGTCGAAGCCGTGGCGGCCCTTGGGGTCGGTCAGCGTGGCGATGAAGGATTCGGCCTCGGCACGCTGGGCAGCGGCGCGCATCGCGTCGTCGCCAGCGTCCGGACGGCCGTAGAGGATGTTCTCGCGCACCGAGCGGTGCAGCAGCGAGGTGTCCTGCGTGACCATGCCGACCTGGGCGCGCAGGCTGTCCTGCGTGACCTGGGCAATGTCCTGGCCGTCGATCAGCACGCGGCCCTGCTGCACGTCATGGAAGCGCAGCAGCAGGCTCAGCACGGTGCTCTTGCCGGCGCCTGAGCGGCCCACCAGGCCGATCTTCTCGCCGGGGCGGATGGTCAGGTTCAGCCGGTCCACCACAGGCTTGCCCGCAGTGGCCTCGCCATAGTGGAAGCTCACGTCCTCGAAGCGGACTTCGCCGGCACGCACCTGCAGCGGCTTGGCTTCAGGCGCGTCCACCACGCGGCGCGCGCGGGCCAGCGTGCCAATGCCGTCCTGCACCGTGCCCACGTGCTCGAACAGCGCCGCCATCTCCCACATGATCCAGTGCGAAATGCCGTTGAGCCGCAGCGCCATCGCGGTGGCCGCGGCGACCGCGCCCACACCGACCGCGCTGTCCGTCCAGCGCCAGAGTGCAACGCCGGCCACGCCGAGGATCAGCAGCACGCTGAGCATGTGGATGACGATCTCGAACCAGCTGACCAGGCGCATCTGCGCGTGCACCGTGCCCAGGAATTCCTGCATCGCGCCGCGGGCGTGCGCGGCCTCGCGCTTGTCGTGCGCAAACAGCTTGACCGTGGCGATGTTGGTGTACGCATCGGTGATGCGGCCGGTCATCAGCGAGCGGGCATCGGCCTGGCTCTGGCCGACCTTGGCCAGGCGCGGCACGAAAAAGCGCATCGCGACGAGGTACAGCCCCAGCCAGACGCCCAGCGGCACCAGCATCCAGTGGTCGAAGCCACCGACCACCGCCATCAGCGTGACGAAGTAGATGATGATGAAGACCAGGATGTCGCACAGTGTCATCCACACATCGCGCGCGGCGAGTGCCGTCTGCATCACCTTCGCGGCAATGCGGCCGGCAAACTCGTCCTGGTAGAAGGCCATGCTCTGGCCCAGCATCAGGCGGTGGAAGTTCCAACGCAGGCGCATCGGGAAATTGCCGGCCAGCGCCTGGTGCTTGAACATGGTCTGCAAGGCAACCGCCAGGCCGCTGCCGACCAGCACCGCGGCCACCGCCAGCAAATTCCCACCCTCGCGCGCCCACAGCTGGGACGGCGGAATGGCCGAGAGCCAGTCCACCAGCCGGCCCAGCATCGCAAACAGCCAGGCCTCGAACACGCCGATCAAGGCGGTGAACAGCGTCATGCCCGCGATGTAGGGCCGCGTGCCTTCGGTGGCGGCCCACAGGAAAGGCCAGAAGCCCGCAGGCGGGCGCTCGGGCTCGGCGGCGGGAAAGGGGTCGACAAGGGCTTCGAAACGGGCGAACAAGGACAAGAACGGATTCCCTTCGGCATTCGGCCAGACATGATGGCAGGCGGCACGCCAGACTTGGCGTGCTGACGGCGACGCCCCGCCAGTGTCGCCGGAGGCGAGCGACCAGCGCGGTATGCAAATTGCTGATGTCACTGGCGGCGAGCCATTGCACCGCTGAATTCACAGCCAGACTCGCCAACTGGCACTGTTGTACCGCCTTGCACCCCGTTGTCCATGACGATCTACAAGAATTCCCCCCGGATCCGATCCACCTTGGTGCTGCTGGCAGCCCTGCCGCTGGGCATGGCCTGGGCCGGCAGCCCCGGCCCGAACGACCCGCACCGGGGCGGCAAGCTGCGGCTGATGTCCACCGCCGGTGCCGGCACCATCGACCCGCACATCAACTACACGCTGCAGTTCGCGCAGATTTTCCAGGGCGTGTATGACGGCCTGGTGGCCTTCAAGAAAGCGCCTGACGCGCAGGCCTTCACCATCGTGCCGGATCTGGCCGAGGCCCTGCCGGCGCCCGAGAACGGCGGCAAGCGCTATGTCTTCAAGCTGCGCCGGGGCATCAAGTTCTCCGATGGGCGCGAGCTGACGGCCAATGACGTGGCCGCCTCGTTTCGCCGCATCTTCAAGGTCTCCGGACCCACGGCAGGCAGCTTCTACAACGGCATCGTCGGCGCCGATGCCTGCCTGAAGACCCCCGCCAACTGCACGCTGGCCGGCGGCGTGGTGGCAGATGCCAAGGCCGGCACCGTCACGCTCAACCTGGTGGCGCCGGACGCCGAGATCTTCTACAAGCTGGCCGTACCGCACGCCTTCATCGTGCCGGCCGATGCGCCCGCCAAGGACGTGGGCGTGAACCCGCTGCCCGGCACCGGGGCCTACAAGATCGTTTCCTACGACCCGAAGAAGCAACTCAAGCTGGTGCGCAACCCGCAGTTCAAGCCCTGGAGCGACGAGGCCCAGCCCGACGGCTACGTGGACGAGGTGGACTACGACTTCGGCCTGAACGATGAAGACCAGGTCACCGCCATTGCCAACGGCCAGGGCGACTGGATGTTCAACCCGCTGCCGGCCGACCGCCTGGGCGAGCTGAGCAGCAAATACGCCAAGCAGCTGCACGTGTCGCCGCTGACGGCCATGTTCTACCTGCCGATGAACACCCGCATCGCGCCCTTCAACAACCTGCAGGCGCGCCAGGCCGTGAACCTGGCCATAGACCGCAACGCGCTGGTCAAGATCTACGGCGGCAGCAACCTGGCCACCGCCAGCTGCCAGGTGCTGCCGCCGCAGTTCGCCGGCTACGAAGCCTACTGCCCTTACACGAAGAACCCCGGCAGCAAGTGGACCGCCCCCGACCTGGCGCGCGCCAAGGACCTGGTCAAAGCCTCCGGCACCGCCGGCCAGAAGGTGACCTTGCTGACCGAGGACACCGCCGTCGGCAAGCAGATCGGCACCTATGTGCTCAGCGTGCTCAACGACCTGGGCTACCAGGCCTCGCTGAAGGTGCTGGCGCTAGGGGTGGAGTTCACCTACATCCAGAACACGCAGAACAAGGTGCAAATCTCGTACAGCAACTGGTATCAGGACTATCCGGCGCCCTCCAATTTCCTCAACGTGCTGTTCTCCTGCGGCAGTTTCCATGAAGGCAGCGACGCCTCCATCAACATCTCCGGCGTATGCGACAAGAGCCTGGACGCCGACTTGGCAAAGGCCATGAGCGTGGGCGTGACCGACCCGGCCGCCGCCGCCAAGCTGTGGGCCGCCATCGACCGCAAGGTGACCGACCTGGCCCCCGTGGCGGTGATGTTCAACCCCAAGCAGCTGGACTTCGTCTCCAAGCGCGTGGGCGGCTACCAGTTCAGCGGGCAGTTCTACTTCCTCTGGAACCAGGCCTGGGTGCGCTGAAGGCGGTACGGCGAATGCAAGCGGATGTGCCCGCCGGCGGGATGACGCCGGGCTTGTGGCGGGTGGCGCTCGCGCGGCTGCTGGCCGACCGCAGCGCGCTGGTGGCCGGCGCCTTGCTGCTGCTGGTGCTGCTGGCTTGCGCGGCCGCGCCGCTCTATGCCGAGCGCATGGCGCATGCCGATCCGTTTCGCTCCAACATCAGCGGCCAGGTCATGCTGGACGGCCAGCTGCGCGATGTGATCGAGGCGTCCACCGAAGGCCTGGGGCTGGGCCAGACGCCCATCGGCCCGACCTGGCAGCCCAGTGCCTACCTGCTGGGGGCAGACAACCAGGGCCGCGACGTGGCCGCGCGCCTGCTCTACGGCGGCCGCGCCTCGCTGCTGATTGCCTGCGGGGCCACGCTGCTGAGTCTGTCGCTGGGCGCCCTGCTGGGCATCGTGGCAGGCTATTTCGGCGGCGTGGTGGACTGGCTGCTTTCGCGGGTGCTGGATGTGCTGTGGGCCTTTCCGGTCTACCTGCTGGCGATCTCCTTGTCCATCGTCACCATCGGCAGCGGGCTGCACCTGGGGCCGCTGCGCATCGAGGCTGACAGCCTGTGGCTGCCGGCGCTGATCATCGGCCTGGTCTACCTGCCGTATGTGGCCCGCCCGGTGCGGGCGCAAGCCCTGGCGCTGCGCCGCAGCGATTTCGTGCATGCGGCCATCGGCCTGGGCGTGCCCACGCACCGCATCCTGCGGGTGGACATCCTGCCCAATGTGGCCACCACGCTGATCGTCTTCGTGCCGCTGATGATGGCGCTCAACATGCTGACCGAGTCCGCGCTGTCCTTCCTGTCCATCGGCGTGCAGGCGCCCAACGCGAGCTGGGGCACCATCATCCAGGACGGGCTCTCGCTGCTCTACACACGACCCATGGTGGCGCTGGCGCCCGGCGTTGCCATCGTGATCACCGTCGTGGCGCTGAACCTGCTGGGCGACGCGCTGCGTGACGCGCTGGACCCACGGGCCACCTTCAGGGTCAAAGGGGGCGGGGCATGACACTGGCCATCCTGCGGCGCCTGGGCCAGATGCTGTTCGTGATGGCGGGCATCAGCATCCTGACCTTCGCGATCTTCTTCGCCACGCCGGGCGCCGACCCCTCGGCGCGCATTGCCGGGCGCAATGCCTCGCCCGAGACGCTGGCCGCCGTGCGGCACGACTTCGGCTTCGACCAGCCCATGGCCGTGCAATACGGGCTGCTGATGAAGCGGCTGTTCATCACCGGCGAGCTGACCTCCTTCGTCAACCGCGGCGAACAGGTGCTGCCCGAGATCGCGGCGGCCATGCCGGTCACCTTGTCGCTGGTGGGCGGCGCGGCGCTGCTGTGGCTGCTGGGCAGCGTGCTGATGGGCCTGGTCGCGGCGGCGCACCGCGGCCGCTGGCCCGACAAGCTGCTGATGGTGCTGGGCCTGGTCGGCATCTCCATGCCGGTCTACTGGCTGGGCTCGGTGGTCAATCTCGTCACCCAGAGCCGCTGGCATGACACCTGGCTGTTCAGCTGGGTGCCGCCGCTGGGCTACGTGCCCTTCAGCCAGAGCCCGCTGGGCTGGCTGCTGTGCCTGGTCTTTCCCTGCCTGACGCTCTCGGTGCTCTACATGGGCCTGTACGGCCGGGTGCTGCGCGCGGCGCTGATCGAGGCCGGGCAGGAGGACTACATCCGCACCGCCCGCGCCAAGGGCCTGAGCCCGCGGCGGGTGCTGCTGGCGCATGCGCTGCGCACTTCGTTGATCAGCGTGGTCACGCTGTTCGGGCTGGACTTCGGCGCGCTGGTGGGCGGCGGCGCGCTGCTGACCGAGGTCGTGTTCGGCCTGCCCGGCATCGGCAAGCTGACCTACGACTCGCTGCAGACCTTGGACCTGCCGGTGATCATGGCCACGGTGATGTATGCCTCCTTCTTCGTCGTCGCGGCCAATGCGCTGGTGGACGTGGCCTATGCCTTCATCGACCCGCGGGTGCGCGATGCCTGAACCCAGCCCCGAACCCTTGTTGTCCGTGCGCGACCTGCGCGTGAGCTTCCGCTCCGCGCAAGGCCGGGTGCGCGCGGTGGACGGCGTCTCCTTCGAGCTCTCGGCCGGCGAGATCCTGGGCGTGGTGGGCGAGTCCGGCTCGGGCAAGTCGGTCACGCTGATGAGCCTGCTGGGGCTGATCGACAACCCGAACGTGGAGATCGAAGGCTCGGTGCGCTTTCGCGGGCGCGAGCTGATCGGCCTGTCCGCAGGCGAGCTGCAGTCGGTGCGAGGCCGCGAGATCGCCTACGTGTTCCAGGACCCGATGACGGCGCTGACGCCGGTCTGGCGCGTGGGCTGGCAGATCGTCGAGCAGCTGCGCGCGCACACCGATCTTTCGCAGGCTGCGGCGCGAGCCCGCGCCATCGAGCTGCTGGCCGCCGTGGGCATGCCCAGCCCGGCGCAGCAATTCGAGCGCTACCCGCACGAGCTTTCCGGCGGCATGCGCCAGCGCGCGGTGATCGCCATGGCCTTGAGCTGCAACCCGGCCGTGCTGATCGCCGACGAGCCCACCACCGCGCTGGACGTGACGGTGCAGGCGCAGATCCTGGGCCTGATCCACCGGCTGCGCGAGCAGTTCGGCTCGGCGGTGCTGCTGGTCACGCACGACATGGGCGTGGTGGCCGAAACAGCCGACCGGGTGATGGTGATGTATGCCGGCCGGGTGGTGGAACAAGGCAGCGCGGCTGAGCTGTTCGACACACCCTGGCACCCCTACACCTGGGGCCTGCTGGGCTCGATTCCGCCGCTGGATGGCCCGCGCCCGCGCCGCCTGCCGGCCATCGCCGGCCTGCCACCGGCCTTGTCGGCCCTGCCGCCCGGCTGTGCTTTTGCGCCGCGCTGCGCGGCTGCCCATGCAGCCTGCACCCAGCAGCGGCCCCTGCTGCAGGCGGGTGCACCGGGCGCATCGGGCCCGTTGGCGCCGCGCGCGCACGCCGCCGCCTGCCTGCTCCCGGCCGACGAACGTGCCCCCGCACGCGAGCGCTGCACCTCTTTGCTGGACGCCTGATGCCCGACACCTCCCCCGCAGCCGCAGTGCCCCTCCTGGAGGCCCTGCACCTGCGCAAGCAGTTCAGCGTGGGCTCGGCGCTCTCTCGCGCCGGGCGCCAGACGGTGCAGGCCGTGGATGACGTGTCCTTCCAGGTCTGGCCCGGCGAGACCCTGGGCCTGGTCGGCGAATCGGGCTGTGGCAAATCCACGCTGGCACGCTGCCTGGTGCGGCTGCATGGGATCACGGCGGGGGCGCTGCGCTTCGAGGGCCGGGACATCACCCACCTGGGCAGCGCCGCCCTGCGCCCGCTGCGGCCCCGGCTGCAGATGGTGTTCCAGGACCCCAGCACCTCGCTGAACCCGCGCCGCCGCGTGGGTGACCTGATCGCCGAGCCGCTGCGGGTGCACCCCGGGCCGCAGGGCCGACGCAGCGCAAGCGAGGTGCAGGCGCGGGTACGGGAACTGGCCGAGCTGGTGGGCCTGCGGCCCGAGCAGTTGCAGCGCTTCCCGCACGAGTTCTCCGGCGGGCAGCGCCAGCGCATCGGCATTGCCCGCGCGCTGGCGCTGAACCCGCGGCTGGTCGTGGCGGACGAACCCGTCTCCGCGCTGGACGTGTCCGTCCAGGCCCAGGTCATCAACCTGCTGGCCGACCTGCAGGAACGCCTGGGGCTGACCTATCTCTTCATCGCCCATGACCTGAGCGTGGTGCGCCAGGTTTCCAGTCGCACCGCCGTGATGTACCTGGGCAGCATCGTCGAGATCGGCCCCACCGACGCGCTCTACGCCCAGCCGGCCCACCCCTACACGGCAGCGCTGATCTCGTCGGTGCCGGTGCCCCGGGTCTCAGGCGCGGCGCGCCGCCCGCGCATCCTGCTGCAGGGCGACCCACCCAGCCCGCTGAACCCGCCCCCAGGCTGCCGCTTCCACCCGCGTTGCCCGGCGGCCACCGAGCGCTGCCGTACCGAGCGCCCCACCCTGCAAGGCCTCAGCGGCGGCCGCCAGGTCGCCTGCCACTTCCCCTTGAACTAGGGCACCCGGCTTCGCGGGTACGCGAAGCCACCCGCCGGGCGGGTTGCGGGGCCGCTTGGGAGCGGCCCGGCGCTGGCCCCGCAGGATGGGGCGCCCGGTTCGGAGCGTCTTTCAGCCTTGCGCCTGCAGCCGGTGCAGGAAGGCGATCAGGCCGCGCATGTAGGTCAGCTGATCGTCGTACATCGCCATGTGGCTGCCTTCGGGGCAATGCAGGTACTCGCCCCGAGGAAGCTGCTGCGCCATGGCCTCGACATGCGCCGGGTCCATGGTGTCGTACGCGCTGCCGATGGTCAGGGTGGGCACCTGGATGCGCTGGAGGTCATCAAAGCGGTCCCATTCAACCAGCTTGCCGCTGGCGCCCAGCTCGCTGGGGCCTTGCATGGGGATGTAGACCGACTGGTTGATGTGCGCAAACGCGCGGTTGACCGGATCGGGCCATGCCTCGGCCGGGCGGCGCAGGATGTGGAACACATAGTGATGCGCCATCAGCAGACCCATGTAGCGCGGGTTCGCATAGTCCTGCGCCGCCTCCAGCGCCTGGATCTCGGCCAGCACAGCCGGGTCGATCTGCGGCATCAGCACCTTGCGGGCATAGTCGTTGTAGGCCGGGAAGCTGGCCATCATGTTGGAGATCACCAGGCCTTTGAGGTGCTGCTGATGGGCCAGCGCGTATTCGATGGCCAGCACACCACCCCAGGAATGGCCCAGCAGCACGAAGTTGCTGGCGTCCAGGCCCAGGGCCTGGCGCACCTGTTCGACTTCATCGACAAAACGGGCGGTGTCCCACAGCGCGGGGTCCGTGGGCTGGTCGCTGCGGTGTGAACCCAGCTGGTCGTAGTAGTAATACTCGATGCCGGCCTCCGGCAGGAAGCTGTCGAAGGCCTCGAAATACTCGTGGGTGGCACCCGGGCCGCCGTGCAAGAGCAGCAGCTTGAGTTGCGGGTTGTGGCCCACCCGCTTGGTCCAGACCTTGAAGGTCCCGCTGGGCGTGGTCACGGGGATCAGACGAGCGCCGCCGGACCAGGCGTCTTCGCGATCAGACACATGCAGGTAGCTGGCCAGATCGGCAGCGGCGGCGTTCGACGACATCACGGGCTCCAGGTTGGACCGCCCCGGAAACCGGGCGGCAGGCAACCATGGTAGACGCCCGACCCATCACGCCCAAGCAGGCTGCGACAAAGTCGGTCCATCTGCGTGTGCCCCCTGACCAGGATGGTCACCTCGCAGACCCGGCCAAGAAGGTTACATGTTGGCGAGTCAGCACTTGCGCCGAATGCAGTTTCCCAGGAGAACCATTGCATGGGACGTTCCGCATGGATGTTAC
>Ga0307514_10003389_pt1 | contig 15384 bp, 17 predicted proteins | sample 16_EM_MG_FD_203088 | JGI IMG/M metagenome (GOLD analysis project Ga0307514, IMG submission 203088) | Populus trichocarpa ectomycorrhiza microbial communities from riparian zone in the Pacific Northwest, United States - 16_EM | ecosystem: Host-associated > Plants > Roots > Unclassified | place...
CAGGTCTATACCTGCAGCGAAAGACCTGGGCATCAGGGAAAAGAAGAGTCGAGCTCGTCTGGGACGGGCGGTGCCCCAACATGTAACAGCAGCTTTCGTTCTGGGAGTGATTACGGCCACGACAGTTGTTTTAACGTTCCGGCCGAGGTATTGGAACAAAACGCGACGGAACCGTCTCTCTATTGGAAGGTGATTCAGTTCAGCAACGCATCGCGAACTTGAGCATGCTCATGGTCACAAAGACCGCGGACGACGCCCTGGCTGTACTGCACATTGTCTCTCTGTACCTCAACGGTGGGCGAAGGAAGTGGTGTGACTTCCTCGGGCTCGTGTGCACGATCTCCGTGTTGGAGAACCCTCTTCGTTTTGGCAGCTATCCTGAAGCTCTCGAGGGTGCTTCCACCAAGTATGAATTTGTGGTTAAAACTACGATCTAGTCCGACGTGCTCGCGTCTATAAACATGCAAAAGCCGCCTATCTTGCTCAAGTATATTCGGGCGTTGTTCCATCCCAGTCAGAGCTAGAGTGGGTTGAGGACGTACTCGATGATGTCGCCTATGGGGTGCGAGAATGCGGTGGTATGGGCACTTCCTATCCTTCCTATTGGAAAGCCCAACAAATGGAAGCAGGGACACCCAGTATTCGACAACTCGTCAACCTCGTTCAAGAAATTGAGCCCTACCTCCAACCTGGCCCTCAACCGATCTAAGCATCGAAGACTGGTCTCGCTAGGTCGCCGCTGAGGTTTTCCGCACGTCGACGAAGCTATTTTTGAAGAGCGTCGAAGCTGGGGACTACCTTCAAGTGCAAGAAATTAGGGAATGCATTCAAGACACTCGCTGCTATCAGAGATTTCTCCTTGAACAGACCTACTAGAGTGAGGTTGTGCGGCAGAGTGCTTGTGTGGAATCTTGTCGGAGAGCGAGGATGTGTTGAAGTCGGTGGAATTGCACATGGAGTGGCATAGTTCGGGAGAGGAAAGTTCGATGATGGTGTCGGATTTTTTGAGGAGGTTTTGGGATGAGACAAGGATGCAGCCTGCAGGACAACTTGTACGAAACAGCTACTGTCGAATGAGGGAACTTTGCTTGCGTATATATATATAGGAAATGGATATCTCAGACCAATTTTTGTTGCAGATTGTCATTTTAGTGTACAAATTCAAGATTATAACGATTGGCGATATCCTCATTACCAAATTTGGATAATGAGTCTTAGAGAGGCCAAGTCCAGCGACAAAGATACAGAAACCGAAGCAATTAGCAATTTCAATTTTGACACCTATTTTCAGGCAAAGTTGATTGATCGTTAACAGTGTCGCGGAATTTGAAAAGTTGACAAACTCCATAATTTGAAAGGCCAAGCTCCTGTTTGGGTGTTAACCAAGTTCTGTCGTTTTCCCAGATAAAAGTGTCACATATCTTTGTTAAACATATCTTGAGATTGACCAGACGATAGGGCCACACGAGCTCGGTCCAGACGACGAACGAGTTTTAGAGAAAATGGAAGAGGCCGTAAAACAAAACAGCATTATCAATTAATACGAGGTACGGCCTCGCTTCTGGCTCGTGATGAGGTTAGGAGGAGATGAGTAGGTATTCCATGTACAGAATTTCGATGACGAACTTGGAAGTTCAATCGAAAACCCCCAATGGTCAAACATAAACTCAAAAACGCATGCACCCTATGATACGGCCGGCGAATTGACCCAGTGGAGGGGTGGATTCTGAAGAGGATTATTGTAGCAGCACAGATTGATGCCACGGTGAAAGCACCTCGGAGGGTAGACAATAACGAGACGAGCCAGTGGTAAACGGAAAGGAAAGCATAGCAAAAATCCAGGTACCAAGTGGGAGGGCAAACAGGAGCTTCAGAAAGTGGCTATGATCACGTTTTACTATTGTTTTGGTGGGATTCTGAAGTATCTGACCTGAAAGGTTCGTCATAGTACGGACAATGGTGTCTTTAATGTCCCGTGCATAAAAAGTGCATTGTGAGATAGATCTGGGGCGCCACGACCGTTTATAGCGTTCTTGGCCGTTCGAATAGGTCGCCCGAACTTGAACACAGTGGAAATGCACCTAGTAGTCTGGGGTTCGAAATGTGTATCCGGCTTCATCCTTTTTGCTTTGACTCCGGGTGATTTCCGAACGGACCTGAAATTCGTTCAAAAAAAAAAGCGCCGACTGAGAATAAAAAAGTTAACAAGGTAGCGCGATTCTGGATATGACAAGAAAAAGGGCGACAACTTTCGAGTCGAGCGAACTTGTTGTAAATCGCATTACTTCAGTTCGGAGTTCGTGCTCCTGGTGTTGCATCGTAAGCGGTATGCATCTTTTCGGTCTGTCCTCTACTGGCACTGAATGATTTCATCGAAACAAGTCTGTCGGGCAGTTGTGCCTCGTTGTCATTCTCCTGTCATTAAATTAAGTCGCTTTGTCTTTTGAATTTGTGACGTACCTCGAGTTCCTTGCTACGCGGAGCCTGAGGTCGGCCCTGTGCCACTCAGTGTCAGAAATCCTTCACACCGGCTTTTCAAGATGTTTTAATTCACATTGTCAGAGATTTAGATCGCAAGCCGGTGGTTGAATAACCGAACAACTTTTCTTCGTCAGTACCTAGCAGTATTGGCATGAGATGGGAGGTGGTCGTCGCGTGATCGGCAGAGCTTCCTACAGTCCTCTGTAGGAAGACCACAAGAAGATCGTTAGTTAGCCACACGTTTCCGATCGTTGCTTTGTTGTTGCCCGACGTTTGGGTAGAAAGACCTGGGCAGGCTGAGGCATACCCTAATCCACAAATGTGATTTACGTACATGTCATAAATGCCATAGCCGAATTCAAAAATTCCCGAAGAGGACCGACAATTGAGACAGAGTCGATGCACGCTTTGTCCTTCCTGGGCGACTCTGTGGCAACGGGTGGATGAAAATATGAGAGCCGGGAAAGCTTTAAAAGAGTGTCGTTTTCTCCCTTGTTGCATCAATTTCCCCTGCTCCTCTCCGTTCTACAGCGAATGTTAACAATTAAGATAGAGAATTTTTTTGGTATGACGGCCAAAACATATCCACTGATTCCGCCAACATCGTCATGTGTTTTCGTCCAGCCAGGGGGATAAGGAATTATGGGATTGCTTTATCCTATAAATCTTTCCCCATTGGTGGATGAGGAAGCACAAGAATGTGGGCAGGGCGGGTTATAGATTTGGAGTTAGGGGAATTTAGCCTTGATTGATTGGATGATGACAATCATTACTGCCAATGTTTCACCCTCTAAAAACACTAGGTTCTTTATAATTTTTAGTCAAGTTAGTACCTTAATTTACACAGGTCATCAGAAAATGCTGAATAGCCACTTCTCGTTCAGTAGACTAGTAGACTGCAATCGGGGTCTTCTAGCCATTTTCAAATCTATTGTCGCTTTGTTCAATGTGCCATTTAGGAGTGACGCGCTTCCAACACAACGATTAGAATAGTATATCAACTTCAAAATCTAGAAGGAGAGACATGCTCGACGCCTCGTTTTCGTTAGTGTGCCACTCCCGGCGTGCATTCGTGAGTTGATGTCCTCAAAGAGGTGTTTTATCTACAAGCCATATAGAACCGGTACGCACTGAAAGTGATCGTGATAAGCAAAAACACTCCCGTACCAAACCATGGCTAGTAGCTCGTTTTGTGGTGAGGGAAGGGACGTCGAAGCAGGAGGCCACTAAAGCCGTAAAAAAATATGAAAGTTCGAACCAAAGCGTTGATTGATGACAAATTGATCTACGACCAAAAATTGCGGCTCCCCCCTCACTCCTCCTCATCGCGTGGCAGCTAAAAGGCTAACGAGTGCTCATTGTCGGAGGTGGAGAAGTTGCATCGCAGCGCATACAGTCGATTCTCCACACTGATGCAGTATGCCAGTAAATTTCAATTGGTTCTTTTCTTGGCTCGATGAACTTCTTTGCTTGAGGATGAAGACTAATTGAAGGCGCAACCACAGTGATAAGTACGGAGGCTTGGGGTGCTGGACTATATTGAGTATTTATCACGAAAAAAGGTGCATAATATGAAAATTTGAAAACGACTACAGGCACGAGAACAGCTGCAGCAGTCACACCTGCATATTCTTGGTCAACCTCTCCACGTTCTGTTGATCACCAGTATGGTATTACCAAGTCGTTCCAGAATCATATAAAAAACATGACAAAAGGGTTAAGTAAGGATTGACGTTATTATGCAAGGAATGATAGGGGGGTATACGAGTCCTGTGTGTACAAAGTCAGGAACGAATCAAACGGCCAATTATTTAGGATAGGAGATGTATCATAGTTGCGGCATAAGTGTGGTTAAATGTGCGCCTGCGTGACAGAAACCAGTAGAGACGGAGATGTTCATTGAATCAACATCTGCAGGTAAGAATCCTAAGAATTGCTGGTTTTGATTGAAGATCTTCCTGCTGTTGATAATCTTGACCTATATTCGCAGCGTTGCCGAGGCGCACGTTATTGACTACAGCAGGTGTAGCCGCAAAGCTAGCCACCATGGGTGATTGGCGACCGTAAGGTTGTTGGACTTGGCCTTTGTAGTGATCTTGTTGCCGCGCATACTCATACCCAGCACCAAGACCAGCAGCGGCGTAGGGATGAGTGTTACTACTACGTTGGTTACTGCCAATAGGAATATGAATCTGTGCTTGGGCGGAGTGTGGCGTCAGCTGGCCAGGTGTGAGAGCAGCGGGCACTCTGGTGCCTTGTTTGGAGCCATGTCGAACCAGGGCAGGCGAGGGAGACACCATGACTGGTTGACGCTGCGACTTCCGTTTGTCGTCACGTTCTTTTCGCCTATCTGCATGGTTTTGCTCGTTCTGTATACGAGCCAGCATCTGGCTCTGTCCCTATCATTGTATAACGTCAACCAATTAGATCATGATGAGGATGACCAAACAGACCACTGAAGCCTCCCAACCAGCTCCGTCTAAACCCAAAGACATCAGAAGGGACGTGCATTTCAGAGAAAAAATGATTATACCATTTAGAAGATTCCAATCGTAAACACCATCATCCACATCTCCGTTAGACCTCAGAACCTTGGTGAACAATTCTCGCAAGAAATCATAGTCTGGTGTCTCCTCGAATCCAAGTTTACGAACATAGTTCAAATAGATGCCAAATTCTTCTATAGGCTCGTGAGTAAACCATTGAAGATGAGAATTAATAGCTACAATGTTACCTGGGAAGCCTTCGCACAATTCCTTTATCGGTGTTATTTGCTTCTTTTCTCCAATTTTCTCATACTTCTGCTTGTTCGTGGCAGCTTTGAGACCTTGCCAGGGCAGACTCCCCCGCAGGAAATACATGAAGACATGACCCAGCGACTCAAGATCGTCCCGACGTGACTGTTCTGGTAGTCATATGGAAACAAGTCTCTCAAAAGGTAGAGTGCGAAGTAAATGGTTTCAAATCGCACCTCTGCCAAGATGTGTGTTGATGCTCATGTATCGGGCGGTACCACTCAGGCTCTTTCGCTCTCGATATGGAATATGTTGCTTTGTCTTTGGATCACGATATTGTTTCGCCATACCAAAATCCACTACGTGGATAACTGATTGAAAATAGTGTTCGATCAGTGAAAACTCTATCAATAATTGCTGAGACCGAATTCACCATTGGCACCTTTGGTTCCTGAACGTCCAACAAGGTAATTGTCGGGTTTTATGTCTCGGTAAATGAGGTTCTTTTCATGAATTGTTTGCACCCGAGAGATCTAGGTCGTTGCGAAATAACGATAAGTGATGGTTCTGGCATAGTAGGGTTGTCGACCAATTCTCACCATTTGCTTGGCTGCCATGCAAACAGTCTTCAGGGTGAATTTCCGGTCACACATATCAAAAAGGTCCTCAAGACTGGGTCCCAGTAAATCGATAACCAGAACGTTGTATAAGCCTTCTTGACCGAAGTGGTATATTCGAGGGATCCCAGCTGAGTGAAGAGAGAGAAGAGTCGATCGATGCAAATGGGCAAAGGGAATTGACAGAAAACTCACGACATCCAGTTAATATACGATATGAGCGACATTCATCACGAAGTTGAGGTGCTTCAGCCTTCCGAGGTTCCTAAGAGGGAAGATTGAGTGCACAGCGGATATGAAGGCTTTTCTAGCAACACACAAACTTGATAGCAACGGTTTGGGAATTGAGGAGGTTCGTCCCTTTCAAATTGAGGAAAGAGTCAGGACGGCGACAGGGTCAGATGGGTGAAGAATTGTAAACAGACCTTCGTAAATGACACCAAACGAGCCTTCGCCGATTTTCTGTCCAACACGATAGTGAACACCTACAATACTTGCAGTGGCCGATGGTTGGAAATGGGAGGCCATGAGGGAAGTGGAAGTCGGGGTTAAGACCTTCCTGGCCGTGGGCTACGACTCTGCGCAGAACGTGGGCCACTAATCCAACCCCAGCTAAAACGGGAAAACACTCCCACAAGGACTCCGACTCCTGTCACTCGGATAACAGACTTAGTTGAGAAATACTCATGATATACTGCGTACGCAGGACCTATTGGTGCGTACATCTACCCAGACGCGGACAATTTTGAATTGACATTACTACAAGTCGCAATCAAGTCCCTCAACCATATGTATACCAAATGTTCGCTCAAAATAAGTCCATACTCGAGATCCGTTGCTCTTCCAATATCATTATGCCTATGCTGTTTCACGTTCAAAACGAGAAAAAACAGATCCCTCAGACTGCCTTTCCCCATTTTTTCTCTCCCCAGAAATGTCGTGGTGCAAAAGTCCTCAGAAAAAAAAGCGTGAGGGTGATTGAGACCCACCAGTGGCACTCACATCCTAGAAGATAAGAAAGCATGCGAGTAGCACTGTAACGGCAGCCAAGGCATACCACCTCTTACGCTCCCTTTCCTTATGAAAAGCCTCTGCATCAACTCCATGGAAGAGCTCCCATTTAGGACGACGACAAAGCCACCAAAAAAGGGTGATGGGGCCAGGAAAGGTAGCCACAATTCGACTACCCTTGTCTCGAGCGTTGTGGTAATATGAAGCGCATTCTGTCCATACTGACCATTTGAGTCCGTTTTGAAGCCATTCGTTGTACTCGTCTGTGGCTTTATGAGAAACTTCGAAAGATTTTGCTTTTCTCTCCAAGATAGGTCGGATGAGTTGCAAGGCGAAATTGACCTACGGAAGAAGAGTGGTCGTTCAAAGCAATAGATTATCCCTAAGCATAATGACGAACCTGCACCTCTGTGCTGAAAATCAAGGAAGTACTTCCAGACACAACATTAGGCCCTGGAATTCAAGCAGTCAATAAGAGAGCCTTTCAAAGCAGTATTGCTAGCATAAACACAAACCTGGAGCGAAAAACAAATTGGGGAAACCAGGTATACACGTCCCGAGATAAGCCGTAGGACCTCCTTTACTCTCAAAGTATTCCTGTATTTTGTTCCCCCGACTTCCAGTCACCCGCAGCTGAGCTGGCTCCTATTTGTGATTCTGTCAGCCTCCTGAACCTTGCGACCAATCCCTGACAGGGGCCTTACGAGAGAATAGCCTGTACTAAAAATAATAACATCCAACGGGATAACCTCCCCTGTCTTCAGCTTGATTCCGTCAGTAACGACCGATTCAATTGCATCCCACTTTGGGCGAACGTTCGGTCGGTGCAAACAATCCAGATAACCGGCATCCACGATGATACGTTTGCATCCCGGTGCTGTGTGTATATATTGAATAGACGAAAGGACAACGCTTTACGGACTCACGATAGCTCGGAATGAGTCGCTCATGATACTCTTTCGGCGCTTTACTTCTTATATATGTTTCCATTCGCTAAAGAAAAAATTGATCAGCACGATATCCATGGTGTTCAATTCTGCTCACCCTCGTCGCAAAAGATACGATACGCTTGTTCGTCTTACGGAAAATGACCGAAGGTATGTCGTGCTGCACTAAAAACATCAGATTTTCAACAATGAAAGTCAACTTTTTACTCACTGTCAGCATAATCACGTTTCTATGCAAACGCATGACGAAGGGTATGTGGGCAAAAATCCATTGAAGTGTAGAGGAATATGAATAATTATCCTAACGAAGATGGTCGTCAAACAGAATTACCCCAACAAACAGGATACTTACGGAACTAGCGAACCATTGGGGTGTTCGACAAAAATTTATCACTTCAGTGGAAGTATCTTTGGATATCTCGGGGACAACTTGTGCTCTTGAGAACACATTAATCTGAGAAGTAATGAAGTATATCCAGAGGACCTACGCAGAACAGCCATTCCCAATGACACCAACTCTCTTTCCCTTCAATGAGACGTCATGCCGCCACCTGGCTGAATGGAATAGTTCCCCTTTGAAATTCTCCAAGCCACTCACATCTTTAGGATAATACGGCGATTGGAACGGCCCTATTCCAAAGAAAACCACTTCCGCCACAACCCGATTACTTTCCTTAGAGTTGCTGTTCTCTATTGTCACTGTATATTGCTGATCTTCGTCACTCCATAAACATTCCCCGACACTCGTATTGAAAACTGTGTGGCGCCTTAGATCGTACTTGTGCCACAAATCCTCCCAATAAGCGCGGATGTCTGGTTGACTGAGGTAGTAGGTCTTCCAATAAGGGTTTAAATCCGTTGAAAGGCTGTACCAGTGTCCAGGTATGTCCGAACCGCAGCCCTTGGAATTAAATACAAGAGATCAAAACACGTCACGGCAGCCGTGTAGAGGCGCGGGACTTACAGGATACGTGGTGTCCTAAATAATTATTGGGATAAATCAACTTCTAGAATTTGATGCTAGTGAAGTGGGATAGAACGTACTCTCCAGGTTCCACCAATTGCCTCGGCGCGTTCATATATCTGCAAGAACAGGTCTCAAAGGTCCTATTAAAAAAAAAAACCTGGTTTTCTGACATACCGTAAAATTGTCATAATTCAAATTCCTCTGGAGCGCAATGGCAGCGGTAATCCCCGCAATCCTAGGACCGTTGTTGGAGTCAAGTCCATTGACGCTTCGCGCTCTGTGGACTCACCCAGCACCAGCAATCACCACGTGCGGAGCACGTTTGATATCTGCCATTCAACAAGCTACAAGCTACTTTGGACGACGAGCGGCACCTAGCGTTTAGTACAGAAAGGATGAATCATGCAGTGCGAGTCGCACCAGCCAGGTGACCACGTTCGAGCCGTTGATGGCCGACGATGATGCTTCTGACATGCCAGTTACATTCAATATTGGTTACTGACAGTTCGTGATAATCTGAATACTGAAAAATTTCTGCGGTGTCCGCCTGTCCGAATTTCGAAATGGGTTTGACTTGTGTGCCTTCTTCGGCCGATCGGCCTTGTAGCATTTAGCGCTTGGCGCTCATGCGCATCACGTAATGGAGGAGACCTTGAAGGTCAACAGGCGCCCAACAGCTTAAAATTGGAACAGGCGCTTAGTTTCTAGTTACATAGGTGTCCATAATCACACAGGAGAGTGACAGTCACATAATCAAAACGTCAGCAAAAAATTTTCAAACATATATGCGCGAAAGTCATAGTACTGTGCAATTGCTTAGCATACTAGTATGACGGGATCTTCTCCATACTCATCGAGTAAGTTGGGTTGGAGGTGTGATAAATATATGTCATACAAGGGAACTTGAACCCGAGACCTTCGAGGTAATTGTAAACAATGCAGAGCTTCGGACTGCAATTCAATTTCGAAATTGGGTACATATACGTATACATTTCGTATGATGTGTAGACACTGAAATACTTTGGGAGTTACCGACCCAATGACTTATACATTGACTGAATTTGTACAGCCAAAACAATCAGGCAAACAAAAAAAAACGGCTCACAGTCAATTTGCATGCAAAGTGGCCAAGGGTACTGTCCGACGATAAAAAGTGGAATTGCGACACTTTGCAAAGGTCCGCGTATCCTACTACTACAAGTGCGAATGTGATGAACTGCCAAACAATACAAATCGAACGCGAAATCAGAACATGGAAAACAATCAGCGGAATTCAAAGCTTGAGCTCGTCTGCTCGGGAACATGCACGAGAGAAAGTTGCTGATACCTGCCGCAGGATCAGTTTTGGAAGAGATTGCTTGCCGAGGTATATCCCACTCACGGCTCTGAATTTTGATGAAAATAGAATCCGTTCATAGTAGCCACCGGAGGAGACTCGGGCGATAGAAAAGCATTCCGACAACTCGTACTTGAATCTCGGCGAATATTTGAAGAGGTTGAAGAGCAGGCACCTCGATCACTTGTCGTGTCTGGAATAGTATTGGAGGCAGAAGAAGGTTGCGCTGGTGGATTGAAGTCAACACAAACATAGTAGAAACCTAAAAAATCTGTTGCATATCGTGTGACTCATTTATCAGACGAAAACTGACCTGCAAAGCTAGCACCGTTGATGTCTTGTACACGATGATTTGGAACTAAAAACTTCTCTTTCCACCTCATAAAGACAGCACCCCTATTTGTATTATCAATAGTCATATGCGGGTGTTTCGTTTCTTGTTGTATTGGCTTGAACGAGGGAAACCGAGACCAATGGATAAGATCTTCGTTTCGCGTTGCACCCCAATTTTGTGTCAGGAAGCCATATCGATTGCCAATGATCTCCGCATCGAAGTAAGTGGTCAACTCTGGCCAATCATCAGTCAAACCACATATTTTCAAGTAACCGCATAGCGTAGATGCAGCAAAGTTGACATCCTGTAAATAAATCGGTTTAAATATGATTTTTTTTCAGTGCAAATGCCTGAAGCATTCAATGACTTGCCACAATGGTAACATGAACATCATAACTGTTTCTACCGCTTTTCTGTGTCCCTTGAAAGGTGGAACCTGGATAGAGACAGTGATGCGCCTGCGATCGAATTCGTAGGCGGGTAATATCAGCATAAGGATCTAAAAGGAAGGCTGCGCCGCTTGAGCGGATTGGCGAGCGATTGTTGCCTGTGGCATCGATATTCTCATATGTCGAACCGCAAACAGTCCGCTGCGAACTAACGATAGGGACGATGCTACTACAATGGATATTCGGGGTTGATGATCTCTTCGTGTAAACAGGATGATATGCTGGGGGAGTCTCAGAGTGCGGTGTGGGAGCGGTATCAAACGACACCACGGTGATGGATTCCTGCGACCACCTCGTGCTGGCTGCCTCATGGGAAATTTGCCAAAGTGGATAAGGTACGTTGTCTCTAGACTGCCTAGACCCCGACGGGGGTGGCGGCCTGTCTCGACATAGGGCACATATAACTTGAGAGTCCTGAAAGGATGCAGTGGATGGGTCGACGAGCGTTGCAAGACAGAACGAACACAGCTTTGCCTGGGGCTGGCCAGAGATACTTTCCTGAACAATGTATGGCAGGTTGATGTGAGGATACCGTTCTGAAGGCATTTGGCAAGGAAAGGGATCGGCGAACTCGTAGAAAGGCACGCTTTTACTTCAGTTTCCCCTCCACACGTGTTCTCATGGTTGTCTTAAGTCCATCATCACAACCGTCAGAATTTGTTTAGGTAGCGCTCTTCCTCCTCGGCACAGCCTGGTTCATTGTCAGAATGTTGGTTTTTGTTCATGACACTCCGTTTCACACTCTCCTTGCAAGAAATCACTACATAGTTCGCGATCCCTTATGTTCATCCGATTGCCTCCAGCCGGAGTCAAGTGACAGAACGTGTATCATACCAATACAAACTTACAGATATCTATCTCCTTCCGGTCTGTACCCAACAAAGTAAGGGTGTGCATGCCATTTACAACGAGGAAAGGGTAATCTAGGATTATCTGGGATAAGCGTGACCGATTTCTAACAATATCGCAACATCTTTGTATCAAGAATCTTCCTTCGTACTCCCAAACTTTGATTCATTAGAGCTCGTGGCTGGCCGTACTGAGCTATCATCCTCGAGAACGCCCGCAATAGCCGCGCTTTCCCCTTCTCTCTCACTTGCATTTTCCAATGCGGTGCCCTTCTCCACATCGACATTAGTGGCTACCTTCCTCTGATCCTCAGCGTGCACAACCACCCGTTTCAGGGTATACTTTCTGAGGAACAACACTGTTTACGGTCATATAAGCGCCGGTGTCAAAAAGTGAATTGAAATTTCAGGCGGTAGGCGCCCAAGCGCCATCACCGAAAATTTTAATAATGAAGATGCAGACACGGAAATACGGAAATCTCTCACCCATTATAAAACAAGCGCCGATGATTGGCGTCATGACCAGCCAGATATAGCCAATAGACTGGGCATACGCCTGTATGATGGCCGCCCGTGTTGCAGGGTCCTTCAACACGTGAATAAGCGCCTGAACTCGGGAATTGAAGTGAAATCAGATGTACCGGAATGGAATGCAAACTCCCAACACTTTGACTGAGATATGCTGGGGATGTGGGCATATCAGTGTTGATATGAGATACCTTCTTTCGTAGGATCTAGCGAAACCAGTGTTGAACACAGGTTAACCAAAGGTTTTAGCGGTACGTACACTTGAATAAATCGCTTGTCCCACTGAAATACCCACAGTCCCGCCAAGAGTTCGCAGGAAGCCAAACGTCGCTGTGCTTGTGGCCATATCCTTGATTGGCATAGCAGCTTGCAAGCCGATCAGCAGAGTCTGAGCGTGCCACAATGAGGCGATCGACAAATTGAAACGGAGATATATAAATGTATGTACCTGGAACAAGCATCCAAGACCAGCGGCCCCGATGAAGGGATACAGGATCTTCTCGGCTCTGTAAATTGAAAATCAGATGCGGAATGAGAATTCCGTAATAGAAATGCAGAAAAGACGGACCTAGTCGAATAAGCGTCCAACATAGTCATTAAACCATAACCAATTGTAAAGAATGCGAACGAAACCCATATCACGGGGCGGTACTGTCCTGTTCGACTAACCAAAACACCAGAGAGGGCCGAAAAAGCAGCAGCACTAAATGAGAATGGTATCATCCTTCAGGCAATATAATGAGCATCTGAAAACAATCATTTTCGGTATATGTGTGTTCACCATACACCGGCCATGGTGGCAGAGGCACCTAGTACTTGGAAGTAGAGTGGAAGGTAGTATGCACCAGCGAAAAAAGCGAATGCATGGAGAAAAGTCGTGATCAAGATGATACTGGTAGTCCTGGTCTAATTAAGAGACGGCATGAGGAAGAAAGTCCTATTCGATTGAAGACACGCTTACCCTGAACAAGCGTGGTGGGATGATAGGTGATCTGGTTGTGACGCTCTCGTTCACTCCACAAGCAAGCAACAATACACCACCTGTGACCAAGAATGAGATAGTCTTTGCAGAAGACCCTGAATATTGAGATTAATCAAAAGCAGACTTGCATACATAAGGGGAATTGCCTACATGACGTTTCACTCTCGTTGAAGCCAAGGAGAAGCAAAACGACGCCAGCAACAATCAAAAACAAACCGATGAAGTCTAAGTCTTGCATATGCTCCTTGAAAGTACGACCTCGATGAGGATTCAAATGGAGATTGAAGAATAAGATTGCGGCGGCAACTCCCCCAGTAGGTCTATTGCCATTTCAATGAATAGTTTGCCTTTGGATAAATAACATGACCTACAGATTGATGAAAAAACACCTATTTGGAGACAGAGTCAGTGACGAACACACTTCAGAAGGGTTGAAGAGATGAAGAATTACCATCTCCATGAAACGTGTTGAGCAAGCGCCTAAAATGTACAATTGAATGACAACTTCCAAACGATGTCCACAAATGTGTTTACTCCACCAAGCAAGGGTCCAACAACACTTGCAATACCCCAGGTAGCCCCAATAAGACCACCGTACTTGCCTCGACTGTTGAACGGTGAGTAAGTGTTAATGCAATTTAAGAATGGAACCTACTCCCGTAAAGGAACAATGTCGCTAATTATGATATTGACCTAAGAAAAAGCATAAGAAAAAGCACGGCTATTTTGGATAGAGCCCACCAATTGGATGATGCCTCCCCCTCCAAGTCCTTGAACAGCCCTAGCGACAATCAACCAAATCTAGACAAGTTTTCAGAAATTGATTCTTGGACTTGTTGAGAAAAGGCCTTGCCATGCTTTGAGCGGCCCCACATAGTGCGGAGCCAATCTGTTCCCATCAGTTTGTTGGCTTGTCGGTGAGATTTCTTTTTGACCGAACTTTGCGACTCACTAGGAAAATGACAATAGAAGAGTACAGCACAGATTTTCTGCCGATAAGGTCAGAAAGCTTCCCGCAAAGTGGTGACACACTAAATGTGCACACAAGACAGTGCTCAAGTCAACAAGAGATCTGCAGGTGGGAAGAATAAAGATAGTCACGTTGCACCCGCTAAAAGATAAGACCTACAAAACGAAAAATGTATTTTTGTTATAGAGCCTGCGCAGTGAAAAGAAATTTCTTACGTTGCAACCCAGCTGTACTCTTTCCCACCTCCAAGTTTACTGACAATTGTGGGTAGGGCAGTCGCGACAATCGTCTTGAATTCCAAATGGTGATTTTGAAGATCAAAACAAGTCTCAAAAGCTAGCGCGTACCTGATCCATTGCAGCCAAAAAAATGGTACACATGAGTCCCGAAAAAACCTACAACCATTGATCGTAAAACAACGTGCTGGAAGAAAACATTGACATACTATCAACAACCGATTATTTGGAAGGACGTGAGTCTCGCCATCCTTCCACGCAGATCCTGGAGCTGGCTTTTTGTCAGCATTCTTTGAGGCGGAAAACTGCGTCTTTTCCTTGGACATGGTGGTGGATGAGTTCTGAGACTATTTTGTGATAAAAAGAAGAATAGGCTGAGTCATGAAATTAACTGATGGGGATGACTTGAAGAATATTTTATGGACGTGTCGATGTGAGGCCCTGCGAAGAGATAGTAATGATATCATCACAAGGTCCGGCTTCAGGAACAGGAACTGATCGGCAAGTAAACTTAGACGTTTCTTACCAATACCTTCGGCTTCTACGTTTACCGAATGATGCCGATTGATGCTTGCCATCGGCAGCAACTCTTTAGGAATCTACGCCACATTCGTTTGATTCCAGTCCGGAATGCGTTCCGCGAGCCTTGAGCTTGAGCCATCCGGCTGTCAATAAATCATAAATGAAATGTGGTGTGATTCAGCCTGATTCAGCACACAGTCAGAAATTATTCACGTACCACCTAGATGTCCCATTTTATTTTTCTCACTTACAAAATCGATTAGGTGAACTGTTAATAAAACCTCTCAACAAAAGAAATCTCCTTCTGTCCAACCTGGGACAACGATGTTCCGGGAACAACTCAACCTGCTAAAGAACCAGTGCGGACCTAGACCGGTACAGCTGAGTTTAAATCACTATACCGCGCATTTTCCACGGTTCT
>Ga0307514_10003390_pt1 | contig 15378 bp, 18 predicted proteins | sample 16_EM_MG_FD_203088 | JGI IMG/M metagenome (GOLD analysis project Ga0307514, IMG submission 203088) | Populus trichocarpa ectomycorrhiza microbial communities from riparian zone in the Pacific Northwest, United States - 16_EM | ecosystem: Host-associated > Plants > Roots > Unclassified | place...
TTTGCCTGTCCTACCTATTCATTCAATGTCGGGGCTCTCAACTCCTGTCTTTCCGCAACAATCATCGCGAAATACTCTCTCAAGTCACCAATGATAGCATCCGGGCTATGAAAGTCGTTAGCTCACTACGGCTCAGGGTAACCAGTTTCCCAACGGATGATAGGAAAGCCTATAATAATACTCACTTTTCCCAAGCAGCAAAATGCCCGCCCTTCTGGTGTTCCTTAATAGTCCTAATGGGATGTAGCCTCCCCATCCACCATGGAGGAATAACTACCAACTCCTTCGGGAAGCAACTCATTCCCATAGGGATGGGCGAGTAATTTTGTTGGAAGGACGTGTCAGGGACACCTTCCTTGTAAAGGCGGAAGCTGGCATAGGGGCCGGGATACCAGTACATCATCCACCAGATGAAAATTTCGTCCGGAGTCCAAGGGTACTGCCCAGATGAACCACTATTAGAACACGCAATGTCCACAAAACTGAGGATGTGGCATCTGTACCTCATCGGTCCAAATTCTCAACTTCTCCCTCATCCAAGTCAGCAATCCCACAGGACTATCTGTCATCGCCCAAGCCAAGCTTAATGGTTTCGTTGACTGAATTTGCAGGTATCCAGTTTCATTCTTGAAGTAATTCTTGGCAGCCATGAGGTGGTTGCAGTACTGTTTACTCAACCCAACCGTTCCACCGGTGATGAAACCTAGCACCATGTACGCCCATTGGAAGGGGTGCTTCAAGAAGGAAGGAGGGCTAATGATAGACCAGGTAGTGTGAATGGCAAGAACGGAGGGGTTAGGAAGGAGGGAGAGGGCGCGGATAATTGCGTGACCCCAATCCCCACCGTGAGCGACTATACACAGCATAAACGTAGATTAGCATATCGGCCAATGTTCTTGTGGCCCAGTGTCTGCCCGCCCAGGCCTCGACACGGGGTATTCCCTAAAGGCAATACTTTCCCCTCCCAGTTGCCCTACAATCTCCAAAGCGGCGACAACCATGAATCTAGGGTTGCGCAAGACGACCGGGTACCCACCGTAATGTTTATACCCCAACCTCTTCATTAACTTATCATACGTCTCTGCCACACAGCTCAGCTTAAACCCCGGCTTCTTCGGCCCCTCACTGAACCCATAACCAGGGATACTCGGCACCACACAATGAAATGCTGGTAGACTCGAATCTTCGGGGTTTGAGAGGGGCCCGACGACCTTCGAGAGTTCGTAGAATGAGCCTGGCCATCTGTTTTTCGTCAGAAATTGTAAGGTAGGTGTGGAACAGGGTTTGGGACCCATGGCAAAGTATCAATGGAACGGCGTCGGCCCGAGGGCTCCTTATCCATACAAAATGGATCTTGAGCGTCCCAAAGTCATCGATGTCGATGGGTGTGGTGTATTGGGGAAGTTTTTCATTAATTTGGGCTTCCCAGTAACGCCAGTTGAACTTTCCGGATTTCCTATAGACTCATTAATACCCCACCATGCTCGTCAACCGAACCCCCCCCCCTGAGTTAAAACGAGTCTTTCCTCAGGTCTGCAGATGTAGTCGTTCGACCTGAAGTTGAATAACGAACTCACCAATAATCCACCAACTCTTCAACTACCTTGCTCGGAGTCCCATCATCCCACTCTTTCCCCTCTGGCTGCTCAATTTCCGGCTCGACAAACCTTGTAAGGTTAAATTTCTGGTTGGTCAAGTCGAGAAACTCATCTGGAACCTAATTTACCCCAGGAATCAGTCAATCTTTTCGAGAAATCGGAAAATACGTGTATGGGTGGGGAAACAGCTAGCATCAGGGGATCTAGATATCTATGTGCATGTAGGTGGAAAGTAAGAGCCCTGCTCACATTGATCTTGAATGGCTCAATCGCCATGATTGTTGCTTGAGGTACAGTGAATAAGAGCTTGTTATGCTATAATTCTAAAGTCAAGCGAGCTCGAGAGCTTTTTAAAGTATTGTGGTGGGGGGGTCGACTACCGATTTCGGAAGTGGCTTGGTGTAGTCTTTGGTGTGTTGATGAGCGAGAGCTGTTTTTGATCATGACAACGTCAACGTTTATATACTGTGCGTACACTACCTATGCCTATCCAAACCGCTACCCTTGTCCTACCCCACAGCGCCGGTGATCAACCAAGCAGTGGGTACTCCAAGCACATGTGGAATAGATCTCTTCAATTGGAAGTCTGCAATGCATGCAGTACTGGTTGCAATTGCATATCACCCAGCTAGCCACTTGCGTGCACGCCAAGACTCAGAGATCTTGTATGGTGTTTTTGTTTTCTTCCCACAACTATTACATACCTATCTGTAAGGGAATGACAGGGCTGGATTGACATGCCTCTGAGTGATGGGGATTCAACTTAATGTTATAAGATATTATCGTGGGTTCTGAAGGAGAAATTCAGACGCTCTACATTTCAGTACAACCACTGTAAGCGCTCAAATGGATACCATGAATGATACAAGGGCGGTCCGCCTACCACCCCGGAATTTCATTCTTTGTAGTGAGCCTTGGTTGTATATTTATATCTTTCAATGCAATATCATTGACGACTTTTATACTTACTTGATGTCTGCTAATAAGGCAGCAACATCATCAAGATTGGGACGGAGTCCAATTAATTCTCTGTCAGACCCATGTTTGCATCACTTGTAAGAATACGAGGTTACGTGTGGGGGTTAATATAGGTGGAGTCAAGATAAGATTCGGAGCTTGTAACTTGTATCCCTTGGATCGCTGAGACATCGACAGATCGTGCATGAGGCTTGTCTCACCAGTGAACAGAGGTGCAAGTTAGTATATTCAACGAAGGGTGTAATCTATCTATATACAGGTCAACAGTCTCAAATATCTGCTGTAAAGAATTACCGAAATACATCCTCTACTGGGCATGAAGCGCTTTGCGTTTTTGGTGGCATTGGTATGGTGGTCGATCGATATTCTTTCCAGCAAGCACGTATAAGCACGTCTCTGTTTTCTCTACACGATACAACCAGTAAGACCTGAGTAGAGTACAGGTATATCCTCCACTTAGTGTGCATTGCCGGTATACATATTCCAAAAGTTGATTAACAAGGACACTCGGCTCCAGCTGTGCCGATATTATTGTACATGGCCATGTGCAACTCATCTGTATGCGACCTTATTTATACATCCACCAATCACATCAACTAAACACAGGCTGCGGGAAAGGGTGGAGCTCTCCGACGAGCGTACGGTACCTATCGTAGCGGTTAAAATGAAGAATTGAAAACGAAAAAACAATATATAAATTCCCCCGATTGATTAATACGACGTTAAACGGCATTTCCCCTCGAAAGTCCCTCAGCAGTAACCAGTTAAATGCTCTCTGTCCGTCCCTGGCTGATAGCTGAGCAGGGGGGGTTGTACGAAGACTCTATTGTCAGGGTACCAAAGCTATAGCACACCTTGCGGATTTGCAGGTACCCTCTGCGCTCCTTCCAAGCCAAGAATTCAGGTAGGCAACTGCCGAAGCTGGCCGGGCTATCTTATACAACATGTAAATCGAGAGTCATGTAACTCCCTGCAGGCGGATATCAGCGGACGGAGTATGCTACGTCAGCTCAGTTTATGGACAGCTTGTGGGGATAGGTACATGTATATACAGTACATATGTACGAGTACTGTACTTTGTGATATGAAGTGATATAAATTCTTGATGCTTTAAAACTCCGGGACTGTAAGGTTAAGCGAGCCAGAAACTGGGTTAAGCGAATTTTACCCTGACTTGACCCCTACGTTACTTTACCCCAACGGCCTCTCAAACTGCGTACGAATTCACATAGGGTCGAACCCACTTGACATTTCGCATCTGGACTTCTTTAATCTATTTGAGTAAACTTCAAACAGTTTTTTTCAAGACACTCACCTTACGCTGCAATGCTGGTATGTCTCTCCTGCATACTCAAGAGGAAGCACCTCTGATGGGATCTGGTGGCTAATAGATTTATAGCTTGAGTATTCTGTCGAAAGGCCGCTTAACCGCGAACCTCCCCCAAGCCAACTTATCCAGACATTCATTACAAAGTCCTCAGTTTCCTACGATCGAAATCATGGGTAGAACGCATCTCTCTATATATATTCGAATCAGCACCAGGAACCAACTCTGACTCATATTTCCAGGCCAATTCCACACATCAACGAGGAAACCCACTATGTTCGAATAGATGGTGCAGTAGCCAACGTAGTAGAGCTATCCATCCAACATCTAAGGGAAGGGTTCGAACAGCACGAGGTTATATCATCTTTACAGGTGTGCTTCCGCTTGTGCCACTGTCTTTTGCAACCACTGACGCAGAGTTTTTCGTCCCAGTGCGCAGGGAACCGACGACATACCATGCGGACCGAATTGAAGGAAGTCAATGGAATTGACTGGTTTTCAGGTGCTGTCATGAACGGCGTCTGGCGTGGGCCCCTCCTCCGGGATGTCCTCCTCAAGGCTGGCGTTGTGATCGAAGGAGAGGCCCATGTTGCTTTTTCCTGCCATCAGGCCCAGGTTCAAGACGACTGGTATTATGGTGGTAGCATCGATCTTGCACGTGCCATGGATCCTGAGAAATTTATAATCCTCGCCCTCGAATTCAATGGGAAATCCCTCTCTATCAATCACGGTTACCCTGTGCGGGCTGTTCTCCCAGGTATTGCAGGTGCTCGGTGGGTGAAATGGCTAGACAGGATAACAATCCAGCGACATGAGTCGAACAACTACTACCAGCAACAGGACTACAAGATCTTGCCGCCTCATGTGGAAACGAAGGAACAGGCTATGGAGAACTGGCATCTGGTCCCAGCAATGCAGCTCATGCCTATAAACTCCGTGATATGCACACCCGAAACAGGAAATGAAATACAGCCAGATGCGAAAGGCAAGGTTGTAGTGGCGGGATATGCAGTACCAGCTGGCGATGATGGACCAGTTACCAAGGTGGAGATAAGTCTAGACCGTGGCGAAACTTGGGAAGAAACGAATATAGTGCAAGAGACCCCAACCAAGTGGAGCTGGGCATTATGGAGGACAACGGTAGATGTACGCAGATTACTACCAGCTGAAGGTGAGGAGGAGAGCAGTAAGAGGATATGGTGTAGGGCTCAGGATAAGGGCGGAAATGTGCAGGATGGGAGGTGCCAATGGAATTACAGGGGAGTGGGGTACAATGGGTATGGGGAGGTGAAGAATTTGGTAGTTAAGGGGGTAGAAGACCAGCCCGTGGAGAGGGATTTGGTGAATGGAGTGGCAAGTCTGGCGATAGGTGCCGCAGCTTGAGCGTTTTAATGCGGCTATAGTTTCTCCCTTATGTGCAGTATATGGGTGACAAGATTCCTTGGGTTTTCGCAGATTACGGGCTGTTGATAATTTTTTCAAGTAGAAGTCTGAAATGCCACTATGGCAGCAGGGAGTATAGGGTACAGGGAATATGGTGTTTTTGCTTTTTATAACACGTTAATCGATAATTCACAGCACCTTGAACGTCCCATTGTTGACATTGGTCTTCGCATCAGGGTAACACGACCCCATTGTCGTAGAAGACAATTCCTGGCCTGTGAGCTGCTCAGTGCCCGAGTCCGTGGCCATCGGCCCGCTGGACACAAAACTCTCATTTCGGCTGCCCCCTTGTACAGGCTCGATCCTCGGAACCGGTGAGGTGAAGACCACAGAGAGCCGGCCACGACGCGAGGCCCGAGGCGAGATTGCAAGGGGCTGCCACTGCTGCTTCATCTTCGTGGCCTCTAGTCCTAAGTAGCCTAGGTACCTGGGCGTCGAGCAGCGGCCCTGCGTCAAACCGTTGCACTGCCGGCGGAGGCTCCACTCAGTCAAGGCAAAGGTACCGGTCCTGTATGTACCTACCTACCTCCGTACCTACCCCTACTTACATGGCTGCTGTAGCACATACATATTCTTTCCAGGATGTTTGTTGAGAGCAGAGCAGAAATTGCCCAGGTATTGTATAGGTTTACTGCAGGCATAGTACAAATAATATTGTGCGCCAAGAAGGGAGAAAGGTGTACCCCTTGAGCTCTGTAACGGGGGTTGCACACTCCCGTCTCGTTTTCCATCTGGATTCCTTAACGCTGCTTCATACTTCGCACTTTATGCGTATACGCCGCACGTATTCTGTCGCTGTTTCTTCCAGTTTTTGTTATTAATCGCCCTGTTTGAGTTGTCATTCTTTTACGACGGAATATACGCATTCGATACCCTCAATACGATACTAACCTCGGCTCCACTGACTCTGATCTACTTCCAGACATTTTCAAAGAAGCTGTGTCTGAGATTTGTGTGTAGTTACGGGAATATTGTTTTTTCCTTGGTCGGCAAACCCTCTAATGTCTGGCATAGCATTACCAGCCTTCGGCATGGAAGGGCATCTCCTGCCCGAGATGTCGGAGCAACCTCTGGAGGGCTCCAGCGACTCCCCTAGCTACCCGGATAACTGGCCTCTGCCTCCTACACCTCTTGCAATCTCTTCAGAGAATCTGGGGAAAGAGGATAAGACACCTAGATCACGCTCGGGCGTATTTACGCCCCCACTGCAGGTACAGCAGCCAACAGCCCAAGCAACTCCTCCCATGAGTGCCTCTTCTAGGGTCCTCCGTTCATCCTCCAACGCCTCTGCAAACAGCCCGCATCGGAAACGGCTATCACTCAGTTTTCCGATTGCGCCATCCATACGCAATGCACCTTCGGCATACGCATCTCCACATACTCCTACTACCCCTACGGACTATGCTGCCCCGTCACCAAACGACTCAATGGCATTCCTTACAGCCTTGGCAGCACAGGAACGGAGGGTGCTGGAATTGCGAGAAGAGCTTGCAAAGGCAGAGACTGAGCTTACAAAACTAAAACGGCAATGGACGATTCACGAGGCGACCAAAAAAAGGCACGAACTACTCCAGACCGAAATCATATGGGGCGCGACTGGAGATGTAGCCGAAGGAATAAAGAGTCCTACAATCGAAGAACATGAAGCCCGCCGGAGAGCTGCATTGGCCAAGTTAACTCAAGCCAGCACAAGGGGTGTTACTTCCCAAAGACACCACCGTACATTATCTCTGCTTTCCCCGCAGAGGGCGTCATGCTCCCAGCCACTCCCACAACCCCGGGATCTGCGGGATGAGTCTGTGCGTGGGTCAACGCCTGTGCGCCGCTCGGATACACTCCCCACCCAATCTACCCGACCACTGAGCATGATTGAGACATCATCATCGTCAGTGGGAGCGGCCTGGGGGGTGAAGCGAAATAGTCAGGATATGATAATGCGGACGGGGAAGCAGATGGCCGAGGGGTTCAAGGAAGGCTTGTGGGCGTTTGTGGAGGATCTAAGACAGGCGACCGTAGGAGAGGATATGCCACCCCGGCCAGCTGGGGTGCCACTGAGTAGATCTAGCTCCTCGCTTGGGGCGCCCGCGGTCAGGAGGCAAGGGAGCAAGGCTAGTTTGAGGAGTGTATCCAGCGGCGGGGGCTCTAGGAGAGACAGGGAGAAATCGCCCGTCAAGCCGGACCTTGAATCAGATCCACAGTGGACAAGCCACGACGACCTACCCAGTAGGCGCTGGTCTACAGCCAGCAGCGCCTTCTCGGAAACGAGCTCTACCGTGTCTGCGGCGCAATCACGCTCAAGCACCCCCCGCACATCCACAAGGTACCGTGACAAGTCCTCCTCCTCCTCCTACTCATCGTATCTCCCAAGCCTCCACCTAAGTCATATTCTCCACCTCACCCCGCTCCTCGCATATATCTTTGCTCTCATCCCTAGGTCATCTAGTATTAACATTTCTACCCATCGTCAGTTCGGTTCAGTCTTCGGGTTTCATAGGCGCAGCCACGGGGGGGGTGGGAGTGCAGGGTTTGGGTGTGCTCATGTCGGTGGGGACACAGTTTAGTTTGAAGAAGGCGGCGGGGGCAGTAGTAAGGGGATTGGAGACGGCACTCGAAGGGGCGCTGGCGTTGGATGAGGACGAGGGGAGGTATAAGAGGGAGGTGAGAGAGAGGGAGAAGCGGAAGGAAGAGGCGGAGATGGCGGAACAGGTGAGTTCGAGTACAGAGAGTGGGGGAGCGACTTTGTTGAGGAGGAGGTCGGTCAAGTCTGCTGGGGAGGGCAAGGCAAAGAAGGCTTGAGTATGCTGAGGTTAGTGGGTTTGGGTGGGAGGTTATTTCATCTGCAACATATTATATGATTAGTTTCTTTTGTTGGTGATGAATAATTTCTCTTTTTGTTTCGAATATCTGATTATGAGTTTCTTTATATACCTCCTTTTGTTTGTTCCTTTTTGTTTAGATATTATGGCTGGGAAGGATATGGAATTGGGTGGCTAGGTGGGGGATACTATTTTGTTCTTTGGGCAACGAAAATAGCCGGAACTCTTTGCACCCAAGGTGGAGAAAATTGTAGCAGCTGGTGCTGTTATGTTTAGGTGGGGGGTGGCATTTCTTGTTTTTTGTTTATTGCTATGGCTGTAACGTTGTTTCCTTTTGCTATACCATATACCTGAGACCAAACCATATATACCATACTTGAGATCAAAAATCGAGTAGGTATAGTAGATTCGAAGTAGTGTATTATGAATTGACGAGATTATAAACGAATAGATACTTGTCAAGAATCCTAGGTTATATTTGCATGGGTATATATAACGTGCAAAAGTGCAACTAGAGCTACAATACTACCCTGAAGCATTTCTTTTACCCCCCTCTCCTCCCCTCCCCCCTTATCCCCTCCGTAACCACCCCGCCACCCTCCCCACAAAAACCCTAGCAAACCACGGCGTCATCCATAAACACCCTACAACCCTCACCGGCAACAGTATCTTGACCACTGCCCACGCAGTGCCTAGCTCAACCACAACCCTGGCTGCGTCTTTCGGGGAGAGATTTATCAACCATCCTTTTTTTGCGAGCTATGCGGGTAGGTGCCGGGGTTGGGGGTTGGGGGGGGCCGAGGGGCGGGGGTTAGTTGGTCAGTCAATTTAGGTAGGTAGGAGGGGGGGGAGCGGTACATAATTCCCAAACCTATCCCTCCCTCGCATCACCCATTCATTCCATTTTTTCGCTGCTCGCCCAGTAATACCCTCTTTCCCTCCTTCTCTTCCTCTTCCCCTTTCCCTTTCCTTTTCCCTTTCCTTTTCACCCGCGGTATCGAGAGTAATAATATCAAGCTTATGGATCCCCCACCATAGCATGCCTAGCGGAAGTATAGCGGTGATTTCGTGAAGAATCAGGAATGCGGTGATGTGTGTTAGTGGTGCGGTACGGAGGGGTCCAGCGAGGTGTTGGATGCGGGGGGGGAGGCGGGAGAATGTGGTTCTGGAGGTGGAGGTGGTGGAGGTGGTGGAGGTGGAGGTGGTGGAGGTGGGGATGTGTCGACGGGGGAAGATTCGGCGGAGGAGGCGGGGGAGGAAACGCATGGTTGTCTGGGGATATGAAATTGTTTACTGAGAAGCTTAACAACTTGGTACATTCGCCAAAAAGTACATCGGTCACGTGCATGGGTGTGGTTGGCACAAGCCACTCGTAGTGACCATGAGGCTCTGCCCCCCCTGAGGCTGGGCTATTATCCAACACTAACCCATACCAGTAGTTAAACGTAGAGCAAAGATACACTAAATGTACTCAGTACTAGTCTGGTTGGCACGACCCTCCTCTATACCGTATATAGGAATTAAAAAACCAAACCAGACCAAATAAATAAATAAAAACCAACTAAACCAAACTAAACTCCCCCCCCTTAATCATCTACTCTCCAGCTGCTTCTGCCAGCACTGTTATCAATTCTTCCGCCAGCTCTCACTCTCACTCTCACTCCTGCCAGCTCTCCCTCTCCATCTCCCGCCAGCTCAAGATGCCACCCACCAGCCAATCTGCCCCCCAATCTGCCTTCTAATCGAGCTGCCAATCCAGCCAGTAATCCAGTCGGTAATCCGGCCTCTCATGAACCCCCAAGGCTCCTATCCACCTGCCACTCAAGCTGCCAATCCACCGCACAATCCAGCTTCTAATTCACAATCCCGCTGCCAACGCTCTACCCACCAATGCTCAACCCGCCAAACCTTCACCTACTAAACCTACACCTGCTAAACCTACACCCATTCTAGAACGTTCAACACAGCAATTTAAGGACCGCTTGAATCACACAATACTCCTTACCTGTCATGCGGAATAAGCTTCTGTCTACCTTTCAACGATTTGAATCTACTATACCCCACTTGGAGATTCGTGATAAGAATGGCTGCCTTTTAGCCTATGCGAGTTCAAGCTGGAACTAACAATCTCGCATTTGCTACATGGCTGGCTACTTCAAATTCTTGGGGGAAACTTTCACGGCCAGCGAAAACTTATTCCTCGAATTCTTTTAGCTTCTATGGAGGGTGAGCTACCATTTATCTTGTCATAAACAATTTCCTATCAGGCTCTGTTTTGCTAAGAGTGAAAGTAGTGATTCATGGATTTGGTTTTTATCAAATCTCAAAGCTGCAATTCCGGAGACTGTAGGAATGACATTAATGAGTGACCGTGATAAGGGACTCATGAATACACAAGAAGTTGTGTATGGAAATACAATTACTTCTTTAATATGTTGTTTTCATTTGAAAGGTATGAGATCTTATTACATATTACATGTAATATATACTAATTCGCATATTTCTATAATAGGCAACCTATGCAAGAGATACAACAATACACTAGCTCCATATTTTTGGACTATTGCCAATACAATATCAGTAGAGGCCTATAGATACGAAATGGATAAGCTTGCACAAGTTAACCCTGGTGCAGCTCAGTATCTACAACAAATTGATCCAAAGCAATAGGTAACAGCATTTTACCCCAGTCCATACTACAGTCACAAAACCTCCAACATTGTTGAGTCTACTAACAATGTTTTTCGCAAAGACCGTGAATTGCCTATTCTTGATCTTCTTCACAATATATGGCTTTATGTCATGGCACAACATTCTGATCGATTATTGCAAGCATCAAAGTTGGTTGCAGAACATGCAGAATATACAGACTATTGTTGTGAACAATTACAGATTAGTCAGACCTGGGCCCTTGCAAGTTTGGTTCAGCGCTCCTCCAATTCTCTGGCTGTCGTAACACAGGGCAATCAGAAGTGTTACACAGTTGATCTACAAGCCAAGACTTGTACCTGTGGTCATTTCCAAGCAAACTCAATTCCATGCGGGCATGCAATTGCGTTACTGGAAAGTCTGCAGAATGATGATCTTGATACACCTTGACCGCACTGCTATATCCCTCCATATTTTTATGCCAAGACATGGTGACAGACATATGACAGGAATATTCAACCTATTTCAATCACGGAAATTATGACTGTTAACAAATCTCAAGGTCAACCCTTGGGTATTGTGGGATTAGATTTACGCACTTCTGCATTTTCTCACGGTCAACTTTATGTTGCAATGTCACGAGTTACTTACTGATGTTGCTAATCTTGCAATCTTACAAGCCCCACCGTCTCTTTCATCTACCTACCTACTACTCTCAATATTGTTTATCCTGAACTGGGCAAACGTTGTATTGAAGTTCAAATTCTTGGGGAGGGGGGGAACTTTCATGGGCGAGCGAAAACTTATTCCTCGGATTCTTTTAGCTTCTATGGAGGGTGAGGGTGAGGGTGAACTACTATTTATCTTGAGCCGCCGGAAACAATTTCCTACCAGGCTTTGTTTTGCTATCATATGACCGTTTACAAATCTCAAGGGGTTAGATTTACGTACTTCTGCATTTTCCCATGGTCAACTAAATTTACGTTGCAATGTCACGAGTTACTTACTAATGTTGCTAATTCTTGCAAATCTTACAAGCCCCAGCCCCACCTCTTTCATCTACTACTTAAGTACTCTCAATATTGTTTATCCTGAACTGTTGTTAATCAAATAAATCATATGTAACTGTAACTCCTTATATACGTACATACTAGCAGTGTTCACAGCGCTCAGGGCTTCCGCGAGCGTAGCGAGTCTCGTAGATACTGTACGTACAGTGCTCCATGTATTACTGTACATACTTAGTGCCAAGAGTTGCAAGTGAGGTGGGGTTCAGGGTAAACTGCTCGGAGCATATTTCCCCTCTAGAGTTCATTTCGCATTACTCAGAAGTAACCCACCCACCCAGCTAGCCCTCAGTACTGCTCCTTTCCGTAGCTTGCCACTCCATAGTCATCCTCACTCTACTCCATTCCACCACCTACTTCTCCTTCCCCGTCGGAATACAAAAGAACACTGCAGGCTTCCCCCCCTCCGCTGCCCTATCCAATCTATAATAGCCCTTCCTCTCAAACTGCATAATCTCGCCGGCCTCCATCCCCCGCACACTCTCATCCGCAACAGCCTTAACCCTAAACTCCGTCTCCCTGTTCACAAAATCCTCGACATTATCGTCCTCCTCCAACTTATCCTTCGTAATCAAATAATCAAAGTCCACCAGCTCCACATCCACAAGCTTCTGCTTTTCCTTCTCCAGCCACGTGACCTTCTTCTCCGTCTTTTTAAAGTCACCCTCCAGGTGCAGGGTTAAGTTGAGCGAGGTAATTTTCCCGGTAGAGGGGGAGGTGGCGATGTTGGAAACGATTGCGTTGCCCCAGGACATGAGTGTGATTTCTTCGCCATCTTTGAAGGAGGCCGCGTCGGCCTGGTCGAGGAGGATTGTGGGGCCAAAGTAGACTTTCTTTGTGCCTAGATCTTTATTTTTCGCGTGGCGAGGCCGATCCTCAGATGTAGGCGTTTCAGAAGCACCAATGACCTTTGCAGTAACGGCATCCTCGACAAACACAGCCGTGTGTCGGGGGGAAATGGGGTCGATGACTTTCTTATTCGTAGCCCAGATAATCGTCCAGTCGAGGTTAACCACATTCTTACTTGGCCCCTGGGCCAAAATAAACTGCCTCAATCCCTCAATTGTCATCCCCCTCCTCCTAATGCCCCTCACAGTCGGGAACCTAGGGTCGTCCCAACCCCACACAAGTCCCTGTTCCACAAACCAGTGCAATTTCCTCTTTGACAAAAGCGTTTTAATAAAGTTTAAGCGACTAAAATCCCAGATATGGACTTTTCTAAGACCGAGCGTCTTGAGCATCCACTGGTACTGGTCGTTGCGGTCTCTATACTCAATCGTCCTCAGCGCATGGGTCACACCTTCGATAGAGTCGACAATGGGGCAGGTAAAGTCGTAAGTTGGGTATAAATTCCACTTTGCGCCAGTGCGGTGGTGGGGCTGGGGATTACATCTGTAAATGACTGGGTCACGAAGGGCTTTGTTTGGTGAGTCGACCGAGATCTTTGCTCGTAAGCAGTATTTCTTCCCCAGCTCAGTCGCGTTTGTCATTTCCTCTTTGAAGATGCGCAGGTTTTCCCCTACGGGGGTATCTCTGCGAGCAGAGGCGATTCCGTTGAAGCGTTCATCGCGCATTTTGGCCTGCTCGGTATCGTCGCAGTATGCTTTGCCTATTTCAATCATTTTGATTGCATAGTCGTAGAGTTGCTGGAAGTAGTCTGAGGAGTAGGAGAATATGTCGCCCTTGATCCCCAAAAGCTTCAAGTCCTCGAGGATACTGTCTTCGAACTCTTGCTTTTCCTTGGTGGGGTTGGTATCGTCGAATCGGATAATGAGCTTTCCGTTATACTGCTGTGCGAAATACTGGTTCAGCATTGCTGCCTTTGCATGTCCAATGTGGAGGTATCCACTTGGCTCTGGGGGGAACCGAGTAACAACTCCCTTCTCTGTATCCAATAACCCGATTTCGTAGTTTGATCCTTGAGACTTGACTTTTTTCTTTGCAGAGAGCTCTTCGCGGAGGGTGTCCACGCCTTTGGACACGCGGTTGTTTGACTCGATGTGTCGGAACCAGCGGGCGAGGTTCACATGGTGGCCTTTTTTGATGTTGAGGTAGGCAGCGTTGGACCCGCGGAGGGCGCCCCAGACGGAGATGTCGGCGATGGTGAGGGAATACCCGACGAGGTAGGTGCGTAGGACGAGGTGGTTGTTAAGCTCCTCGAGGGCAGCACTGGTCTCTTTGAAGCCTCCAGAGGAGAGGCGGGTTAGGGTGAAGTGGACCCAGTATTCCTCCTATTTATTTGAATCGGCGTTCAGTATATAGACCATAGTGAGTTATCTTTGGCTAAACCTACCAAATCACTCTTTGCACCCAGCTCCCTCGGGAATCTCTCGATTAGTTTCCTCAGGACATTCTCGTAGCCGTAAATGATATCCTCCCCTTCAAACTGCAGCCCGATAGTAGAGTTCTTGTCAGCCTTGACGAGAACGGGCTCATTTTCCTTGACGGCGATGGCGATTGACTGGGTTGGGACTTTTTCTTGGACGATTGAGGCGGCGATAACGGAGGGGTAGATTGTCTGCCCTGCAGAGTTTGCGGCCTTCCCAGCAATGGTGATGGCGAATTGAGACATGCTTGCGGAGATGGGGTTTGTTGTTGTGGGTGATGAGGGGGGTGGGGGTGGGGGTGAGGGGTGGGGTTTTGTTGTTGTGGGTAATGAGGTGGGTGGGTGAGGGGTCTTTTTGTGTGGAGCGGATCAGATAAGATGCTGCATATGCACCACCGTTGTGACAGGACATTGGTGTATGTGTTGCATACATTGCACTTACGGGGAGAGTCTTTACATACAGTAGTACACTCTACAGCATACAAACACGGAGTGTTTATTGGTCACATTATCGGTTATTCAGGTTATATACAGTACAGTAATGGACTCGGAGTAAGTAGACAATATACTTGAATATATTTATAAATATATGAAGCGTAGTACTAGTACAGACATGTAAAGTAGGTACATGATTATGATCACGTTTCTCGACCGAGACCCCCAGTCACCACTTTCATTCGTCTGGTACTGTTATTTACACTTCCACACTCTCTCAAAGTACTCTCTACTCTCCTCCACTCTCCCCTGCTCCCCTTCTCCCTTTCTCCTTTCGTGTTTCCTATCGCCGTTCCCTACTCTGGGCCCAGCCAGCAGTCCCAACTCCAATCGCAATGTTTGGTTGGTTCGTCAACTTTGTCGCTCCGCTGTTGTAAGTCCGTTCTCTGCTCCTATTACAGCTCAATCGTTAACTAAACTTCCCACTTGCTACAGTATCATCACGAGCCCCATAACCAGCTATGCTGACCAAATCCGCTCAATACATGTCAACAAGAGCTCCCGGGGCTTCTCTCTCGATGTACCACACCTCACCAAAGCCTGAATTGCGCTACGCTGACACTCATCACCACAACAGACCCCCTTAATCATGCTCGTCGCGTCCATCCTCCGCTCCTTCTACTGGCTCGGGTCTCGCTATGAAACCAGTCTCCTAATACAGAGTCCTCCTCCCTCTCTC
>Ga0307514_10003391_pt1 | contig 15375 bp, 17 predicted proteins | sample 16_EM_MG_FD_203088 | JGI IMG/M metagenome (GOLD analysis project Ga0307514, IMG submission 203088) | Populus trichocarpa ectomycorrhiza microbial communities from riparian zone in the Pacific Northwest, United States - 16_EM | ecosystem: Host-associated > Plants > Roots > Unclassified | place...
TTATAATATATGGACAATCAGGAAATTCGCTGCTCTTGGCAATCTTCACTGGAAGTAAGTTGGGGGAGTCGAGCAGTCATTGAACAAACATCGTTCTCTAATACTTACAGGTTGCCACGTGCACAAAGAACGCGACCAAGTAATTCCCAATTTAACACCCTGCCATTTGAATATAAAACTATTCCTCGATCTTCTGCCATTGAGTTGGGGAACGTGTAAGTACCTTACCACAAATAGAGAATACAATGCCAAAAAACACTGGTTGAGTTTAACATTGGCAAAACAAGCAACATCGAAACGTCAGAGGACACGAGAATAAGTTACGGAAATGTCTAATCGATACGGAAAATGTCTAATCAATACACACACTGGCAGAAAAGGGGCATAGAGGCAGAAAGTCTTCCCTAATGCTTCTGTCTCAATACAAATTGATCGTTCTCATAACGTCGTTTAACAGCATCACGTTCTTGTCGATACTGCCTGGGAAGGAAAGCAAGTCCCGCACCATAAAATACAGGTAAGAGCTGTCAAAGCAGAGGTTAGTTGTAGAAAAACACATTACTGATGAAAGTGAATTGCGTACCACTGCCCACACCCAGAAGAAAACATTTACACCAGGAGAAAGCTGATCGCGGCCAGTCGTCGACGGCCACTCATCGTCGTACCCACTATGGACTTGAAACAAAGCAAGTGCTATGATGAGAAGACCGAAAATGGCATGGAAATAATTCTGAGGCGGTCTTCGGACACGATCTTTCTTTTTGACATAGTGGATAAACGCCCCAAGCAAGCATTGCACGATGTAAAGCACGAATATGGCAATGCCCCAACGCTGTCACAAAAACCATGTCAGTGGCTTTCATGGATGACGCATTAGACCCAATTCAATTGAGTTCTGACCTTGTGATTGTCATTGAGATGTAGAACGCCTGCTTTGGAAACCGCACCAATGCCAAGCATTACTCCAATAAAGATAGTAGGCCCAGCTGCGGAATTAGGAACCGATTTATATCAAAGAGATAAAGAACCAGTGTAAAGCCCACCAATGAAAAATTGAAAGATAGCATGTGTTTTGAACCATATTGGGCCTGGTACAAAAGTTCTCAAGTAGCGAGCAAAGAGAGCACCTGCGGGTAGAAAGAAGAGGAAGCCGACCACGCAAAAAATGGCATGGGCAATAATCATCTTCTCGTACGGTCGAAGCGGAATGCCACCCGAGGAGCCACCCGAGGGAGAAGAACCGGAGGCAGTGGGAGACGCCGTCGATGTCACTTTCTTGGTAAGGTCGAGTTGAATACTCCCGTAGTCGACGTGTTGAAGCAGGTCAGCATTTACTGCCGACGAGTCGGGGTTGGTCGAACCAAGAGCATAAATCAAACGTTGCGTTGAATCCCCATTGGTCTGAATAAACGTTCAATGTAATGAATGAACAAGGACGACAACTACTGACTGGGATTTCAAAAGCCAGTGTTGGTTTTGCTGATGAGAGCTGAGGGATAAGGACGCATTGTTGAAAAATTACACACACAAGTGAGAAAGTCGTCATACCACGCTTAGTTTGGTGGCCATCGTAGCAGTTCTCGGAGGGTTCGAATCAACTGTCGGCATGACTTCGCTAGACGCTTTGCGTTGGGAGAGCGTGGCAGTTCCATCACTGTTGATCCACATTATAACCATCGGCGTATTGGCCATTCGTGAACCGAAACCACTATACCAAGATGAGCAAAAAGAAAGGGTTGATTTGAGTAGGATACTTGCATTGCCATCCATCCAACCCTTTGAACTTCGCGAGAGTACAGTGTGTCTTAATTGACGGAATTAAATGTCGTGTAATGCCTTGTAAGGGAATCATTGCTACGTACAACTTGTTGTTGATCCGTTGACGGTCGCAAATACACACATCGACTGAGAATTTTCAGATTCTTTCCTGTTGTGCCGAAAATGTATGGGAAAGACATACGGTACCACATGTTGAATCGCCCGTAACACTCGTCTGCCGACGATTCAAGTCCTGGAGATAGTTCAACTTTCAGCACAAGGAAACAAAGCGACGAAGGGACGAACCGGGAGACCACGAGCCACAGCAAGGATGTGCAAAAACAATACTAAGAAGAGGTGAATCATAGTTGTGGTATAAGAGCAGCCAGCTGCCAAGGCCTAAGGTCTTATAGTTATATCACCGTGGTTCGCAATTATCTGTTTAACTGCGCAACAAAGATAGCATCAGCCAAGACGTGATGTGACCAATTTCCTTAGTAGATTACTCCGGAGAATGTGGAAAAAAAGGGTTCACCTACCTGGAGCTACCACTAAATACACAAAATCGAAAAGCATGCGATCCAAAGTTGCTTGCCAGGAGTCGAAACGAATTTGAATTTAGATAAGGACTTGTTTTGAGTCTTTGACTTGGCGGAGTATCCAGTTTTGGAAATGATCGTATCCTTCTGACCAATACGGTTGTATTAGAAACGAGTACACTAATGATGATTTCGTAAAATTGTAATATTCTAAAAAGTCACTGGCTATGAGAATTAGATTCCAAGACGATCTATCTGCCTTTCTCAAAGCGGCGAGAACAACATCTCAAACTCCTCTGGCGATTGGCCAATGACCCCAAAGGCATCTTGCATCCTCTTCCCCAGACTTTCCAACTCCATAGTGACACCTTTCATCGTCAGAGCGTACGCGAAATAGAGCAACTGTCTGGAAGCGTTCACATCACGGTTCTTCACGACATCCAATTTGCGAATGGCTTTGACCTTACAATAACTCTTGAGCTGGTGCTCTCAGAAAATTACGACAGTACGATGGGCACATACCAGACGAAGCCTTGATTCCTCCACAGGCGGGAGATACGGAGGGAGAGGTGCCTTCAAGCGGAAAGCTGCTGCCAGCGTAGAAAAACAAAGAATGATATTGCCGACCATCTCCCGCCGTTCTTTGTTAACTGGAAGGATAAAATCTTCACGGACGCTCTAAAAGTCACGGTCAATGATCCTTTGTGCCCTAGTCTAAAGAACTTACTGTGTACCTAAGAAATGCCATTAATTAATGCCACTGAACTTAAATCCAACACTAACCATTCTTCTCGCGTGGTGACACATCGCATGCTATGTAGTTTATCGAGAATTGTCTGCAGGCTAATCAAGACATGACGGTAGAGCCCGACAGGAAACGGTCCTTTCAGTCGAGGTTCGTGCTGTGCTTGCGAAAGCAAACTTTGTAGCTCAATCAATTTGATCTGTAAATGGAGTTCCCTGTAGGGATGTATTAGTGGGTCTCACTCCGATGAAACAAACAAAAGCCCACATTGCCATAAATTCTTGTATAGAATTCGAAAGAATTGTGGGCTGGATGCGTCTTGAGCTGCGTCTTGATCCTCTTCTCGCCTGATCTTCTTGTCGATACTCAGGTGAGAAAGAGTTAGAAGCAACCAAACGAGTGTATAACCATCCAAGATTCGAGCAAAATCTGAAAACTGAACGTTAAATCGTTCAAATTAAATCGGAACGCATTCGGTACTAAACTCGCTCAAAGATTTGCTTAATTCTCGTCGTGCTTCTGCCGGCCACCAAAATCGCGAAACTAATGCAGCCCATAGAATTCCCGCAGTGACAGCAATTGCACGGTGAAAGCCAATCTGGAATACCTCTACATCCCTCTGTCTCAAATTATAGCTGGTCGAAAGAAGTTAATTCAAACATCGTGGAATCAATTGGCAAACATACCAGAAAAGGCAGGTCAGGTTGTACGTGAGAAGCACGAAGCGGGAAGCGGACTGGTACTGTGGAGTCGCAATAGCCCACCAGAAGCAAGGTATGGAAAAGGCGAAACCGAAGAGTGAAAGTACCACAGCATCCTCAGGGAATAATGTATATATCAAGACGGCAACGACTGCTCCAAATCTATTGCCGAAAAGGTTGAATATTGATAATTAAGCTGAAAAAAAAAACGCCTCACAAAGTGCCAATAAATCGTTGTAAACTGATGTAGTTCGTCTAAGCAGATAGTCTAGTTATTGCTGAAGAACAAAATAGATTCAAAATACTTACGGCGCCAATGGTCGGCGAAATGACTACAAAAAACTGAAACAAATGAGCGGCCATCCAAAATTACGTGAAACTTATGACGTGAAAAAAAGACACCCACCGAAATCAACGCCCAATCACCAAAGAAGTCGACAAAAGTAGATCGTGTGCTGTCGATGAACGCTGGGGCAGCAAGAATTGCAGTCGCCATCCCTGCCTTGATTGCGAATTTCGTATCTCGCTCGTTCATCCTCTTACCAACGGACCATAACGTCTGGTTGACTCTCCCCATAAACGTCAATGTGTGCCAAGGGGGTGTCTGGATTGTATCAGGAGCATGTGGACGAACTTTCGGAAACCAAGGTTGGCTTGTGCGTTGTGATGTGATCATATATGCTATGGGGGAGCGATAAGTCTGATGTTAGATGAGAAAGAAGAATTGGTCTCTTGCATAAGCTTCTCTTGATGTTCAAACTGCGCCGACGCCCTTCAAGAGCCTCGCCGTTACTGAAGAACTGCTTGACTGAAGATATCAACCGGAACCACCACGGCCCACGGAGAGCCTGTTGTGTTTCGTAGTAGTATATCCTCTCTATCGCATCCACGAGTGATATAAGTTCTTTAGCGAATTCTTGCAAAGTAAATATGAAGCTAAAAACATCCAAAGTCAGTCGACCAGTCTACGGTTTACTTGATGACACGGTGCTATAGCTTACAAGTAGACAACAAAAACGCTTTCATTGTTGCTTTCCGCGCCGACATTATGTGACGATTGGCCCAATTGCGGTTGGGTGTCTTGGAAGTCACTTCGTCTGTACAGCCTCAAAACGGCATGATTTGAAGTACTCTCGAATCGCACCAACGCCGCCTCGATGTTCTCCACAAGCTCAGAGAATTCCTCTAATCCCATTGGCCTAGACCGCCGCAAAATCTTCTGTGATTGAGAACAAACGTTTCGCAAACGGTTGAGTGTTGTAGTAGACGTTGTCTACAAAGGCGCTGATGAATCTGTCATGCTAGAAAGTAAGGAGCGAGAGATGGCTCACAGATAGTGCTCTCAAAGGTGGCCCTAATTCTTCGACCAATTCGCCAAACATATTGGCCGCAGCGCTGAGCAACACTTGCTCATCAATCGCATGGTGCTCGTTACCGTTTTTAGCGGATGGTGGTGGTGACGGGTTGTGGCGTGCTACATCGCCCTTGGTTAAATCATATTGAAGTCGCGTTCCACTGCGAAGACCATTCAGGTGCTGAGCAAGCCGGTTCATACAACCAACAGCATCTTCGTATGCGCGACGGCCTGAAGGATTAGTATAGCCCAGCATTTCGGAAGAATAGTCGTTGCCGTAGTCACTTGAGAATGTGAGCGCCCATTCACTTTTTGCCTCCCGAAGATTTTTTTCGAGACTTGTGAAACTATTCTGATGATTTTCAACAGCTCTCTGAACCTTCTCGAGGTCCATTATATGTGATTCTGTGTCGTTCTCCAGGAGAAATATCCTTGTAATCATGGGCAACAATGTAGAGTAGGAGTCCAGAGTTTGCACCATGCTGTTTTGAAGATTGGAAATAGCGTTTTGTGGCCATATCAGATAGCAGACCAAATTGGAGATCGTAGAACCACAAAGGATAATTGTTGACACCTGAACCAATGTTTCGACTCCACCCTCTTTGACAATACTATTTTGAACATCAGCATCATAACGAAAATGAATTCTTAATTGATACACACACAACAAAGATAACAATTGCCACCATACTGCAAGCTTAACTTTAGTTAGTATCTGATCTAAAGTCTGCACATGAAGGAAACCTCACCTGTATTGAACGAAGGGTTAGCCTAGAGTCGGTTCAAATTAAATTGACTCCAAATGAAAAGCTTATGCAAGGCACTCACCATCCAAACTTTGAGCCAAGCCAATATGCTCATACATACCCCTATCCAGGTGACAGCAACGAAGTCACCCAACCATTCCCATCCTGGTTTAAGTTCCAGCCACCAGTACAGTGACATGGAAGTCAGGCATACGAAAGCTGAATATACCAGCCCGAACAAGCAAAAGAGATCGGCCTCTATCATGGCCCCTACAGTTTTGGCGGGATTGAAATAGACTGCACTAGATAACGTCAGGACATAAATTGGAAAAAATGAGATGCCTTTACATAGTTGCGACCATATGACCACTGGGTGATGGTATTGGAGAAGAACCGGAGGTCACATCAGCTAACAAGCGAGAGAGGTAAGGTGTGAAGGTGAAAAGGGATCCGATGAAATATGCGATGGCGCATTTAAAGACATTACGCCAGACCAGCGATATACTGGGCCTTCTGAATAAAGGACACGAGAGCGAAGAAGTCCTACTCGAACTTGGAGAGCGAGATACGGAATGAGATGAAGAATAGTCGTCAGAGTCGTATTCGTGCTCGCTCGAACGAATTTGCTGGGCCGCCAAGTCACCACGCAATGGCGACGCCTCTTGAAACACCCGCTGTTCCAAAGGCTTATGTGTAGGTTCAAAAAAATGAGAAGAGTCAGAAGGACTGCTCCCGCGACGCATAAAAGAATTGATTTCCGATTCTCGTAGGCTTCTGTTCGAATTTGAAGCTGGGGAAACGCCCAGATGACCTTCATTCTCCATTAGTTGGCCAAAGAGGGTCCATTGGTGCTCAGGTTGTCGATTTTGGGGTGGGGTGGCACTTGAGTTAGGGCGGCTACTAGTCCTCCTTGGACGATTGGAACTGGGGGTGTTTGGCAACGGAGGCGCTGAAGCCAATAGATCAGGGGAAGTAGATAGATAAGCCTCGTCACTGGTGGGATACTGAAGATCTGTACGCTGTGTAGGTGGAATGTCAATGGGTTGTTGCATGTTCAAGCACAAGAGGGCATATGTGCGGAGGCTGATCGAAGCGAACTGTGACCGAGTATTGATCCGCCATTCAACTGGATGTCATTTATGTAAGTACTCGATGGGATGTGATCTGGACCCACAGTTGAATCCAGTAGTCGACTAATTACTGAACAGCCCTTAATAAATACATAAGCCCTAATAGACCTTTGTTATCACATTGCTCTACCTCTTCAAATTCTAAATTCGTTTTCTTAATCAAAAATTTCCATTGGTGATGAAATCCGAACGTGCACGCGCCACTGGTGTCTGGTTAAATTCGGAGAAGTGCTGCTGATATTGCTGTTCCGCTAACATTCGCCTCTCCTTTGCATGGGCTTGCCGAACGTAGGCATAGCGCTGGAAGTGATTCAAACTCTGTAGAAACAATAGCCCAACCTGTAATTAAGACTCAGAATGTGACTCCTTGAACTCATGATCCAAAACGAACCGGATATGCACGCAGCTGATCAAAGAGTTCAACAGTGTAGTCTCTAATGGCCTCTTTCTGATGAAAGAGGGAAAACCCGAGATATAGCAACCCCCCGCCATGTGGCAAGGAAGCAAGAAGCTGAAATTATTAACAGTCAAAGACTGTATCTTGCATGAGAAGAAGACAACCTACTTCAAGCACCTGGTCGTATGTCTTGACGCCATTCGCAAGACTTCGCGTTATAGCCAGTGTTTCAGAGTCTAGCATATTTTTTGTGTATCGCAATCGGAATATCTGGTGAATAACATCAAATCCTTTAATGGCACTAATCGCCTGAACTTTGGGATAGTCCTGCAGATATAGTCAGCATTCTGGATACGACATTGGAGTCAGAAACACTGAACCAGTTTTAGATATCTATAACTGTTCGTTCTCCGCCATGCCTCGATACGATGAGCATTGGAAGCTAGTTCTCGCATGCATGCACTCTCGTCACTGAAAGCAATACCGCTACCAAGCCTCGGGGGTTGGCCTGGTACTTCAATGAATGGTGCACTCAAGAATCCAAAGGTCGTGTTCCCATTGATCTCTTCCTCGTACCGAGACGCAAGACGAACGAATCGTGTCACATATTCCGTAAAGCGCATGCGAACAAGGCTCTCTCCAAAGTGATCTTCAATTGCCGCGCGAATCTAGGCATGGCAGGTGAAAGGTTGACCACGATAAGCAGTAGCACCAAAAGTACAAAAGTACTTACATCCTCAATGAAGACTTTGTCAGCGTTGTTGTCTTTGCTCGAATCTATTTTGTCTTTCCCCCCGCGGCCACCGTCGTCTTCGCCTCCTATAGATGATTCAGCTTTCAGAGTGCCAGCCCTCGGAAGCACTGTTGCGCTCAGCCCCATCGTGCTACTGGGTGGGTATGTAAAATGGATGTCCTTGGCAACTGTAACATGGCCAGTGCTAATATCGAGGAACAAGTCCCACTGTCGCGAGGATTCAAAGATGGGATTCGTCACTCCTGCTATGTAAGCTGGCCTTGAAGAAACGTCAGGACTGGCAACGGCAGAAAAGAACGGGTTATTACTCACACAGATTCCCATTCTTCTCTGTTTCGCAAATTAGCATAGGGGAAAGCCCGTTCTATGAACCCTCGCAGAACGGCGCCGCAACCCGACCCCAATGCACATGCTGACAATACAAAACTAGAGACTTCTCCTGCTGGACGTTTATGTCCTAAAAATATGATACGCTTTCCGGTTACAAGGGCATTGAACAAAATGATGATGGGGTGAGTGTGTGGTCCGTTCGTGTGAAGGTGAGGATGCACCGGACCAGATACCATCGAATACTGTGAGAACACTTTGATGAGGGTTATCAAAGAATACTAAACGCCTCGTTGTGGTGAGTTATTTTTAAAGGAAAAGTTAGAAAACAACCCACGTCTCCGACTTCCTCTGGGAAAGTCGACAAGGGCATCTTTATTGGTAGTTTATGATCTTTATACGCGGCTGTTGTATGGTAAAAGTGGGTATCCTTAACGAGTCCATGTCGTATTTGCGAATCGTTATGCGCATGTCGCGAAGTCACAGCCCGATAAAGCTGTTCCTTACCATGGGCATTGGAGGATGACGACGAAGCGTCCGTGGATCTACGGTTGCGTGTCGAGCCGACTATAGTGCTACTTCCGACAGCGGAAACGACACTGCTAGCATCAGTTGCTCTGTCCTTGGGTGGCGAAATTTCTAAACCTGTTTCATCGCCAACCCATACTGCGCTTTCACCCAAAGAGAAAGAAGAATCGGATGGAGAATGTTGTTGGTTCTGAGATGCAGTGTTATCTGCATCTGTCTTTTGGCTTGCTCCGTGAATATCCTTTCTTCGATTCCTGCTCTCGTCATTATACCGCTCCCCATTGCGCATCAAAAGACCATCTTCGAAGCTTGAGAAGGATTCGTTTGAATGAGTGGATTTATGTTTCTGGACGGACTTCCGACTGATTGTCGAGCTTCCAGGACGCAGGACCTGCTGAGAAGGGATATTGACAAACTTCTCTGCAAAAATATCTTTTCTGTCGGATGACCTCATGACCATTTTTTCATGCCTCGTCAGTAGAGGGGCGCCAGAAAGGTCCATAGAATTAACCGCATCGAAAAGTCGTGAGAGACATTCTTGCGAAGGGTCCGAAAAGTAATCGTTCAATGCTAGCAGAAGAAACGGCTGAAGAGTTCGTGAGCCTTGCCATTCCGTGTATTGCATATAATTAGAACACACTTTGAATATCTGAATGAAAGGATGACGCGTGCAAATTGCCAGAGCGAGGACCTGAGCCCCTCTGGGACATAATTAATTGAAGTCTTGAGAACGGGTGAATACGTACCGATCCAAAGACTTGTCGTGCCTCGTTCGGACCAAGTTGAGAACACACAACAACTCTGGCTTGTCTTTGGATTGACTGTCATCCTCTTCACCCGGCAAACCTATTGGCTTTGTGTCTGGCGTGTCGAGGGCTAACACAGGGGATATCGTATTGAACGGGGTCTGATTCAAGAAGAAAATAGTCCAGTCATCCAATTGAGTCTCTGCGCCATCCGGTAACATGGACATGGCGAGCACACTAGAGCCAATGTCTAAGTAAATGAATTGCAAGAAGCACAGAAGGATAAACACCTTTCATCGACTCCTAATGGTTGAGGAAATTGATACTTGAGTTGGGCCCCCTCGAGGATGTGAAACTCCGCAAGCAACACAAATGAACAATGATTAGCATTTCCAGCCATCTAGTAAGAGGGAAGAACATTGATTTCGAGGTTTATTACATGTCACGTGTTTCTTATCATTTACAGGCGACCCAGGGCCACTCTTCCTACTTCTCCTGGCACAGGCCACAACATAAAGCACTCCTCTTTATGGTTCCAACCAAATCTCTTATTCCCGTATCCCTCTTCTCTGCAAGCTAACAGTTGTCATGGGTCTCACAGAAGTTCGTATTTTTTGTGCAACTTTACACTCAATCGCCTGAATCTTGATCTCTGAAGGTCACTGATACAAACGTGGCCTATATGTGCCTTGGGGGCTTCGTCGTAGCTGTAAGTGTTCTATTCGTTCAGTCTATGTCTGGAGGTCTTCATTCTCCCTTTATAGTTCTCTATGATCTCTCTTATCGCCAGAGAAAAGGTACTCGCCTCGACTTATGTCCTCTCATGGCTAACCATCATTAGATATTCGTCAATGAGGTTGTTCTTGGCACATTGTTTGGGATATTCATGGGTCCATATTTTTTGGGCTTTTTTGACCCACGTTCTTGGGGACATGCATCTAATACCATCACTCTTGAGGTTACGAGAATTGTCCTTGCTACAGGTCTTTTCGCCATCGGAGTTGAATTGCCTAAATCTTACATGGCTCAACACGCAAAAAGTCTTTCTGCAATGGTAATTCCTACTATGGCCATCGGATGGATTGTTGTTGCTGGTACCGATCTCTCTCATCGTTTTCCTGCCTCTGATATCAAGCAATATTTCAGGATTGCTCCGTGTGCTCTTTCCTCAATTGAATTTCATTTCGTGCTTGGCCATCTCTGCCTGTCTAACACCGACAGATCCAATTATTTGTGCCGCGATCATAGGTACAATACTTTTACTGTCGTTGCTTGGCTCTAATAATCTTTGCATAGGAGGAAATTTTGCACGGAAGCATGTTCCAATCAACCTCCGCCAAATACTCTCTGCAGAATCTGCCGCCAATGATGGACTTGCTTATCCTTTCTTATCTCTGGCACTCTATCTTACCTTGGACGGACCCCGTCCCATTGCCTTTAAAAACTGGATTCTTATTGGATGGTTATGTGATTCATCTCCGTTTCATTTATTTCAGAACCATTTTCACCTTGAGTTTTCATTTCCCAGACCAAGTCGTCCTTGGAGTTGTAATGGGTGCTCTGTTTGGTGTGTTCCAGACCCTCATGGTTGTTGATTTTCGATCTCACGTTTGAACTCAGGGCTACTCTTTTCGTACCTAATGAAGTTTGCTCATCGCCGGAGATTCATAGACCGCGAGTCTTATGTCGCCCAGTATCTGGCGTTGGCTGTATTAACCACTGGGATTGTGAGCAGCCTTGGCAGTGACGACCTTCTGGCTGCCTTTGCCGCAGGTAGCTACGGTTGTGATTGCACATGACATTTATGAACTTATCTGGCATCATCAGGTAGCGCGATATCTTGGGACGGCGATTTCAATGTCCATACCGAAGGAGAAGTATTCGCCTCTGTCATTGATCTGGTCCTGAATTGCGGCTGCTTCATTTACATCGGGGCTTGGCTACCTTTCGCTTCATTTTCGATACCAGATCTTGGGATATCACCAACCCGTTTAGTCATTCTTGCCATTGGAATCATGTTTCTCCGCCGTATACCAGCGATTCTTTTACTATACAAGTGGATTCCTGAAATAGGATCTTGGCAAGAGGCGTTATTTTCCGGTCACTTCGGTATGTTATCGATGCCTTTATTCCTTAGCAAATTTCAATTATTTACGATGAATGTATACAGGCCCTGTGAGTATTTGCTTTCCCAACACCATATTTCAACAAAACTCACAACTAGTAGATGGGTGTTGGTGCCGTGTTCGTCTCCACACTAGCTGTCCATCGCCTCCCTTCTCCTGCGAATCCACCTGTAACCCAACAAGATTACCTGAGCCTTGCACTCCAGCCTATAGTTTCTTTTATCGTGCTTTCTTCAATCATAATTCGTAAGTTGACTACCTGTATTAATCATCTTTTGTCCATTGAATGCTCGTTAGACGGCCTCTCAATTCCGTTTTTTAACATTGGACGAAATGTCTCGAGGAACGTTTCGCTTTCGAAAACTTTAACCAATCCATTGAGGAGCTACCCCGACTGGCTCTTGGGAGTGAACAGGAATCCGACTGTTCCGCAACAACCGGCCATTGTTGTAAAAGCTCCTTTCATTGGCCAAAAGAATCTCCCACCGAAATTGGCACAAAATGTTCAAGCAGTCACAGGTATCATTCACGAGGCTCAACCGCAACAGGACCCTGAGTCTGAAGACATAGAAAGTGAATCAATTCGTCCCAGGTCAAAAGATAGCGTTCATTCGAAGAAGCCATCCTCCGACGTGATCGAGGAAGCCAGAAATTCACCGAAACTCGTCCTTTTTTCACCCGTCTGATTCGTTTTGTTAGACAGCTACCAAGCCATGCTCTAGAGTAACGATTATTACTACTCCCGTACATCCTGTACAAAATATGACAAATATGACACCAAGAAAGTCCTGCGTACAAAGCAATGGGAATGATTAAGGACAGCTAAGTATGAATAACTATTCGAGTGGGTTTGTATGACCAGCCTGGGTGAAATAAAGGTTAGAGTTGTTACTTCAATTTAGAATGCTAGTGCACCTGATGATCACCACCCCGATCATGACCTTCACCACAACCACACAACCACTCATGCCACCATCTCACATCTGATTCCTTCTCCGTTGATATAACCTCCGAAGACGCTTTGGGTGGTGATCTTGTATGAGGTTGAGCCACAACCGGAATAGGCTGCCACATGCTTAACGATCCATTTGGAATTACAGCACCCTCCTCCAGAGTATCAGACAGCTGTGAAGACGGCAACAGGGAATCTCGAGCGGCATGCACGTCGTCAAATGGGGATAGAGGTTCCCGTGGATTTGTAAATGGATTGCGGTCAAGTTCTGAATGGGTTGGAGAAGGTGTCGAGCGTGAGGGTACGTGGGTTAAAGGGACGACGTCTATGCTATCCTGAGAACGTAATGCCTCAGGATTGCCCATACTGAAGGAACTTGAAGGGTGGTTTCTCCTCTTTTTACCTGTAAGAAGCAGGCTTGCGCGTTCTGAGACTCCTTGAACGAACGACGGCCCTGAATGAGATGGCGCCTCACGCGCAGCCTTTCTCCGTTGGCGTTCTGTCACCTCCCATCTCCTAAGGTTCTAAACATGAATGTGAGCATACGGGAAGCCAAAAATACTTAAACCTGTCTGTACCTCCTCTACCCTCCGAGTCTCTTCCAGTTCGATACCGGTTGGGGGATAGACATTCTCACTTGAAAATTCCGAGTTACTTGAATTGTTGTCATGAACTTTCCCCTTGCCTTTGTTAGTGGTCGGAGACTGGACAATATCGTCTACATGGTTAGACATGGTCATAAACCGCTCATAAAGTTGGAGGTCATCGAAGCCTCTTGTTTACATTTGTTAACTTGCCCACTCCGTAAGTGGCAAAATATGGTGATACACAACACAAGGACACATTTTCTAATAGCGGACGCAGACAAGTCTGAAATAAGTTGTCAAGAAAGTCCAGATGCTTAATTGAGGCTTAAAAGCGTCCAGGGTCAAATCTGCGACTTAGCCGTGCTAAGCGATCGTCAAAGTCCTTTTTGCTATCTCGCTTGGATTTTGACCGGTTTCTCTGAACTGAGTCCTCTGCCATCGTTATGGTTGCATACGACTCGTCAGATGCTTCCCGTTTTTGTTTCAGTAAGGATGTCACAGAAAGGTTTGCCGCGAATTCCCGCATTCTCAGCAAGTTTTGGTGGAAAGCGTTCTAAAGACAACAACATGAAAAGTCGTGCATATTAGGATGCATTGAGACCCAACCTGCTCTTGCCAATATTGCTCGCGCTTCATGCGTTCAATCTCGCGCTGCTCCTTGTGTGTATAGTACAACCCATAGATGACACATCCCATTCCTACTTAGAATGTGAGCACCTAGCAATTGTGACAACTGGACGCCAAATTCACCGCCGAAAATACCAAATGCAACTAAAACATACACCCAGGCATTAAAATGACGGGGTTCAGAGTCCGGTTTACCACAGACCCCAGAACTTAGGCAATTAAACGAATCACATCTTAAAAAGGGCAGTAAGGACGATGAATGAACCCATTGAATGACGGAACGCACTCTTTATCCGCATTACAAGCGGCGCCGAGGACTTGGGTAGACACGCACGTTTTCTTTGCAGAGTCGCAGTAGAGACCGACTTTGCAATTTCCGCTGTAGGAAATTGATTCAGACGACGACGACGACCAAGAAAAGCAGCTGACTGACCGTGATATAATGTCGATAGATTCACCACTGGCGCCATATGTGATATAAGGTGTATTCTCAACTATACAAATCTGCCCCACCGTCGCATTTGCCCACCTGGTATGTGATGACTACATTTGGCACTTTTTTTAAAGAATTAAGCGCAGAAAGCTTACATGCAGACATTATTCAGACAAACAGAACCATTAAAGTTTAATCCACGACCACTGGCATCGGCTAGCTCCCGGAAGTTTGTAGGCCCCTGGCATTGATCTAATTGAACAAAGCAAAAAATGAGACGACATGCAAGTTGATGCAACCCCTCATGTACCGTCGCGATTAAGTTGACATGGGCTTCCGACAGGCAAGACAGGCTGGCAATCACTTCCCTCGTCTGGACAGAATTGTCCTTTTGGACACTTGGGAGGCAGATCTGGCGAGTCCCTAGGGTATCCAAATGGAAAATCGTCGGACCTACAGCGCTTTGATTCACAAACGCCTTTGTCGGAGCAAAAAGTGACTGAATTGCATTCGTCCCAGAATTGTAGTGTGCCCACTTGGAGTCTGTTATTACCGACGCTGCAACGTTGTCCTTTCCCTAGATTTCCGGCGTCGACGGCGGGGTATAATAAGAACCAAAAGAGGGTTAGAAGGAATGGATGCATGAAAAATGCCGTTGAATTGATTTCCAAAAATCAAATCAATTGGGTTGATTGCCGAGTGATCCGAATTTGGTCGTTATTCACCCACAACGCTAGTATTTTGCGTACTTGACCGGCACAATTGGGTAGTCACCAACTTTGACTCTCGATTCAGGCCCTGAAGTAATTGGAAAGTTAACACAATGGACCCAATTACGTTCGCTAGGCAGTACGCGGCAGCTCCTGGCTCAGGAACACGGATGCGCGTCGCTGTACTGCTTAGTATACCGTTTCATGGATGACGA
>Ga0307514_10003392_pt1 | contig 15374 bp, 24 predicted proteins | sample 16_EM_MG_FD_203088 | JGI IMG/M metagenome (GOLD analysis project Ga0307514, IMG submission 203088) | Populus trichocarpa ectomycorrhiza microbial communities from riparian zone in the Pacific Northwest, United States - 16_EM | ecosystem: Host-associated > Plants > Roots > Unclassified | place...
TAGCGTTGTCCCAGGTGCGCGGTTTCCGTGTTCCCTAGATATCCGTTGACCATTTTTTAGATACTTTACCCCCAGAACGAGCCAGCCGCCGCGGTCCCCGACGTTTTGCCAGAAATACTCTTACTTGCCCAGGATACGGACGAAAAGGCACCAGTGCAGCTTTCAAATACCCTCTGGTACAAATACCGAACGTCAGAAGAGTGGTCTTCAAAGGTCTGGGATAACACCGTGGCGAGCCTTCGACAAATCTCGACGCTCAATTTCAACCCCGCAGTATGCAGGACCTACGCACGACGCTATGCAAACCTTCTATCCGGAGTTGACCAGCGACTTCCCCAAGGCCTCGATGATCACGTTTTGAACTGGTTCCTCGGTCCGGGGACAGTTGAACTCCCCACCCTTAATCGGGACGTATGGCTTATTTTCGTATCCATGTTGGTGAATCTTGTCGTCACGGACGCTGTTTCCACAACCACGCTCCTGCAGGGGCTCATTTACCCAGCATGGAGCGCCGCGGCCTCGGTGACTGACAGGGAAGGTGCTGAAAGTGTTTCAACCTATCTTCCTCCGGCCACCAGTTTGTTCGAACTATTGCTTCTCCGCGATCATGTCGTCCCTGAAGACGATCAGGACATATGCGTGGATAACCTTACGAGTCTTCAACGGATCGTGACTCGCAGGAGAAAAGTTTTCTCCCAGGACCACTTTCTTTCGCTCGTCGCGGCCATCCCGACTCTCGTTCTTCTAGAACATAACTTCCATCTGTCGGAAGAGATCCGAACGAGGGTCAGCGTTTTGCGCTCGAGGCTCTGCCAACGTCATGACTTCAAGCAAGCGGTGTATCGTGACCTTGATCAAGTGCGGACTGTTTTCGAGCAGCCATTGGAGCTGGACAGTTCGCCTGGCTATTTACGCGAATCGTTGGTGGTGGCGCTGAGGCTTGCGCTGGATGATGGTTCCCCAAGTCGGCCACTTCTTTCTTCACGTTTGAACCCCTGCTGATTTTCATGTTTTAGCTACGCCATCGACGCCTGCCTCTGCATCTCACTGGAAACCCCTCTCGTCTCTGTTGAGTCCTTGGAAGCGGGCGGCAACAGAAATTGAACTCCAATTTGCTTTGCGTCACCTAGGAGAGGACCTGTCTCGGGGTGACACACGGAACGCGGCATCCGCAAGTCTCAACCAGCTGACGGACCAAATATTCAGTCACTCTTTTACGCGGGACGAGGCAAGTTTTGTTGCGACCATCGTACAGTGCGCCGGCGCTGAGGTTGCGGGGAAGGTACCCTACTTTTTGTGTCCTCATTCTATCCAAGTTGATGTCGCCTCCAGTTCCTCAATGACGGTATAAAGCACGTTGTGAGGATCCTCGGCCTTGGTGCACCGGTTTTGAGGGAAACGGGGCCAACCAACGTGATTACCAGAGCAGGAGATATCCTCCGGTTGCTCACCTTGACCCTCGAGCCACTCCGTGGAAGCAACACGCCCCCCAGGATCGATGGCCAGATTCAAGACGAGATCCTCCCCCGGATCTGCAGTAGACTGGACGAGATCAGGGCGGTCCTCCTTGCAGAACAAAATAAGGAACTGGATAAGTTCTCTACCACTTCGAAGATAACCTTCCTTGCCAGGCTGTTGCACTTCGTGTTAACGATCGGTACCGCCTGGTCACCCAGGGCAAAGGACGTTGCGCAACCCCTCATCTTGGTTCTGACACAGTTGACCTTGGTGATTTCCTCTGGATTTTCGTCAGTCTTCGATCTGCTGATCAGGTTCGCAGCATTATGGACACGGTCGCTGGCAGGATTTTACGACTTATTACCTCTTGATGGATACCCTCTGTTATGTCATTGACGGTATGAAGCACCCAGAATCATATTGGTGTGAGGGACTAACTCACGTCCATCAGAATTATCATCCACCGACCCACGATCTATCAACTATGACCCTTTTCACAACTACCCGGATTTCAAACTCTCTCAGTTACCCCCAGACATGCCATTGGAGTTGAAACACCAATTCCGTACATTACTTCCTTATGTCGCCATCAATACAACTGTCAAAAACCTTTTCTACGCCAGCCGACAGCCAGACGGGACTCTGGTATACCATGGACCAGTGCAAAATCAACCATGGGAGTGGACAGAGTACCTCGGTGACGATAATCCGGACGAATTCAGGAACTCTGGATCCCTATCTTTGGAACTCTTCGATGCCAAGCTCACCGGTGACCATCTGTTAGACTCGAGCGGTCTATCCGAAAGAGCCGAGTCGTTTCTTCGATCACTTCGCAACGACGTGGTATCGGAAAACGTATTCGAACGAGACTGGAGAGAGGGTCGCGTTCCCCTCCAGACCGGCACTCCACCAGAGTATGGTTCCCGCTTAGGTGCGAACGACGAGGAGGAAGAAGATGTGAGCTCCAAGCCGCAAAGAGGTCAACAAACCTCCCGCGGAGCCTCTCCAGCTTCGTCGATTCTTTCCAGGATATCCGCAGCCTCTTTCCGCAGTCCTTCGGTGTCTTCACAGCTCTCCCGTCGTGCCGGAAGCGCGGACGTCGTCGAGGTTGACAGTCTCCCATCAGCCAGTTCAACTCGGACGCAAAAGAGGAAGGCCGTTCAGGATATCGAGGAAGACGACGGTGAAGAGATCCAAATAATCGACAATCCTGATCCAAATGCATTCAAGAAGAAGACAGGTACAAAAGGAAAGAGCACAGCGTCGAAATCCCGCGCGAAAAAACGATAGGCAAGATACACTACGGCTAGATAGCTAACTTATTGTGAGATGTAAACCTAGTAATATGTACTATGCACGAGAATGATGGTAATCAAACATAAGCGCAAAATTATCTCGGGGGTAAGATAGGACAGCAAGGAGGAAACAGATCAGAGAAAGGTGAGGGTGCTGCTCGGTGCGGCGGGGGGCGGGGAACCTATCCTTCAGTGTTCTGTGCGCTCTCCCGTCTATGTAATGTCGCGAAACGGGTACTGGAGCTCCCGTGCTCCTGGATGGTGTCGTCGTCCTTTGTACCTTTTCCGTCGTCACTATCCGGATCTGCATTCACTAAGGCGCGTTCTAGAGCCCTGTCCCCTCGCTTCTTCAGCCGGAGGGCCATCGCATGTTGCAATGAATCGATATAGGATTGGTATTTGACGATCTCTGAAAGCAGGTACTTGCTCTTGTTCTCCCAGTTGAGGAGGGCTTTGCCGGCGTTCGGAGCTCTTGGAGTGTACTTGGGTACATAATCGTTAGATGATATAAATCCTGCGTAGAACCAGAATCTCACCAGATCCATCATCGGCGTTCTCAGCTCATTGTGACGTTTGAGATCCCCGCTCATGGACCTCACGTGTTTCTGCAGAGCTTCGAGCTGAGCCTCTTCATCGTGGGTGCTAGAGACAGTAGGAGGGAGGGGTGCCTTCCAGTCGTTGATAAAGATGCGGTCCATCCACGGTGTCTGCGAAGACCGCATGGACGCCGCGCCGTCCTTCCGTCCGTACCGGCTGCGGGAGCTGCGAACACTCATTACGTCCGAGCGATCCACGACCCTCGAGGATTCAGTATCAGACATAGAGCGGAGTTGTTCGGGGGGATCCAAGACGCGGTTCCAGCCATATTCCATGTTAGAAACACCGCCGGCCAACGGCTCCTTGCTCTGCCGAGCCGCCCAGTAATTGCAAGTCGAGACCCATTCATTCACTAGTTCCTCTGTGCCGGCCTGGAAGAAGTAAACGCCGCCGTTCGCGAGCGTCAATACCATGCAGTGCGGGCGTTGCCTATTGTATCCCGGAGGAGGAAGTGCGTGTGCCAGTGAATGTGCTAGAAGTAGGGTGCCAACTGATTGCGCGTTTTCCTGTTTTCACGATCAGTGCGGTCCAGAATGAGGAAAACAATGGGACCATTACCAGCCAGTTTCCGCCACCAACGACACCACTCCCACCACTACCCCTCTCACCGAACGTAAACATGTTCATTTCACCTCGCTGGATGACGACGAACACATCCATCCACGACCGGGCCTTTGCCTTCTTTCCGGTCGCTTCCCAGAACTGCTTGCGACAGAGCATTCCTTCCTTTGCCCACGGAGCACCTAGAAGGGCGAGCTCCTCGTCGGAGATGCTGACGTTTGTAGAATCAGTGCCGTGGCTCTTGGTGCTGTGATCATCGTCTTCCTGGGCTTCTCGAATGATGGTATGGGAGAGGTTGGAGGCGAAGCCAAGCGTAGGTGTCATAAATGAAGCCGTGGAAGCGTGAAGCTATGTCGAAGTGCATGATTAATTTATCAGGACTGCTTAACTGAAGCTCATAGACTTACTTCGTTTGAAGTTGCAAAGCTGGGCGCAGGACTAGCACGACCATCGATGCTACTGTTACTGCTGTAGGGACTGGCGCCGTTGTGGGGAGCGAGGATAGAACTCAATCCCCTGATACTGCCTCGCTTGAACGCCGTCAAGCGATCGGGTTGCCCGCGAGTACTGCGATTGCGCATCAACGTCCCGTGAGGCGAGAGGGAAGAAGTAGACAATCGCCCTAAAGTACCCAGCGGTTGCAGCACCTGCTGGTTTTTGATGGCCGTGTACATTTCCTACGATCCTGCTTAGCCTCAGAACTAGAGGTCCCATTGTTGTGAAACTTACCTTGAGTACGGTCTCCATTTCGTTCTCCCAGTTGCGGTCGTACAGGGGCACAGTACCACTGTGCTCCTTCTGGTCATTGGTGACTGCCTGGAAGGACCCGGTGCTGTTATTCACATGAGGTGAAAGCGTTTGTGAAAGACCGGGTACAGCATCTTTGGAGAGACTGCTCCAGCTCGTCATACTATCACTCCGTTTCACTCCCCTTGCTGGTGAACTACCCGTGCGGTCGTTGCCTTGACGTCCGCTGCTTGAATCGAAGTCGGAGCTCGAGCCGTTCGGATGAAGTTGCATCTGTATCGCAGACAAGGTGTTGCGGACAAACTGGTTTCTGGACATGTGCGTAGATAACTCGGCCACGTGGAGATCGGTATTTAGCAATAGCAGTGAGTATGCCACAGCATGGACGACACCTACCACCGCGTTATTGAAGTCGAATCGTGATAGGATGGATGAATTGACTCACTTGGACTTCCGTAGACGGTGGCTCTGTTACAAACCCAGTACCGAGACGCAAACGCGTCGAGGATGCGGTCTACTTGCTGGGTTTCCGCCTTCAAGAACAGTTTCGCGCAGAGTCGCCTGAATGCCATATCCAACCGCAAGCCTGAGAAATCGAAGTTGACCATGTAGTATCCCAAGGCAGTGTTGTTGAGACGAGCACTTCACAGATGTTTAGAATTTGCCAAATAACCGACAGAGTGCATAAACTCACCTGCCACCGAGCCACTCGGCGATCTTCTCTTTCACCAGGAACTCTTCATCCTCCCCCCAACACCTCGCCGCCAATGACTTGGCCTTGGAGTCAATATCCGGCTCCTCTCCCGGTGTTGTATCGCTCAATAACATCAGATCTCCGGTGGACCCAGTATCGGGAGGTGTGATAGGGGACACCGTGTCTGAACGCGATAATGAGCCTCCCAGCGAGGGAACCAACCCTACATGCCCGGAATCATCCCGAGCTAGAGGGTCATCGTTGCGGGAAATCAGAGATGGCTCAGAGTTCGAAGCGGTTGACCGATGATGGATTCGCAACTTCGACGAGTCCCTTGACCCGGAATATCCATGGGTGTTGAATGCTCCTGATGACATGCTTCCCGACCATCCCGTTGCTGACCGTGGTCCATATCTTAGCCCTGGTCCTCGAACGAAGTTTGAAGGGCTCGTCGGGCTAGTGGTTTTAATGGGGGTATTTAGCGACAACGAGGGTGGGGGGATAATGGAGACATCGGGAGACGGTAGCGGGGAATCATATATGAATGAGGCAGGTTCGATGTTCACAATCGGGGTATCGGCGGGTATTGACGTCGACGGATCCAGAGGGCTACTCGGAGCCTTCGGGTCTTGTAAGTCTATGGGAAGGGCCGGGGCCTTTCCCTTCCAGTTGGAAATGCGCTTGATTGGGGTAACGGGATCTTGCAGCGACTGGCGGGGAACAAGGTCTGACAACTCTCCAGCGAACATACCACTCAGCGAACTCCCCCATCCATTCGAAGTCCTTTCCAGTTCCTTCAACCGCGGGGGCATGGGGCTGTTTTGTGCTAACGCTCGCTTGACGTCGACATCGCTAACGCTCATGCTCCGTCGTTTGGTATGCTTCGAAGAGGAAGCGACATCCCTGAACTCCTTTCCAACCGGAGTCGTCGTGGGCGACTCGTCCCTCCCAGGCATGGCAACGACAACGATCGAGTTGCTGTCAGACTCCTGACTATCTCGCAGGGGTTCTTTGTCGGATCGAATGTCAGGCAGAGGTTTCAAAAGGTTAGAATTGGGTAGCGAGGGGATTCCAACGTCACCAAAGACGTCTGAGACGGGGTTTGGGAGTTCTTTGCTGGGTAACGGAGGGAGGGGTGGGGGGAAGGGGTCTGAAAAGGCGGCGGACAGTGACGAAACAGGTGTCGGGACAGAACCATTAATAGTACGCTTGATCACGGATATTAGAACGCCAAAACACTGTCCGATTGGCACACAAGTCACATACCGATCGATCACGGACGGTGGCCTGTCCCCACATCTTGCCCAGGAACGCAGTGGTCTTGGCCCTTACAGAAGACTTCGCGGTCTAAGTGAACGTGAGATACATACCCTCGGGTCAAGTGAAAGAGGAAACATGCCTTGAGAGCAGAGGGTGAAGGAGCTGGACTCGTGGACGGGCTCGGGAGCACCCAATCGGGGTTTCGGGCGCTGAGGAAATTTGATGAGTCCTCTCCACGTTGGAAAGACGACGAGGAGCTGTTAGTGGTGGCAAGTCTATCTGCTCTAGGCCTCTGGCCCTGTTGCTGTATAGAATTTGACGAAGGAGTGGCAGAAGTCGTCCTCAACCTCCGGGATGATGATTCCGATCCGCTCCCTCCATAGTTCCCTCCTTCCGAGGCGTCTGGACGTAAAGTGTCTTTGTTTCCGGTCCCATTTGAGCCGTGATTTGACGATCCACTCCGCTGCTTCGTTTTCTTGAGCAACGTCACAAGATCTGGACTGCTCGCGCTTCCAGGTGACCTGTACATGGATCGCCGCCTGATTTGATACTCGTTCTCCTCAACGTCGTAGGGTGACGGACGGATTCCTTTGGGTGGGCCCGAGTTTTGAGGCTGTGTGCTCGGTTGGACTCCTTCTTTGGGTAGAGTTCTGTCCTCTCCGTCGTCGTGCGAAGGGTTAGGAGACGGGAGTGGTGTATGGAACGGAGTGGAGTTGGAACTGGATGTCGTAGATGGGGTCAAGACGGATGGTGGGTCGTGTCTTGGAGGCGTTGGGGTTGCAGAAATGACGTTCGGCGTACCGGGTTGTCTCAACGGGGTTACCGTCCTCCCTCTCTGATTATGAATCGGACTACCGTTCGGGCCTTCGTACTTGCCACTTGGACCTGGAGAATTTCCGTACAGAGGCGAGCAACGTGGAGGCGTGGTGAGGGAAATTGCAGTATCGAACTCCGGTGAGAAGAGATCGATACTCTCCTTCAGTAGGATGGTATCAGGTGAAGCGAGGGCTCCTTCAAAGTCGAGATCTGAGCGAGAGCGTCCCCGTTGCTGGGTCTGGGTGTTTGGTAACTCAGGCCTGTTGTTCGTGCCTGGGGCCACTACCGGCTTGAGCCCTGATGGGAACGATGATGGAGGCGGGACCGGATGGCGCGGCTGTTGGCCCTTGAGGAACGACGCCAGGATTACTGCTGCGACGAAACCTTCAAAGAAACCGGTAAAGGAAGGGCGAAAGTCGCCCTAGGTGGGGTGGATGGTGAAGGAGCAATGGCACGATAGACTGGGAATGCGAGTGACGGAGCCTTTATTTAGCGTCTCATCACAGGTCAACTTTATTTCATCCGTTGTCTTCCGCGAAACTAAGAAACATAGTGCGCATACACATATAGTACAGGAAACTTGTAGAGGGGATATATAGGCTCTATACTGTAAATGGTCTCCTCGGTACATAAAGAATGGAAGAGGATCGACACCGCCAGCCAGTTATAACAAGACAGACACGACAATCGACAACCACAACACCGGGGAGAAAGGAGAAAACGGACGAACTGGGAGGGATCGCGAACCAGAAATGAGGGTGCATAGAGCAGGAAAGTACAAGAAATTATACCTCGAGATCTCAACTCTCATCCTCCTTCCGACCCGTAACACTAACGGAACTTCTTCTTTGCCGTTTCATAGCAGCATTACTAATCGCCGTCAGATTGTTTCCGGCGCGCGTTCCAGGCGAAAGCCTCGTGCCGACGGTACTTGAAGGGGCTCCAGTTGTTGTTGACGACCGAGGCCTGGTTGTAGGAGGGACTTTGGAAGATAACGATCCTTTTCGAGTGGTTGAACTATGCGGCGTGCCGTTAGTTCGATTCCTGTTTGACACGAATCAGGGTACACTTTCAAGTCTTGTGAGAAGTAGTCATACCGTTTCTTGATGACGTCGGTCTTAAGGGATTGGGGTCGAACTACACCGTGCAGTTTCTGCATTGAGAGAGTCGGTAACGGGGTTTCCTCCTGCGAAGAAAAACCCGAACGCAGAACAAAACTCACATAGAATAGACCGCATGCATTACACAGCGGTTGTCCTTCCGGATCCCTCCTCCAAAGTGGGGTGTTCGTTGTTTGACAGTTGCGACACACCGTAGCGGATGCATCGATTTCCTCGCCGGCACCCTTTCCCAACCCCGAATTCGAGTCCGTTGTACCTTCGGAGAGTTTGGTGGTACCAGGCACTGGCCCATTGGGGGAAGAAACGGACTTTCTTCTTTGAACCTCCTGAGCAACGCGTTTGCTTGTGATGATCTTCCTCGTCGGATGTCTTGTGCTCGTGGTATTTCCGGAACCTGAGCTCCCGGGCGCAACCCCTTCGATCGAAGGAGGAGTCGACGCAGCGGAACCATTGTAAGGCTCTGGTGAGGCTCCTGTACTCGTGGGGCCGGATCCGACACCCCAGCTGTCACTCGAAGGGCTAGTGTTGGGGTATGCCGGTTGGTTCCCAATACCTCCAACACCGGCGCCATCGATATCGCAGGAGGGGGGTGAGATTTGCGTCGGGTCGACGTGAGTGTACGGTATCTGCATGGCATCATATGAACCAGAACTGGATAGGTGTCCCCCTATTGACGTGTTGGCAGTGGGGGTGTGCTCCGGGAAAGAGGAGTAGAAGCTCAGGACATGGGCGTAGTCATCCAGACCACCCGCGAAGCCGATTTGAGCATACCCTTCTGCAACGGCAGCGGATGCCGCAACGGCTGCAGCAGATAATCCTTCAGAATTAATCTGGGGAGGTGTCTTGCCACGAATTTGGTAGCTAGGCGTTGGCTTATCTCTGACGCTGAGCGATATTGATGAGGGCGGGGGAGAAAATGACGTCGACGTCACGTTGGTCATACCGGTTGCCCTATTCATATCGAAATAGGCATCGTAGCTGACTGGATGGACCGAAAAGTGGAACGAACTTGATGGGAAACCCGTGTTGGTGTCGTGGTCGTAGCTGGAGGCGCCAATTGCGGCATCCAGGTCTGACATGTCATGTAGGATGTCTCCGCGCAGCATGCTCTCAATGTGAGGGCCATCTGCGACTCGTTTAGTGCCAGCGATGTTTCCAGGCGAGCGTGGCTTGCCGTTAATTTGATGTCTGCCCTGAATGCTGGCCAAAATGCCGTCCTTGGTAACCGTATGGTCGAAACTCGTCTTTCGCACGTGTTTAGGGAAGGTGGGAGGAGGATTCTGAGGTAGGTGCGAGAAACTACGCAGGCCGAGGGCTGGGAGTGAAGAGGGGTGACCCATAGGGCTACTAAAATTAGACAGAGGCGGAGAAAGAGGGTGAGCTCCTGGGAAAGGCACGTAGGAAGTGTCGTCCTGACAGGATTTATGGATGGTGATCGAGCTTCGAGCGGCCATCGAAGGACCGGGGGCATGGATGGACGAGAGGGTCGATTGATTAGGTTTGGAGTCTACGGGCGTCTGAGGATTCGCAAGTAGTGTCGACGTCGAGTCCAAATCTTGAGCCATGTCTGAAGGGGGAGGCCGAGACCGTGACCGACTCGCAGCCCTCCAATCCATAGGCGCCCGGGATCGAGACCTACTAAGCTCTCGCCAGTCCATCGGCTCAATATCCCTAGTGGAAAAATGGATGAGTGTAGGCTGAAAAAAGACCCTTCCAATCACAGACGTACTCAGGGTCGTCAACGCCGTCAATGTCGAAACCAACGACGCTAATCTTGGCAGTCTTTCCTTTGTCAATTCTCCGGCCGCGTTCCGTTTCTCCGAGATCCGGAGGAGGGACCGAGGGTGATTCTTGCTTAACGACGACAGTGTCGTGAACCGGTGGGTTGGTGGGGGGACTCGGCACATCCACGGTATTGCGTTTTTCCTCCCTCTTCTTCTTTTGCAGTGCCAACGCCATCATTCTCCACGTGATATTCTCCATCCTGTGAGCGTGAGGTTGAGTGGCCTTGGTTCGGGCGTACATCTTCCAGACTTGAGTTACCAGAGGATCTTGCTTCGCCATAGTTTCAGGGTCCTCGGGGAGGTCTGGTGTGGACACGAGATCAGGACTGCCAGATAGTTTACGAGAAGGAAAAGGATCCTGCGGAGATATCGCAGTCGTTGGTGGTGACCGCAAATCATCGGAAAAAAGATCGGAGAAGATGGGGGACTTGGGTGCGCTGGATGTAGAAGTGGTTGTTATGATAGACGGCAACCGAGGAGTGGAAGACTGAACGGGGGAGTCATAGACACGAACATTGGCAGCAGCAGGCTGCTGGAGAGCACCGTTAGCAGGCAGATCAAATGAAGCGTAACCGTTCAGAGAATTGTACGGCATCGAGTCGGAGAACCCGGGAGAAGATGGAGCGGTTGAAGCGGGAGACATCCATAAAGAAGGAGGCAATCCATGGTGAGTACGGCTGGGGTGGTAACTGGGATCATAAGTAGGTGTGAACTGGTCGTGGGCGGTGTGGGTAGTGGAGGAGTCATTAGTCCAACCGTGCTTGGATCTATTCGGCACCGAAGGAGTACGAGCATGGAGATTGTTCTGAACATGAATTTCAGAGATCTACGGATGAGATTAGAGGATCGTCGGTTAGAAGAGGTGATAGAAAATAAGCGATTCGACGCACGGATGTCTGTTTAGACCTGATCTGCGATCCTGAATTGGGGATTGTATGCGAATAGGAGGAGAGTTTGGAGGGGTACTGGACATCGGCGATGTGAGACGGGGAGGTGGAAGGGAAGGGGGATTGTCGGACAGCATAGGGGTTACGTATTGATTCGGAGGTGGGATGGAAGGGCTGGGAAAGGGGAGGTTGTAGCATCCCGGACGCAGCCAGGGCGGCAAAGGTGTCGGGATCGAGAGGGGTAGAGAAGACATTGGAGAGCTCGCTGGACGAGAAGGACTGGAGGGGATTGTGAGAGTCGACTGTACTAGACATTGGATGGGACATGGAGGGGGAAGCTCGAGAAATCGGGGTGTTCAGCATGGTGGATGAGGATGAGGAATTATAATGGGGAGGGGATGGATTTTGATTCGAGGAGGTTGAGGAGTGATTGTGAACGGGGAGGTCGGAGACAGGTGAGGTTGTCCAGTTAATCGTATGTCTGGTTGCGAACAGGGACTCGGCATCCATGAACGAAGGGGTGAGCTGGAATGAGAGATGATCGTTAATGTCGAGCGCAAGGGGAACGGGAGTTGAGCGTCAAAAAATGAGGCATACCACGAAGATACAGCGAGGGCTTTACAGCCCGCTGGGTGGAAGAGGACTGATAGGGGGGTGAAACAGAGGTTATAACACAGACAAAGCGGACGGGGGGAGGAGTAGTAGGGGGAGGAGGATGGAAGGGGGAAGGGGGGGCGGTTGAATGGAGAAGGTGTGACTGGCCGATGTCCGAATCAGGTCAAGAAGAGATGGCCGACTGTCTCAAGCGAGGGGGACGAATGCAACTTCGGTCCGTGATTTTTTTTTCTTTTTTTCTTTTTTTCTTTCTCAACCTTCCGCTGTTTTGGGCTCGGAATCTACCAAGTAGGTGGGTCGAAAGGAAGGAAGATGAACTTCAAACACCCCTGTAACACACAGTCTGCGGCGTTATACTCCATTGTCTCACCCAAACCAACGACCTCAATCCTGCGGTTCCCAAACTATTACGGTCTACCATGCCGTAAGGTGCACGGTCACCTGGACCGTCGGACCTGGAATTACGAATTACTCTGCTGTCAACCTCTCGACCCGTCTGGCTTCCCGAGTGCTGTCTGTTACTACCGAGCCCAGCGGAGATGCTCACATGTAAACATCTTCAACATCCATCTCTTTGTACTTGCACCAAAACATCGGTGGCGGGATTCATTTTCTTCGTCCGCCATCGGCGCACCTTCCTTGATCGACAGACCAAATCCATCACTCAGTCTTCTTCTCATCCGCCACTCCGGGCGCCTGCCGCCCACCATCAACCCACTCCCACATCTCCTTCAATTCTCCCCTCACAATCCCTACGATAAATACCGAAAGGATGCACGCAGGACTGCAGCATCCATAACCTTGTCAATCAACCCATCCCCACCGGATACCCATTGTATGTCGCTCACCTGATGTACAGTAGAGCAGGTTGAGCAGTCCTAAACACGTGCATCACCGCCATGGTGGTGAACAGGCCAAGACAATATCCTGTCAGGCAAGTCCAAAAAAATACCCGTCGCGTACCCTTCCCGTTTTTTTCCTGGTGAAAATCATACCGAAGCGCCAACGCCACAAAAATTCCTGGGACAACTACATCCCCCAGTCCGAGCATGGTGAATCCCCGATCGCCCGCCAACCACATTGATTTGGGCCAGAGCAATTTAATGGGTGCATCAATTTTCGTTGCCACCTTGACCATCTTGTCATAAGCCAACATGAGTGGTCCGTTATAGATACACATACGGGTGGAAGCACTCACAACATCCGTACCAAACACCCACCAGACATCATAAACGAAAAGTCCGCCTAGGACTACGCCACCAGTCAAAAAGGAGTCGAGCTGAACCAAAGAGATGGCGTTGAACGAAAACGAAACGGCCAAAATGTCGGTCAAAAGTGCCGACTTTGGAGAATCAGAAGCGGCGTAAAGAAATGACGGAACGACCGCAAGCGGAAACAAATAAACCGTTGGCGTGCGCCATGAAACCCGCCCCAGTTCTAAAAGGAGTCAATCCGACGGTCGGCATAGGAACGTCGGGCATCGGAGAACCGCCCACCTTGGGATTTGCCTCTGGTGTACCTCAGAGTATACCTCTCAAACGACCGCCAGCGGGTGTTGCCAACCGTGAAACGAACCAATGACCTGGACGTCTGATAATCCCATCGTGAACGTGAAACGCACGAGCTTAAACACCCAGGCAGCAGAGGAGTGATCAAACACGACACTCACCGCCCAAACGCTGCCAACACCGGTGACGACGAAGTACCACTTCAACACGAGATTGATCCATTCGCTTCCATAATATTTGATGATCATGTAAAGCCCATACAACGCAAAAGACCCAAACTGTCGGAATTCGAAAGGTGAACGTTCTTGCGCTCCTCGAATGGGATACGGGTACGCTCTTACAACGGGGAATAGCCATGCATCTTCGACAGACACACGTTCAAGTTGTTCTTCGTCATCGCTGTCTTCCGCAGCGTTTGCGCTCTCGTCTTTTGGCTACGAACGATGGCAAATAAATACACGTGTGTGGAGAGAGAGAATCGGTCAGACGGGGCCGCTTCCGTGACATCGAGTACCTCACGAACAGGCAATGACTCGTACGACCCAGAGTAGATGATAGTCGCAGCAAGACCCAATAAGCCAGCGTAAGAGGAAAGCAGGTCCCAATCCGTTCTTACACTCATGACGGTCCTGGATGCGGAGCGAGTGTGGGAATTTTAGAAAGAACTCAGAAAACGGTGTCTGCCGCCGGTGTCTGCACCGTCCAATTACCGAATATTATCCGTACCTCTTAGCTCAGCGTTCAGACTGTAGATGGTTAGGGGGGACGTCTCACGATCAATCCTGCCGTTAAGTCCATCTGAATCTCCGGGGGTGTTTGCGAGACCGGTGCGTGCCAACCATGGTCCCTCGTCCACCCGTCCTATCCCGGAACACCCATCTTTACGAGCTGATGTCCCCTCTTTTTGCGAGAACCTCCAATCGAAGTCACTTTTTTTTCATTTCGCCAAGCGGAACTCGGGCCTGGTCCGCCTTGTTTGCCAATTCGTTCCCCTAGTATTTTGTATACAACGCACGGTCCATGCGCCTCGTTTCAAAACGAGAACGGCACCCCTGTCGCCCTCTTTGATTTCCGCTCTCACCCTCCCCGAGAGATGTGGGCCTATTTCTGGTACACGCTCATTCCGGGTCTTACCACCCTTTCGTTCGCCACGTTTGTCGATGGCTAATGTTTCACCAGCCTCCTTTGACCGGGAAATGTTTTTCGTCGGTGGCAGGGCACTGACCCCGCTTTCGGAGCGGGTTCGATTGTTCCGGGCCACTGGCTCCGATCGCAGTGCGACTCAAAAAAAAAACCTCACACTCCGAGCTTCCTCTTGATACGACGGGTTGTTCGCGGGTTTTTTCCGATGTCCTACGTGGGATCACGTCGGAAAAAAAAATCGGAACCTGTGCATTCTTGCTTTGAACCGGCCATCTGCTCATCAATGAAAAATGAGAAAAGCGCATCCGGGATCACGGGTGCGAACCAACGTCTATCAGGCGTAACAAGGAGACGGTCGTCATACATCCTCCCAGGTTGGTTTGCAAGGGAACGCTTGCCAAATGTAGGCGCAGATTAGTGTTACATCACTTGCACCGCTGAGCCAGATCATGTCTGTGTGTTACGAACTTTGCGTGTTTGGTTTGATATTCTGGAACAGCTGACGAAAGCTGACATATTTTGTTGGTTTTCAGTGACTACCACATTCTTCGATGGTGGCAAGTTTACCAGCTTGTCTCCCTGTCACTTCCGATATGCGGAACAAGACAGCTTCGTTTATCAAAAGGCATACGCACATAAGCTTAGTGCAAGGTAGCTGTTATCCGGGAGCAGCTCGATCCATTTCCCTCGTCGCCGGTCGCCACCGCGCTGTTGCTGTCGGTGGACTTGATGTATGCGGATATCTCGCTGACACAGTAGCAGTGGGGGTGGTGTAGATCTGTCATTCTAATAGATGTCTCGACTAGAAACGGAGACTCACGATCGTTGGCTCAATGTCTTCCCAATTCTCAAAGTTGCTCTAGACCCGGCGACATCGTTGAACGCTAG
>Ga0307514_10003394_pt1 | contig 15371 bp, 19 predicted proteins | sample 16_EM_MG_FD_203088 | JGI IMG/M metagenome (GOLD analysis project Ga0307514, IMG submission 203088) | Populus trichocarpa ectomycorrhiza microbial communities from riparian zone in the Pacific Northwest, United States - 16_EM | ecosystem: Host-associated > Plants > Roots > Unclassified | place...
GGGGAGGTCATATCGTATGCTGGAGATATTGGGTAATATGTTGGTTTTGGCAGGACATGAGGGCTGCCAGTAGAGCGTAATTGTTTCCATAGATCTGAATTTGGTCGGAATGGTCTCTTTGTAAGAATTACAAGGTTATGAGGAAAGACGTGGTGGAAACTCGTAGGATAAAAGTATATAGATTATTGCTTACTTAAGCTATAAGACAGTCGCTTATTGTGTAAACAAGAGATACTTAAGTATATATGAATGCTCTATATAACCGAAACGAAAAGATGAGCGCGATCCAGTCGCTTTTATGTATATGGGCTGTACCAGGTTTTGACCAGGCTTTGCCCTTTTTGGGCCTTCGGCATAATCTGCAGTTCACCCTTGTCCATATATGCGTGGGCAACATGGGTAAATTCAACTTTCCACTCTGCTTGCCTAGCATTTCAGGATTTCCGAAAATAGCTAGCATGTTGACCCCAGTCATATGTAGGTGGTCGGTCATATGGAGGTAGTTCTTTCTGGGCATGGTCATTTTTCCGATGGTAAAATACTAGCTGTTTTCGGTATCCCGTGATATCATATAATTACAAGTATTGAGAGAAAATTTTTTTTTTGATTCATTAATCGTATTTAGCCTATCTAGACTATGGGTATTGAGGGATCACTGTGGTTAAATTGAGATCTATGGAAATAACTACACTCTATAACATGGCTACCCTTACGTCCTACCAAAATCAACCTAATACCAAGTAACCCCCCTGACAATATGACCTCCCCAAAGACATCCCCCTCCCCCATGTGCCTCCCCTATAGGTCACATATCAATTGGGTGAACCTGTGTGTTAAAACAGCTTCCCGGGCAGCAGCCTACAATATATTGAAATGGTATGCTGTTAAAACAAGCCACTCACTGCTGCAAAATGCGCTATTTTGAGAATTGGCCGAATTTTCTTGATTTATGCTACCTTGAATACCCCCTGTGCGATCCCCTGCAATAGCCTCCTCCAGAGCATCCTCAACCACTATGAAGAGGCCTCCAATAGCTCTAGGAGCTTCAATACGCCCTCATTTTGGACTCCAATGGTCGCTTCAGGTGCAGGGTACTCTAGCATCTTCCGAGGCATTTAACTCCCCAAAAACTGTCATTGCGGATGATCAATATAGAATCTAATCCAGCCCAGGGGGTGAACGGGATCGGTTTCGGGATCGGTTTCGGGATCGGCGGTCTCTGGTGGGTATTTATAGCACTAGAATAGCCCCCAGGGGGTGAGCGGGATCGGTGGTCTCTGCAGTAGTTATTTGGGTAGCCTAATCTGGCGTCCAATCTGGCGTCCGATCCAGCTATCCAATCCAGCTATTCAACCCAGCTATCCAACCCAGCTATGCAACCCGGCTGCTCCCCGCAGCACTCAATCCAATGTCTTAACCTAACCCATAACGCCACCCAAAGAAGTCATTGCGAATAACTAATTAATATAACCTAGAGCCCAACCCTTGTATTGCAAGAATCATGTGCCCAGCCCAAGCATAGATACCAGCGGGTGCTAATTCCCATGCTGGGAGAGCTCCTGGCCTTGGAGCTGGGTTTGATAGAAGCTGGACTTGAAGTTGGGCTAGATACTGGGTTCGATACTGGGCCAAACGCTAAGAGAACTACTGGGTTAGGCATTGAGTTGGAGTCGGGTTGAATACTGGGAGAGAGGCTGGATTGGGTGCTGGATTAGACGCTGGATTATCATTGGTTTGCCCCCAATAATTACGTGTCTCATTGGTCATCTGTACCAGGAGCCACAAGATCTGGCTTTATGCGCTTCTCCAACGTGGGGCCGCGGGAGCTTATTGACATGACTGCATCGGGATTGCCTGGGGGGGCGTTTGGATTGTACTTGTACTGAATTGTCATGTACCGTGTGGACTCAGTCCCGCCTACAGTGATACAGTTTTTGGCTGCGGAAGGACCACCAATCTGTGCAGGGGTATTGGTGATCTTACCATCATTTCCAGCGGCGGCCCAGTGTTTGGATCGGGCCGGCCAATCCGGCCATCAAGAAAGCCCATGCCGGTCTGGACAGGGTTAAGCTCGGCCGGCATCATATAGGCATGGCGACCAGGTGTGGACAGCCTGGACCGTCTAGACGGACTGGTCGGGCTGGGCCAGACTGGGCCGACTGGACCGTCCTGCATGCGTAGCCAGGCCGCCCAGTCCGGATGATTGCTCGCCGGGGCCGGCCCAGGCTGTTTCAGGCCAGCACGGGGCCTCGGCCATCAGGCTAGGCCACCGGCGGACTGAAGGCTGGCCTGGCCGGTAAGCAACACTGAAATTTTCCAGCGCCGAAGAGAATGAAATGGTCTGGGTGGTGCCAGACCAAGCTGTCAAGAGAAAAGGCCTCGCTATTGACTCCTGCTGGGTAGTTTTATACCTTGGGCCCAAGGAATTAGAAGCTACCCGCATTGTAGGTCTCGTAGGGCTCGACGAAGAGGTTCCAGAAATCTGGTGAGGGGCAAATCCACCCTGAGCATTGAGGAGAGACTGGACAACAAGTTTCACTTTGGGGGCTATTCCTCTGATGAACCCCCCCATAGTATTGGAGTTACCATCGCCAACCAGTGAACCAGCGACATGGGTGCCATATCCGGTAGGATCATTTGTGAGCGGAGGGTTGGGGCGGCCTGTGGCGATGAGAGCTTTTACACGGCCTGTGAATGCTTCGTGGACATCCTGAATACTCCCGCGATCGAAACCCGAGTCTGCAATTGCAACGACTTCACCTTGGCCTGCGAACGCATTGGCAAGTACCGTCTCCGGAATGGGCCCTGCAAGGATTGGCCGGGCCATGTTGTTGAGAGGTTCATGGGGAACCACTTTTTCGATTTCTTTAACGGCGTCTATGTTCTTGATTTCACCCACAGCTGCTTGGTTACATGTGACGCGAAGTTTGCGGTGGCTAATCCCGATGTTCTCTGTAGGTATTCCGACCCTATCTGTAAACAATTGACCTAACGACAGCCTGTGAAGCTCCCTTATGGAGTATAACGTCAGCCGTTTCTTCAATTGCTCCAACTCCACGCTCATGGTGCTGAAGTCGATGCCGGAATTGGAGTGTCTCACTAAGCAGAGGAGTTGATTTCAAGTCTGGGTCACTGTATGTGCGAGCGACAAAGGGCAAATCCCGAAGGTGGGCGAGGTTTGAGGGGGGATATTGACAGAGATAAGTATTGTTTCCAACATATTCATGAATAACCACACTGAGGTCTTCGAGCTGATGCTTCTGCTGGGTGTGTATGGGGCCGTGGCCCTCGACATAGCTATAGCCAGTGTCATTGTCCTCTTTGATATGGGTGGCCCGTAGTCTATTGACACCCTGACGAGCAGACATGTCAGCCTGAGGTTGGGGCAATTGGAGGGGTGTTGATTGTACCGAGGGTGGAGTTTGTTCTAATGATTTCAGCCATCGGTAAAGTTGATACCAAGCTTCATGACGTAATACCAACCTTCTGTGGTCATGAGAACCTTAGTCTTCCATTCAGCTTGAGTGTTTTCGGCTATATATGTCCCTGGTGATTTCAGCTATCAGTAAACTTGTTCCTAAAACTTAAGGACTCAATATCCACCTACTGGGCCATTTATGAATGCTTGTTCGTGTATAAGCATCACCTGTATATTGCTTCTGGGCCCATCTACGTTACTCTCGGTGCTTCCTTCTGCGAAATGCAATAAGCCTGGCTCGAGATCCGCATGGTTTTTGCCATTTTCGAACGTCTGAGCAAAGGAGAAACAGTATGGGAACGAAAGGAAGAGAGGCAGGTCTGTGGCTCACAAGAGTGAGTAATGGAAGCTATTGTGGTACGTAATTACTATAATAGGAAACTACCATACTTCACAGCATTTTCCACAATTTGAGCTTCAGAACGCTAGCCAGCAACCAATTTCAGGAGCAAGTGTGCAATATACGCAGCCAGTGAAGCTTGCTATAGGAAAGCATACTGAGCTTTTAGTGTGGGAGGTTGGGCAGATTGAGGTGCCCTTTTGAGAAATCACACAGGTAGTCCTTTTTTGGCCCATACCCTTTCCGGTATCTCCCAGCCTACCCTAGTCTGGCTGCACTGCCTCTCGTAGAGGGGAGTCTACCCTTTTTGTAATTAAGCTAGGTAGTAGAAAGGTGACCACAGTATGGTGATGATGGGCGAGAGTGAGCAACAGTATGATGATGTGACGTTTGATAAGATAATTGTGTGTGAGAACGAATGATCATGTCTCTCCTTCTCCTTCGTGTCCCCAGGACCTCTTTTATCATACAGATCCTCTCACCTCCTTCACTGGTCGGTCATGTCATCATGATGGTTGGTGATGTAGTCGACTATTACTGGGCAGGTGTCACATGACCCTGTCCTGTCAGGTCGTCCTATCTTGGTGGTCTCCTAACCAAACTACATCATTTTTAGCCTAGTTATCATTTTTATATCGAGACTTCAGCACCTGAGGTGAGCCCTTGACATGCAGTGCTGCAGACAAAATTTTTGGAGTATATAGCCTCATATTTGAGGTTTGGCTTGGATGCTGTGCTGGGTAGTCAGATATATATGTTCTGGGCCATTGCGGAATTGCAAGGCCATTGCGGAATGAATATATACGCACTCCAACAACGATTCTACAATACTACTCTCATACCACATGTAGTAAATACCAAATTCCAATATTGGGGCTATTTTATAGCGGGCTACTTAATAATTAAGCAAAGAACAAAGAGATAGAGCACAAGTTCATAGAGGCGATACAGTGCAAGTGGTATAGAGCACGGCGATACAGATAGAAGTAGCTTAAAAGACTCGTGCAATAAATAACCATGACTATTGAGCTTTACCAGACGAGATTATAATTCGACTGGCTTATCCATTTTACAGTGGCAGCTACGAATATCGCTCAAGTCACACTTAAGTAATTTAAGTACAAAGAAAATATCCACAAACCTACTCACGGATATTTCGGACTTCTCACTGTAAGAATTACAGGCTACGAGGGGAAGACGTCTTGAGAGAGTTTGTACCAAAGAGGTAAGAGTAAAGATATGTATTATTATTAGCGGGAGCTTAGAGGACAGTCGGCTCTTTATGCTAATAGAAGGCAGTATATAACAGCTATGTAGGAAAAAAACGAAAAGAGATACAGGACTTCTATCCTTCATATATATATTCCCTATTTTACCACTTTTTTCCTACATTAGGACATTCTACCAGTTTTTCCCCTTTTTAGGCTTTAGCACGCCTTCCATCCTTGTTGCCCATATTTTCCGGGGTGAGGCATCTAGGGTATTTCCCACACCCTCCCTTGCCCTGACGGCTCATCTAGTCCCACCAAGCTCTTTCCGTATCTAGCACTGGGGTCCATGGTTTATCGGGTCCTAGGAGTATACTGTCCCTCAATCGGATTGTGCTCCCATCGTCGAGTTGTTCATTTGGTGATTCCAAGGTTAAATTTCTGAGCCATTTGTCCCAATCCAGGTCATCTTCCATTTGTTGATTGCCATCATAGGTAACAGCTTGGTCAATAAATCTGCCAAGTTCTTGTCTCCCGGGACGTATTGTATCTTTAGAAGACCTTGTTGGGATTGTTGCCTGAGGTAGTGAAATCAGTGTTCTATGTGCCGACTCCATCATATAAACCTCGTCATTTGTGAGAGATTCTTCGCCCCCTCGGAATTTGTCCATAATATCGGGGTTGAATCCGAGACCTGGAGCTCCCCTAATAACTGCCTCCCCCAGGCTAAGTCCTTCACTCCCTTGCAATCCGCCACGTATTCTGCCTCTGTTATGCTGAGGCATAAGATGTCTTGTCTGCGAGAGTACCACCCGACTGGTTGCTGTCCCATCGTCATCAACACTCCCGTTTGTGATCTCGCTTCCGGGTCCCCATATGAGGCGTCTGCGAAGGCTTCCAATTGTAGATTCGAAGGTCGTCTGATAATAACACCTTCGGATTTGGTTGATAGCAAATATGTTAAAACCTTGGTTGCTGCCTGAAAGTTGATGGCTGATGGGTCTTCAGCCAGCCATCCTAGGAGGTTGACGTGGATTGCCACATCCGGTCGGGTCATTCGTGCGATGAACAACAGGCTCCCCACTAGTGCTTGGAACTTCGTTTTGTTGCATTTTTGTTCGTCTGGACTGCTGATACGACTGAATAGTTCGAGATTTGTGGGAAGAGATTTTTGCTGTGAGGAATTTGACGGGATCGCGTATAAGTAGGCCATGGATTCTATAAGATTCATTTGTGTTAGTATTACTCAATCTTTTTCCCATTTTAGCTCTATGCCTAGCATCCGTGTGGGGTTCCCCCTTTTATCCAGCTCCACTGTTCTTTCGATGTTGGTTTCTGTGGCATCGAGCGTTTTGTTGGAGGATCTGATTGCCAAGAGGTCGTCGACATGGGTGCCAATGATCAGATCCTTGGTGTGGTAAGTGCCTTTGTCCCCTATATACTGGAATAATCCGCATGATTGTAGGATAGTTCGTAACGTCTGGAACCACTCATGGCCGGCTTGTTTGAGGCCATATAGTGCTTTGTTCAGTTTCCAGTATTCAATTTCTCCAGTTTCTGTGATATCGCTGACATATACATCATGGTGTAAGTCTGCTTGGAGATATGCCGCTATGACATCCCATTGTCGGATCTTCCATCCTTTGTATAGGGCTATGATGAGTAACATTTTAAATGTTTCGGGCCTCATCATTTGGGCAAAAGTTTAGTCTAAGTCATACGATTTTCCAGCTTCTTGGGAGAAACCCTTCCCTACTTTCCGGGCTTTGTATTTCTCAATACTCCTGTCCGGTTTTCACTTGACAGTGTAGACCCATTTGGTATCAACAATTTTAGTGCCTTCGAGGATATCCAATTTCTCAATCTTCATGAATACCCCATATTTTACCAATTAATCCCGTTCTTTTTCCCGAGCTTTGGCCCATTCGGCAGCTTGTGGATAATTCCAGGCTTGTTCATCCATGAGGTGATCTGGGTCTGACCTCACGGCTTTCACCCGAGATTTGCTTTCCCTAGCCGGTTGTGTCCTGGTTCCCACGATGCTTGTCCAATCCTTTCTCTTCCTTGTTGGAACAGGGGTATCTATCCTTTGTTCTTCTGAGGAGCCAGGCTCAAAAATAGATGGAGTTTCATCCTCCGGTTCCTGGGTTGGCAGTTCTGATTCCGATATTTCCGGCAACATTTTATCGTTGGGTAATATCGGGAGTTCGTCATCTTCAGAATTTGAGGTGGACTGGACTGGCTGTGGATTTTTTGCTAATCGGGTCTTGCCGGAGGGGTCTAGTATCTAGTAGGTCTGGAAGGTATTGGTATAGCTGACGATTCTTCCCTCATATCCTCTAGCAGATAGTTTATCTATAACCTCGTAGTCGAAGCATTTGACTTTTTGTCCGAATGGTCTGAGGTTATTGCGTAGGCATTCAGCATGAGTTTCAGGAAAGAGGATTTTAATTGGTGTTGATCCTTTGGGTAGGGCTTTATGTAGTAGACGGTTTTTCATATATATTGCCCATAAACTAGCTTTGTCTCAGTAACTGTTTGGCATTTCCGCAGCAATGAGTGCTGTCCTACTCATAGTGAATATAGTGCGGTTGGCTCTTTCGACAACAGCATTAGTTTCGCTATGTCTGGGTATGGTTTCTTTTAGCTGTATGTCTCTCTGCCATAATTCGGTCTGGAGGTCCTTGTTTCGAAATTCGCCTCGCCAGTCGGCTTGGATGTGCTTGACTGGGTACTCGGAGGCCTTTTCCAATATGTTGATTATCTCGATTAGTGTATCGGTTATTTCATCCTTAGTGCGGACTGGTTTTCCGGAGATGTATCGAGAATAATCGTCAATTACCACTAACAGGTATTGGAATTGTTTTGCTGGCGTGGGAGGTTTAATAGGTCCCACTAGGTCGCAGTGTATTCTTTCCAGCAGTTTGGTTGTTCGAATAGGTTCAACCTTTGATTGTGGTGCTGGGAGCTTTGTGGCTTTTCCTTTTTCACATGCCTCGTATCTGAGGTATGGTCCTTAGAACTTTTTGGGGAATTCGGGGAGATTTTTTAGAGAATCACAAGAAATGTGTCCATACCTTTCGTGTATGCCTTTAATTGTGTCTCCTTAGGTATGTTTGACATTTGCCCCCTATTCTCTCCGAATCCATATCCCTCCTAGTATATCGATTTCCAAGTCAAACACTTTCTTTTCTCTACTGCTGATTAATCCCGAGAATCCATTAATTTCCATTTTAAGTGATGAAAATTGCTTGTTGATTCTGTGACCACTGATCAGGTCGCTATAGGTAGAGTCATACAGACAGTCTTCTAAGTCGTAGGTCTAGTTGTTGTGAATAATTGATAGGGTCCCTTTTGCGCGGCAAATGGACTTTGTTCCGTCATGGCCTTGTACCTCCCAGGCTCCTTTTTGTATGTTGGTAAGAGCCTCGAGTTTGTTAGTAGTATGGTGGGTTATGACTGTGTCGAATTGGAAATAGCTGTCCTTTGACTCAGTTTTCCCAACTTTTATGTACAAGACATTTCTAACATCTTCGTTATCTTTGGCTTCTAGCTTTTTGGCTTTTTTCCCTTCTCTTTTCTTGGTTCGATATTCCGCTTCCGTGTGTCCTATCCCTTTCCAGCCTTTGACATCAATGCAATACTTGCATTTTTTGCTGGTGTCAACCTTGTCCGTTTTGAGGATAACTGGATCTTCTTTAGTTTCCCCTTGCTCCCTACCCTTCTGTCGGAGTGGTATGTATTGTAAAAGTTTCCTGATGATGTCATCGTAATTCTCGTCCTTGCTTTTGATGTTTTCCACTGTGTTAGAGTAGAAGGCTGGGAGCGAGTTGAGAAGAAATTTGATCTTGGCTTTTTCGCTTTTTGCAATATACTTCAGTCCTTCACCAAAACTATCGTCTTTGGCTAGGTCCAGCCTAGTGGTGATAGCTACGAACGTATTCCATGCCATTCCATAAGCAGCAATATAGTCTTGGATGCTTAACTTTTTGTCGTCGAAGGCTAATCGGGTCACACTTTTCATTAGTGCCCCTAGCTCAGTTACTGATTTTCCTTCATACGCCTTCTTAAGTTCATCGTATGCATTTTTTGCTTTTTGGAAGCTTCCTATCCTTGCCTAGACTTCCATTTCACAATTGTTGATTATGGTGAACTTGGCGACCCCATTTGCATCGTCCCACATCTGCCAATCGTCTTCTTCCTTTTCTAGATCCGGCTCAATATATTTTCCAGTTAAGATGTGCCAAACCCTGTGTTTTGTTCTAGGTACTTTTAGGAAGCTTAAGTACGTTTGGAGGGATGACATCTATCTAGGGTACGTCGAAGAACCTGACAGTTTTGGTTCAATAGTAGGGATTTTTATGTTGAGTTCGGCAGTTGATGTCATGTCTGCAGTAGTGGTAGTTTTGGTTGTGCTAGAACTTCCTTCTTCCGATGTTTTATCCTTCTCACTTATTTATTAGTATAGCGATAGGATATATGCTTTTTGTTCGGCGTATGTGAAGAGTAAGCCTTTGAGGTTATTGGCAGAAGAGGTATTTGGTGCTGGTTTCGCTAGTTTAGGGAAGTGTTTGCGCAAAAAATCTTGTTGCGCTTGGTGGTTGATGTTGGGCCCTTTGTATCGTGGGGCTTGGTAATATAGTTCGTGCAGGCTAGGTGTTCCTGCAGCTGTAGCAGGGTAAGAGGTCCTTGGTAGTCCTTGATGCTCGCAAGTAATGCGGTGTCTTTTTTCTCTTTGGGTTTCTACCCACTTTTCTGGTGCGCCTTTTGAGATGATATAGGGTTCGAATCCAAGTGCTTTCTCGGGTTTAAATTGGAAGGCTTCTAGTTGTTATTATTGCACCTTGTACCTGGAGTATTGGTTGGGAGTAAGGTGGAGTCTGCGTCTGACTTGCAGTCTAATGCGTTCCACTTCTTCTTCAGTGGTGAGAGGTGTTTGATTGAGTAAGGTTTGGCACAAGTGCTTTGTGCAAGGGTTGGATTCATTGTTGGTTAGTGGCGTCACCAGTCTTTGGTGAAGTGGGGTTTCAGTAGATGGTCCTGTGACAGGGGTAGGTGGTGTCAGATCTAGTGGTCGGCAGTGTCTGGTGAAGTTCTTGTTGTGACGTTCTCTAACCCAACCCATTTATCTTCTCGTTGCTCTTAGGTTTCTTGAATTTTTAGAGCTAAGTGTTACCGGATCTATGCCTCAGGATGCTTGTCTTAGTTCTTTATTTGCGAAGCTTGTGGAGCGCCGGACTCATAACCTGTAAGAATTACAGGCTACGAGGGGAAGATGTCTTGAGAGAGTTTGTACCGAAGAGGTAAGAGTAAAGATATGTATTATTATTAGCGGGAGCTTAGAGGACAGTCGGCTCTTTATGCTAATAGAAGACAGTGTATAACAGCTATGTAGGAAAAAAATGAAAAGAGATACAGGACTTCTATCCTTCATATATATATTCCCTATTTTACCACTTTTTTCCTACATCGGGACATTCTACCAGTTTTTCCCCTTTTTAGGCTTTAGCGCGCCTTCCATCCTTGTTGCCCATATTTTCCGGGGTGAGGCGTCTAGGGTATTTCCCACACTCACAACTAAGTTCTATTTGTCTATTAGTTACTTGCACTCTATCCCTTTGTTCTTTATTTCATTAGGCAACTATAGAGTAGCTATCATGATAACATAAATTTTATATTTGGATATACTTCTATTTAGTATTTACTATGTGTGGTATTGGTGTCGCTATGGTATTGTAGAACCATTGTGGTATTGTAGAAATCATACCCAGTCGCTGTGGCATTGAAAACGTTTGACCAAAGTTTTACTATATAGTAATTCCACAACGGCCTGGGCGGGCCGTTCCGGAATGGCATATGGTATACATTCACATATCTGTATTATATGTGCACTCTAAGCATATTAATGCAGCTAGATAGCGCAACTGATTAAATACCAAATAAAGAGCCAAATAGAACTTAGTTATGAAGAGTAGATATTGTGAAAATCCTTCCGTCAAAACGAAGGTTCAGCAATTAATGGATTGATTAAGTAGAGGGTTGAGCAAGCGAAGCTATTTTTTATACCCCCCATGTTAGCTAGTTACTTGTGCTCTATCTCTTTGTGCTTTGTTTAATTAAGTAACTTGTTATAAAGTAACTCTAACATTGGACACACTTCTATTTTTGTAATTACTACATGTGATATTGGAGTGTCACTGTAGTATTCTAGAACCGTTGTGATATTGTAGCAGTCGCCGTGGTATTGAAAACCTTTGACCAAAATCTTAATTCCGCAATGGCCTGGATTCTGCCGGGCGGTCCCGGAACAGCCTGGATTCTGCAACGGCCCAGAACATATATATGTACGGTCATTTGCCTACTCGCTGAACAGAAATTCATAACATCGTTACTATATCTACATTATCCTCACTCGGGACATGTAGAAGGTTAATTTTGCCTGCTTCCACCAAATCTCTAACGTGGTGGTAGGTAACATCTATGTGCTTGCTCTTATCACTGATACATCGATTTGCTGTTAGATCAATTGAACCGTTATTATTAGTGCTTATGGCAGTTGGAATGTCAACACGGAGTTCTTCTGCAACCATATTTGCAGTGCAGCCAGACTAGGAGAGCAGCGTGGAGGAGATGCGTGGGTCCATTCTTGTAGATACAGGGGAAACCTCCTTCGTTTGCTGAGGGAGGAAATAAAAGCAGCAACGAGGCTCGGGTCAACGACGCGAGTCACTCCTACAGGATGATCCTAAATTATAAACTCGCGACACAAAAAAGACATGTATAAGCACAAAATAAATCTCTCCGACGCTTACCCTCAATCGTCATTCCCTGTTCTCGTTCCCAGACTTATTTAGCTTATCTCATAGGTTCGGCTACCGGTATTCCCCGTGGGCTTCGCATGCATATGAATCTTGATTGACAGAAGAAGCTTTCAGTTGCCTTCAGCCCAGGATATATCTACAGTCCAAATCTCAATGGATTATTGTTCTCGTATTGTCTACCACATCCACTAGGAAGGAAGATTCCATGTCGCTTTTCAAGATATAGGCACGAGCTAACGCCATTAAATTTACATAGAGTCTTATACCTCAGTGAGCGTATTTGCCATCCACCTGATTTAGTGCAACTTGACTACACCTGTTTTGTATGCATGTAACTTCTCTGCATTAGCAGTACCTTCTCGTTATTGTAGGTATGTCTTCGTGTTATGAATACTCCCATGAACCACAAAATGAATCTCTATTCCGTACTTACATGTATATAACGCCTCTGCGCAATGAAGGCTCTAGGAAATGCAATTTCCAACTTGTAATCACTACTAACGTTTCCCAAATGAGATGGTATTTTTTTGCGCCTCATTAGTAGTCATTGCATTTCCCAAGTATACATGGTATATATGTAAAAAATGCATGTCAAGCTCAAATCGTGAAAATTACGGATATATAGGGTTACACCACCAAAATCTCCTTTGAATACTGATACCACAGGTAACCTGTGCATCATCTATCGCAAAGCCCAACGCATAACCCCTTAAATCAAATGAAGTCTCTTCTTAATATCACTATCCACTCACAGACAGACGACCATCCTGTCACGGCGCACCATATTAGCCTATATGAGAGCAGGGATTATGGCAAGGCGCAATGCGTAGATATGGCAGTGCAATGTGGCAGTGCGTTAGATGTGACAATGCGCTAGATATGGCAATGCGATAGGTATGCATTAGATGTGAGGAAGGTTACGAGGACGTTGTCTATAAAAGACCCGTCTATGCTCTTCTTATTGCTCTCTTCCTCACGCAACGTCTTTTATCTTAATTGTATACAAAGCCTTGCCTACTAGTCTTTCGTCCATTAGACCTCTGACCCTTCGTCCATTAGCCTGCGCTCCCTGGAAGAGCTCCCAGCCCTAGCCTGAGTATCCGCCACACACCCCTGCATAAGGGGCACAATATTTACCATCATAACCATGCCACGACCACCTACCACCATCACTACGACCGCCCCCGGAGCGAGACCTATTTGCGCTTTAGCATATGCACACGTGATGGATGTTGAGGAAATGAGGGGGCGGAGCTTACAGGTCCTTCTTGTTTTTAGCCTCCTTTGCCCCTAGACCGGCTCCGAAACCGATGATGACTATAAGCACAACAGCAATCGCTACAACAGAGATAATGATGTCCTTTTTAGTGAACTGCTCTGGGAGTTGATGTTGATGTTAGTTGATAGCTGTTACTTTTCAGAGTGATTTCACCTCGGAGATTTAGGCTAAATGGTAAGTGAAAAGGCCTTAAGTACTTACTCCCAAACAGTGTAATCATAGCCGGCGGAGCCGTTCCAGATCTCGCTGTTCCCTCCACAGGTGGGGTATAGGCTGGAACCGAGGTACCAGCCCCTGGTGCTGGAGTGTGAGCCAGAACCCCGCCTTTCTCGACATCATATTGCCCCTGCGCAGGTTGTTGATAGTACTCTTGCGGTACTTGTAGTGGTTGCGCTGGTGTGCTGTATTGATCCGGAGACCCATATGTCTGGGGAGGGGGAACGTAGAATTGCGGGGGAATTGGGGCTGGCGTCTGTGACGGGGTTGGAACATATTCAGACTCTGGTGGTTGAGGCCCAACAGGAGCCTGGTAATGTTCCGGGGCCTGAGGTACCTCATGAGTTGGGTTATGAGATGGTAGTTCTTGTGGCTGGCTCATAGCTGTACTGTGGATGTACTAAAGTATAAGTATTGCAGAGTAGCGTGCTGATTTGTTCCAATCCTATATAGTCCTGAACCACAGAACTGTTTGCCCACGTTTTGACCTATTCGTTATTGTGAATTGCGAAGAACACGGGGGGGTCGTGCAACCAGACTAGAAGAACTATTGGAGCAGATAATATCAATCCCTAGCCAGGACAGACAGTATATATACTTCGGTGGGCACCAGCGCTAACTGAAGCTATCACTCAGACTTGGGCTATGTTGCACAAGGCATTCCAGTTAGTGTACCTAATTCTAGGTATATCCTGGCAATATATCGACATAAAGTACCGTGGTTCCTGCATTTGGCCTAGTCTGGTTGGCACAACCCTCCCCGCACGCAACATGTCTATGTAATTAGAACGTGCACTAGCGTAGGAGAGCTTAGTCAGTGCAGCGCTAAGCGTAGTGTCTGGGGTACACTAGTCTCGGCACCAGACCCTCGTGGGTACACCTGCTGTTAGAGTACACTTCTGAGTCGCGGTCTCTAACCCGTTTAGGTATAAATTAGGTACCAGAACTTATTCCAGATTTGGTAAGAACTCAGCTAGAATTTCTCCGTGCTTGGCACAAATGGATTGACAGTTATTGAGTTACAGTACGACATCATAGAATCTCAGTAGCATACCGTTTGGAGCTCAGTTCTCACACATACTACGGTAGGGGTTGTCACTGAAATCAACTGATTGAATACCCTTGTTGATTAACCTTAGTGTGGGTACCCATGCAAATATACTAGAGCAACCAGCAAATGAGAGACCGTATATATTCAGGGTATCTACTAGTACTTTAATCAGGTTCTTCCACTCTCGACGTATCCACTGGGAAAGAAGACTCCATTTCGCTTTTCAAGACAGGGATATCCGTACACAAAACAGGTGGATGGCAACACGCTCACTGGGGTACAAGACTCCATGTAATTACATTGCTATACACACGTTGATTTTTTGATTTTTTAAACTACACCCTGGTAATAACGTTGTCTACAGAAAAAGTTTGACCACGCAGCCTGACGTCGCTCAATCTACAAGTGGATACAACACCAGAATGGGTAGATGAGGACGTGTTAGAGTCGAGGGTCCTGCAAAAAAGAAGCCAAAAAGCTACGGAAGTCTTTTACGAGAGAGTTAAATGCAAAGGTATGAAACTTATGAAAGAGTTAGATATTACTGCTGTATATATTCCAGATGGTTGTACGGGATATGTACAACCTATGGATACTATCATCAATAAGCTTGTGAAGGATAAAATTGGTGATATTTTGGAGGAAACATTGGTTGATGACCTTGAGGAGGATCCGGATAGTACCAGTGTTGGAGACCGTCGAATTGCAATCACACATGCAGTAGCAGCTGCATGGTCATGGCTTCACCAATATAAGCAGGACACTATAATTAAAGCCTTTCAGCAAACCGGAATCTCACTATGTCCAACCGACAATGAGGATCACAAATTGCATGTTCGAGGGTTACCCAATCTCATAGTAGGACCATGGGAATTGGGGTTGGAGTCTGATGACGAGGTTGGATTTGTCGATGAAGCTGAAATAGAGCCAGCTATGGATGTCTAGCAACTGGGGCTTTTTTTAAATTTTATTTTAAAT
>Ga0307514_10003395_pt1 | contig 15366 bp, 3 predicted proteins | sample 16_EM_MG_FD_203088 | JGI IMG/M metagenome (GOLD analysis project Ga0307514, IMG submission 203088) | Populus trichocarpa ectomycorrhiza microbial communities from riparian zone in the Pacific Northwest, United States - 16_EM | ecosystem: Host-associated > Plants > Roots > Unclassified | place...
TGAACAGCAAATAACAATGCATCAACACAACCACCCAACAATGAGGAGGCAAATGCACTAACACAGCCAGCAACAATAATCAAATCTCGACTTCAAAAGCCAAGAGCAAACAGGCAGGAACCCTGCATAAAAGGCAAAACCAACAACACAGCAACAGACTAACTCCAACACAAGGCAAAAGGGAAAGCAAGCAAGAAGAACCAACATAGAGAACAGGGCCGCATAAAGACAGGAATAAGCCAGTAAAAGGCAAAACAAGCCTAACAAGCAGCAAGAGAAAAACCAAAACCATGACAAAGGGCAGCAGGGACTTGATCAGCTCAGGATAAAAAAACAACACAACAAATCCATTACAAGATACACAATAAGATAGCAGAGGGAACAACCAAACAGGCTCCCTTATAAATAAAGATCCACAAATATAATGAAACAAAAAGCGAAAATCAGAGAGAAGATGAGGTAGTAGAATCATCAGAGCTGCTCCGATGCCTTGAAGCAGCCGCAACAGAGGTCTTGGATACTCTATTATGTCTCCCCTGCTGACCAAAGCTAGTAGCTACAGTGACTCTACTCCGAGTTAGATATTGCCTCTTAGAGGCCCCATATCCGCAATAACATTACGATCATCAGAGATATGTACAACATTTGGGGCAGCAGAGTGTTTAGCACCAGAATGTCCTACTTCAGCTAGCTTGGTCCTTTTGCACCCATGAGTTACAGGCCTCTCTTCCACGGTTGTGGCAACTTCAGAACACATTGAATTAATGGATGGTTCATTATGAAGGCTTTCACTGTATGGTTGTTGTTTCTCAATAGCAACAGTTTCTACAGAAGGGCTAGAAGAGCGAAGATGAGCTTCATGATATTGTTGTTTACGCTTATGACCAATCCCTTTGTTGCAGGTGGAAACTGTATGCCCAAGAACTCTACATAGTTTACAGAAGCGAGGTAGGGATTCATACATTTACCTGCTGAGTTAAGGATGAACCATTGGGCAGGACTAGATTGATAGAGGTAGATAGATCAGTAAGTAGGTCAACCTTTATGAGAACTCTAGCGTACGAAAGTCGGGTCATGGAAGTAGTAGAAGCATCACATTGAATGGGCTTCCTAAGCATACTGGCAAGTTTTGAAAGCCAGATAGAAGACCAACATTTGAGAGGCAAGTTAGGAAATCTTACCCAGATTGGCATGTGCACCATATCGAAGGTTGTAAAATCAAAAAACTCTGGCATGACCTTTAGAATAAATGGCCAGCCATAGACATAGTAAGGGCCTCCACCAAGAATATCAAGCATTTCCAGTTCCAAAGAGAAAGCAAAAATTAGCCAGCTAGAGTCATGCATAGTAAAATTTGCTTTGTGTTTCCAGGAACTGTTAATGAATTTAATCAAGGTTGAAAACCCTGGGAATTTCCCAGCAATATAACTGATTCAGCATAATGGTCATTTGAAGGATGTTGAAGCCTAGCACTGCCAGAAGAGCCATCATCTCGTTCATGAGAGGCAGGAAAGGAGGGTGATGGTGCAGTGGATGGTTTACTCCGCATGTCCTCTTTTTACCCTTCGAGCAAACCCTACACCCGTGAGGGGAACCAACAACATTTGCGAAGACCACCTTAGTTCTAGAAGGGGTGGAGGCTCTAGAAGGAGCCAGGGGATCCTGCAGGACATATGATCTACTACGAGATAGAGACCTTGGTGCACCGAAGTGGACGAAGGGCGGGAAGAGTGGAGTCTGTAATCTTGCTGAGCAAACTGTAAAAGCGAAGACTTTTTCTTGGATTTGGCCATAGATATGTAACTCAGATAGAGGAAGAAGAGACTACCAAAGCGTAGAGAGCAAGAAGAGACAACGCTGAACAATGAGAGGGAATAGACTCGCGCAAACAGGAGCTTCTCCCATTACAGCCGGGACCAATGTTATAAATTCTTGCTAACATCATTAGCCTCCATATTCGGGATCGGCTAATCAAATCCAGAAGTGGTTATCTTTGAATTCATTACTATAGTTCATTATTCATAATCGAAATCCATAAACAAAATCAAATTCATTCCTTATTCATTTCATCATATTTTCCCCTTTGGATTCATCTGTAAGTGCGGAATCCGAACTAGAATAGATTACTAAAATCACTGTTATTTAAGAAAGGTATAGGTGTGGAGTACCTACCTGTCGCAAAAGCTTAGCTCACGCTCCCTTGTTACTATTGTACTCCTCCTGCGATTCCTCCTGAATCCACAAGTATACCACATTATTCCATACTCAACTTATATTTCGCAAAATAATAATAGTAATGACGACAACATTCATTCCTCTTTTACAATTTTCTTTCCCTTACATTTACATTCCCATTATCTCCTTAGGATTACAGTTTATTATCAAGTCATGACGAATATCACAAATTCAAATTCAATTATGGTTTATTTCCCTTCGCAAATCAAGACATTACACTACACATTTTACAAAATGAGGAAAACCTAATTCCACCCTCAACATGGTTAAGTTTTCCCGTTTTGTCAATTTGGCTGAATTTGTCCACAGAGGTGATAACTCGACCTCTCCTCATATATTTGTCTATATCTGGAGTTCTAGAGATTCAAATTAAGCGAGGTTGGACTTGTCAGAAAGCTAACATCCCAGACAATTTATATAAGGAACCCTCCCCGAATTTTATCTTCTTTAAGCTCGAATCCTCTCGGGAATCAAGGCAACGAATCTGCCCAGTTTTACGCCAATGAATTAATTGCATCTCCAACTATCTTTTTTCCCTTCTCTCTCTCAAGTTAGCTAATCCCACACTATATGTATGACAACCTTCACAAATGTGACCTCCTAAGGCCATTTACACTAATTTTGCCCCCTTTTTTTGTACGGTGGTCTAGAACCACCTTAAGAAATATGCACATCTTTTTCGACTACGATTTCCTACCTTTCACAACGAAGTCCAAAACACGTCATAGGCCATACATGTGGCCCATAAACTCATTTTCACCCCCCATAGCCTACGAAACCGATTTATGCAATTCTCATATCATCAAGTTATCTTGTTTCTATTGTTAGTAAATTTTTTGCTACACCTAATTCACTCATAATTTTCATACGAAATCTCAAAACCCCCTACCCCTACTAATTTTCATCTTGATCGAACTTGGCCCCAAAGGAACTAAAAGTTCCTTCTCCTTCATATATGAAAATTTTATTTTCGAATCATCATTCACATTACAACAATACATTAAGAACAATCTAACAAAGAAAATCACAAATTTTGCTCCTCCCATTCAACCTTCTAATGGCCGGCCACCTTGGACCCTTTTTTCATGGATTTTTTTTTCTTTATTGTCCTTACATAATTTCACATCCAAGGTAATTTAAATCACTCTAATTGATCTAATTCTAGGTAATTTCGCATTTTCCCTAATTTATTTTCAAGAACCCTAATTCCAAATTCAAGAAAATTATGCAATTTCAACCAAATTGAAGCTTAATTCGTAAAATTGAGTTTAGAACTCCTTAAATGAGGGAAATTTGAGCTTTACTTCTTAATTGATTGAAAAATCTTAGCTCTTTTCTTCTTGCATGTAGTTGGCCACTCACCCCTCTTCTCCTCATAATTTCAACACTTGTTTCTTGCAATTTCTCTTATTAAATGATGTTTCCCTCCAACAAAACTTGTCTAAGACTTGTAAAATTTGCTAAATCTTGGTGTTTTTTCTCCCAAATTTGATAGAAAAATATGAAAATCTCCTCTCCTTTTGTATGTGTGCTGCCGGTTTTTAAAGGAGAAAAAATAGAATATTTATAGTTTCATTTCTTTTTAATTACACTTTGACTTCATTTCTATTCTTTTTCACAATTTGAGCCACCCCTTTTGGTCTTCATAATTATTATTTTTTTGTATTTGTATTATTACTATATTTATTATTAAAGTTTTAAATTTTAATAAAAAAAAATTGTATAAGTTTATTCTCAGGGTTTTACATTATGACTTATATTTAGTCAAATAATTGTCTTCTGCATTATTTTCTTTCATTGGAACAAAATCAAATAACTTTTTAATAAGGTTTTGGCCACATGATGGTATATAGATAGTGTGGGATGTTCACACTTATATTAATTAGCTAATTGGTGTATAATAAGGAATCTCTTGTTACTTTTTAAAAAATACGCACCTAACTCCAAGAGTATTTCTAGACCTATATTAATACCTTATATTCAATTTGAATATTAGTATAATAGAAATAAAGACAAAATATTAAGATCACCATATGACCTACTAGTGAGATTATTACCATCTTTGCTCATTTCTTGTGCTTAGTTTTTTATCCATTAAACCACAATTATCATTGAACAAATATGTCACATCATAATAAATATAGGACTCTCCGAAACTAAAAGAGAGAATTGAAAAAATAAAATCGCCACCTAGTAATTAAAAAAACTATGAATTCTAAAATAAGTGTTGGTCTTAGAGATTCAGATAAAAGGTTAGTTATATTTAAGGTAAGATAGATATCACTTTTATTGTATCATTCTGAATAAAATATTATCTTTACTATGTGTTTTCTCCTAAACTTATTCTATGCATGCTATTAATTGCTTAATTTATTTCCAAGCTTATTCATGATTTTATTTAAATTCATTAAAAAAATAACACTGGTCGCTAAGAATGGGAGACTCATCAATAAACATAACATTAATCCCTAAAAATATGAGTATTCATCAATATTTTTCCTCTTTAGAAAAACTTTGACGTTAATCCTAAACATAAGAGATTTTGTTGATTTTGACTTTTTAATGAAAAACAATTTAATGTTAATCCTCAAACATAAGAGATTTCATTAATTTATTTTCAAAATACATGAATTGATAATACATCCATGATTACTAAGCACATAATTATTATCAAGTAAATAAAATAAAAGTGAAGCGATCATCCTAGACTACTTGCTTGTTATAGGTTTCATGGGTAAAAAGGAACAACAAGCCAAAGCCTTCATGCCTCAATTGCAGTTATGCCTTATGTTTTTACCAACAATTCTAATTCCCAAGAGCTTGAGAATTTAGATGTCACCACACCTTATAAGCATGTATAGCAGAAAATATTAAAAAAAAAAGTCTTAACCAAAATTGTCTTGGAACACAAAAGCAAAGAAAGACAAGTCATAAATTAGAAAACATTTTTGTTTATTTTGTTTTTGATGTTATATAACTTAAGCTTTCGTAAAAGAGTCATACATATTTCAACACAAAAAAAGGAACACATGTACTTTTTGGGCTTTTATTATATATGCTAGAATTTAACTCACGGATGTAGACTTTTGTTTGCTATAAAATGACATTACAAACTTTTTTTATTCAAATATGCAGCACTAATTTTACTAGAATCTTCAACCTAAATGCAAATATTACTAGGTTTACAAGGAATAATAGAATCAAACATGAAGATAAGGGTAACTATATCAAATGTAAGGGAAAAGAAAACAAAGAGTGGGATAAGAATATAAAGACCCTAAAGAAGCAAGCCCTGAACCTCTAACACCTATCATTTACCATGTTTCACATTTTTTTAATGCGTATTTATTTTTAATAACAAAATATATTCTCAAAATCCTTCAAGTCTCACTATATTGTGCATTTAAATCAAAACATCCTAAATATAGCCGAACAGAATTAATGCAATTTTGGGGCCAATAACTAAGATTTTTAAGTTGTCTTTCTGCTAAACTTCTCACACTAAAAAACACACTAAGAGATGGGTTTTGTTGTGTATGTTTATGTTAATGGATGCTTCACTAAAGAGGTTTCATATTAATAACACAAAGAGCTAAAGATAAATTGGCAAAACTTTATTTTCTTTATTGGACAAAAATCATGCACTCATAAGGGCGATGGAAGTCCATTGCCATATTCCAATCATGATATTCCTATACAAAAAGAGCAATTTAAGCATGCTAGCAACAAGGACTCAAAAGCCTAAAGGGTTTATTTCCACAACAAGGTTAGTTTTCCATGGTAATAAAGGGTAATTTTCATGTTATAGAGGATAAAAATAAAGATAGAAATTGAAAAATATTTGCCTAAGCGAATGCTAAGGCATTTTATTTGAACTAAAACTTTACACAAGAGTTTGGCAATAAGAATATGATGCAATATTAGTAACACCTGATCTTTTTTATACAATTTCTACTTTTAAAAGTAATAATGTATATACGAAATTGGTAATTGATTTTTAAAGGGACAAAGTCTCCCTTAAATAGAAACCCTCACAGCTAGTACCTCAAACATAAGACTTATTTTACCTATACACTTCAAATCTGGAAAGGTTTTTTTACTAGAATTGAAAGGATTCATACAATTTTAACAAGATTTATGCAAAATCTTATTTGCATGAGACCCTGCCCAAAAATCATTAATCAAATTATTTCACTATATTTATGTACTAATACAATTTATGTGTGTGTGTGTGTGTGTATAAATAAACTGTATTTGGTTTATACAACCAATACTCATGACAGCCTCAAGCATACCCCCTCAACATATAGTTCATTAATCAAAATATTTCACTATATTTATGTACTAATACAAGGATAAAGAATATGCAATAAGATTTTGGTATAAATTTCACTTTATTAATTTTTGTAAAAATTGTACATTCACACATAGTATTTCTTTATAAAATCCGAGTTTATAGGTCTAAGAAAATCCTCTCTATCCATTCTTGATAAAATAAGCACTCCTCATGGAAATGACTTATTCTCTACATATAGACCTTTGTAATTCAGTGTTTATTTGCTCTTATACTCTCCTAGAATTGACATTATATTCTTCAGTACCAGATCCATTTATCTAAACTCCCTAGGGTGAACCTTTTTGTCATATACATGGTAATTCTTCTTTAATATAATTGATTATAGCATTAAACAATTAGCTTTTTTTCACTAATCATATTTAGCTATTCATATAGTACCTTGTTCCACCATGAATTTTCTAATTCCACCTTCATCAAAATCTTAGGGAAGGAATGTCCACTTTTAGAGGCATCACTGCCTCCATTTTATAAACCAAAAAATATGTTGTGGCTTATGTAAATTTCTCACTGCATTTTGATATGTATGAAGAGCATAAAAAAACATTTCATGCCAATCATTATAGGAGATAACCATCTTTTAAACAATATTCTTGATATTTTTGTTAGCAACTTCAACAATACCATTTATATTTGGCTTATATGGGGATGAGTTTAAGTGTTTAATATTCTATTTTTCATATGACTTCACCATCATCTTTCCATTAAAATCATAGGCATTGTTTGTTATTATTGTCTTTAGCGAACCATATTGAGAAATCAAATCCTTTTCACTAAACCGTTGGATTAATTTTTAGGTTACATGAGTGTAAGAACAATCCTCAAACTACTTTGTAAAGTAGTCTATTGTTAGTAGAATGAAATGATGTCTATTAGTTGCCTTCAAGCTAATTTCTCCAATGACATTCATCCTACATAGAGAAAGGCCAAAGTGACACCATTTTGTACAAAGGCACCAGAGGTGAGTTCATCTTATGACTTATAGCACTTCTTGACATATTCGATATAATCACTTTCATAGTCATTCAATAATACCCAATACCACAATCATTGTATTTGTCTAACCATCATATGTCTATTTACATGAATAACACAAATCCTTTTTATGGTTTTTCTTTCTTTCTTTATTAGTGTCTAAACATTACAATAAAGTGTCATCAAATAACCTTTTATACAAGATCTCCCATCCAGATAGTATTCCATCACATCCTTATTAATGTTTTTTTTATCTACATTGGATTCCTCTTATTTGTATTCTTGGTTTTTGATAAGTTATTTAATGTCTTAACACCACAACTTTATATCTATTTCTCTTTTAATTGAGCATCAATAACTTGTGGAATTCTTGACCTTAATACAAATGGGCTGCATCCTGACCCATAATCAATCATGGCCAAGTATGTTGATATCACCAAAACATCTATAAAATGATTTTTTTTTTATCTCTACTCATGTATGTGAATTCAATTTCTTCGAACTCGATTGTGAGATTGGTACAAAACTCCTAGTATAGTTTTAACTTTTTTTATCTTTGTTTTGCCACTTCCTTTTTATTTGACAAATTATTAACATTAAATCCCCATATATGTCTAGCTTTTTAAGTCATATTTCTAAAGTAGCTTCCAAGCTATGAATACAGGCCTTATATTCAGCCATATTATTGGTACATTCAAACTACAACTAGATATAGTTAGGGTATTGACAACCATTCAGGGAGATCATAACCATCACCACACCATTTCCTAACATATTTGCTACATCATTAAAATACAAGGTCTACCATTCATTTCCTTAATGTTTGATCTAGTCTCAACTATCATAACATCCTCATCCAAAAACTTAAAAAGTAGTGGCTCATAATTGTCTATTGTGTTGTGTTCTAGGTGTGATATGTAATTGCACTTCCTTTTACTATATTTCTTGTTACTTATATAACAGCATACTTAACCAGCAAGACCTGCCACCTTGCTAGTCGACTTGACAAGTATAGTTTATCAAGGATATACTTGAGTAGATCCATCTTTAAGATCAACCATGATATGTAATAGAGCATATATTTATGGAGTCGGCTAACACTCCACGCCAAACTACAACATAACTTTTCCAATATACTATAGCGGAACTTATAATCCATGAACTTTTTACTGAGATAATAAATTGCATGCTCCTTTCTACTTGAGTCATCTTGTTATAAAACAACAAGTGTTTAAATTGTATATGATAGTATTTTAAGATAAAAAGTAAATATAAATTACATAAATATATTTTGTTAAAGAGGTAAAATAATGATGCAAACTATGTCTATTTTTATAATAATTTTATATTTTTTTCAAACTAGAAAGTATATAAAAAAAAAGTCTTCTCTATTGTCTGTTTTATCTTAAAACAATAATAAAACTAATTATTATTAAAGGGAGGAATTTCTGATGTTATTAGTAACAAGTACTGATTTTTTTTATCTTTACTAGTTATTTGACCCACGTTCACCACGAGTCAAATATTATTTTTCTTCAAAAGAAATTATATATGCAATCTTTTACGACGTGTTTTTTTACATAAAAAAATCTCAAGAAAAATTCAAAAAGTTTATGTATACATCTAGTTAAGTAAATCGAGAACTATTTATGCAAAAAATAATTATAAAACCCGATCCTTATCCAACCAAATTTAGCCAGTCAAACTCGTGACCTTGATCATGGACTTAATTGGGTTCACCAATTTTTTTTTAATCTAAAATAGACACCTGTAAAATTAAGAACCAACCAAATATCAAGGCAATTGAAAAAAAAATCAAATAAAAAAAATATGTTTCCCAATTAATAATCAACTAAATATTAAGTGGTGAGATTTAAAACAAATAAGCAAGAAAGATTTTAAAAAAATCCAATTGCAATAGATAAAAATGAAAAGAAAAAAGGCATAGTCTCTTAAACATGGATGGCCTAGAGCACTTGGGCCCCTTAAAAGGCCCAAGTGAGCGAGATTGGAGCAACCCATACACCTTTTTCACAGGTCGTTCGCTCTTTACTTCTTTGAAAAAAAGTAGTAAGTGAGGCATCGTTTGCCTTGTCTAGATTCCAGTTACCTCTAATCATTGAAATATCGAGCAAGTTTGTTTTAGACCAAGAAAAACTTATTTTCAATTATATTTTGACCCAAAAAACTAAAAAAAAACCATAAACACCTTATAAAATATATTTATAGTGTTTTACAACAAAAAACTAGCTCCAAAACCCACAATCAACCTAAAAATAAAATTCTTTTCAAGTTCAAATCTATCATTTTATGCAAGTTTTAAGGAGAAAACACCTTAGATAAACTCTCCCCATCAAAAGGAACCTATTGACACCGAAATCACCTGTTTTTGTGGCCGGAATCGATCTCAACCGAGACTTGCTCTCTAAACCATCGGAATCTAACCACTTTCTCTCTTCTCTCTCAAACCATGAACCTAAAAATAAGAAAAATAAAGTTTGGGATCAAATTTGGATTTCACAAATTATTAGGGACTGAAAATTTATAATATGAAAAGTTGGAAGGCCAAACTGTTTGTTTAGCCTCAAATTTAGAAATATCATCTCTTTTTGCCATGTTTTTCGATGTGGTTCCCATCTTTTAATATTGTCCTTCCTTAATAAATTTGATTTAATTGGCCATCAATTTGGGCCAATAAAGATGTAATGCAAGCAAAAGAAAAAAAAGGAACTAAAAAAATTAAATCATGAAACAGTATTTTCCCATAACTTTAAGTGTTCTTTATTGGATAATTGACCTGCGTTATGTTGCGGGTCAAGTTAATTTTTTCTTAAACATAAATTTTTTTTAAATGTTGCTAATTTTTTTTTTCTAGCGGAAAAAAAAAATCATGTGAGGGTTTACTTCGATGTAACCTGATTGATCATACAAGTCAAAAAACAACACATACAACCCGTAAAAACAATATTTGACTAAATAAAATTTTAAGATGATATCTTTTTTTAATATTAAAATAACAACATATTGGATTGACCTGGGTCAACCCAGGTTAATGTGTCAAATTCATGACACAGATTATGAAACTATGATAACCATATAGAAAGCAAATCAAAATAAATTATGAAGCCTAATTCTCAGTCAACCCAATGTTAAAGGATGAAATTGAAAAAAAAATCAATTAAAAATGACATAAAAAAATAACTTGAGTTAACATGTCAAACTTGTAACCTGGGTTATAAGACCAAGATAACTCAATGAAAAGAAAATTGAAACAAATTATGAATTTCAATCCCTAACTAGCCCAATATTAAAGGATGTGATTAAGAAAGAAAGAAATCAATTAAGAAAAACATAAAAATACAACCTAAGTCTATCCGCCAAATCTATAACCCGGGTCATTAGACCTAGATAAAATTTTAGGAAAAAAAAATTAACATAATTTAACCCAGGTTAATTTGTCAAATTCGTGACTTTAGTCTTGAGACCAAGATAACCTCATAGAGAGAAAGTCAAAATAAATTATAAAACTCAATTCTCAATCACCCCTGTCGAATCTAATGTTGAACAATAAAATTTGTAAAAATCCTAATTAAAAAAATGACATAAAAATAAGTCAAGTCAACCGTTAAGTACTATTCTCGGGTCACGAGACCGAGATAACCTAATAAAAATAAATCATGAAGTCTAATTCTCAATTAATCACAATATTAATTGATGAAATTGAAAAAAAAAAGTCAATTACAAAAAAGAGAAAAAAAAATGAGTCAATTGAGTTAACCACTTAAACCTGCGATCCAGGTCATAGGACGAGGACAACCCAATAAAAAACAAGTACAATTTTGAACGACCTGTTACCTAGGTCATGAGACCGATATAACCTCTTTGAAAAAAATAAAAAAATAACCTAATTTAACTATGGTTAAAATGCTAAAACTTGTGACCTTGATCGTGAGACAAAGATATTCTTATAAAAATCAAATCAAAATAGATTATGAAGCTCAATTCCCAACCGACCTAATGTTGAATGATAAAATTAAAAACAAAATCAATTAAAAAAAACACAAAAAACAACCCAAGTCAACTTGGATTAACTAGTTAAGCACTATTATCGGGTGATGAGACCAGGATAACCTAATGAAAAGTAAACAAAATAAATCATGAAGTTTAATTCTCAATTAAATCAATATTGAAGGATGAAATTGAAAAAAAAATCTAAGTCAACCGGGTTAACCCGCCAAACCAAGTTAACCCGTCAAACCTAGGATCCGTATCATGAGAGTGTGTTAACTAAATTGAAAAAAAATCTAATATTAAAAGATGAAATCAAACAAACAAAAAATTGGTTGAAAAAAATCAAAGAAAAAAAAGTAAAGCAAAGCATTATTCCAATTAATAATACTTTGTGAGGTGGGGTACAGTAAAACTCCCTCCTCTTTTAGTTTATAGTTAACCAGACCTTCTTGTTTATTTTTTTGAAATGGTCAGCACATGCAGTTTTCTAGAAGAAGAGAAGGGAAAGGAGGGAGGGAAAACCCCCCGGCCAAAGCTCATCCACTTGTCGCCTCGGCACACGCGCCTCGCCACTGTGCTTGGGGTGGCGAGGTGCATTGAATGCCGCCCAAAAATTACCGTCCGGTGCTGTTTTAGCGCCGCACACGCCACCTGATTGGCGCTAGTGGATTTGTATACATAAAAATACTCAATTACCCCTGACTCCACATGATATCTACAAGAAAACTATATTAAAATGATGAAAACACCCCTCTATGCAGCCTTATCTTTTTTTGAAATCCAAGAGTAATCTCGTATTTTCACTATTTAAAAATAAATAAAAGGACTGAGAAGCCCCTCAATACATGTGTATTTTTTTCCCTCCAAAGGACATAGCTGTTACTTCACTGTTTAATTTTTTTTTTCAAAGACAAAAGAATTCTCCACTTATAAAGAGAAAATCAATATTTATATTATAGCAATAAAAATGAACGAGATCATTTTGTCCCCAATTATGTTTTCAATGACAAATGTATCTCATATAAAAGACAATTTTATCTTCAATTGCATGTTAAACTAGTTTTTTTTTTTTTGCAAGGGTAATTTTTTTTTTTAATTTACAGTAATATGTGTCTTAATAAAAACTGAGTCCTTCTAGGTTTTTTTTATTTTATTTTTGTAATGTGGCATTCAATTCACTATTTTTACTTTCCTCCAACCACTGACGACCTCCAGGTTTGGCTAGGATTCCACTGGGCTCTGAACCTCAATCCCTCATAATACAAAATTCCTAAACCCATTGGGCTGGGCTTGTAACTACGTACTTGTGTCTCATCTGACTGCCAGCTTAGGTTGTCAGCAAACCGATATCTCAGTTCTACCTTTCCAAGCTGATAATTGATGAACTTTTGTAGGACATGCCACCGAAACTGAAGATAAATCCATTTGATTCACAAATATTTAGCTAACATCATCCACTTTTGTTTAAATCACCAGCCAGCTACTTTTATCACCTATTCATCGAAAAGCTTTTATTATTGACATTTTCATCTCCATTCCTTGCTTCTAGCTATATCGATTAGTAATGGGAATTATTTGTACATTTTAGGATATAGAAACCTCAACGGATCAGCCTGCGTTGAGCTTGGGCCAACAGTGTGGAAGTAATCATGTGATCTCTATCATTTGGTTATTATGCGTTTTCGGCACTCCTAGCTCGCTGGTATTCGCCTCCCTGCGTAGCGTCCCGGGTTGCAACAAAATAATTTTCAACGTGAAAGATATATTTTGGATATTGAGATACTGTTTGGTAATGTGGCTGAACCGCATCCATACATATCAGCGTTTAGTAAAGAAAAAAAAGTGATTTTTAATTATAAGACCCATCAACTTTGCAGCCATGCTGTGCAAGTTTTGGACGGGATTTCTAATGAATTCAGTGAACAGTGGAGCCATGATTTGCACAGTAAACAGTACGAGTGTACACTATTTATGTGAATAGTTTCTTTAAAAAAAAATTAGTGCAGTTAATTGATTTCACTCGCACTGTTCGCGTGAACGTGAACAATAATTTTTTTTTGTTTTTTTAGTTTAACGTGAATTAAATTTACTCGTACTGTAATCTCAATTTTATTCCTGATAATATTTTATCTAATTTTGTAGTTCTTGTCGGATGAATTTTATACGTAATGGAATTGTAGATAGTTTAATGGAACAATAAATTTTTTATATATATAAAGTATGATTTATTTCATGATGTAATAGCAATAGTTAAATCCACAATATTTAAATTAAAAACCATCAATATTAATATATTTTTTAAAAATTATTTTATAACCTCAATTTCAAAAGCATTCTTAACCAAACACATTAAACTATTTTTTCTTCAACCTCAATTTCAACCACAGTTTTAACCAAACACCTATTTTTTCAAACCAACATCAACTAGAGACCGTTTGGCATTGCGTTTGTAACTGCGTTTCATCAAATTTTGAAATTTTTTTTTTCTAAAATTGAGTGTGGTTTGTACTTTTTGGATCGTTTTGATGTGCTGATGTCAAAAATGATTTTTAAAAAATGAAAAAACATCATTGGCATGTATTTCGGCACAAAAAGCTATTTGAAAAGCAACCGCTACCACACTGCCAAACACACTCTAAAAGTATTTTTTATAAAATAATTTTTTTCAAACCACAACCACAACAGCTACCGCAATACCAAACACACCCAGGGAAGTTGAAAATTAATTAGATATTGAAGAATAAAATTAAATCAAAATCAAAATAAATTATAAAGACAACTTGAAAATTAATTACATGTTGAGGGATAAAATTAAAAAAAATAAACAAAAAGGTTTAAAATTAACTTGTATGGAAGTTGCTCCAATATGACCTAGTCAATTTGACAAGTCTAAAAATAACTCAGACAACCGGTTAAAAAACATAGTTTAATAAAATAAAGATGACATATTTTTTTAATATTGAGACGATTACATATTAGATTGATCTAAACTCACCATTTAACCTGTTAAATCCGTAATCTTAAGTCATAGACCCACTAGGTTTAACAACCTTGTTTTTATAACTATTTATTTTTTTTACTTAATGATATGATAATAAAATTATGGAGTAAAAATAATAGTTTATTATTTATTATTGTTTCGCATTTCTAAATGTTTATAATAATTAAATGATATTTGATTAAATTATGTTATTTTTTTTTAACTATTATCAATAGTAGAGAGCATAACATATTAGAAATATTCTAATAAATATATCGTTTATATTAAATAATTATTAACTTTTTAATCTTATGTTACTTGCATACATGTGTGCATATTCAAAGAAAAAGTATGTTTTAGCCATACATTATTTTTAAATTGTGTTTTAAAATACAATAATACCGGACATATGAATTCCCAATTTAGATTTTGAGTTGGATGGCGAGTGGATTAGCATTCCATATTCTAATTTCCAATTTACATTTAATAAAAATCTGTTTAAAAATTAAATTTATCATATGAAAATTTACTTATCATTATTTTAAAGAGAAAAACAAATCCTAGCATTTCAGTATAACTCCTTTCCTAACATGTTATCCAATCCATTTATATTTATTTGACTGTTATACTACGATATCTGTTAAAGAATAATATAAATTTGAATTGAGATGATTTTTTGACATATTATTAGAGTCTTGATGATTAAATGGTCACGAGTTCAAATCTCATTATCCCTATTTATTTGATAAAAATCAAGCACAAAGTAATGCAAGCATATGCACATTTCAAGTCTAAAGGACTTTCACTTAAG
>Ga0307514_10003396_pt1 | contig 15360 bp, 14 predicted proteins | sample 16_EM_MG_FD_203088 | JGI IMG/M metagenome (GOLD analysis project Ga0307514, IMG submission 203088) | Populus trichocarpa ectomycorrhiza microbial communities from riparian zone in the Pacific Northwest, United States - 16_EM | ecosystem: Host-associated > Plants > Roots > Unclassified | place...
TGGCTTCAATGCTTTATATAACTTCTCCCCACTAACCTCCCTCAACTTCTTTCCTTCTGTTCCTGGAATTTTCTTGGTCGTTCTCCGCTTGTCAGAACAAATATACCCCGTGCAATGCTTAACCGGCACTCCGTCCTCACCTGTGGAACGGATAGTGAACTGATACCACTTCGACACATCAATAATATTCCCTTGTGTCTGGCGAAGTGTCGTGTAGACCTCGGTGGTATGATAACGTAGCTCAGCCTCATTGTCATTACTGATCGTAAAAGGCTTCTGGATGGAGATTTCTCGCATGTAAAATGCATTCAGGGGGTCGTATTTGTCCGTGGTTTCGAGCATCTGCGTGAGCGCTTCTATTGCCATGGAGACGTAGCCAACGGCGGGCATCACGGAATTTCCCCGAACCTGAAGCAAATAAATCAATAAACAGAAAGACATATGAATAAATAAGTAAAATAAGTGAAGTAAGTGATTAAAAATAACTAAACGAAGTGAAGTGAGGTAGAATAAAACAACCAGATGAATAAATAAATATATCGAACCAAGAAGGTGGGGATTCATATTAGAGACATTGCCCCCCAAAGAACGGGAATAGACATACCTTGTGGTCCTTGAGCCACTTCGTAGTATTTGGCCCAATATGGTTCATCCACTGCCACTCCGCCAAATCCGTTCCAGTGACCTTACTACCCAATAAATCATGCCTCGGATGATTCCTAAACCGCCACTCCTTGCTCCTCCTAGACTCAAACCAATACTCCTTCGAGTGGTCCCAGGCATAAAAGGGGGCATCTACAACAACGCTTCCCTTCTCGGCCAATACAATCTCGCCTGTGGCTGAGTCCACCCGTTCAATAATGTTGACCTTGTCCAACGCCATGTCTGTATACCCTTGGGAGAACAGCGTTCCCACAAACTCCAAGATGGATGACACACAGCTGTTTCCCCGTATCAACGTAGGAATATACGACAATTGCCTAGGCTTCAGCCCCATCTCTGCTCTGATCTCCCGAATCGGCCCAGACAGTGCACTGTGAGGGCCAATCTCGATCAGTGTGTTGACACAAGCGTCCTTGACCAGCAGCTGTACAGCGCTTGAAAACTCGACCGGAGACTCCAAGTTTTGGCGCCAATAATCCGGGGTAACTCTACGGCCATCCAAAAACTTGCCGGTAACGGTAGAGAACATGGGGCAAATACCAACTTTCGGGGTGATTGGTATTTTCTCAAGCAGGTGTTGGTATTCGCCGCCAAGTGGGGCCATGTGGTGCGAATGGTATGCCAGCGGCACCTTAAGGCGGCGAGCAAAGATGGGATCTTTGCCGTTTGTTGAGCCTTGGTCGACGAGGGCCTTCTCTAGCTGCGCGATAGCGTCACGGTCACCGGAGATGGTCACATTCTTCGGACTATTGGCGCAAGCAATGACAAGCTTCCCCTTGAACGGGGCCATGTATGGCTCGACCTCATCCCGGCCTAGACCGACAGCCAACATCCCTCCTGCTGGTTCATCACCGCTAGATCTACCATTACCATTCCCCAGAGCGCCCTTGCCCGGGCCGAGCACCATCCCAGCAGTGGTAGCACCACAGACCTTACCACGATAATATGCAACGATGATGGCCTCCTCGGCCCTGAGTGCGCCGGAGGCATACGCTGCCACAATCTCTCCCGAGGAATGCCCTACCACAGCTCTCGGTGTGATGTTCCACCTGCGCAGCAAGTCCACTAGGGCAATCTGGACCGCTGTGCACAAAACCTGCGAAAACTGAGGCTCATTGACTTTACTCTCCTCCCTTGGCTTCCTGAGCTCGCTCTCAATTCCCCATGGTGGGCAGTCGGGGAGCGCCGCAAGCACAATGTCAAGCTTCGCGAGCGTTTGCCCCACAGATGGAAACACCTCGATCAGCGCCATTCCCATCTGTGCCCATTGTGCGCCCTGCCCTGTGAACACAAACCCGATGCGACTGGGCTCTTGTGCCTCGGGGAATATTTGCACATTTTCACTTAGGCTCGTTAATTCCGCCCCCAGCTTTGCGACCGTGAACGGCGTGGTGTCAGCTACCCCGTGGGTTGGATGGCCAGCGTCAACCTTGCTGACACCCAGGCCCCTGTTTACGAAGGGGGAAATCACGCCATAAGCCTTCACAGGTAGCACTGACCGACGTGTCCCCAGCGTGTACGCAAGATCCAGAAGCATTTTGTATGCCAGTTCCTCCTGCGCGGGGGCCTTAGCCACCATATCTGCCAGACTCTTGATGTATTGTTTTACGCTAGCTTCGCTTTTTGCAGAGAAGGTGAGGAGGAATGGGCGCCCGTAACTGATAGAGGTGGGAGAATGGTTCTTCACAGCTGCGGGCCCCTGGGACTCAGCTGCAGGTTCATGGGCGTTTTCGCCAAACGGTACAAGGAACTGCTTTGCTTGTGAGATGATGCCAGTCAACGATAACAAATGGGAGCGGGTGCTCAGGTAGTGGTCCAGTGACTCGAGGACTACATGGGCATTTGCCCCACCGTAACCATATGAAGCGACAGACACACGTTTGGCTTTGTTTTTTGGCCAAGGAAGGACCTCAGTTGGTACTTTGAGCTTCCATGCCTCAAAATGAACTGTACACGGCTAGTTAGTATTTAAAGTGATTGCTGTTTCAAGACTACTCACTCTTTGGGTTCGGGTGTTCGAAGTGGATATTTGGTGGCACCTGCCCCGCCTCTAGTGCCAGCACCCCTTTAATAACACCGTTTAACGCACTCGCACCTTCACCATGTCCCACATTCGTCTTGATAGAGCCTATATACAGAGGCTGATCCTTTGTCAAGCCCCGCCCAAACACTTTGCCCACGGACATGGCTTCTGCAGGATCACCGGCGACCGTGCCAGTCCCGTGGCACTCAAAGAAACCCGTTGCACTGATATCTGCAATGCCTGCCCGGGCGTAGGCCTCCCTGATGCAGGATTCTTGGGAGGACGCGGAGGGGGAGGCTAGGCCCAGGGTTTTTCCATCGCTAGATATCAAGGGCACATTTTTTGTTAGTAAGGAGTTCGGATTTGCAAATTCTTCTGCACGTGACGAACAACGCGCCATTAGACAGGTGGAATATGCATATATGGTATGGGAAGGGGGTTGGCCTTATACATACGCATTGACAGCAGAAGATCTGATCAACGCTCGCACAGGGTCCCCATCGCGCAGGGCGTCGCTCAGTCGTTTCAAATAGAGACAACAGATGCCTTCCCCGCGCGCATAGCCGTCTGCTTTGGCATCAAAGGTCTTACAGGGCCCGGTGGGCGATAGCACGCCCATGTTCGTCATGGACATTGCCATTTCGGGGTTAATGAAGAGGTTTGTACCGCCAACGAGGGCAGAGTGGGTGAGGTTGTTTGGGTCACGGAGAGCCTGGCAGGCCACATGCAATGCCATCCCTGACGCAGAGCAGCCGGTGTCGAGAGTCATGCTACACATTTGTCAGCAGTAATATCGATATCCTTCATCATGACTCTCACCTAGGCCCCTTGAAATCAAACACATAGCTAACCCTATTACTCAAAATTGCCCTCCCTGCACCGGTGATCCAAAAACCGGGCTCCACATCCGGCTCCTTGAGCTGCATATCCGCAAAATCACATGTCCACTCCCCCACATACACGCCTACATTCTTCCCCCTAAGCTCCTCCACTTTTGTTCCCGAGCTTTCTAAACACTCCCAAACAACCTCAAGCAGCATACGCTGCTGGGGATCCATTGATGCCGCTTCCCGCGCATGGATATTGAAGAAATGTGTATCAAAGGCGCCGAGGGCAGGGGAATCGATGAAGTGCCCCCCCGGGATGTTGAGGCTTCCGAGGCGTGCCCCAACAGGATGATAAAAACCTTCATGGTTGAAGCGAGACGGTGGTATGGGGGTGAAGGTGGACGTTTTGGTGCGGAGGACGTCCCAGAGTTGAGAAGGCGTGCGGACCGAGCCAGGGAGGCGGCATGACATCCCCACGATAGCGATAGGTTCGAGAAGGTCGACATCAAGCTTCACCGCAGCAACTGCAGGCAAGACGGGATCCGTGGTGGGGCCCATGATAGTTGGAAAACAAAGCTCAAGATCCTGCAAAGGGGGGAGAGGGGGGTACAATTGCAGTTACGCAGGACTAATTTTGGGACAAGCAGTTGAAGGGCGTACAGAGGTCTGGAGCTGGAGATCACCGTCAGCTGACTGGGAACGGAATGTGGGAGCTTGTAATTTACATGTACAGTTGGGGTGATGAGTGGTCAAATGCCGTCTGGTCGTCCGGAGGACGGCAGCTAGCTAGTCGAGCACCTATAGCTACTATGTAGCTTCACAGTGGGGAGTTGTTGTAAGTCAATTGCAATTCAGTGTACATATAGTTATATATGCGGACGTAACATATAGACCTCTGCAGTTACGGCTTTTTAAGTACACAGATCTTTATCGTGACGAATCTGGGGAATTAGATTGCAGAAAAGATACCACGGCTGCGCCAGTGACCCCCACTGCAGTTCCAATATGTATGAGGCAATAAATCCAACTGTTCCCCTCTGGTGTTCGTGTGTGTGCGACATGCATGGGAGAATAGTCGGCATTGAAGATGCTACGGCAGACTTACAATAATTCCCTAATATATGCCGAATGGGTGAACTCATTGGTGCGGGGTACCAGTACCTGCGACATCCATTTCATATAGGTATGCTGAACACAAGAATAAAAGATTGGTGGAAGTTTGACCCTATGAATGGGTACCATACAAGCCAACCCCGGCTACTCTACTTTGGTGGGTATGACACAAGCCTAGGTAGGTACCCCGCACACCCTCCCCACCCAAGATTGCTCCCAAATTCCATGCACTGCATAAACATCGGCGAAAACTGGCATCCAAGTGCGAGATGCATACTCGACGCCCCCTCACCTTGCGCTCTACTTGGGTGTCATGAATTACCTACCACATGCTGGTACAGTTATTGCCGATCACGGACTGTCCAATAGAGACATGAAGAACCTGGTGTGCGTGTGGTTGAGTAACTAGTTAGAATACTCTGTATACGTACATAATGTACCGAGAGCTCCTTTATTTTAAAGTAACTCCGATAAAGATCATTATTTTTGGTGAGCATCATACGGGAAATTTAGATGCAGACTTTTGCCCCATATTTGCCCCGCCATACTCCGTAGTACGGGGTTGGTACATGATGCATATGCAGTCATGCTGTGTCCCCCCCCAGTGCGGCAGATACGTCTCATAGTCTAAGGCTCCCTTCGGGAAAGGTGTATAGACTCAAAAGAAAAAAATGTGCGGCAGATACATACGGTATACTTCACTGTCCCTGGAAAACACATACCTTGGTAGTTTCAGGGGAAATGCCTATGGCAAAAAGATATAGACTCAAAAAAAGAGGAAAACTCCAACCGCAGGCAAATGTTTGTACCACCAGACTATCTATGTACCGTACGAGTATGGTTTAGTGCAGACTTTTAGCCACGACTCTTCGCTTGAGTAGGTATACCTACCATCTCTTGGTACTCTACACTGTACCTACCTACCTAGTGACACGGCACATTCACCAGTCCCACGTGATCACCCCCACCTCACTCCACACTCAAAAAAAAAAAAAAACTTCGGCATACCTACATATTATGGAAATTACATAGGTATATACAAAGAGATTGCTAACGCTGTGAAATGACAAGAATATCGACATGATCCGCACCAACAGGGCACCGACATAAGCGATGCCCACGTGGGAAATATCAAGTTGTAGAGGTCTGATGATAAACTGTGTGATGCTCATGATAATATAGGTAAATATACGGAAATAAACAAACATCATGATTACATTACAATAGAATACTAGACGTCACGGTCTATTCCAGAATACCAGAGTCACGGTCTAGGGTGTCAATCACGATGAATTGTCTAAATAAGCATAATGTGTTTTTTGAAATAGTAAGAAACTTAAGTACACCAAGCTGTATATAAGAATGATCAAATACCTCTAATATACCACAACGCAATAAATGCAACAGACAACATATAAACAACATTGAGATATAAGTACGAGCACTAGCTAGGTATTCACTGGTCTGCTGTAGATATGCCATAGTGGCCCAGTATCACATACCAGCTCACTCATATCCACACCCATATATTCCTATCTATAGCTTGATCATATCCCTATCCTATATTTTTATCTCCTATTTTTATCTCTTTTCCTATACCAGGTGTACCTGATGTTGTTCTGAAGAGGAATCCGAATCCACTCATTTTCTTATCTATATATCAGTAGCACAGTTCATACATCCTGTAGTAATAAACTCACCTCTCTCCTTACTATAACTACCATCGCTGCCTGTTGTGTGCGATATTGTGTGTGAGGCAGGCAGAGGGCTCACCTCTGTACACAAGAGTAAACCCCTGTCACACCCCCACTCATGACCCTGCACTGCAGTCGAGGTAGGTACCTAATACCCATAATATGTCTATTCTTTTATCTCCCGGCTACACCTACCTAACCGATTTTACGCTTTTTGCAACGACGTATGTATATCATCAACGCCAGATTCAAGGTGTCTTCACATCTCCGAGCCCGAGACCGGCAATTGTAATCAATAAAGTCAAAAGCACCACACGCGCATCCGCTATTATCCTCCACCATGACAGTACCAGGCTCATCAACGCCCACCCCTCTCCTTGATTACTACGATGGCCGGACACTCCTGGTCGTGGGTGGCTCGGGGCTAGTAGGCACTGCCTTTTGCTGGAAACTTGTGACCTGCTCAAAAGTCAAACAGATCTATGTCCTCGTGAGGGGAGGCGAAGAGTATGTAAAACTATATACCCCAATATTCAAAATAGCATTAAATGATGGAGTCTTTCTTCTTATCTATCTTCCCTAAGGCATACATATATACCCGTCCGGATATATCCACCTTCATATACCCATCCCTATATACAAACTCTCGCTTGTTGCCTCATATATATCATATGCTTCATGAAGACTGACGGTTCTGGCCCCGCCCCGACTCCCGCCGTGTACCTCCACCAGACGCCTCTGGAAACAATGGACCAGCAACCTTCAAGAATCCCAAATTACCACTCTCCGTGGCTCCAAGATCATCACTCCCATTGATGGTGACGCATGTAATTCAAAGGAATTAGGCATTGCCTCTGCCGATCTTCTCACCACCCTCCGTTCTACAGTCTCCATCATTGTCAACCTCGCTCACAGCCCCCGCCTCCTCTCAGCCCTCTCGGAGATTAAATCTACCAATATCGACCCTGCCTTATACGTCGCCTCCTTCGCTCTCAGCTTTCCCCATCTCTCCCGCTTTGTCTATGCCTCCTCGGCCTACGCAAACTCCCATCTCCACCTTCACCATGACGGGCTCGTCACCAATATCAACGAGGAAACCTACCCTGCGGAACCACAGGAAGTTTCCTCTGACAACCCCGCACCCCCTTCCACACTAACCTCTGAGCATCTCGCACGAGCAGCGGAGGCGGAATACGCTGCCCTCTGTACTACTGGCACCACCCCGCCCTACTCTGCTGGGGCCTTTTTTTCCGCCTACACCTACGCAAAACACTTGACCGAGCGACTGCTCCTTTCGAGATATCCCCCTCTGGGACTCTCACACCTCATGCTTTTCCGCCCCTCGTGCATAGGCCCCGCTCTCCGCGAGCCATATCCTACCTTTGAAATTCTGGGGTCTACACCAATAACCACTCTCATCTCCGCAGCCATTTCTGCCCCTACAGATGCACTACTTCTCCCCACCCGGAGCGCTACTAACCCCAGCAACAGCCCAGTGGGATTGTATACGCTAATTGACGAAATCCCAGTTGATTTGTGTGCAAACCAACTTATTGCGCATATCGCCCATGGTACTACAGGCCCTGTACATGCGATCGGTAGTACAAGTGTCAGTGGGGGGGATACAGACCCCCGCCTCCGTCTTGGCGAATACTGGGATGAATATGCAAACTGCATACCCTACGTACAGCGCCCAGCAGACCTAGAGTGGCTCGACATTGACGCCGTACTACGGCTTGTACCCCCTTCTGATTCCCAACTGCAATTAACCCCGATAGTGCGTACGTACGCCCACCTCGCATCGACGTTCATTTTTGCAAATGGTAAAACGAGAAAATTATGGGAAGAGGGAATGGGGGCGGTGGAGCAGGATTTGCTTCCGTTTTGGGTGGTGGGAAAGGAGGAGGCTTTGTGTGCGCTGAGGCTGAGGAGAAAAAGGACGAGGCAGGTAGTTGTGGTTGGGTTTAAGGAGTTGGATATGTTCGTGGGGTTGGATGGGGCTAAGGGTGAGGAGGAGAAGAAGAAGAGTGGTAGGCTTGCTGTGGAGGAATATAGGAAGGGTGGGGTTCTGTTGCCTGTAGGCACGTCAATGGAAGGGGGAATTGAGCTACCGGCCTTGGCTTGAGTAAGGATTTGAGAGAACGACATGCTCCATGAGGTGCTTATTCTGGTTTCATGAGTTTTGCGTGAGAGGTTTAAGCTGTTAGATATTTAAACCAATGTGTGGCTCGTTTCCCATACTCACATGGGGAGCTTACTTTAAACTCGCGCTGGTGGTTTTCATTAGTATAGATGACGGTTAATTAATCTATCTTGCTTACAATAATAATCCCAGCAGGTATGTAGGAGGTCACGGTGCAAACAGTGGGTACGCTTTCTCGAGGTGAAACACGAGTTTTCGCCTACAAATGGCACATATGGCATGACCCGGGCGTGTATACTATACTATACGTGACAGCTGAGTGACATGATTATACACAGAGGAGAGGGGGAATATATTATGAGCTGGTTTATCTGCAAAATTTCCTCAGACTCCTCCTCAGAAACGGAGATTGTAAATCAAAATAAACAATGCGAGTCCTAAGGAAAGAAGCATAAAATGACATTACCGAATCCGGGTCAAGCTGCCTATAGCATAGATGAGGCAAGGGACCATGGGGAGCTCATGTCCCAGTCAACTGTACTATCGATCCACAGTTGTAACTCCAAAACCCTCCAGGCACTGCCAATGGCAGTTTCCTACATGGTATATCACTCCCGCCCTACCACTCCAACCAGCAAGTGACAGCAGGCTACTTCGCAACTGAAACGCCTAGGTGTGGAGCACACGTGTTTGCCCAGGCGTTATATGCCACTAGCAGTCCATCATGTTAGTCGGAATGGCACACAGAAGCTGCAAATTCAATCATGATCACAAAATAGATGGTGAAAAAACCCAAAGGACTTACATGCTCGCTCCCTATCCGACTGACACTTTTTCACAATACAATCCGACTGCGCAAAGATATGCAATGGGTCCTTACACCGACACGCATAATCGACCATTCCGCAGTTACATGGGACAGTGACTAGACAGTCGTGCTGTTTGTAGGAGGAGTGTGCATCCTGTTAGCAAATGACTCTTGCCTGACTTTTGCTGTTGTGTTTACAAAGACCAGCTAGGGAATTACATACACAACATGGCGGGAAAGCGAGAATTATTTTTAATCCCGTCACGGCCTCGGGTATGCGATCCAAGAGGGGAGTATATAGTGTAAAATCCCCGAGACCATATGGAAGGAGGGTACTCAGGCAATTGAGGATGCCTGCTGTGGCAGGTGTTGCAAGGAGAATAGTCGCAGTGAGGAAGCTGCAGTGAGAAATCTTCATTGTGGGTATATGCTGGAGAATAGGTTTGTGTTGCGTATGGTGAATTTACGATATAACTTTGTCTTCAAGAGACTGTCATACAGGTAAAATAGGTATCTGGGGGATGCGGAATGCAACAGGTCAGTGAGCAAAGCTTAAGAAAATAGAAAGCCTGGATAAAAGGTACTTGGAGAGTAATTAAGAGTAAGTATCTCAAGATGGTAGGCCATCGATTGATCTCCTCAGGTACAACCTGACCACTCCCCAAACAAGTTGAGCGCCACGTCAATCGTGGAACCGTTTCCAGCCTCCCACCTACGGACACTTGTCTCAGTCAACTACCGTACTCTACTAGTAGGTATATAGCCTGTCTCGAATCTGAATATCTGTCTCGGTTCTGATGGCCCCAACCGGCAATCAGAGTAGCGATCTCTAGCCCGTTTAGATATAAATCACCATAACCTATTCCAGGTTGGGTAAGAACTTAACTAGAATTTCCCGTGCCGGCACAAAGTGATAACATTGCCGTGAAAAAGGCCAAAGCTTGGCAGCTATATCTACTCTCTAGGTAAGCATTGAAAAAAGAATTCACGAGTGTAGAGATATTCAGCAGAGTGAGAGGAAGAGATATACGCTTTGAAATCTGAACTCGGATCTGTTTTGGTGGAGCTAATAGAGTTGTCAGTTTTTCGTGGGGGTGCCGGCACCATACGTAGGCAAGCTTGACTAGTGTAACCATGACATCTGGCACTTGTCGTTACTTAACGTATGGCTGGCGATGTCTTGCATTTTGTGCCGCTGGCAGCCAGAAGAGCGCGGATAACTTACCGATTCTGGTGTACCTGCTTGGTATTCGAATGTACTCTGGTTGGCACATTCGAATGCAAATCCCGCGTCCTCTGTGGGGTTGTCAGTCAATTCAATAGCTCATGTAGCTCAGAAGTAGGTATTACATATCCGTGCTCGCTGCGCAATTCGCACCAGCCTTCACACCAGCCCTTCACTACTTACTGCAGAGGTGAAAGTCTGTTGCTGTTCTTCTCCCAACATCCTGAATATCACCATCGTTCGCCAATACACCCCTCTTGCCTAGCTACCGAACAACTACACTACCACAGTCTCAACCCCTATATTTCTTAAAATGTACTCCGTCACACTGAAGACCGCATTTATTCTCCTCGCCACGGGATATGTGGCCTCCGTCTCTGCACAGAATATCTTGAACGATGATTTTGCAGATACACCCGAAAGTGTTGTAAGTACATTCTACTCGATTAATTGTCCACATTCCACAAGCAATAATCTTCGTCACTGTGTGCAATAAATATGTTCTCATGTTAACCATTCCCATTGCTTGAAACAGAAGACAGCATTGAAATCAGCCACATCTTCCAAATGTGGAACCTCCATCACCAAATCCTGCGCTTGCAGCGATGGCTTGTATATACTGAATGTCGCTGCGTTACTACAACAGCCTAATTCGGGCTGCTCTGACAGCGAAAAAAAAAGTAAGCACTGCCCTAGCATATATATACTAATGTTGCAAAAGCTGCTTTGTAGGCTGACATAACATACTTTTCTGAACTTAGGCGTTTTTCAAGAATTCTTTGTCAAGTGCGCAACACTCACGCCTGTGACGGTCTAAGTAAGCCCGATATGCCGCGCCTGTTGTATGAGGAATCAAATTGGACGCTGAATGCAAGGGGGATACTGCATTGATCGGGGGATGGTATTATCTTGACATTGGGTGAGACCGCTACATCGGTACCGGTAGTATATATATATCATGGCACTGCATGTGCTGGGTGGATTCAGGTTGCTCACGAAGGCGTTTGTGTACCAAACAACTATTCGATGTTTATGTTAATTTAGGGGGAATGTTTCTGCACGTTATGTTCTTTCCAGATAAATACATACATATGTATTACACATGTATATTCAAGTTTTATTCGAACCCTCAAACCTGGTTTAATATCCCCTCTGGACAAACGAACCTGAGCGTCTCAGAAATGGTAATGCATTGGTTTTAAAATTGCAGGGATGTAGTTTGGACACAAAAGACAGTTTTGATAATTGGCCACAAAGATATCGACTCTGTAGAGCTATAGCAATAGCTATAGTGCACTGGATTCTATCGTTGGTACAGTACTAGTCTGGCTGGTGCCGGTACTGTACTGTTGATGTTTTCTCGCGATGTCTACACCACATTGTTGACGCCACTGTCCGATCACTTTTCATACTTGACTGTACATACAGTTGGTGAAGCATGGGCCCAGCCGAGCATGCACACTGAATGGCCGAAGCTGGGAGTCTACCATCTCTAAGACCCCAGCCAGCCAAAAATCAGATATATACAATGAGTGGCATTGGGACCTGGGCTTGGCTTCAAAAATGATTATGCAACTTACACCTGCGAGAGGTTCCCAAAAAAACAAAGAAAAGTATATATTGAAAACAGCCCATTTCATCATAAAGAAAATAAGTCAGCTCCTTTCCCGTCACTCATATCTTACTCGGTCGAGCCGTCTAACCTCTGTAAAGAAACTCACATTTTGGTCGAGGGTCTATTTCGAGACTACCAGAAGCAGGAAAATAATGGTAGAGAGACAACACGGGATACCGGGTGGGGGCCCTGGGCCACGTCACCCCTGGTGATTGGGGCTGCGAACCTATCACCATGCTAAAGATCCGGCCGTTAACAAGGGTAAATATTAAGGTATAATTTCTATAATACCACAGCAGCACTACAATACCACACGTAGTAAATACCAAATAGAGGCGTATCCGAGGTTGGGTTTATTTTGTAGCGGGTTGCTTAATTTAACATCTGGTCAGGGATATAGGGTTAAACAGGTGTAGGTTTCCATCCACAGTAGGGTTAGTAGTTTAAATAACCCGGTGACACTTAAAAGGGAAGGTGCTCTTCGGGGTCTTCGGGTGGCTTAGTAATTAGTCATTGAGGTCATTGAGCTGAGCTAGTTTGCATATATAGATATCGGAGGGAAGAATAGAACCTAATAATGATCATTACTCAAGACTCATATACTGAAAGGTTATGAGCCCTTGTCATTTCCGCTAAACAAATCTTGCTCTGTGCTCTAACCTTAACCTTACAATAACTCTAACCTTACATTACTCTTAATCCTACAATACTCTCAATCTTACAAAATTCCTACTCGATGGAACGTTGGAAGGAGGCCCCAGATACCTCCAGTTATGGCTGACATGAACTATTCATCTTTAGTATCAAAACCCACTCCAGTTAAGCTTGAAGAAGCAAAGAACTATTGTAGTTGGGCAAAAGATATGGAGATGGTTATATTGAGAATGAAGGCATGGGACTTAGTAACATAAGAGCCTCCAGTAGAGGCACAAAGAGATGAAGCTTGGAAGGAGAAAAATATCTGGGCTAGATCAGAAATACATCTATGGTGTTCACCAGATCAGCAAGATCTCATATACGATACTACGACTGCCTACAAAAGCTGGAAGATACTAAAAGACCAATACTCGATGAAAAGTAATCTGAAGACAGTAAGGTTGATGAAAGATTTTACTGCAGCTTCTATAGGTGAAAAAGAGACATGCTCAGAATTCATGAAATGAGTGAGGCATATAGTCTCAGAACTCAAAGTATGCGGCATATTAATCAAGCAGCAGGATGTGGCATATACGATATTGATTGGTTTAAGGAAGGAGTATTTTTCCCTTGTTATCATGCTAACAAATATTTCTACCTCAGAATCCCCACTGGTATTGGAAAAGACTGTTGAGGCAATCTATAGAGAAGAAATGAGGTTAAAGCTATTTGAGACTACGAAAGTAGAATCAGATTTCACAAACTCGAATGCCAATAATCCTCTAGCGTTGAAATATGATACATAGCTAAGGGGTTCTCAAGGTGTGTATGTGGCAAGATCAGGTTCTTTAAGTCTTAACAGACAATACCCATATCAAAGAGGCCCGTACAACTCTCAAGTTAGCTATTGAGGGAGTTATGGGGGATATCAAAGAGGAGGCTATAGTGGAAGAATGAATACACAACAGTATAACACTACATATGCACAGTCAAATCAACCACAGCCCTTAACTACATTGAATAGTACCAGGCTTAACCAAGGCTCGAGACAAGTGCAAACAGGACCAGGACAAACAACTGATAGTATTCAGTATCACCCAAATATATACTATGGAAAATAGTGTTACACATGCGGAGAATAGAACCATATATTCTCTAACTGCTGGCATGCACACCCTGAATATCATCCTAGAAACAGAGCTCAGTGGACAAGTTATGGGAACAGTACGAGTCAAGCTAATATAACATAGGAACTTAGCAGCCAAGAGCAGCTGAAAGAACATCCGCCTTTTGAGTTTAATATGGTAATGATAGATCAGAGAGATGATCTTCAAAACCTAGCAGTATTCGTGGAATCAGCCAATTATATGATAGAATTGAAGAAAAAACCCGTATATGAGGAAAGAAGATGACTAATTGATAGTGGGGCCAGTTCTCATTATATGAAGGATTTATCGAAGTTCAGAGCATACAGTTGGCTTGATAAACTGGTAAAGATCAATACAGGAAAGGGTCCCATATATAGAATAGCAAGAGGAGAAGTGATATTGCATATGTAAATCGGAAACATAATAATAGTAGAGGTGTTACTGGTTCCAGACCTAGATATCGAAGCAGACCTGCTATTAGTGACTGTATTGATAAGAGCTGGTTTGGGAGTAAATTTTGAAGGTGGAATAGTAGAGATATACAAGGAAAAGATCATATGGAGGTACGCAAAACCTGTAGATGGATGGGGAGGACTATGTTATATTGAAGAATATGAAGGAGTGGAGGAATATGGGTTGGCGATGCAGTGTACTGATAAACAACCATTTCTCACATGGTATTGCAGACTTGGGTATGTGAATGGGAAAACAATAAGATCAATACTAGAAAAAGTAACAGGGATGGAGATTGGGGACCCGACTACAAAACCCGGTGAATGCAACATAAACTGTACAGACTGCCTTCGAGGATCACAGCATCAAATAATATTGAGGTACCCTTTCAGTAAAGTTTACAGAAAACTAGCTAGGATAAGCACAGACATAGCTGGTCCTATGAGGCTTCCAGATATCACATGGGGCTACAAATATCTTTTGGTAATCATCAACTACTATTCACATTATACATGGGTATTTCCGTTGATTACGAAGGATATGACAATAAGCGCATTGAAGGTTTTCAAAGCAAATGCTGAGAACCAAGCAGGTATGAATATCTTGATCTTATAGACAGATAATGGCGGAGAATTTACAGGAACGGCCTTTGTCAAGTAGGTCCAAGAGAGAGGAATTGAACATATTACCTGTGCGCCATACGCCCCAAGTATGAATTCATATATCGAAAGAGTTATCAAGAGTATCATTGGATATGTATTATGTAAAGGTTTGGTCTTGAGATTTATGTAAGGACTTATATAATCATAAGTTTACCTTATGTAATCTTCAAGATAGTTGTTATTACCATAGTTGATTTGTAAGAGGTCAGGTGATGTGCCAAGAGGGACAAGAGTTTTAACAGGTTGATCTCTTGTATTTGTTACTATCTGAATAAACTGATAATAAAAGAAAAGCTATCTATCGGGCATTGATCCCTTTATATCCTGCTTTTGGCAGGGATCTCTCATAC
>Ga0307514_10003397_pt1 | contig 15360 bp, 14 predicted proteins | sample 16_EM_MG_FD_203088 | JGI IMG/M metagenome (GOLD analysis project Ga0307514, IMG submission 203088) | Populus trichocarpa ectomycorrhiza microbial communities from riparian zone in the Pacific Northwest, United States - 16_EM | ecosystem: Host-associated > Plants > Roots > Unclassified | place...
TCACCATGCGCAGCAGACCGCGGCGACCGTGGTGGTCTTTGGCGTGGGTCTTGAAGTGGGGGGTCAGCTCGTTGATGCGAGCAGTCAGCAGGGCCACCTGGACTTCAGGCGAGCCGGTGTCGGCTGGGCCGCGAGCATGGGCCTGGACGATGTCAGACTTCTTCATTTCAACCACGGACATGGCGATTTCCTTTGTTTTGGAATGCCGCCGCTGCCTTCGATCAATCGCGAAGCAGATCAACGGTTTCCGGTTTTAACTTGCGGTCGCGGGTGAAACCGACCCACGCCGTGCGATGCATCCGATCCTCCGGCAACCAACGACTTCAGCCCCAAAGCTTTGCACGTCAGTCGCCACAAAAGGCGGAAGCCAAAGATTATAGCCCGAAACGATTTCCCGCCCGATGGGGCACCACAAGCGTGTTCGCACTTGCCAGCCGGGCACCTGGCGTCCAGGGCGCCCCGATCGGCTCGCGATGGCGGCGCAAGGCCTTGTTTCAAGCCGGTTGGCGGCATATTTTTGCCGCGCCGTGCAAGGGCTTGAAATGCATTCGGCCGCTGCCAACTGCAGCCACAAGGGACGTGAGCCCGCCGATTCCCGGCGCAGCCAGACAGCCCGAATTTCATTGATCTTTCAGGAGTTTCACATGCTGCTCGTTCCGCTGACCCGCACCACCGCCCGCACCTCGCCGCTGAGCCGCGGCATTGACCGCGTGGTCGATGACACCTTGAACCGCCTGCTGGGCGTGACGACACAAAACCAGGACAGCACCCTCAGCCCCGCGCTGGACGTGAGCGAATCCGACAAGGCCTACAGCGTGCAGCTGGACCTGCCCGGCGTGCGCAAGGAAGACATCAAGATCGCCGTCGAAGGCCGCCGCGTGCGCATCGAAGCGCCGCTGCCGGCCGCGCCCGCGGCCGAAGAAGGTGTGCGCGTGATCTACCGCGAGCGCACCCTGGCCAACTTTGCGCGCAGCTTCGTGCTGCCGGTCGAGATCGACCAGACCAGCTCGCAAGCCAAGCTAGAGGCCGGCGTGTTGACCCTGACGCTGCAAAAGCGCCAGCCGACCGAAGCCTCGCAGCTGACCGTCAGCTGAATTTGAGGATCCTCAGGCTGCGCCGAGTTCCCAGCGCGGCCTGACCTCGAAGCGATAGTCGCAGGTGGGCCGGGCCAGCCCGGCCTGCAGGCGCATCGCCGCGGCCATAGCGATCATCGCGCCGTTGTCGGTGCACAGTTCCAGCTCCGGGTAGTGCACGCGCAGCCCGCGGCGCATGGCCACGGCGTTCAGATCGCGCCGCAAGCGCGAATTGGCGCCCACGCCACCTGCCACCACCAGCCGCTGCAGCCCGCTTTCCTTCAGCGCCCGCAGCGACTTGCGCACCAGCACCTCGACGATGGCCGCCTCGGTGCTGGCCGCCAGGTCCGCCTTTTGCTGTTCGCTGGGTGCTGGCCCGAGCTTGCGCAGCGCGATCATCACCGCCGTCTTCAGCCCGGCAAACGAAAAGTCCAGGTTGGACTGATGCAGCAAAGGCCGCGGCAGGTCAAAGGCCTGGTCATCGCCTTGCTGTGCCAGCCGAGACAAGGCCGGCCCCCCGGGATAGCCCAGGCCCAGCAGCTTGGCAGATTTGTCGAAGGCCTCGCCGGCTGCGTCGTCAATGGTTTCGCCCAGCAAGCCATACTGACCGACGCCATCCACCCGCATCAGTTGCGTATGGCCACCTGAAACCAGCAAGGCCACAAAGGGAAATTCCGGCGGATCGGCCGACAGGAAGGGCGACAACAGGTGGCCTTCCAGATGGTGCACACCCAGCGTCGGCTTGCCCAGCGCCGCGCCCAGCGCGCTGGCCACGCCAGCACCCACCAGCAAAGCCCCCGCCAAGCCTGGCCCTTGCGTGTAGGCCACGATGTCCACCTCAGCCAGCTCGACCCCGGCCTTGGCCAGCACTTCGCGCGCCAGCGGCAATGCACGCCGCACATGGTCGCGCGACGCCAGTTCCGGAACCACGCCGCCATAAGCCTGGTGCATTTGCACCTGGCTGTACAAGGCATGCGCCCGCAGCACCGGCGCCTGCCCTGGCGAACAAGTCACCAAGGCGACACCGGTTTCGTCGCAGGAGGATTCAAAACCCAGGATGGTGGTGGACACGGCGAGCCTCAGTCGAGACAGAAATATTTTTCAGATGATCTGGCGCGGGACTGTGCATTTTCACGAAGTTTGTAGAGAATGGTCAGCGCCGCACCATAAGTGCGCACGTCGTTGCAGATTCAAAAACAAAGGTTGTTGGGGCCATGAAGGAATACAAGCTTGTTGCTTGGCCGGATCTTCCGGCCGAATTTCGTCGCACCGCTTACCGTCGCATGGTGAGCGAGCTGTCACAGCGCCATGTGACCGAGCCGCACCTGCAGAAGTGCAGCGGCGTGTCGACCACGGAAGTGCGAAACCTGCTGCAGTACCTGCAATCCCGCGAATTGCTGGAAGACCGGGAAGCCGAGCCGCCCAAGCCCAGCCGCTGGAAAGTGAGCTGGCCCTTCCACATCGGGCACAGCCGCGTCAGCTGAGGACTTTCGCCGAAGGGCATGACGCCCTGCCCGGCCAGCGTCCTTTTTGATCCGAACCGCTCAGTCGCCGCGCTGGCGCAATGCCGGCGTTCGCGGCGACTCAAGCGCCGCCATCACGCCTGTCGGCTCAGTGCCGTTCGCGTGCATGGTTGATCGTGTACTTCGGAATCTCGATCGTCACGTCTTCCTTGGCCAGCATCGCCTGGCAGGACAGTCGCGAGGTCGGCTGCAGGCCCCAGGCCTTGTCCAGCAGGTCCTCCTCGATCTCGTCGATCTCGCCCAGCGAGTTGAAGCCCTGCTTCACGACCACGTGGCAGGTGGTGCAGGCGGCACTCATCTCGCAGGCATGCTCGATCTCGATGTCATGGTCCAGCAAGGCTTCGCAGATCGAGGTGCCTTCGGGCGCGGTGATCTCGGCGCCCTGCGGGCACAACTCGGCGTGAGGAAGGATGCGGATGATGGGCATGGTGTCTTGAAAGTGTTCAGCCGGCGGTGCTGCGCGGTGTTCAGAGCGTGTCCAGGCTGCGGCCAGTCAACGCGGCCTGGATGCCGCGGTTCATGCGCGCAGCGGCAAATGCCTCGGTGCCTTCGGCCAGCGCCTCGACGGCCTGGGTGATGCGGTCGGCATCGTCGCCAGCGGCGATTTCGGCCAAGGCGGCCAGCAGCCGCTGCAGTTCGGCGCCTTCTGCCTGGCTCAGCAGGTCGCCATCGGCCGCCATCGCGGCCAGCGTGGCCAGGCGCATGCGCTCGGCCTCGACCTTGGCCTCGCGCAGCGCACGGGCGCGCATGTCGGTCTCGGCGCTGGCAAAACCGTCCTGCAACATCTTCGCGATCTGGTCGTCGGCCAGGCCGTAGCTGGGCTTGACCTGCACGGCCGCTTCGACGCCGGAGATCAGCTCCTTCGCGCTGACACCCAGCAGCCCGTCCGCATCGACCTGGAAAGTCACGCGGATGCGCGCCGCGCCGGCCACCATGGGCGGGATGCCGCGCAACTCGAAGCGGGCCAGCGAACGGCATTCCGAGACCAGCTCACGCTCACCCTGCACCACGTGCAGCACCATCGCGGTCTGGCCGTCCCTGAAGGTGGTGAAGTCCTGTGCCTTGGCCACTGGGATGGTGGTGTTGCGCTCGATGATGCGCTCGGCCAGGCCACCCATGGTTTCCAGGCCCAGCGACAGCGGGATCACGTCCAGCAGCAGCAACTCGTCGCCGTCACGCGCATTGCCGGCCAGCGCATTGGCCTGGATCGCAGCGCCCAGCGCGACCACTTCGTCAGGGTTCAGGTCGATCAGCGGCGGGCGGCCGAAATGCGCGCCCACGGCCTCGCGTACCGCCGGCATGCGCGTGGCACCGCCCACCAGCACGACGCCCTGCACCTCGTCCCGGCTCAGCTTGGCATCGCGCAGCACCTTGCGCACCGCAGACAGCGTGCGGTCCAGCAGCGGCCTGGTCAGTGCCTCGAACTGCTCGCGGCTCAGCGGCAGCGTCAGCTCGGTGCCAGACAGCACGACCCGCAGCGTGGTCTCAGCCGCATCGGTCAGCGCTTCCTTGGCAGCGCGGCTGGCGACCAGCAGGCTGCGTTTGTCATGCGCGCTGGCGAGCGTCAGGCCGGCCTGGGCCACGGCCCAGTCGGCAATCGCGTGGTCGAAGTCGTCGCCGCCCAGCGCAGCGTCCCCCCCGGTGCCAACCACCTCGAACACGCCGCGCGTCAGGCGCAGCAGCGAGATGTCGAAGGTGCCGCCGCCCAGGTCGTAGACGGCGTAGAGGCCTTCGCTGCCGTGGTCCAACCCGTACGCGACCGCGGCAGCGGTGGGCTCGTTGATCAGCCGCAGCACGTTCAGGCCCGCGAGCTGGGCCGCGTCCTTGGTGGCCTGGCGCTGCGCGTCGTCGAAATACGCCGGCACGGTGATCACGGCGCCGAACACATCGTCATTGAAGGTGTCTTCGGCGCGGAAACGCAGCGTGGCCAGGATCTCGGCCGACACCTCGACCGGCGTCTTCGCGCCCTGCCGCGTCTGGATCGCCACCATGCCAGGCTGGTCGATGAACTTGTAGGGCAGCCGCTCATGACCGGTCACGTCGGCCAGCTTGCGGCCCATCAGGCGCTTGACCGAGACGATGGTGTTTTCCGGGTCCTCGGCCGAGGCGGCTGCGGCGTCCACGCCGATCTGGCGGCCATTGCCCTCCAGGTAGCGCACGACAGACGGCAGCATGGTGCGGCCCTGCCCGTCCGGCAGACACTCGGCCACGCCATGACGCAGCGCGGCGACCAGTGAATTGGTGGTGCCCAGGTCAATGCCCACCGCGATGCGGCGCTGGTGCGGGTCCGGCGCCTGGCCGGGTTCGGAAATCTGGAGCAGGGCCATGGATCGGTACAGCGAAAGTCCGGGTTCTTGAATTCAACGGTCGTCCGCGTCCAGCCGGCGCGCCAGGTCGGCACGGAAGCGGTTCACGAACATCAGCGCACGCACCTGGCGGGCGGCTTCGGGGGCGTCATTGGCCTCGTCCAGCAGGCGACCGATGTCGGCCTGCAGGCGGCGCTCGTCGGCAGCAACCTCGTCGTCCAGCGACTGCACGGCCGCGGCATCTGGCGCATCGTCCAGCGCTTCGCGCCAGGCCATCTGCTGCATCAGGAAACCGGTCGGCATCGCGGTATTGCTTTCTGCCTCGATGGCCGCGCCACGCAACTCGCACAGGTACTGCGCACGGGCCAGAGGATCCTTCAGGCGACGGTAGGCTTCATTGATGCGCACCGACCATTGCATCGCAATGCGCTGCGCCGCCGCGCCTTCGGCAGCGAAACGATCCGGGTGCACACGGCCCTGCAACTCGCGCCAGCGCTGGTCCAGCGCGGCACGGTCCAACGCGAAGCGGGCCGGCAGACCGAACAGCGTGAAGTCGTCGTCCTGCAGGTTCATGCCGCAGCGCCACCTTCGGGGTAGATGCTCACGGGCGAGGCGTGGGTCATGTCAAACAGCGGAAGTGGAGGAACGCGCGAAAGAGGCGCTTCAAAAAACCAAGAGCGCGGCCAGGGGGCTCCGCGCTCAGGATTGCCAGTTTTCAGAAACCAGCAGATTTTCGCCGCAACGCAGGCCGATGGGCCCGCATGCACTTCAAACCCGGAAGGACTCTCCGCAGCCGCAGCGGTCTTTCTCGCGCGGGTTGTGGAACTTGAAGCCTTCGTTCAGGCCTTCGCGCACGAAATCCAGCTCAGTGCCATCCAGGTACGGCAGGCTCTTCGGGTCGATCAGCACCTTCACGCCGTGGTCTTCGAAGATCACATCGTCAGGCGTGATGTCGTCGGCGTATTCCAGCTTGTAGGCCAGGCCGGAGCAGCCGGTGGTCTTCACGCCCAGGCGCACACCCACGCCCTTGCCACGGCGCGCCAGGTAGCGCGTCACATGGCGCGCTGCGGCCTCGCTGAGGGTCACCGCCATGTCAGTTCGCTTCCGTGGCGACCTGCGGGGCCGAAGCCGCGGCGTGGCGAGCCTTGTAGTCGTCCACCGCGGCCTTGATCGCGTCTTCGGCCAGGATGGAGCAATGGATCTTCACCGGCGGCAGCGCCAGTTCTTCGGCGATGTGGGTGTTCTTGATGGTCAGCGCCTGGTCCAGCGTCTTGCCCTTCACCCATTCGGTGACCAGCGACGACGAGGCAATGGCCGAGCCGCAGCCGTAAGTCTTGAAGCGCGCGTCTTCGATCAGGCCCGACACCGGGTTGACCTTGATCTGCAGCTTCATCACGTCGCCGCACGCCGGTGCGCCCACCATGCCGGTGCCAACGGTTTCGTCGCCCTTGTCGAAGGCGCCCACATTGCGCGGGTTTTCGTAGTGGTCGATGACCTTGTCGCTGTATGCCATTTCGAACTCCTGTCTGTCTCTTGATCACTGCCGCGGGGCCAGCGCCGGGCCGCTCCCAAGCGGCCCCGCTCCCCCTCGGGGGGTGGCTGCGGTAGGCCCGCAGCCCGGGGTTGTCATGCCGTCAATGCGCGCTCCACTGGATGCTGGAGATGTCGATGCCGTCGCGGTACATGTCCCACAGCGGCGACAGCTCGCGCAGCTTGGCCACGCGATCCTTCAGCACGCTGATCGCGTAGTCGATCTCTTCTTCTGTCGTGAAACGGCCGATGGTCATGCGCAGGCTGGAGTGCGCCAGTTCGTCGCTGCGGCCCAGGGCGCGCAGCACGTAGCTGGGCTCCAGGCTGGCCGAGGTGCAGGCCGAGCCGGACGACACCGCCAGGCCCTTGACACCCATGATCAGCGACTCGCCTTCGACGTAGTTGAACGAGATGTTCAGGTTGTGCGGCACGCGGCGCGTCAGGTCGCCGTTGATGAAGGTCTGGTCGATCTCCGACAGGCCCTTCAGCAGGCGCTGGTGCAGCGCCGAGATGCGCGCGTGTTCGCTCGCCATCTCTTCCTTGGCGATGCGGAAGGCCTCGCCCATGCCGATGATCTGGTGCGTGGGCAGCGTGCCCGAACGCAGGCCGCGCTCATGGCCACCGCCGTGCATCTGCGCTTCCAGGCGCACACGCGGCTTGCGGCGCACGTACAGCGCGCCAATGCCCTTGGGGCCATAGGTCTTGTGCGAGGCCAGGCTCATCAGGTCGACCGGCAGCGTCTTCATGTCGATCTCGACCTTGCCGGTGGCCTGGGCCGCGTCGACGTGGAAGATCACGCCGCGCTCGCGGCACAAGTTGCCCAGCGCCGTGATGTCCTGGATCACGCCAATCTCGTTGTTCACGAACATGACCGAGGCAACGATGGTGTCCGGGCGGATCGCAGCCTTGAAGGCGTCGAAGTCCAGCAGTCCGTCTTCCTTCACGTCGAGGTAGGTCACCTCGAAGCCTTGCCGCTCCAGCTCGCGCATGGTGTCCAGCACGGCCTTGTGCTCGGTCTTCACCGTGATCAGGTGCTTGCCCTTGCTCTGGTAGAAGTGGGCCGCGCCCTTCAGCGCCAAGTTGTTCGACTCGGTGGCACCGGAGGTCCAGACGATCTCGCGCGGGTCGGCGCCGATCAGGTCGGCCACCTGCACACGGGCCTTTTCGACCGCCTCTTCCGCTTCCCAGCCCCAGGCATGGCTGCGGGACGCCGGGTTGCCGAAATGCTCGCGCAACCACGGCACCATCACGTCCACAACACGCGGATCCACCGGGGTGGTCGCGCCGTAGTCCATGTAGATTGGGAAGTGCGGGGTCATGTCCATGATCGGTTCTTCTTGCGCTTCAAATGCACGGCAGTGAGGGAAACAGTTGGCGCCGCAGGGCAGCACCATTCACCACGCCGGCCGAGCCGCCCAGCGGCCGGCGTGATGCAGGCTGGCGCCTGGCTTACTTGGAAAAGGCGTTGCCCAGCGCGAACACGGAGTTCGGCGCGGTGACCTTGATCGGCTTGACCACAGGCACGGTCGAGATGGCACGCTTGATCGGCGCCTCCTCGATCGACAGGCCCTTGTCCAACTGATCGTCAACCAGCTTGCGCAGGCTGATGGAGTCGAGGTACTCGATCATCTTCGCATTCAGATTGGCCCACAGTTCGTGGGTCATGCAGCGGCCGGCATCCTCGCCCATGCAATTTTCCTTGCCGGCGCAGCCGGTCGCGTCGATGGGTTCATCGACCGCGACGATGATGTCGGCAACGCTGATTTCCTCGGCCTTGCGGCCCAGCGAATAGCCGCCGCCAGGGCCGCGGGTGCTTTCGACCAGTTCGTGGCGACGCAGCTTGCCGAACAGTTGCTCCAGATACGACAAGGAGATTTGCTGACGTTGGCTGATGGCTGCCAGGGCCACGGGCCCGTTGTTCGAACGCAGCGCCAGATCGATCATGGCGGTTACCGCAAAGCGGCCTTTGGTGGTCAGACGCATGAGACTCTCCTGTCTACTCGGTTGGCGACACATGCCAGCGGAACATCTGGTCCCGCGGCCGGCTTCCTCACCGGCTCCCGGTGGGCTGGGCGGATGACCGCTTTTGCGCCGGGTTAACCCTCGGAAGATCCCGAGTGATTTGCTCGATTATAGGCGAAGCCGAGTCTTTTAGTCGTGTATCCCGGTCAAAGGTTCCGTGGTCTGGCGGGAAATTTCCTTACCCGGCGTCCGGTCATGCAGGCCCCGGAAAAGCAACGGAAATGGCGCGCCCCCAGGGAAACCGGGCTCAGCGGCTGGCGGCGACCAGGCTCACGGCACTGCTGTCGTGCGTGCTGCCGCCGCCAAAAGCCTGTTCTCGCAACAGGGCCAATTGATCGCGAATGCGGGCCGCCTTCTCGAACTCCAGGCTTTTTGCATGCTCCAGCATCTGCTTTTCCAGCAGCTTGATGCGCTTGCTCAGGTCCTTCTCGCTCATCGCCTCGACCTCGGCCGCCTGTTGCGCGAAGCGCAGGTCGTCCTTGCCCGACTTTTCGGCCACCACGCCGTCGATCATCTCGCGGACCTGCTTGCGGATGCCGCGCGGCACGATGTCATTGGCTTCGTTGAACGCGACCTGCTTGGCGCGGCGGCGCTCGGTTTCGTCCATCGCGCGGCGCATCGAGTCGGTGATGCGGTCGGCGTAGAGGATGGCGCGGCCATTCACATTGCGCGCCGCCCGGCCAATCGTCTGCACCAGGCTGCGCTCGGCGCGCAGAAAGCCCTCCTTGTCGGCATCCAGGATGGCCACCAGGCTGACCTCGGGGATGTCCAGGCCTTCGCGCAGCAGGTTGATGCCCACCAGCACATCGAACACACCCAGCCGCAGGTCGCGCAGGATCTCGACCCGCTCCACCGTGTCGATGTCCGAGTGCAGGTAGCGCACCTTCACGCCGTTGTCGGTCAGGTAGTCGGTCAGCTGCTCGGCCATGCGCTTGGTCAGCGTGGTGATCAGCACCCGCTCGCCCTTCTCCACCGTCTCGCGGATCTCCTGCAGCACGTCGTCGACCTGCTGCTGCGCCGGCCGCACTTCCACGATGGGATCCACCAGCCCGGTGGGCCGCACAAGCTGCTCGACCACTTGGCCGGCGTGCTGCTTCTCGTAGTCCGCCGGCGTGGCCGAGACGAACACGCACTGCCGCATCTTGGTCTCGAACTCGGCGAACTTCAGCGGCCGGTTGTCCAGCGCGCTGGGCAGGCGAAAGCCGTATTCCACCAGCGTGGTCTTGCGTGCCCGGTCGCCGTTGTACATGCCGCTGAACTGGCCGATCAGCACATGGCTCTCGTCCAGGAACATCAGCGCGTCCTTGGGCATGTAGTCCACCATCGTCGGCGGCGGGTCGCCCGGTGCCGCGCCCGAAAGATGGCGGCTGTAGTTCTCGATGCCCTTGCAGTGGCCAACCTCCTGCAGCATCTCCAGGTCGAAACGGGTGCGCTGCTCCACGCGCTGCGCCTCCACCAGCTTGCCTTCCTTGACGAAAAACGCCAGCCGCTCGCGCAGCTCGGTCTTGATGGCGTCGATGGCCGCCAGCACCCGGTCACGCGGTGTCACGTAGTGGCTGGAGGGGTAGATCGTGAAGCGCGGCACTTTCTGCTGGACCCTGCCGGTCAGCGGGTCCAGCAGCGACAGCGCCTCGACCTCGTCGTCGAACAGCTCGATGCGCACCGCCAGCTCCGAATGCTCGGCCGGGAAGACGTCGATCGTGTCGCCGCGCACGCGGAAGCTGCCGCGCGAGAAGTCGGTCTCGTTGCGGGTGTACTGCATGCGGATCAGCTGGGCGATCACGTCGCGCTGACCCATCTTGTCGCCGTTGCGTAGGATGAAGCGCATCTGCGTGTAGTCCTCCGGCTTGCCAATACCGTAGATCGCGCTGACCGAGGCGACGACGATGGTGTCGCGCCGCTCCAGCACGCTCTTGGTGGCCGACAGCCGCATCTGCTCGATGTGCTCGTTGATCGCGGAATCCTTCTCGATGAAAAGGTCCCGCTGAGGCACGTAAGCCTCGGGCTGGTAGTAGTCGTAGTAGCTGACGAAGTACTCGACCGCGTTCTTCGGGAAGAACTCGCGGAACTCGCTGTACAGCTGCGCCGCCAGCGTCTTGTTCGGCGCAAACACGATGGCCGGCCGGCCCATGCGGGCGATCACGTTGGCCATCGTGAAGGTCTTGCCCGAGCCGGTCACGCCCAGCAGCGTCTGGTAGGCCAGCCCGTCCTGTATGCCTTCGACCAGCTGCGCAATCGCCGTCGGCTGATCCCCCGCTGGCGGGTAGGGCTGGTACAGCTGGAACGGCGAATCCGGGAAACTGACGAACTCGCCCTCGGGGAAGCCTTCGGCATCCAGCGAGACTGCCTTCGCGCCAGTGCCCGCACCCACACCTGCACCTGCATCCATTCCAGCGCCCGTTCCCAGGCCCGTGAGTTCCGACATCGGGTCTTTCCCCCTTCAACGCTTAAAATCCGCAAGCTCGGCGCGAGTTGCACGCCGGGCCAACCTGACAGCGTAGCGCATCCCAAACGGCCGCGCCGACTGTCGATGCCTTTGCCGCCCCGGCGCCTCCTCCGATCCACAGGACTGCTTCCATGTCTTCCTCCGCCTCGTCGCTGTTCGCCGCCGTTGAAATGGCGCCACGCGATCCGATCCTCGGCCTCAACGAACAGTTCAACGCCGACACCAATCCCGCCAAGGTCAACCTCGGCGTTGGCGTCTACACCGATGCCAACGGCAAGCTGCCGCTGCTGGCCTGCGTGAAAGCCGCCGAGGCCCAACTGGTCGAAGCCGCCCGCGCCCGCGGCTACCTGCCAATTGATGGCATTGCCGCGTATGACAAGGCCGTGCAGGCCCTGGTCTTCGGCGAAGGCAGCCCGCTGCTGGCGGAAGGCCGCGTCGCCACGGTGCAGGCCATTGGCGGCACCGGCGGCCTGAAGCTGGGGGCCGACTTCCTGAAGAAGCTGAACCCCACCGCCAAGGTGCTGATCAGCGACCCGAGCTGGGAAAACCACCGCGCGCTGTTCACCAACGCCGGCTTCACAGTCGACACCTACCCCTACTACGACGCCGACAAGCAAGGCGTGAACTTCGACGGCATGCTGGCCGCGCTGAACAGCGCCGCCGCCGGCACCGTCGTCGTGCTGCACGCCTGCTGCCACAACCCGACCGGCTACGACATCCTGCCGGCCCAGTGGGAACAGGTCATCGCCGCGGTCAAGGCGCGCGGCCTGGTCGCCTTCCTCGACATGGCCTACCAGGGCTTTGGCGACGGCATCCAGGAAGACGGCGCCGTGATCGGCCAGTTCGTTGCCGCCGGCATCGACTTCTTCGTCTCCACCTCGTTCTCCAAGAGCTTCTCCCTCTACGGCGAGCGCGTCGGCGGCCTGTCGGTCGTCTGCGCCAGCAAGGACGAAACGGCGCGCGTGCTGTCTCAGCTGAAGATCACCATCCGCACCAACTATTCCAACCCGCCAACGCACGGCGCGCAGATCGTTGCCACGGTGCTGACCACCCCCGCGCTGCGCGCCCAGTGGGAAGAAGAACTGGCCGGCATGCGCAACCGCATCAAGAAGATGCGCGGTGCGTTCGTCGAACAGCTGAAGGCGGCAGGCGTGACCCGCGACTTCAGCTTCATCACCACCCAGCGCGGCATGTTCAGCTACTCCGGCCTGACCAAGCCCCAGATGGAACGCCTGCGCAACGAGTTCGGCGTCTACGGCGTGGACTCCGGCCGCATCTGCGTGGCTGCGCTGAACGAGCACAACATCGGCTACGTCACCCAGTCCATCGCCAAGGTGATCTGAAACCGAGCCCGCGGGGCAAGGGCACAATCGCCGCATGGCTGTGCTCTCCCCCGCGCCCGGTGTGCCCAAGGCCCACCGGCTGATCTACCGCCCGCCGCTGCTCGGCCGGGACTATTGGATCCTCGACAACGCCCTGCCCGACCCGCTGGCCGTGCGCCAGCGCCTGCTGCAGCGGGACGATTGGGTGTTGGGCGCGCCGCACCGGCCGGAGGCCTGGCCTGGGCAGCGGGCCCAGCCGGCGCTCATGGCGGATGAGCTGGCCCCGCTGGAAGCGTGGGCGCGGCAGCAGACTGGCCAGAAGAAGCTGTTTGCCGTGAGCCTGCCGGGCAAGACCGGCCCGCAGTTCAACCACAACTGCGTGCAGCTGGTGGGTGCAGGCGAGAGCGGCGCCAAGCCGCACACCGACTCGCGCCGCCTGTGCAAATACGCCGCGGTGCTGTACCTGAACCCGGACGTGCCTGACCATTGCGGCACCGCGCTCTACCGCGTGCGCCTGCCGGACGGCTCGCTGGGTGGCAACACCTTGCCCGCCCGTTTCGCCAACCTGGTCGAGGCGCTGGACACCCGCTTCGTGCCTCCCGACCTGTTCGTCGAGGACGTGGCGATTGACCACCGCTTCAACCGGATGCTGGTCTACAAGGCCGACCTGATCCACAGCGCCACTGCCTACTGGGGCAACACGCCAGAGACCAAGCGCATGAGTGTGGTCATGTTCTGGATGGCCTGAGCAAGCGGCTGAACTGGCCCGTCGCGGCGCCGCTTTTTCGCGCTGCAGCATGCAGGCAACTGCTGCCCAATGGGTGCCAAGTCGCTGCCAATCGGTGCAAGTGCTGATCGTGGCACTACCGATGCGCAAATTTTTGCTGCAGTGCACAATTGCAGGATTCGGTCCATGGAGGACGCTGGTGCGCTGCCAAAGCCAGCCGCCGGCTCACCTCGCCGGGCCACCCCAACAGGAGCCCGCATGCTCTACCAGCTCTATGAAACCCAACGCGCGCTGATGGCGCCGTTTGCCGAATTCGCCAGTGCCTCGGCCAAGCTGTACAGCCATCCGCTGTCGCCGTTCACGCACACGCCCATGGCCCAGCGCGTGGCCGCAGGCCTGGACCTGATGCACCGGCTGGCCAAGGACTACGAAAAGCCCGCCTTCAACATCCAGACCGTGCGCGTGGACGGCGTGGACGTGGCGGTGCAGGAGCAGGTCGCGGTCGACAAGCCTTTCTGCCGACTGGTGCGCTTCAAGCGCTTCTCGGACGATGCCACCGCGCTGGGCGACATGAAGGCGCAGCCGGTGGTGCTGGTCGTGGCCCCCTTGTCCGGCCACCATGCCACGCTGCTGCGCGACACCATCAAGAGCCTGCTGCAGGGCCACAAGGTCTACATTACCGACTGGACCGACGCCCGCATGGTGCCGCTGGAAGCCGGCCCGTTCCACCTGGCCGACTACATCGCCTACATCCAGGAATTCATCCGCCACATCGGCCCCGAGGTCAATGTGATCTCGGTCTGCCAGCCCACGGTGCCGGTGCTGGCCGCCATCTCGCTGATGGCCACGCACAAGGAATTCACGCCGCGCACGATGATCATGATGGGTGGCCCGATCGACGCCCGCAAGTCGCCCACCGCGGTGAACAACCTGGCGATGAACAAGAGCTTCGAGTGGTTCGAGAACAACGTGATCTACCGCGTGCCGCAGAACTTCCCCGGCGCGGGCCGCGCGGTCTATCCCGGCTTCCTGCAGCACACCGGCTTCGTCGCGATGAACCCGGACCGCCACGTCAGCTCGCACTACGACTACTTCCTGGACCTGGTGCGAGGTGACGACGACAGCGCCGAAACCCATCGCCAGTTCTACGACGAATACAACGCCGTGCTGGACATGCCGGCCGAGTATTACCTGGACACCATCAAGACCGTGTTCCAGGAGTTCGCGCTGGTCCATGGCACCTGGGAAGTCGATGGCACCCAGGTCCGGCCGCAGGACATCCGCAACACCGCGCTGCTGACCATCGAAGGCGAGCTGGACGACATCTCCGGCGCTGGCCAGACGCGCGCCGCGCACCAGTTGTGCACCGGCATCCCGCCGGAGCACCAGCAGCACTACGACGTGGTCGGTGCAGGCCATTACGGCATCTTCTCCGGCCGCCGCTGGCGCGAGAAGGTCTACCCGGAAGTGTGCGAGTTCATCCGCCGCTTCAACCCGGCCGAATCGCTGCCCAGCGCGGTGCCTGTTGCGCCGGAAGCCATCCCGGCAGACGAACCTGCTGCCGCCCCCAAGCCAGCCCGCAAGGTGGCCGCTCGCGCCGCTGCGAAGGTGCCGGCCAAGACCGAAGCCAAGGCTGCGGTCAAGCTGGCCGCCAAGGCGCCGGTGAAAGCCGCTGCCAAGCGCAGCGCGACGCCGCGCAAGAAGTCACAGGCCTGAGGGAGCGAAGCCCGCCAGCGGGATAATCCGAGGGTGACGCTCGCGCCCTTCCCGCCTCCCGCATCCCCTTTGCCCACGCTGGCCGTCCGCATTGACGCGGCGCTGCCGCAGACCCAGTGCACCCGCTGCGGCTATCCGGACTGCCGCAGCTATGCCCAGGCCATCGCCGCGGGCGAGGCCGGCATCAACCAATGCCCGCCCGGCGGCGCGGAAGGCGTGGCCCGCCTCGCGGCATTGACTGGCCTACCCGTCCTGCCGCTGAACCCCGAGCACGGCCACGAAGGCCCGCGTGCGGTGGCCGTCATCGACGAAGCCTGGTGCATCGGCTGCACGCTGTGCATCAAGGCCTGCCCGGTGGACTGCATCAGCGGTGCCGCCAAGCGCATGCACACCGTGATCGAGTCCCAGTGCACCGGCTGCGAGCTGTGCGTGCCGGCCTGCCCGGTGGACTGCATCGCCATGCTGCCGGTCAGCGGCCAGGCCACTGGCTGGGCTGCATGGGACAGCCAGCTGGCCGACGAGGCCCGCCAGCGCTACGCCTTCCACCAGTTCCGCACCGCACGCGACAAGCGCGAGAACGACGAGCGCCTGGCCGCCAAGGCTGCCCACAAGCTGGCCGACCTGGCCGCCGCCAGCCAGCTCACCGACCCGGCCGCACTGGACCGCAAGCGCGCCATCGTCGAAGCGGCGATGGC
>Ga0307514_10003399_pt1 | contig 15359 bp, 18 predicted proteins | sample 16_EM_MG_FD_203088 | JGI IMG/M metagenome (GOLD analysis project Ga0307514, IMG submission 203088) | Populus trichocarpa ectomycorrhiza microbial communities from riparian zone in the Pacific Northwest, United States - 16_EM | ecosystem: Host-associated > Plants > Roots > Unclassified | place...
CCGTGACAGTGCCCCCCTCCTTAAGGTCTTGTCCTCAAGAACCTAATTGAGCACGCAAGCATCAGGTATCAATAATTCAGACTTAGAACATTGATTGGGGCCTGGGACTAGTGTCCCCTTATCACGCAGCCGAACTCAGCATGCGGACGTCTCTTTTCACCCCTGGGACAATTGGTGTGTGACAATTACATAGGAAAAAGAACAAACACATAAAAACAAATATCATATAAGAGACCTCATCAAAAACCATCGCCTACAATCGAAAAAAGAGTATCTCAAATGAAAACTGCCGGATCCCGCGGCTTCCTAGGGTTGTCTTGATGAAACTTCAGCACTGTCGCAGCTGCACTGTCTCGTAAATTCTCATACAGCTCCCAAGTATTATCATCTAGCCCATAACCTTTCCAAGAAACCAAATACCAAACCCAGCCCTTCCTCAACTCACTGGTCCTTATCTTTTCCACATGGTACTCCATCTCTTCCAAATCAACAGGTGGGGGTGTTGGCGAGCACCTGCCTGGTATATTGTTCAGGTGGTAGGGTTCCAACAAACTAATATGAAAAACTGGGTGTATTTTGCCAGTACTTGGAGGAAGTTCTAACTCATAGGCATTCATACCTATTAGTCTCTTAATTCTGAACTTCCCATGTAGTTTATAATTCACCTTCTTGGTCGGACGCCTTGTCTTGATGTTTTTTGCGTTGACTATTACCTAATCTCCTACTTTGAATGTTGGTTCCTTTTCTGCTACCTTTAGGTTGAAGTACTTGACCATTCGGCGTTGCGCTGCCTCCATATTTTCCCTCCTTGTGCTTTTCATAGCTTCCAGAGTTTCGACCGTCTTGACTGCTTCAGAATTGTTTGATTCAGGGTCGGCCTCTTCAGGATGCTTCAAGTTGTTTTGTGGGTGCTGTTGATATGTGGCAAAGAAGGGTGTTAGGTTTGTAGCAGAATGGACTGTGTTATTATAACAGAACTCTGCAAATGGGAGTAACTCAACCCAGTTATCTTGGTCCCAAGTACAGTAAGTTCTTAAGTAATGCTCAAGAACTTGATTAACTCGTTCTGTTTGACCGTTAGTTTGAGGGTGATAAGCTGACGACTTGTCCAGTGCTACTTCTAACAACTGCATTACCTCCTGCCAAAACGAACTCATGAAGACCGTGTCCCTATCTGAAACTATTCTTTTCCGTAACCCATGTAGTCGCCATATCTCACGCACAAAGATTCCTGCTAGTTCCTTCGCTTTTTGATTTTTGAAAGAAATAAAATGTGCCATCTTGGTAAACCTATCTACTACTACCCAACATTGATTGTAGCCTTTTGCATTTGGTAAATCAGTTATGAAATCCATAGATATCTGTTCCCATAGTTGGTAGGGTATTGGAAGTGGGATGAGCTTGCCATATTTCTTATATCAAATTGTCTTGTTTCTTTGGCAAGCATCACATGTGCAAACGTAGTTTCGTACCCAATCTTCCATGTTAGGCTAGTAGTAGTCGTGCTTCATTAATTCCCAAGTCTTGTCTCGACCAAAATGACCTGCTACCTTTACGTCGTGACATTGGTAAGTGACTTTCAACTTCAAGGAATTATTATCAGGGATGTATAAGCGCCGCTCATAGGTTACCATGTCGTCCTCTAAACCATAGTGCTCCAGTCCCGCATAGTCTTTGCCCATCTTTAAGGAATTCCGAATTCCTAACCATATGTTATCTTGCAGACCAGCTTCAAGGATTTCCTTCGACCATTTTGACTCTTCCATTTGTGAAGCCTTCACTGCCATTATTTGGCACGTTACTAGGGTCTCTTCACTTGTTCCTAGGTCGAGTTGACCTGGTTTGAATATGCGGATTGTCAGGTCTTGCTTCTTCCCCTCCCCTTCAAGTTCGGGATCAACCCGATGTGACAGGGCATCTGCCTTGCCATTTCTCTCGCCTGGGCGGTAGATGATCTTGAAACTAAATTCGCTTAAGATCTCTACCCATCTTGCCTGCCTTCGGTTGAGTAGTTTAGTAGTATTGAAGTACTACAGGTTCTTATGATCTGTATATACCACTATCTGCTCCAGTGCACCCATTAAGAAGTGCCTCCATTCTTGGAAACAGTTCACAATTACTACCATCTCCTTGTCGTGAACATCATACTTTAGTTCAGCTGGGAGAAAGCATTTATTGTAGAATGCTAATAGGTGCCAGCGCTTATCTAGTTCATATTGAGACAGAATTCCGGCCTTGGCCAGATCTGAGGCATCTGTCTCGATTTGTTTGCGCCATTCTGGGTGATGGAGTGGTCATGAACCTGTGTTTTAACTCCTTAAAGGCTTCTTGATATTGCTATGTCCAATTTCACATGATGCCATTGTGCGTGAGAGTTTGTATGAGGAGTGTGAGTTTGCTGAAGCCTTGGATAAATCGGCGATAAAAGTTAGCAAACCCAATGAATTTTTGAACCTCTTTCACACTGCTGGGAGCTGGCCAGTTAAGAATGTCTTCGACTTTCTTCTGGCTCATTTGGACACCTTGAGTACCTATCTGAAACCCAACAAATTCGACTTCGGGGACATGGAAAATGCACTTGTCAATATTGACACAGAGACCGTTTTCTGATAGCTTCTTAAGCACCCAACGCACGAGTTCTACATGCTCTTCTTCAGTCTGAGTGTATATTAAGATGTCATCTATATATACAACCACACCGCAGTCAGTTTTCTCAGATAGAATGTTATTGAGATGCCTTTGAAAAACAGATGGAGTATTTGTCAGCCCAAAGGGCATTACCGCATACTTGTACAAACTGTAATGAGTTTTGAATGCTGTTTTCCATTCGTCTCCTTTAGCTATGCATAGTAAATTAAATCCCAACTTCAAGTCTAGTTTGGAACAGACTTAAGAAGTTCCGACTTGTTCCATTAGGGTAGTCATCAGAGGTAGAGGGTACTTGTCTTTGATAGTAATAGCATTGAGGCCACGATAGTCTACTACTATACGCAGCTTGCTATTGGCTTGTTTGGCAAAAAATATTGGGGCTCCAGCACTGCTCTTACTTGGCCAGATTTTGCCAGTTCTCAACATCTCATCAAGATATTCTTTGAGCAGTTCTAGCTCATCGGGGGACAGAGGGTACAGTTTCCCTGAAGGTGGCTGCTTTCCAGGTTCGAGATCTATAACCATGTCTTGAGGTCCATGTGCAGGCAGGGAAGCTTGCGCGGCTTTTCCAAAGATTTCGACGAAATCTCTATATTGGACTGGCAATCTTTCAGCCAGGGTCTTTAGGTCTTCGCCTACAATAATTTGCAGTATCCTGCGAGCTTTACCAGTTGACAAACGCCTAGATTCCTACTTGCCCACATGCATAAGACCAACATAAGAACTCTGTTCCAGAATTTTACCAAATTCAGAAAAATCTGTCACCTCTTCTATCTCTAGTGCTGTTTTTAGCTCCAGGCCATAAGGAGTGGTGACTCTTAGCTTATTGCATTGCGCTGTTATCCAATCGAAACCTAAAATGAGTAGACAACCTGGTTCCAAGCACGCCACTTCAGTACCCAGGTAGAGAGTCTTGTTTTTTCCTGATCTTGCATCAGGCACACATATCTCCATATTCTTCACTTGAACTGTACCCGATCTCTTGAGTATTGAGCTGTCGGCGCTCTCCAATCTCAATCGAGTTTCTCTCTTTACCCAGGGCATCATCATCTGTTCCACAAAATCATTATTAAAAATCGTTGCTTCCACACCAGTATCAACCAAAGCATTAACAGAAAGTTCCCTTTTATTTCCTTCACATAACCATGATAACATAACAGGAACCAGAAACTTCAATCCTTCATGCTTTAATACCTTTGCCCGTGCGTTCGTATTTCCAACCAAGGGCATATCCGACACCGCCACCTGTTGTGGTCTTTTTTCATGGTCGCCGAGTTGAGGAGCCAACTCTTCCTCAGCTCTTCTCTTTTTTGCTGTTTTTGTCTTTTGTATTAAAGAAAGAGAAGAAGAAGGAGATAAATTTCGAACACAGGAAGAAATAGAAATCAGATCAATATCCAGAACCTCCCCTTCATGTTCCTTCTTCCAATTACTAACAGAGATGCCCTTTTTCACAACCCAGATGTTTAACCAATCCTGCGAGACTGTCTGACCTGAGGTACAAGACAGCTCGCATCCCTAATCATACTTATAATCTAATTCATCCTCCGAAATGATACGACCAAAGGAAACAGGAGATATAACTGAGGAAATCAAGTCGTGTGCTGCCTGTACTAACGCAACCTTCTTGTTGTCCACCTTGTCCTTCCCTTTTCCCTTGCTCTTTTCTTCAGCCGTCGCCTTCTACCCCGCTGTACTGTCCTTCTTAATGTAGTCTTTACTACCATATTTAATACATTGACCCTCCTTCATTCGAGCCTGTCTCATGGAATAGGTTACCTTCTCTTCACCTGGTTCCTTAGCTTTCTTTTCGGAGGTCTTGGACTTCTCAGAGCTGACTGAGGACTTCTTGTTTTCACCCTGCTTGCTCTTTTTCTTTTTAACGCCAGAGGGTTTAGGAGCCTCTAGTTTCCCGTCAGCTTGGGGTTTCTGGTCTGGCTTCTTACCTCTAGCCGCTGCCTGCGTTTGCTCTTTCAACTTCTGAGCATTACGCATATATTGCTCTCGTATTCTCTCATTCTCCACTTCCATCCCAGTACCTGTAATAGCTTCAACATACATCTCAGGGCTAGCTGGAGCTACGTCCAAAGAGTCCTTGTTTGTACGCTTCATATATTCACGTACCTCAGGCTGGAGACCTGTAACTAGGTATTCCCATAATAGGTCTCGGGGTAGGTTGGCAACCATATTGAGGGTATGCATTCTAGACACATAGTCCTTTATTAATTCGCCAGCTTTTTGGAATTCCATTTGGATATTCCTCTTGGCCTCTCGTACCTCATTCCTATTCTTATGAACTGATATGAAGTCTTTCAGAAAGTCTTCATATCTTGCCCTTACGCACCAACCTGACTGAGGGTCAGGCTTGCGCCTGGTTTCATTAGCGAGGTACCATTGCTTAGTACTTCCAGTAAGGAGAGCTGCTACATAAAGGATCTTGTCATTTGCCGACCTATATGTAATCGGCATGCATTCGAATATATTAGCTACATCATTAAGGAATGGTTTGAGCTTGGTAGAACTTCCATCGAACTTGTCAGGTTGAGGAATATTCCAGGGTTCCTTTTGATTTTGTGGGGGTGGTGGAGGCTCAGAGGTTTCTCTGAGGTCGAGAGTAATATTTGGTTGGTGCTGTCGTTGTCGCTTGGTTGAGGCCGTGCCCAAGGGAGCTGGAGACTCCTTCTGCTTTCTCTTCAAGGACTTGATTTCAGCAACAGCGGCAATTGCAATTTCTCCAATAGCCTTGTAACTAGTAATCTGGTCCTGGACTTCGTGATCAATTGACTTCTTAGTCCAGTTGTAAAGCTTGATAAGTTCTTCGTTGACTTGGTCAAACCTTTCTTTTGCGCCATCAACAATGGTAGTAGTTTCTGACTTGATTACTTTAGTAAGGTCTTCCCATTGCTTGGTGAGTGCTGTGGAGATTTGTTTGATGAGGGTATGAACCTTCTCGGTCTGGGTGGAGCTAGTGGCAAGTAGAGCCTCTATTTTAGCCTTAACTTGATCTCGTAATGTATTCAAGTCATTGTAGATGATTTTGGCCACTAGGAATATGGCATTTTGAGCTTCTTGTTACCACCGTAGCTCATTAGATTGAGCGATGAGACTTGATACCAACTCATTAAGCTCTTGTCATTGCTTATTGAATTCGGCCTGTCGTTGGGAGATGATTTCAGCAACGACTTGGTCAATTGCTTCTCAAGATATTTCAGGTGCTGGAGGTAGGGGTGGTGGTCTTCGGTCGATTCGGGGGTTTGATCTCCTGCCACTGGTTATGCTGGCAGGTCGAGTATGGGGATGGAATGACTCGAGGAAACATGCACCTCAGGATAATTCGTCAGGAGATGTGATCATTTGGTATGGGTATGAATGTGCTATGACTGGTGCGTCACTATCCGACATATCGTCGTCGGCATTGTTGTTTCACTTGCAGCCAGAAAACACATCGTGTCACGTTACAGCTGGTACTACAGCTCTTAGGATAGGGTTGTCAAATTCGAGGGCTTGGAAGGGCTGGCTAGGCCCTGCTCCACCAGGAGTATGAGGTAGAGACATAGTGATGATATGTGTATACAAGTACAGAGATCCTTTGGCTACAAAGTAATGTTACGGGGCCACTATTATCCCTTTATGCTTGAACTTCAGCAAATAAATAGCGGGGTCGAATATTAATCCCACAACAGAAGTAACCCGCAACTCAGGTTAAGTCTTTCAGGATATAAAGTTCAGTACGATTTCAATACAAGTCGAACTCAACAAGTATTTTTCTTAACTAGGTGAAATCTATATTCCGACATTAACTTGGAACTTTGTAGGCAGTGTGTTTCTCGAGACTTGATTAACACTTGTGGTGGGCCTGATCCCAACCTTCAGCTACTTTCAACTATTTATAATGCACAGTTAGAGAGTAGTGTTCTTATTCACGTGGTTCGCTCAATTCCAATAATAGTTACTTCACACTATCTTGTTTAATTCTCAGTCGCTGGCGTTACCCCTGCCTAAGAAGTCATTGTACATACTTGTCTTAACTGAGAACTAATATCCTGTTCTTTGATTAAGCGTTCTGCAACCGTTAAGTAGTTACGAATTAATTTGGAAGTCATACATGATCCCATATTATTTTATTGCAATACATCAGCAAATCCTCGATACGAGTCTAGACTCGGCTAGCCAAGTATCATGAGATATCAAAGGAAGTATTCGGTGATTCCACATGCAGGCGTCTAGTGTCCATTGATTTTATAGGTGATCCTATAATTCAACTGCTCATAACTCCTCGGATATAACTCCGAATGACTTAGTTGTCATCTCATTGGAAAGCCCTTGATGCGTACTTCACAATAGGATCTTAGTTCATCTTAATTAGGAACATACTTCATGAGATCAATGTAAAAGCCTGACTTGCCGCTTTGGGGACCTATAGCCCACACCAAAACAGGTCAATAACTTCACGAGTTTAAATCATAAAAGTATTCTGAGTTCAGATTTGGAATCAGCGCGTAATCCTGTCCTAGAATTAACTTGAACCGAATTTTTTCCAATTACCTTTTCGCTATACCCGATTTTCAGCTCAGCTCAACTCATGCCTCCTTATAGTGTCACCGGACCCACTTAGGTCTAAATTACCCCCTACGTAGTTGATTTTTTTATTTATTTTTACGGAATTATGCTGCCGCAAAAATGTTCTCGGATTCATACTTTGAGTGTTGAATCTAGGGGTATTCTGTGAGCCGGACATGATGCTAATTTTCTTAATTTAATCTGGACGACGCTCGTTGAGTTATTAAGCTCCGAAGTTGAGTTCAGGGTAAGGGCTGACTCAACTTCAGGGTAAGGGTAGTAAGTTCAGGGTAACCTATGCAAGTTCAGGGTAATAGCCACTATATAATTTTAGTGCTAAGTATTTTCAACTTGATATAACTCAACAACCAGTAGTCGGAACCTGACGAAACTTACACGTATTACAGAGGGTACCTCTCTGAACATGTTCTTAGAGTCTCGTTCCAACCCAACAACACTACGGTTGTTCAGTGACTGCCTTGTCCGAGTTAGAAGTACTTAAGTATTTCTAACTTGACTAATATGCACAAGGCTTCCTCAAGTCTTCCTGATTCCTATTCAGGGTTATTAGGGTCGTTCTTTATTGATACAAGTTCCTCGGGAAGGGCTGGGTATCACCCCGTGACAATATCTATGAATTTGTATATATCTATAAATTGGAATATATCTATGAATTGGAATTGATGTGGACAGACTGAGATTACTATATCGAGATATGTCTGGGTCTGGCCTAGCAGATTGAAATCGCCCCATTCTTGGCACCAACGATCTATAACTGACAATATCCGGGTGTTAGACTACTGCAGGGAGCCAACTGAGGTGGCTAGGGAATAGCCACTCGGAATTGGTACCTGGGTAGACCCTAGGGCAGTAGCAAGTTCGTATGCATACTCGCCACTTGCGACATCTCTTCCTACAAGCATAGCTAACAACCCTCCCAGAACTCACTGCCTGTGTCAGCAATTTCGCTAGACAAAGGTATTTTGAATGGCAGTACTCGATGGCTGTGGCATCTCTTTCAACAGGCATAGCTAATAACTCTTCCAGAACTCACCACCTGTATTAGCAATTTCGACAGGCACAGGTATTCTGACCTCCAGTACATGTCAGCTATGGTATCTCTTTGTACAAGTATAGCTCACCACTCTTCCAGAACGCGCCGCCTGGGTCAGTAATTTCGCCAGAGCTAGGTATTTTGACCTCAAGTACGTGCCAGCTGCGGCATCTCTTTCTACAAGCATAACTAACAGCACTTCCAGAACTCATTACCTGTGTCAGCCATTTCACCAGGTGTAGGTTTTCTGACCTCCACTACTCACCAGCTGTAGCATCTCTTTCTATAGTTATAGCTAATAACTCTCCCAGAACTCGCCCCCTATGTTGGCAATTTCACTAGGCATAGGTATTCTAACCTCCAGTACGTGCCAGCTGTAGCATTTCTTTGTACAAGTATACCTAACCACTCTCCCAGAACTCACCGCCTGGGTCAGCAATTTCACCCGACATAGGTATTTTGACCCCTAGTACTCGCCAGCTGTGGCATCTCTTTCTACAGCTATAGATAACAGCTCTCTCAGAACTGGCTGCCTGTAGAAAGAGCCGCGTAATCCTCTGTGACGCGACTCTATCTTTACATTCTTAATACTGATTAGCAATTTTGCCACACATAGGTATTTTGACCCCTAGTACTTGCTCGATATGGCATCTCTTTCCAGGCATAGCTAACAACTATCCCAGAACTCACCACCTGTAGCAACAATTTCGCTAGATATAGGTATTTTGATCCCTAGTACTCGCCGGCTATGGCATCTCTTCCTCCAGGCATAGCTAACAGCTCTCCCAGAACTCGCCACCTGGGTCAGCAATTTCGTCAGATATAGGTCTAGTACTCGCCACCTGTGGCATCTCTTTCTACAGACATAGCTATCAGCTCTCCCAGAACTCGCCGGCTAGGTCAGCAATTTCACTAGACATAGGTATTTTGACCCCTATTACTCACCAGCTGCGGCATCTGTTTCTACAGGCATAGCTAACAGCTCTTCTAGAACTCGCCGCCTGGGTCAGCAATTTCGCTAGACATAGGTCTAGTACTCGCCACCTGTGGCATCTCTTTCTACAAGCATAACTACCAACTCTCCCAGAACTCACCGGCTGTGTCAGAAATCTTGCCCGATATAGGTCACAGTCATCCTGGGACTTACTGGTCATAGGAGCGGGTTAGTGAGGAATAGGCATCTGGATGGACAAGAGGAAGCAGCATCGTGCTGTGTCTGTACTTTAACTAGTCGTTGGCAAAATAAAACAAATCTAAAAATCAAAAACATTATTAGTACAAGGAATTATAAATAAACCATGGGAGATGTAGGGCGTGAAATAGGTATCTGGAGACAAGGTTCGAAATGGGACACCAAGAGACAAGCTTTAAGATGTGAATGTGGGAGACATAAGATAGAATTATACTCTGGGAGACGCAGGTACCAGATATAGCACTGGGAGACAGAGAATAGCCTGTAGCGTCTAGAGACAGGCTTTCGGGAGAGGTAATAGGAGACAAGAGTCCGGACAGGGTACTACAAGAGACAGGTGTTCGGACGAGAGCATCCCCGACTGCTAGAATGCGTTATGGGCATCCCGGGTGTCTGACACTCTCGAGACAGAATATATTTTTTCCTGATGTAGTTTTACTAAGATGGCACATTTTATTCCTCTCAAAAATGGAAAAGCAAAAGAACTGGCAGGAATCTTTGTGCATGAGATATGGCGACTACACGAGTTACCAAAAAGTATAGTTTCGGATAGAGACATGGTCTTCATGAGTTCATTTTGGCAGGAAGTAATGCGGTTGTTAGAACTAGCACTAGACAAGTCGTCATCTTATCATCCTCAAACTGATAGTCAAACAGAATGAGTTAACCAAGTTCTTGAGCATTACTTCAGAACTTACTGCACTTTGGACCAGGATAACTTGGTTGAGTTACTCCTATTTGCAGAGTTCTGTTATAATAACCTACTTCATTCCACTACAAAACTAACACTCTTCTTTGCCACATGCTAACAGCACTCACAAAACAAGTTTAAGCATCCTGAAGAGGCTGATCCTAAATCGAACAATTCTGAAGCAGTCAAGATGGTCGAAATTCTGGAAGCTATAAGAAGTGCAATGAGGGAAAATATGGAGGCAGCGCAACACCAAATGGTCAAGTACTTTAACCAAAAAATAGCAGAAAAGGAACCAATATTCAAAGCAGGAGATTGAGTCATGGTCAATGCCAAAAACATCAAGACAAGGCATCCGACCAAGAAGCTGGACCATAAACTGTGTGGCAAGTTCAGAATTAAAAGACTAATAGGTGTGAATGCCTATGAGCTAGAACTTCCTCCAAGTACTAGCAAAATATACTCAGTTTTTCACATTAGTTTGTTGGAACCCTACCACCTAAACAATATACCAGGCAGGTGCTCGCCAATACTCCCACCTGTTGATTTGGAAGAGATGGAGTATCATATGAAAAAGATAAGGACTAGTAAGTTGAGAAAGAGCCGGGTTTGGTATTTGGTTTCTTAGAAAGGTTATGGGCCAGATGATGACAGTTGAGAGCCATATAAAAATTTACGAGATATTGCAGCTGCAATAGTACTGAAGTTTTATCAAGACAACCCTAGAAAGCTGCAAGATCTAGCAGTTTCAATCTAAGATACTCTTTTTCCTATTGTAGGTGATAGTTTTTGATGAGGTCTCTTATATGAGATTTGTTTAATATGTTTGTTCGTTTTTTCTATATAATTGTCACATACCAATTGTCCCAGGGGCGAAAAGAGACATATGTATGCTGAGTTCGGCTGTGTGATAAGGGGACATTAGTCCCAGGCCCCAATCAATGTTCTAAGTTTGAATTATTTATCAGCAAGAAAGGAACTGCGTCATGATGACAGACTCTACGTCGTAGCGTCCCGTGCATTATGCCAAACTCCTCATAAACCCTTTGCATCCTATTGCATCTCCTCCCTCAGGTTTGTCATGCGAAATCTGCATTGCAATCTCTTGCTTGCCACAATCACTCTTTTGGAACCCCACAATATTCTTGTGCCAGCTTGCTTCCTAGTACATCGGGAAAATTGTTTTGCTACATCAAAATCGCCTGGCCTCAGCTGCATCCCTATCAGATGTTTTTCACATCTTTTTCAATCTGACACATCAGATTTCCATGCTTAAGTGGCCTATCTGCTTTCTAACTTACCACTTCGCACATTGTTTATTTACTATTGTTTATTTCACATCCCTCTCTATTTTCTCATGCTGTTATTCTCAACCATACATGTTATCTATCTGTATTCTCAGTTACATGTTTCACACATTGTTTATTTACCATTGTTTATTTAGCGACCCTCTCTATTTTAATCATATATATTATTCCAACTTTGGAGATCTATTCTATTATTGACCAACCAGCTCTCACCTGGCTCCAACGGAATTCAATGTGCAATTCCTTCAACCGAGCTATCTTGACTGCTACACTTTGTTCCGCCGCAGGTCATCTAATGCGTACCATCCCTTCCACACCCTGCACAGCTGCCTGCTCTATACACTGAAGCATGGTCACATGTGCCAATCGATATGCCTTCTCTTTAAACCCTAGTTTGAATAGCGTATTCAATCTTACTACGATATGCCCGTTTAATCCTCCAGGTCGATTTTTCACTAACCTCTGAGATCTTTTGATCCAAATTCAATCACTTCTCCCCTGTACTTCCCTAAAACCTTCTACTCTTGTGCACCGTGCTCTATGAATAACAAAGCCTTCTCCATTGAACCTGAGTACTGGGATTTCCAGCGCCTGATATGTTCAAATCATATCTGAAAGCCTTGCTATGTCAGCACTACTGTCCTGGAGTTCCTGCCCCAAAAATGTTTCTATAGCCAACTTTAGGCCACACAATCCTATCTTCAGTTCTAGATCCTGCAGCTTTCATACTTCTCTCAAATCAATTTTGCTCTGCAGCCTCAAGTACATTTATATCAGCAAAAAAAATAAGCGTGGCTTCGTGGGTCATTGTGTGTCATCGTGGTATCAGTGTCTCTTGGTGTCTCTCAGGTATTTCTCAGGTGTCTCCTAGTGTCTTTTAGTGTCATCGTAGCTAGCAGTTTTTCTCCAAGAGACAGATTTGGAAAAGTGACGGACGCCGCCCGATACACTCCCAATTTACCCTGATTACCTAGGATTGTCTTAATTCCCAATGTTCATTTTTTCACTTTTTTTCTTGATATATGTCTGCGGTCACATTCCAATATTGGCTGTTGGATCTTCCTCTTGCCTGATCTGGTTCCAAACATCAATTGTCAAGTCCTTCAGAATCAATGTATGATCTCAAGTATAGTTGGTAATCATCTGAGACATGGCATTGATCTTGTTGCTTCACTGGTAGGCCTCCTTGAACCCTTTGTGTATACATTCACGAATATCCGTACCATATTGCTGCAGTGCACTGAATTTTGGAATCTGTTCTGTGTAGTGAGAAATTAGATACATTTTAGGGAAATTGTAGTAGGCGGCTTCTCTCAAAATTTCATCCATGAGATTCTGGCGCTCTAAGGCATCTTTCTGATGCAATTTCGTCTTTTCTGATGCAGTCCGTCCTTTGACCGATGTTTCTGTTTGCTACTTCAACAAGACCTTATGAGGTTCCGCGGCAGCTCATTTGGCTCCCTTGCCAGCACAGTAGCGCAAGAAGACACTCTTGGTTTTATGAAATTCATGTAGATATTTCTACATATAAGAAACCGTCTTATCTGTGTAGCTATCGTATTGACTCATAAGGTAGAAGTCAGTCATACTATGTACACACTGTATGGCTGTATTGAACTCTTGAACTTGAGTCCCAGTCGGATGCGGTTGATTTGTAGTCCACCACAAAGCAACCGTGAATATGCCCAGTATTACTCTGGCGAAGTGCCACATCTCCTTTGCTGACCATTGGCTAACCATCCAGTATGATTTGGTAGGAACCACAAACCCAGGATAAGGGGGTAGCCAGTGCCAGATGTGGTCAAATGCATTGATCCGGTCATGGTGCTCAAGAAATCCCTGAATCCAATCCATCATATGAACAAGGACCCCGAGAAGGATATTGTGCAAAATATCTGCTCGAACAAGATCAGGTGGGTTCATATTTGGGACTGACCATAAGGCGTTCTCAAGATTTTTAACTCCGTGTGCTTTCAGACTAATGATGTCAGATTTCCGATACGCTGCATCATCATCTGCATGTGAGCGGGTAAGAAGCGGGGTTTCCAAATACTCCCCTAGCTTCTCGGTTGGTATTGTGCAAGTCTGGCATCGGTTGCTAGCAATACTATGGATTGTAGCATTCTCTATATGATTAGCCATCCAACAAAAAAGCTTAGGGAAACATAATCGCACAGTCCTATCTGTACAAACCATCTCATACTCTTGCTGGCACTCTGCTATGGATAGGGGCTTCAACATGTGTACTAGAACATCATGTACAGTCTGCAACACCTGAATTTCCTGTGTATCAATAGTATATCCAGGTATTTTGTTGATTCGTTTGGGGCCAACTGGTAATAATGCAATAGGTAACCAGGCTTGCTTGGTAGGGGCATTCCGTGTAGCACTTTGGATATTCCCAAGACTCATATGAACAGCCCATATCTTTTTATCCCCAGAGAAGTTTGTCAGGTGAGTTTCATCTGAAGTAAGCAAGATAGGTACAACTGTTCCTCCCTCTAGAAGAGATGCCTATGTGCCTCAAATAATACTACATCCGACGCAGGATGTTGGAGTACCTTACCTGTGTATCTTCCCACTATATTCTGGTATTAATCTCGCTATATACACCATGCCCCTCACTGTCATATTCACGCTGCGGTCCCCATACCATGTCGGCTGCATAGACTCTTTGATGCAAAAGGTAACTGACTGCGGACAAGATATTGCGATACCGAAACAGCACTTCTTTAACCAGTGGGTAATCAACTACTCCCGCATGCCAGGAGGGTCCGCTGGCTGCTCTATCGATAAGTTTGTTCAACTTGTAGGCCGACCGGAATTGGACTAGATACATTGGATTGAGTGCATCAAAAACCCCACCTTTAAAAAACTAATGGATCATCGTTTGGGAGGTTCTGGCACTGTTGAACCAGCGTGCCAGGCGATAATCACGAGCGTTGCTAAACGGGGCATACAAATTGAATGCTGGGTCTTGTTCTGGAAACAAATGTTCCCGTATGTGGGTTTCAGAAGCCATATCAGCAAAAGAATTCTTGCATTGTAATGCACACTTGTCGCCCCTGCATTATGTACCTTCCCAATGCCACACCTTTTCTCTTCTACTCCACTATTCCTTCGCAACTCTCCCTCTCCAATTTCTGCACGTCATGCTATTTGCTGCTCCTCGCACATTCACATGACTCTCTAGCTTTCTCTCATCCTATGCTATCCCTTCATAACTCTATTTCTCAAATTTCTGCACGTAACGCTATTTGCTGCTCATCGCACATTCTCAAGATTTCCTACTCATTTCTTATGCTCTGCTATCTCTTTGCAATTCACCCAATGCGATTTGCTGCTCATCGGACGTTCTTACCACCTCCTCGCTCTTTTGTCATCATTTAACTTCCTCCCCCTATATCCTGCTTTTTGTTTTAAAAAGGAGTCCTTACTCGCATTGAGCGTATCTAGACTATGCTGATCATTATTTTCTGTTCTTGACATCCCACTATACTTCTCACTTATACCGCCCGGCTCTAGGCTTCCCTTCTTCTCAAACATTTCCCGTGTCTATTTCCTTCTTGCACATGTCCCATTTATTGATTTACTTCCAAGTTCTAGCTCTAACTACTCATTATTAACTTCATTCTATATATGGTAATCCACCCGGTTGTTAACTATCCAATTCCGATGTAGTTCTAGTGGTATTAAATGTGCTGCCCCTTCAATCACTTGCACCTACACTACATGTTGGTATTCTTCCCCTGCACACTCTTTCAGACATGACATTCCTTCAGGCCCTCCTAGTTTCCCATTCCTCATCCAATTCAACCTCGTTATGCAGGCTAATTTATATATTTCCTGACTCTTTCCTCTAAGTATGAATACTGCATTCAGCAACCCAATTACCCGACCATTATA
>Ga0307514_10003400_pt1 | contig 15353 bp, 15 predicted proteins | sample 16_EM_MG_FD_203088 | JGI IMG/M metagenome (GOLD analysis project Ga0307514, IMG submission 203088) | Populus trichocarpa ectomycorrhiza microbial communities from riparian zone in the Pacific Northwest, United States - 16_EM | ecosystem: Host-associated > Plants > Roots > Unclassified | place...
ATGAATTGCCTTATCGATTGTACGAAATGCATGAAATATGCAGCCTCATAAGTACATGTAACACTAATCAAAATTTTGAATCTCTACTGACTAAGACATCCCAATCACATGACCAAGCGTAGAGGCGGTACAGTGCTAATTATAATGTAGCTCAAGTACCATCACATCTGGACCCTTCCCCTTCCAGTATTTGTGGTATCCAATCTCCCAAGCACACACATACCCAACAACTCAAGAGTGAAAGAAAGATCATAAACGCATATCCACGTGCCCGAGCCACTGACATGAAGACCACGCAATGACACTATACAGCCTAAATGGCATGACATAAACCCGCATCTTCTGTTAGCTGGGTATCAAGCATGACCAGTACCCAGGGCCTTCATCTTCGCAATACACTTCATCACATCAATCTTATAGTCTTCCTCAACATAGTCTCCAGAATTGATTGTATGCACCTTCATCCTTGGGTGATATGTCAAATTCGCCAGGAGCTTTGGGGTAATCAGGAAATACCTAGTTAAACATCAGTTAGCTACCATCCTTCTCATGGAAAGCAAAATCAACTTACTGTGAAGTATGTTCCTGACAGGCAATATTAACCATCCTGTGATGCACCAATCTCTCGTTCCTCGGATCCATCCCCTGATTAATCTCATCCACGACCCTGAATGGAGCTTGGGCCATCGACTGCAGCGCCATAAGGTAAAACACTGTCGACACTGCCCTCTCACCACCAGACTGTCTCTGATTCGTGAGAATCTGCAACTTCTCGGACTCTCTGAACTTGACCAAGATCTGGATCTCCCATTTATCAAAGTCTTCAGTTTTGTTGACCTTGACTTCACCAGCGCATCCAATCTTCTCAAAGCTTTCAGAGAACGCTGTGCTGATTTTCTCCACGACTTTATCCAAGGCTGGCTCCCATTTGGTCTTTACCTCCTTGGTAGCCGTTTCCAGCAGATCAATCTTGACCTGCTTCTCCTGTATTGCCTTTTGGAGTGCCTCAATCTCCTTGGCTCGTCTCTCGTAGTCCCGGATGGCATTAGGGTTTCCTTCATGCAAAAGGGATAGTCGCCCTTCTATGACATCAATCTCCGTGTCGAGTTCTTCTAGTGAAAGAGCACGTTCATTAAGGACTCTGAGGTACTCTCTGTCCTCAGGTGTAAGATCCTCTTCTTTGAGTATTTTTTTAATAATCTCACCATCTTCGATTGCCTCTTTCTTCGCGCGATTTACCTCCACTTTTGCTGTGAGAGATTTAGCAATCCAAAACTAAAGCTATTGGGATCGTAAGCCTTACTTTGAGCTACTTCCACCTCCTTCCTTCTCAGCAAATCGTTGACTTCGGCATTCTTTGATTCCAGGTGCGTAACATCCGAGCTGGCTTCAATATCCCACAATTGTAATCTGAGAAGCTCATTCTGAAGGTTTATATAACTGTTGACCATAGTCTAAGGAAGTGTAAGCAAAGATGGAAAGGCAATAACTCCAATGATGTTGTGAGTCTTACGGCGAATTGCAGGGCTCCTTTGGCGCGCTCAATGCACAGAGCAGACAGTTGCTTCCCGAGAGATTTGGCTTCTTCCTTATAGTTGCCGTTCATCTTCTGGGCAAGCTTACCCTCCTCTTGCTCTGCTCTGGACCTCAGTACCGTGTACACTAGAAGCAGGGCACGAGATGAGTCATACCTATTCTGGTTCCGAGCTCGACCCATTGCCGCTGGGCCTCAAGTTTCCTGTCCTTTTCCCTATTGATCTCCAACTGTTCGAATGTATTAGATATATCTGATACACGTATTGGCTCACCAAAATGCTAACCTTCTCACGGTTTAACTCGTTGATCTGCTTCTGAAGAGCATCATATCTTGCCTTGACCCCAGTGACATATTCCTCAATTTCGCTGCACTCGATGTTGAGGACTTTCATCTTATCTTCCAAGTGCTGTTTGGCAGCCTGATCCACTGTAAAACATGGTATGTTAGCCTTGATAGCTTGAAATAGGACAGGACAGATTGTATATACCCTGTTGCGTATTGAAAATCGTGGGGCGTGGGATACTCCGAGTGTTAACAGATTTCGCATCATCACCATATTCCCTCCTCCACCTGACAGTGTAGTGGTCGCGGCCTGTCACCCAACTTTGGAAGATATTCTCGAAACTGTTATTCTCCTGGGGACTAAGTGAGCGAAGCGTGACTGGCTACATCACCAAAGGAACAATTCTATGGTTAGCCGTTGGAGCAAATTGCCATAGCTATCAGAAGGTCACCAACAGTGGAATGTATTCTTGACTCATTGCACAGCATGTTCAACACCGGCTCAGGACCCTCAAGGAAATCCAAAGCCCATCCATCCATTCGATGCTTCCCGCGTAGCTCCTGAGTAGGCATAGGGCTCCGTTGATGTTGCAAGGTAGGGAGAGTTGTCCCAGAGTAATTCATGATGGTTACGTCTGCAAGACCCATGCCTTTGGTCCCGGCCCTTTTACTTCCGAAAAATTCATTCATAAGCAATTGGTGATCTTTCTGGCTTTGACAAGTAATGGCCTGTATTTCAATGTCAACACCCTAGAGGCAGGAGTTTGGGGTAAGAGCTTACCAATGCATTGCTTCTCACAATACCTTCAATTACTTCCACATACCTCTGATCTTTAACCCGGCACTCGATAAGAGGGGGTCCAAAGACAGGCTTCTCAAACTTGTCCACATTCTCCTTGATCCAAGTGTATGCCCTGTACGTATCTCTCGATAAGCTGGCAAGTAAGTTCTCCCGCTGGCCTGAAGCTGACTGAAGGTTTTCCAGTCTGAGAGAACTTCACGTGAGCACTTTCCTGTAGCTACAGATCTAAGGGGAGGTCATACTCGCTAATAATGTTCTGGATCTCTGCTTTCTTCGCCCGTCCTTCAGCTACCTTAGGGTCTACCTCTGCTCTTATGTTCTCAGTCTTCTCTTTCAAAGTTGCTATTTCCTGACTTTTGTCCCGCTGTGTACAAAGTTAGTGGGAGCCAAATTGAATGGCCGAGGGGTATGTACCATCCGCAGGTTATATCCTTGCACATCCACCTCCTCTGGCTGATTCTGATAAACCTCCTTCATCTTCACTATTTGGTTCTTGATTTTGATTTCCTCGTTCTGGAAATGTTAGTGGCACGCTCAGCGGGGCATCCCAGTAGTCATGGACGATGCTCACCTTCCTCTCTCTCTCCTTTTTCGTCGCTGTACTTAGTTCCGCTCTCTTGTCCTTGATCTTGACCTCTGTCTCATCCAGATACTTCCTTTTATACTCCATCAGCTGCTTCTCCTTCAGCTCCACCTGCCTCCTTTTCTCCCTATAAGCCGCTGATACGTTGTCCCTATATGACTTTTTGTGGTTGACTTTCTTTAGTGTCGGCTCTTGTGCCTTCTTGAGGTTTTCAAACTCCCGCTCCAGTTCTTTGTACCGGTCTCTCGCGGCACGCGCAACGTCCCGTGAAACTCTATACCTTGCAAATGGCTTCGCGCGCTTGTGCATTTCGATCTCCCGAAGCACGTCCCGCCGTTCTCGAAGCCTGGCCACGTCTGGTTCCAATGCACGCTGCCTACTCTCGAGATTGGCCAAGGTCGATGTATCAGCTTCATGCTGGGATTTCAAAGCCTTTTGCTCTTTGCCTATTTTCTGTAGAGCCTCATGCCACTCCAGCACCTCAGGTTTAGCGGCGGCTCTCTGGGTTTCGCGTAGGAGATTAACGGGATCTAAGGCAGCGAATTCAGCGACCCTGTCTTGCGGGAGGAACTGGCAAAGGTTGTCGATTTGTATCGAAAAGGACTTCATTAAATGCTGGACACTCTTGTGCGTAGCCGTTTTCCCTATACAACCACATACCGTCAGCATTATATCAGGCATTCAGAGGACAGATTGGTACTGACCATTGATGAAGAAAAACGACTTATTGTTCTCAGTTATGGTCCTTTTGATCACTGGGTTTATCTTGTCGGCTGGTTTCCCTTGAACCTCAATCTCAATGCTTGCCTCTTTACAGCCATGCTTGACATATGCACCAATGTCCTTTGCTCGCCCAAGATGCTATGACTCCCGATGAACACCTGTTAGCACTGTTTATCGATAAACTGCCGAAAGCTTCAAGAATATACTCACAATAGGACTCCAGCCCAAGCCTAAGCAAACTGCACAAACCAAGGTGCTTTTCCCTGTCCCGTTTGGCCCAATAACCATATTTAAGCTTGGTCCCGGCCTAAATTCGACATTGGTATACGTAACAAAATTGAGCATTTTGACCCGTACAATCGCCCCAGGTGCATGCTTTTGTTTCTTTGGGTTTCCTTGTTCGATGTCTTCCACTTCTGTCTCTTCATACTCTGGAGCCCCATTGAGTCCATCATCGCTTTCCTCTTTTCCGTTCTCATCCTTGACCAGTTCACCCTCTTCTTCTTCTTCCTCTTCTCCCCCTACTTCTTCGCCGCTATCCCTATTTATCTGAAGTCTTGGGCTTTCTGATTTCACCCTGACTTCATTCACTCTGCGAAGTGTCTTGTCAACCCTAAGACGTTTATTTGGGGTCTGATCCCTTCCACCCTCATCACTATCTTGATCCCCAAACTCGTGTTGAGGGGCCTTATGGTTTCTTCCCTTGATTGGCAGCTCGTCGTCGCTGTCAGCCCGGGGATGTTTGACTGCCTTGCCAGAAATGCGGGCAGGCATAATGAATAGTTGTGCTTTTGAAGCCTGTTGGTAGTTATGCAAGGTATTCTGTTTGTATTTGTCCCGGATGAACGCGTTGGGGTTGATCTAACCTGCTTCTGGCTTAATTGATCGCGAGACTCTCCTTGGCGGTTACATAGCGTGAATTCAGAATGCCTTCTCTGGTGGGTTACCTAACTCTGGTTATATGTAATACGCTCGCTGGAATCTTGGGGCCAGGGCAAGTCATACGCTTACGACCTGGTAACTCTGTCCACCACGGCTTCGAAGCTGATTGGGTATTTAGTTAGTAGAGTTTGGTGGATATTGGTTGAGCAATTGGATTTGGAAGTATATTGGAAATAGAGATAGGTATAAAGAAGGTGATTGAAATATGATGGTAGCCCCCCCTTGCCGGAAGGGGAAATGTGACTTGACTGGCTGCTAGATTCATCTATTAAATTTCACTAGTCGGATTTGCAAAGAAACAAAACCTCTGAAAAAAAATACAGTACAAGTAACCCGCGCATAGCACCCGCAGGCAGTTTACTTGATACGTGCAATTATCCACAAACCACGACCGGCGCTATGCGATGATCTCCCGACATTATTGCTTATAGGCCTCTATACAACATATGATCCCCATTACTTCTTCCTCAGAACCCTCCTGCACCCCCACCCCACCCAGGTTTGCTCCAGCGCCTCGCTGCACCAGAGCCAGACACCTAATCCGACTCCGGGCTCTGCGCAGAGCTACCTGAACCGCCACCTCCACCCATACCCCCTGGGATATTCATCTGTGCCGCCGGATTCTTGAATTTCAACCTGATATTCGGCGTTGGTGCTGCCATCGGTGTGCCATTCTCGCTACTCATCGTCGTAGTACTCTGTCTTCCTACGCCATTACCTGCCCCCTCCCCGTCTTCCCCCTTGGCTCCCGGCTCAGGTAACAGATCCAGTGAGAGGACATCCGAGTTCAACTCGATTTGTTCGCGTAACCGAGTTTCGAACTCCTCCTGCGAAAGTAGTTAGTACCAAACTTATTATAAGGTTGGCTGTGTGAAAACTAACCTCCATTCGCTCAGCATCAATATAAACTCCACTCCCTGGTTCATTGAAGGTCCTCGCATTCGCATACATCAACAAAAAGTCACTCCTAAACTCCGCCAGGTTTGCATATTGCTCCTTATCTATCTTCTTTTTGATCATATCATAACTGATAGGATTCTTGATGAACTGATTGTAGGTTGGATAAAGTTTTTTGCTTGGGAGATGGATGAAGTGTTCTGCGTACAGACGCCCATCTTCCGGATCTTCCAAACCGACCACAGCATCGTAAATAGTCTCGAACACACGCTGATAGATCGCACGATCGCCGGGAGACATGCTATCAACCTTTCCACTTCTTGGGCGTTTCCGCTTCGGCACTGACTCTGGTTCAGGTTCCCTTGCTTTTGCAGGCGTTTCTTTAGCCTTCGGCTGCCTACCACGTTTCCTCTTTTGTGTCATCGGCGGCGGTGTCGAGGCATCCCTCACTGGCGTCTCCGGGGGTGGTGGCGAATCCTGCTGTCTTGCAAGCTTTTTACTCTGCCTCCGCTCAATCCTCTCCCTCTTCCTCTTAATCGCGTCCTCAACAGTATCTTCATCATCATCCATTGCGTCGAGCCACTGCTCCTCAGTAAGTCCATCATCATATCGAACATTGTTCCTCTCACGAGCTCCACGTCCTTTCGGTGCTTCAATTTCTGGCACCTCGGGAATGAGGTTGATGTCCGATGGGACTTCATTTTCAGGGAACAATCTCTCCTTCCTGCCTAGACCCTCGCCGAATAGTGGATGTGCATTCCTTTCCCTGTCAAGCTTCCGGAAGACCTCCAATTCACCTTCATTTCTCGCAATGATTTCGTTGAGCTCGTCGTCGTCCATCTCTTCATTACCTTCGTTATCTCCTCTACTTCCAGCCTCCAACAAAGATCGTAAGAGGGCATCTCGTTCTTCGTTCGTGGACTTATTGTCGAACTTACCAGCCTGGATGACCTTCCCGTCAATGTCAAGCTTATACTGCGCACGCTCCAAGATTTTCTCTTCGATGGAATTGGTTGTGATCAATCTCAGAATTCGGACCTCATTTTTCTGACCGATACGATGCGCACGATCCTGGGCTTGCAAATCTTGGTGTGGATTCCAGTCAGAGTCGAAAATAATGACAGTGTCAGCTGTTTGTAAATTGAGACCGAGACCACCAGCACGGGTAGACAGCATGAACATGAAATAAGGTGATTCTGGTGCATTGAATTCCTTCAGTAAAGCTGAGCGGTCGTCGGCCTTTGTCGTGCCGTCGAGACGAAGGTATCGGAAACCCTTGAGGAGCAGGTAATCTTCCATGATGTTCATGATTTTCGTCATTTGGAAGAACATCAGCACTCTATGCCCAGTAGCAAAAAACTTTGGTAAAAGCCTATCCAACAATTCGAATTTACCCGCCGTTCGCCACAAGAGGTCGTTGTTGATTCCCGACGGGTTGATCGCTTTCTCAACCTCCTCAAAGATGAAGGGGTGATTACACACTTTACGAAGCTGCATAATCGTATTACTGAGACCACTGGAGGTGACCTTCCCTCCCTTCTCGGCGTTTGGAATAAACAAGGAACCTCTCTCTACGAGCTGCTTGTACAGAACAGATTGTAGAGCTGACAACTTACACTTAATGACCTCCTCCTTCTTGTCGGGTAACTCAGACTCGACGTCCTTTTTGAGGCGACGGAGCAGGAAGGGCCTGAGAACTTTATGGAGACGGCGGATAACTAGCAACGACTCTTCTTCACTAAGCTCCATCTTATCTTGGCCACCTGTATTGGCAAATGGGGTGTTGAACCATTCATCAAAGCTCTTGACTGATTTGAAGATATTTGGAAGAACGAAATTGAGCAAAGCCCACAACTCCGGGAGGTTGTTCTGCAGGGGGGTACCAGTCAAGATAAGACGGAAGCGGCAGTTGTAGTATGTGGTAAGGGTGACAGTCAATTTGGACTGATTATTCTTCATTCTGTGCCCTTCATCGATAATCATGTAGTTCCACTTAACCTTGCTTAGAATGGGTCGGTCCTTGATGATATATTCGTATGTGGTAAGAAGAACCTGGAAATTGCTATACCTGATCTGGTTTTGTTGTTGCTTTCTTGCCATGGGTGGACCCTTGTACACAATCTTGCCAACACTCGGTGCCCACTTGTCAAACTCCAAAGTCCAATTTGTGAGTGTACTGAGAGGCACAATCACAAGGAAAGGTCCATTTTGCTTTTTCTTCTCGATCAAGAAAGTTACCAAGGAGATTGTCTGAATTGTCTTTCCGAGACCCATCTCGTCTGCCAGAATTCCGTTGAGGCTGTTGTTGTAAAGAGACACCATCCATTGCAGACCCTTGACCTGGTATTCCTTCAACCTTCCTCCCACCAGAATAGATGGCTGTTCTGTAACCACCTCTTGAATACGGTGTGCCACAGCATAGTAATCAATCTTCTTATTTCCATCCTCATCCTCCTCATCACTCGACTCGTCATCGTCCACGTAACCTTCTGGTCTTCCATAATTCTGAATAGCATCACGTTGTTGTGCACGGACAGATTCCGCCAGAGAATTAAGGAAACCATCGGTCTGCTTGAGGATGTGTGTGATACGAGTATCTTTGGTTTGGGCAAGCAGTTTGAGATAGGCCTCTTCATCGTTAGCTTTAAGAGCCTGGAGACGCTGCTTCGCGGTCCTTTCGATTCTCTTTTGCTCTTCTTTCTCCATGTACTGGTGGTGCTGAAGCGTCATGCGGCCCAACTTCTGTTGCTTGGCCTGTCGGGCCCTGCCGGAAGTCTGGATATCTCGCCCGTGCGTCATAATACTCTGGAGATAATCATGATGTTTCTTCTTCTCCCGCATTTCCCGTTGATCTCTCTGTTGCTTCTCTAACTTCTCCGTGATCCTTGCCTCCCTCAAGGACTGCTTCTTCATTCTCCTATACATGGGCCTATTCGACGTTACTGCAAGACTATCGGTATGCACCATAGCATTGACAGCCTCCTGCCGCAAAGCCCGCTGCTTTTGAAGCAGGCACAAGGATTTATATTCAATCAAAGCCTTAATCTTCAGACTATCATTTGCCACATTCTCAAACTTGAGATCCATATGGGCCAAGTTGCTGGGTAAGCTCTCCAGTTCCGCCCTCCTAGCCGTGATGCGATTGTAGATAACCCGGTCCCGCTCCTCCTGCAACTTTGCCATGTCGATGCCAGATGGCATAATGCTGGGAATCACTAGCCGTTTGTCACGTGAACCATGGTCCATGTACGAGATGTAATTTTGCAGCCGTGACCAGGGCGATGCGTAGGATTTGAACCCAGACTCCATTTCTTGTAGCTCTGCAGCTGCATCAGCCTTATCTGATTCCGAGGTAGATTCTCCTGAAGCTTCGGCAATTGTGGCGCTCACGGCAGCAATGACTGTGGACACTGATGCAGGCTTGACTCCAGCTGCAAAGATAGCATTCTGAATTTGAGGGGGTACTGGCATGTTCTTTGATATCAATTTAAACGCCATTATCTGATGGCGCAAAATGGCCAATTGATCCTGTGTGAACGACTGAGAAGTTGGAGTAGTCTTCGCTGCAGTTCCTCCTACATTTGACGTCGCTGGGCTTGGGTGAGCACCCGTCGAATCCTGAGTTGGTCGCCTTTGAGGTGTAGTGGATGCATTTTCTTGTAGTATCGACTGCTGCATTGGGAGAGGGGTTTGACTCGTAGCTTGCTGTGCCGGTCGTCCTACCATCAGATTCAAAATCAGTTTCGCCTATATGTTAAAAGACGAGGGCATGATTAAACGGGAACCAATTTACCGTTAACTTGTAGAACTCCACTTTGCGGTGCTCGCTGTTGCCCGGAGTGTTGTTGCTGCTGTTGCCCTGACATATTCTGCGCTCGCATCGCTCGCATGATGGCGGACATCTGCGCAAACTCCGGGTCTGCCTCTGTGACTCCCTGTGACCTCATCTGCATCCATCTCTATGAAGCGATGAAAATCTTGGTGTCAGCTTCACTTCCTCCATAAAATGCTGCACAAATCTGGAATAAACACCGGTTGTATACCTGATACATCTGCTGGGCCTGCTCGCGGTTGAAGTTTGGAGGTATAGGGACTGACACGCCCGTAGGCATTGTCCCTGTGGAAACAGTGTTCATCATGGGCCGAGAGTTCGGTATGCCCTAAGGCGTGACGGGGTTGACAAACTTATTATTATGATCCTCCCCGTTTGGGGTGGGGGGAGGGGGTGTGTGGAGCGACGAGGGACGTGATAAACGCGCTGTGTGGACGCGAGCTGTGTGTTTTAGTGTGTCTGCAAATGATTTTTTTATTTTGCGGGGGGGGGGGTGTTGGCCTAGAAGGCTAGATTAATGTTTGGGTCGTTGGAGCTCTGCGCTGAACCAGCCTTGGGCGCTTGGGCAACAACAGCTGCCAGGTTGTGAGGCGAATGCACAGAAAAATTGATATGCTTAGGGAGACGGAGCAAGAAGGGTACGGTACGGAGCTCAGATCCGATATGACCCCTGCAACAAGCGCCAAGTGTGGCGGTACGGTGCCACAGAGCCCCAGCCCATATCTCCTCCATTGGAAACGAGTCCAGAGAGCTCCAATAAGCTATATAAACCGGCCAAAGTAAACTTTACCTTTAGAAAATGCGTTTACAGAGCTGTTCGAGAATCTTGTCTGATACCATTGTCTCCACGGACTGGATCTGGAATTTGTAGTAGTGAATCTACATGTGCCAGGGTAGAAGTATTTCGGAAGGTCCTCCAGTGTGGACCCCTCCAGTGATCCCAGCAGGGATTTCGGAAGGTCTCTATCTAGTCTATTGACCTACATCTGTAGTCCACGCGAGCTCGGATGCCCTGGTGAGTTTCATGTACCATAGTGCGTTTATATTGAAGGATAGCTTAGTACAGGAAAGATCTATCTAGAGCAATGAACGTGGGCTCTGCTTCTGTAATCGGACCAATAACTGCCTCACCGTTACCTGCTAGAACCTGTGTACGAAAAAAGGGAGAGGATCGTGAACCAGAAAACGGGGCAAAGTCTAAATAGGACGTCAAGATGAAGAAGCAGGAGGTCAAGGTGAAGCTTCAGGCTTCATGTACTAGTACTTCATGATCAGTCTTGCGACATTGCGATAAAGTGACTTATGTAACTACGTAGACAGAGCGCCATCCAAGCCGCAACAAACGTCTGTGGCGAGTCTGAGAGCGCCATTCAGATATTGAGTGGGTGAGAGCAATCAGATTGCTCCCCAATGGGACTGTATATATTCATCTATCACGGTCCAGTCCCTGACAGCTTAGATGTACTGGCTATATATAGTACATAAACTTCTGCGACCATAGACTGACATCAAGTAATTTAACACAACTGGACAACTAAACATATTTGAGTTTTCTTGTATGGGTTCAACTGAGCAAATACTAAGTAATGGTTATTTGTACTGGTAAAGATTAAGGTTACATAGTCTCGTGTCTTACTAGGAGTGTTAACCTCAGTCTGTAAAAGTCACCCTGAACGACTACTCCATACATTGAGCGATGTATAGACCACCTATTTCGATAGCTCAATCTCCCAGTAATTATGAAGGAGATACCGGATTGGGAAAACAGCCACCACCAGCGGTCTATCCAGATATATATCTTCCCCTGTTTCTCCTCCTTCTCCTTTTCCTTTTCTTCTCCCCGCACTTTTCGCTGTCTCATTCATTATCATATTTTCAATCAATATCGCTCTATTTTCAATTATCTATCTATCAACAAAAATGCACTTGTAAGTGTTTCACTACTATTTACCAAAATACTCAGACTTTGGGTATAGGACATAGGTCAGACTGGGCATGGTGGGCCTCTTACCGGTAGTGGGCCTCATTGTGGTCGGAGGGCTAGCCATAATGGCTCTAATATTTATACTCACCCGGCGGGGCGGGTGAATGAATGGTAGTCTGGTTACAGTAGTGAGTGGTTGGAATCCGTGAGATATGGGGGGGGGAATATAAAAAATATTAAAAAAAATATTATCTGTGCAGCTAAGACCCACATACCACAAATAATCAGCACGAGAAATCCAATGGATGTTCTGTTCGGGATACTCACTGGGATGACTATGTCTCCGACAAATGTCGTCTGGCTGCAAAGGATCATAGTTTGTCTTCACTCCTCCAACTTGATCGACCATTGCTCCAGTTAACAACACCCCCATGAAACCGAATCAAAAAATATAAAAATTAATAAAAATTAAAATTAAAAAAATATTTTAAAAAAAAGCGCGAGGGAAGCGTTAGGGACCCTTGCCAAATGTGGAGGGGTACTGTGGAGCCACATTTGCCAATGCCGAGGGCAGCGGACGATGACGGAAGGGGTCGGACATGAAGCACATGAAGATTTCGCACGTCATGACGCAGAATTTCTTTTGCTGATGCAGCTCAAGTGGTGGCAAGGCATGTCCAGAAACTAGCCGTCGTTGGATCCAGGAGTGTCTTGTATCTGGGAGAGTCATCAGCTATGCATATGGAAACCACCAACCATAGGGAAGCTCATCTCACTATCGCCCTCTGTCTGACTGCTGCCTAGGAGAACTAGACATCTATAGAACCGACCAGACATATGCCAGCTAATCTTACTATCGTCCGCTGCCTGGGTGCATTGGCAAATGTGGCCCCACCCCTCCACATTTTGCAAGGGTCCCTAACGCTCCCCTCGCCCTTTTTGGGGTTTTTTTTTCCCCCTATCTCATGGATTCCAACCACTCACTAACCAGACTACCATTCACCCGCCCGTCGGGTGAGTATAAATGTTAGAGCCATTACGACTAGCCCTCCGACCACGATGAGGCCCATTAGGAGGCCCACCATTGTAACGGCGACCCAGCTATTAGCAGCTTTACCCAAAATCTGAGTATTTTGGTAAATAGATAGTGAAAACACTCACAAGTACATTTTTTTTGATAGATAGATAATTGAAAATAGAGCAATATTGATTGAAAATATGCCTAAGTCAAAATAATGTATCCGACATAGTCTTATAGGTGTAAAAGTGCCGAGGAGACCTGACGTGCGGAATTTTTCGATAATCTAGTGTGACGCAACTGATGCACCTGAAGATGTGGGGTCTTCATGACGCAGATTTTTTCTTGCTGATACTTGAATACACCACTTCCTTACACATGCCTAAGGTATCTTGGCAGAATTTCGTGAACGTTATAAAATGTGCCCTTTTGATAAGGCTTCTTGGGCATAGAGGTGACTTCTACTGTTAAGAGGATCTGGAGCTACTGATAATCAACTGCACTCCTGCAGGGCAAGCTTGAGTAAGGTATTGAAGTAGCTGGAGTTATCCATGGCTATGATGCGTTAGGATTGGGTATTGGATTGATGCCGAAGGATTAATGTTGAAGGATTGATATTGGAAGTATAGATAATACTGGGATGCTTCTTGAAGTATCGAAATTGCAGACAATGGTGGTTTGCGAAAGAGGCAAATGACCATACTTTGGAGGCCTACTGGGGATGCCGGAAAAAGGTAAATGACGGTGCAACTACAATAAATTTTAAGCCTGTTGGTGGCGATGCAGAGGAGCTGTAGAGGGTACGGAGCCTAGGAGGCAAATGAGGGTCTGACTGCAATATGTATTTCCTGAGGTCTGTCAGTGGTAGGAATGGTGGTTCAAGGAGGAGGGAATGACTATACAATATAAAGTTTTGGTCCTGAGGGTACATTGGCAGGTCTGGCTGGAAAGCCCCTGATCTGTCATCTTGAGAGCAGAGCAAGCCCTTCAAAGTTGGTGACACTGGCGCGGTTAGTGTCGCGATACCCCTGGCTGGCGTCGGTTCCCAAAATGGTAGTCCACAAGTACCAAAAAGGGTAAGGGCCAAATCGGGATTCCCTCCCAAAAAGAAGCAACGCTAGGCAAAATAATTACAGATCACCTATTTAGTACTACGGAGGGAGATCTAGACTTTAGTCTCGAACCACCTTTATCGCATTAAACCTGCTAGTACAGTCACTGCCTTCTTAGGCCGAGCATGTTGTCTACTTTATGAACCAATTATCTGTAAGTGACTCATGGTCGCGGGGACTCTTGAAATGTTTCATTGCAGCTTTGATTCCCTATTTCCTGCGATTCAAGTTATTTTAGGCCACTCCGGGTTCATCTAGGTATACGTGTGGTTAGGTCTACTTATGTATAGTGAGTGGTTGGAGCGTGGGTGTTGCGAGTGGTTTGGGTACCATCTACTGATTATGAGGAGTGGAGATGATCATGAATCGAAGAGCAGAGGTATTGGTTTGCAAGTTTGAATGAGTGACGTACTCAAAAACCAACAATTCTCTACAAAAATGAGGCTACTACGAAGCTTTAGATGAGGGAATGAAGGTCTTAGCGAATTCGGCCGCCTTGCCGAAGATTTGGAATGTCCAATAATGGTTCGAACCGAATGGTAAAGGATCAGGCCGGTTAGTAAAAGGTGAGAGCACACTATTCCTGGATATCCGAGTCCCTCTTCGTTTCTACGACCCCTCCTTAATGCTTCAGTTGCAAATGCCAAGCTAGAGAGGCATGTGGAAATACAAAAAGTCATATCCATACTTCCGAGTCCATCAATTTATTTCTTCAATGGGACATTTAAGATAGCCCAGAAATAGTAAAGCCATTTTTTTATTTTTTTTTATTTTTTACACAACCGTAAACCTATCATAGAAGCCATTCAGCAGCTGACCACAATGTACAAATAGATTCATGAAAAAAGCATACTCTGGCCGATTAGTGTGAAAGCTTTGCTACCTGGGCAAGAATGCCGTGCAAATACAACCTGGTTTCATGTCGGGTCCTGATGGAAGATGTTATGGAGTTGATTGAAGGGTTGTGAGTAGGGGGAAGGGTTGATATCTGGAGGGCGTCATAGTGTAGAAGGATTGATATTTGGCCAATTGAGATGTCGATGATAACTAGTATATTGAGAAGTTGGGGCAGGAAAGAATGTAAGACATCTAATGATTTGGTGGTTGGCCTGGTGGGAGGCCATAGCACCTTGCATATGACACGCATATGCCAAGAATTCATGCATACATATCACTGCATATGCAGATCCTAGATAGGAAGGGGAAAGGACTTTTGTTCTGCACCTCCGTAATCCCGGTCGAAAACAAACACATCAATGACCCCCCAGAGAAAACCTACTGCGCCGCCGCCTCCGCCGCCATCGACTCCTACCATACCCAAGCCTGAGGATCTAAAGAAATTCTTATACCGAGGTAGTGGTCAGGTTACTGTAACGACGAAATTGAAGTCGGATGATACCGTAGTCATTGGGAAAGCAAGACGGGAGCTCACAGGGTCAGGGTCGACGAAAAAGAGAAAGAGAAAGAGGAGTGCTGAGGTGGGAGAGGAGGAAGAGGAGGAGGAAGAGGAGGAGGAGGGTAGGAAACAAAAGGCGAAACTGGAAGAGGGAGTGGAGAGAGCAGCAAGTGTAGGAAACACACGGGAAGAAGTCGACATTCGAGTCACTACAGAGAGGAAGTCAAAGGCAGTAAAGCGGGCTAAGAAAGAGGAGGTTGCTAAGGGGGAGCGGGGGGAACAAGGGGAGGTCAATGAAGTTGTGG
>Ga0307514_10003401_pt1 | contig 15346 bp, 14 predicted proteins | sample 16_EM_MG_FD_203088 | JGI IMG/M metagenome (GOLD analysis project Ga0307514, IMG submission 203088) | Populus trichocarpa ectomycorrhiza microbial communities from riparian zone in the Pacific Northwest, United States - 16_EM | ecosystem: Host-associated > Plants > Roots > Unclassified | place...
TGTATAGGTACTGCCGGCACCTCCCTACCGTTTGGCAATCTGACTAAGTACACACACATAATGTAGCTTCCCTGACATCACAAGTCATCCATCAAGAGCTTGCCTCTGCTCACGCCGCCTTACTGGCCGACTGTAGTAATATCTCATCCGCAACACCAAGCGCATGTCACGATGCAACACCCTATTCTGGCCCGTCGAGTGACTGCGCTGTTATGTATGAGGATCCAGCGGAGATGCATAGAGAAGGTGGAGGGGCTGGTTTGGGTGAAGAGGCACATTCGTCTCTTCAAAGCGAGCATACAACGTCGAATGTACCAGCCAGGAATGATGACTCGGCTGATCACCCCCTTAATTTATCATCTTGGGTGCAAAACACTGGGAAGCGGAAGGCAATCCCCCAAAGGGGATTGACGACGTACGGAAGATTAGAGAAGACCAGCAAAGTGAGGGGACGTGATATATCCGAGGAGGCAGAGAAAGGCATTTGGGAATTTAATCTTTTGAGTCAGGACCCCGGGGTGGCTAAAGCATCAGCTTCGAAGGGGAACGCAAAAAAGTCTACCTCGATATTAAAATCGAGTCGAGCTAAACGACAGGACCTTGTGGGAGATGAGGACCGGGAAGTTCATGAGATATCCAACAAAGAGGGTGAAGAGGGCTGGGGTAATAAGGAGGCTCAGACAGGTTGCAAGAAAGTGACACCCATAAAATCGATAACCAGCAGACGATCAAAATCCTCTATGGTTATTCCAGTTGACGATGGTACTGCTGGTGTCGAGCCTGTTGTGTATGGAGACGATGAAAATGATGATGATTACAATCCTGTGAGAACTTCTCGTAAGACTAAGAAAAAAGTCACTATGGATCCTCCGGTTTCTAGTGGGAGAAAGAAGACTCGGAGCAACACCGATGACTGGGAGCTGATGCCTGCGCTACCCAAGGGCAGAAAATCGGCGGTGTTAAAACAATTGGCCACTGGATTTGAGTTTGATAAGGACAGTATGACACTGAAGGGAGCTGCAAAGACGAGAACCAGAAGCTCCGCCAGTGCTTCGCCTTTACGCAACAACCCTCCATTATCACCGTTCAAAGTGGATCTGGCTAGAGATTCATTGATATTGCCAGAGGAAGAGAAGGGGAAATACCATGTCTTCTCGCCCACACCCGCCGATGCGGCGGGTGTGGATAGCTTACTGCCTGGGAGTTCGGAAGAGCCGTCCTCTGTAGAATTACCCCAGTTGCCATCTTGTCCACAAGAAATGATTGAATCCATTGTAGCCGGGACCGGAACTTATATGAGCTCGGCGGTTCCCGGTGAGGAGTGCCTCGGTTTGAGAGATAAGGCTAGTAAAGAGAAAGAGTCAGAAGGCATTTCACTATCCTCTGTCACTCCTAGGGCGGGGAGGAAGAAAAGCAAGCTAGGAAGTCGAAGCAAGACATTGGCGGAAATGCTGGATGTGGAAGCAGATAAAGCTGAGGAAGATGGTGGTCAGGGCGTTGCAAATATGACTGTGTCTGGGGAAAGCAGTTTTCAATCCCCTACGAGGAAGAGGGTCAGGCTGAAGCAGGCGAGGGGCAAAACAGTCTTGGCCCCCTCCCCAGATAAAATGGAAACAGAGCATAATAACGATCTAACAATGCCTACTAGTCCAGTAGGGCTTCGGAAAGAACCCGATGATGACAGCCCGCTAAGTGAATTGGATGAAGGGACAGTAATGTCACCTAGGCGACTCCTCGATAACAGTGGCCTTATGCGTAGTCGAATACATGATCAGATAATTCTTGGCCAAGAGGCAAGTATTCTCTCTAACGTGTCAGATTCTCTTAAACCGAAACAACTGGTACCCAAAGCTGGTAACCGCAAGAGGTCGGATCGAAATACTTCAAAAATTTCCCTAGATGAGGACAGCACGCATGACGGAGATGATCTACCGACAGCGGAAGTGGAAGCCCAACCCAAACCAAGGAAACTTCCAATAAAACGCCGGAAGAAATCGCGAATCGAGACTACCGATACCAATGAGCAATCTCTGCAGCTGCCTCCTGCCGTCATTCCCGGCGATATAACTAGTAACGAGGAAAGGAGCACTGATTCCCTTTTGCCTACTACAGCCACTAGTCTGGTTGGCACGAAGCGGAAAGCATCCAAGACGGGCAAAGGAAATAAAAAAATGGAGAATAGTGAAGGGAGCACAAACCAGCTTGACGGGCAAGAGCTGAGAGTGAAGGTAGGGGTTGAAGACTCGGAGCCTGATAAACATGATATAGGTGGGCCTTTACATCCACAGATTTCCACCCCCAAAGGGCAGAGCATTGGCACAGGGAGGGAAAGGTCGCTGCCTTCCACCCCAGTGTTAGGGGAACCCGCTCCGACACCGAAGCAACCTAAAACACCACAACCCGCCAAACCAGTCACAAAGAACCCCCATAGCCCGATCAATGGCGGAAAGCCACCTCCCATCAAGTTCAGAGTTGGGCTGAGTCGGAGGGCGAATATCGAACCTTTGCATGGATATTTGAAGAAGTGAAGCCTATATATGTAGGACTTTGCCCTTGTTGGGACACAGCATTTCGTATATTTTGTCTGTTAGTCGTGCGGATTGGGTTTGCTAAGTTGTTAGTTCTATGGCCTACAAGCACAGGCCCTTTGCAAGAATTTTTATGGTGAGGACTGAATGGCGTTTTATATGGGCAATATACCAGCATATTTCTCAAGTGACTAGTAACACAAAAGGGAAACACCCATGTCCCATGTGCCAGCATTGTTTTTTTTTTGTTTGCTACATTACTGAAGCTACCTATAGCTCAGCTGGTGTTCATGGCGAGTAGTATATAGTGTACGTCTGCTCTGGAGCTCAGGGTAACTGGTTGTCATCTCTTGAAGTTTTTTTCCCCCACTTCCCTTAGCCCGGCCTCGACCTTAACCTTGTGCCATAGGAAGTGCAGCATCGTTACTCAGAAGGATAGAGGGAGGTTTGTACCACGAAAATGGGGGGGAAAGTCTATTTTATCAAGAGTATAATATAGAGGAGAACAGGGGGGAAGTTTCGAGACTGACTGTAACATAAAACAAATCTCAGCTAGTGGCCCAGTTTGCAGTAACTGACCACACATGGCATCAATAGGATTAGTTTTAAATATAAAAATACAAGATATGAGCTATTCGCGGAATGGTTGTGGTAGCGGAGAGATTATTAAAGGTAGTATAATACTCGGTACTCTAATAGGAAACTCTATTAACAAGCGAAAATCCAGCGCTTTCATTCTTCCCCTTGCCTTGACATATCCATGGCTTTCCTTTTAGGGTTCCCGCTATATTCCTTGCACCCGAAAGTGAGAGTAGGTATCTGTCTCTTATTTATAAAAGAGTATTATATAATATAAGCCTTTACAAAGGAAGTAGTTGTCATGTAGCCTCGTATTTAGTTGTCCTCTTTCTTCACAACCAGACTAGGTGCCCAGTTGTTGTACTCGTACAAATTTATATCTCCCGACTTACTGTAATTATTCAAATTTGGTTTGCAATGAAATTTACTAATCCCAATACTACGCCAAGCTTGCTTCTGTCTCGTCAACGTGGGGAGGCCTCTAAATCTATTGCCGGTATATGCACAGATTTCCCCGCAACTCACCACACATCATCCAATACTCAATCAGAGTTCCATCTCGCCACCCACCTTAAGAAGGCAGAATGTATGCGTTGACACTCACTGCAGATCTTTTGGGGTATGTCTTTCCTCTGAACTTTTGAATGGTAAAAGACTTGCGCAGTGTTAATTGGTGGTCTTGTTCTGATAGGGTGACAGACCTCCGACCAGACGATTCGGAAGAAAATCCTTTCTACTACATGTTCAAAGTGAAGTGTACCTCATGTCATGAGGTGCATCCCAACAGGGTTGGTATCAACCGTTTTGTAAGTCATGAGATATCATGGACTTGCCATGTGAATGCCATTCTGACTGTTGACCAGGAATCAAATAAGCTTTCTGGATCAAAGGGCGATGCCAACTTTGTCTGGAAGTGTAAGCACTGTCGCGTAGGTGGTTGCTCTTATCCTGGCACAGATCTCATATATAGATCCGTCATTGCTCACGCTAATTCTGTATTTAGCGCGAATCTTCCGCATCAATTAAGTCAGGACCTACGCCGTATACTGCACAGTCACCACCGAAGCCGCAAAATCTACTTACGATGGAGTGCCGTGGATGTGAATTTATAGATTTTAAGGCGGAGGGAGACTGGCTTGTGACAGGGGAGGAGACGGGCACGAAATTTGCGGCGGTTGACCTTAGAGAAAATGAATGGTATGATTGTGATGAGAAGTCTGGTAAGGAAGTCAGTATTAAGGATATCAAGTGGGAGGTGAAGAGGGCTTAAGTTGCATAATGAAATTTAATCGGACTAATCTCGACTAAAGAGCGACTTTTGCCTAGAGTGATTCCTTAGAATGAATGGGTGGGCGCATGATTCAAGGTTGTACTGCATGCATGCAGGGGGGCCTTCATGTGTTATTGGGAGTAAGAGCAGCCGAAAACCTGTCACACTACGAACCTGATACAATATTCCCCTTTCCATCTTGCATGATGTGGTTGAATTCAGATAACCTACGTACGGTACATGATATAGTCTGACTGTAAATATGTTTGACACAAACTGAACCATACGCCCTCGGGTACACGGCTGCTTACAGCATAGTGGTCTTTATTGCGTATGGTATTTTGGTAATGGCAACTAATTCCGTTGATTTATTTTTACCGGCAATTTGAGGAGATCGACAATACCTGCTATTATTGGGTATGAAGATCTTGTCCTTGAGGTGGGTACTGCGCCTACTCCAAGTATGAATTTTGGCGTTGCCTTTTTTTCAGTGATTGATTGGCTCCAGGATCCGCTCCCGTTACCAGGGTTCTTGCATCTCCCATGGCAACCACAACCAATTATATTCCCCATAAGGAACAAACGTTTCTGATGAGCAGCGCCTTCAGAAGCAGCTTCAACATTTTGATACACGACGCACCACTGCCACTTCAACCCCTTACCTTCCACAAAGCTACCAATGACAGCGAGTCCTCACCTGACCACCAACCACGTAGCCCATCGCGGGCACATAAAACTGCCGTCTGGCTCCAGGGCTTGTTGACTCAACATATTCACTGTGGGTCAATTTCGACCTCCAGAGTCACCCTGCGTTAGCCCATTGTTGAAACACTTCTGTGTTTGCTTCAAGGGGAAAGCACATAATTAAGTGAACTTAACACGAATTGCCACACTCCCAATAAATACCCCGGTTCAATTTTCAGTCTTTTTCCCGCATGTACTCTTTCCATGTCGAGTAAATCCCGATTGATACCCTTCGGCCTACTCTTTTTTAAGTCAATATATAATTTGCTGCATACTTACTGTGCACGAGACTAGGTATATTTAGTGATTTCGATTCCATTCATGGTATTAAGTCTACGGGGTACTACAATGGCTGTCCTGGGCATCTACATTACTTCAGGTTCACAGGGATGGCGGGTACCAACGTACTTGCATGTGCATGTGCAGATCTGCAGGAACAGAGCCCGCCATTGAGGCTTCATAGACCCTACTAGCCGAATAATCTTGTCTAGATATTTGGTAATGAGTGAGTGGGTTGGGTGAATGGGGTTGGCGGGAATTGCTGAATGGTATCAGGCTAGCTGAATGGGTGGCGTAGGATTTTTGTGAGTACATATGATGCCAAACTCTTTCGCGCGCCGATCTTCTGTTACAGAATCACTTTCAAGTTAACACGAGATCATGTTCTTGTATGTATAGGAGTTGCCTTTCTCTTATTTAATATCCTCCACCCCTCTCTTTCTTCCCTTCATCCCACAAGCATCTCCACATACGTTGAACGTATAATCCGCCTTCTATTCAATTTCCATTTTTCTAGACAACCAACACTCCTTGGATTTTTTAATTAACTCCATCTGTTCTCACTACCTATCTTTATAGTTTTCACTTCTTACCTATTGCTGCAAGTAGAGACAATGTCTCACGGGCTCTCGAAGATGCTTTCCTCAATCCTCACTTGCATGTTGTTTCTTTGCATGGTAGAGTTCACCTTGGGCCACGTGCACATGAAAACGCCTTACCCCCTTCGGTCGCCAGACAATCCCAAAAATACTGGCCCAAAGGACTATGACATGAGCGCGCCCCTTGCACCTAATGGTTCAAACTACCCATGCAAAGGTTATAGCAAGGACATCAGTGGAGCTGACTCTGTTGAGACTTATACCGCCGGGCAATCATATTCCATTACGTTTGTTTCCCTACCATGATAGCCATACAGGAATTAGGCTAACATGTCTTATATAGCCTACAAGGGAGTGCGACGCACATGGGTGGTTCCTGCCAAATTTCCTTATCTTATGATAATGGGGCCACCTTCAGAACCATTCGCTCCATGATCGGTGGCTGCCCACTCAAGACTGCATATGATTTCACCATCCCTAAAGATGCACCAAATGGCAAGAAGGTGCTTCTTGCTTGGACTTGGTTCAACAAGGTCGGAAACAGGGAGATGTACATGAACTGTGCTGTAGTCGATATCGTTGGTGGATCCAACGGTAAAACTTTGAATACACCAGAGATCTTCAGAGCAAATATCTTCGGAGGAACTTGCATCACACCAGAAGGCACGGACTTTGTTTTCCCGAATCCTGGAGATTCGGTTGAGTATGGTGGAGATTATGTGACCAAGAAGCCATCTGGGCCTACTCCAATTAACGGATGTGCATATGCTCCCCCTCCTCCTCCTCCACCACCCAGCCAAGACACACCTATCAACACCAACACCCAGCAAGGCCAGCTAACTACCACACAAAATACCTACCCCACTACAATGCCGGGCCCAGCACCAACAACTCCACTAACAACTCCGCTAACAACTCCGCTAACAACTCCGCCGACAACTCCGCCGGCAACTCAGCCAGTACCAACCACTATTGAGCCTCAGCCAACTACTCCACTAAGTTGTGATAAACTCACTACCACGATCACACAAACCGTCACTCAGGTCCAAACCGAAGTGCAGTACGTCACCGTCACCAAGAACAGTAACGAGACCAAGCTCAATCGCAGCGTGCGTCCAACTATGACTAAAGACCAAACCAACGTTGTCAAGCCCACTGGTGAGCCATGCAACAAGGCGGAAGCAATCCAATGCTACGCGGACGGCAAAAAGTGGAAATTCTGTGACGGCACAGAGTGGGTCGATATGGATCTATGTGCAAAGGGGCAGACTTGCAAAGACGGGAAATTGGTGAACATTGGGAACCAGTACTAATTGGTGATATACTTTGAGAGTATATCGCCACTCTTGAGAGCTTGCTCCTAAATCACTCTTTGCAGCCTTTTTCAATGTTTATGTTTGTGGCATTTTTTTTTTTTCAAAACTTCTCATGGCTTGACGAACTCCATGGCGATTGCATATACTCCTACACGATTTCAGGCGTTCATTTACTTTCTTTTTGTTTTACGGCTGGTTACCATATCATTGCCCGTTGGTAATGCAAGAGGTTAGTGTTTAGTTTTCGCTGTTGAGTCGGCTTCCAACAAACCATCAGCTCAGTTGATCTGGGCCCTCTTCTTTGTACATTCTTTGGGGCTAGGAGCACAAAATGGGAAGGATGTGGCGTAACATTAGGAAATGCTCGGGATGGTTAGGAAATGTTCGGATGTACTGTACATATGGGACTGGGAACGGCAAACTTTGATGGCAAAAATAAGAAAAGCAGAAATTTTTACTAGTGATATCCCGTGTTTGTTGTAAACGTAGAACTGTGTGTGTGGTGGTTGGAAGCCTCCTGTGAGAGAATTCGCTGTCTGTTGCAATAGTTTCTATGTACTCTAGAGCGATAATTATTATCCAGAGGTAGACCTCAGGGTAACCTAGCCACCAGCCAACTGACGCTCTTCATGATCTTGGGCCATACAATGCAGAGAGTCGCAATTCATTCCCTGTGGCTTGCAAGCCTCACTACATAACAGCCAGGGAGGGCGTGGGCAACACCAGCAAGAGAGTCTGGTATGGGTTGTATATTGTTTCCTTCCACCCGTAAGTAGTAATGAATGAATAATAAATACCCCATCGTACTAAAAGTGAAAGCAACGTGCCAATATAGATTTTGGAGTCTTGTGTATTTCCTTCTATAATTTACCGCGTTATAGAGTTGGTGGATGGGACAGCGGACGGGGGCTTTTGGATATGTATGGATGGATGGATAGAGGTGGGCGGGGCTTTTTTTTATTTTTATTTATATATATATATATATATATATTTTTAATCATTATTAGCTGTGTGGCAGTCCCATTCATTCTCCCTCTCCCTCTAGATAATACGGTACCTAGGTAGTCCCACTGTGTTGCCTGCCTGCCATATGCAACTTCCCATCTGGCAAGAACACAGCTCCCTCGGGCGAGAGAACCCCGCATGACCGACCCTCCTGTTGCTGTATCCTATCCCTCCCATAGGTACATACCGAGCCTGACAGTTTTACTACCGGTATTTGATGCAGACAGAGGAGGCAACTAACATCCCATCCCACCCCTGCTACCCCAGCAATACCACACGGGAGACCCTCTCGCACGAGTAATCTGGGATAGTAGGAAGAAAGTACTATTTCTCCCCTAATGGGTCATCGATCTGGTGGTATTTAATTTACTACCTTTATGTGCTTCGGTCCTACGGCCCTTGATTTTCCACATCTGCTCCCACTTCTGCTGCTAACCCCTATGCAGCTTTTTTTTTTGTTTGGGGGGAGGGGGGGAAACCATTTCTCGCATCCCATATGTAATTGAAAATTTAGTTAGTATTTATGCGAAATGTGTCATGAGGCTGGCTCAATAGGAACGTAAGGGGTGCGTCTTATCAAGACTCCTGGCCAAAGCCGATATAGCATTGGCCATGTCCGAGGACGAGGTAGTGAGTATGGGGCATAGAGTAGATACAATATACAATAGACCCCCGTTAGGAGGTACTCTCTCCCCGGGGTTGGGTGATGGGTCTAGTTTGTGTTTTAATTTCCTATTATATGCATGGTGAGGATGTATGCAAAAATTTCATGCCACCTCAGGGTAATGATGCTTGGATTTTATCCAAGGCCACAAAAAAATGTAAACGCATTTACACCCCCCTATTCCACCCAGGTAAATAAACATAGCATATTCCCGCCCCCCCAAAAATAAAAAAAATAAAAAAAAACAATACATGAGAAGGTGTCATTAGCACAGTACATAACCCGCACAACTGCACTCACTGGAAAACCAGAACATTTCCGCTCCTATCCACACTAACACACATCCCATATGGCACCTCCAATATCGCAACCTTATTATTATTAGCTACTCAATTTACCACGCCGCTGAGGAGGGGGGGGTACTTACATCCAATACTGCATCTAAATGGCTTCTCAGCAACTGCTGCTGCTGCATACTAATCACCGTACTCCTGGGGGGTCGTGCCATTCCGCCTCCTCCATTCGGGCTTCCCGGCCCACTACCACTACCAGAGCCAACAGTAGAACTCCTACTCCCCCTCCGAACTTTCCCGATACTACCTCCGCCTATACCACCGGGTTTTTCAGCATTGAATGTAAGCGTAGTGGTTAATTGCGTTTGTGTAAATGTTGGTTTCGGCTCATCGATTTCGAGTCCAGAGACCACACACGACGAGTCTACGTGTCCAAGATTCCAGTATCGGATTTTTCGGTCACCACCGGCGCTAATCATGAAGCCCATTCCGCCCGTACTGCTCCCTGTAGACCCGCCCGCTCCACCTCCCCTCCCACCACCTGCACCCCCACTAGAAGCACCCGCCCCCGCCCCCGCCCCCGCACCTGCACCCTCTCCAACCCGCTCCTCACTCACATCCGCCGCCACTGCAATCGCCCTCACCCCCCTATCCACCCCCCCCTGTGCATTGGGCTCCAGTAGCGGATACCCCATCCCCGCAAACCTACTCAACACCCCCTCTGGCCCTAGCTCATCAATCCTCCACGCTTCATACCCCTTCCCACTCCCCTCCTTTCCCGTATTCATCCCCGCCCGATACACCTCTCTACACATCGTCTTCTCAACGTCCCACACCGTAATCTCACCTTGCCCACACCCACCAGCTACACAGACCCACTTCCCCCTTCCCTTTGACGGGTGCACTTGGATGCGGTGGATAGATGTCATACCAGGTAATCCCCATGCCTTAACGCGGATGAGGAAGCGCAGATCAAACATATCGACTACGCCGTGGCTTGTGCCAACTACGAGCCAGATTCTCCGCCGGTCAGTGCAGAAGGTGGTGGGGGTGCCATGGTGGAATGGGATTGTGAGCCGCCAGAGCTCCTTCATTGCTCGAAGCTCCAACGCGATGATTGCGCCTTTGTTGGTGGCCATTAGTAAAATGGATTTCGTGTCCTGCTTATAATGCTCCATCCAAACAACCCACTCATCGCCCCCCGGAAGCTGCCACTGCTTGACGATCCTCAACTTGCCATATTTCACACTCGTGCCTGTGGAGGAGTAGTCCACGCGGACAATATAGACTCCGCCTCCTGTGTCCCCACATATGAAGCAATGGTGACTCTCAACAAAACACAACGCCTTGACCTCTCTCCCACCGGGGACTCTGAACGTCTGCCTACTCCTCACCGCCACATTCTTTTCCAACCTCCCCGCATCCCATACCTTAACCGTACCATCATCACTCCCCGTAACAAAGAATGCATGGTCGGGGGCTACAACAACCCTATTCACCGCTCCACTATGCTCCCCATAATGCGCAACGAGATTCCCATCAGGCCGCCAAATCTGCCCTGATACCTTCCCGTTGGACCGCTTAATCGGCATGCGTTTGCTATGTGCCACGATCGCTGGCCCAAACTCAAGCATCTCAATAGGAAAGTTCTCCTCGAATAAACTATCAAGTAATTTGAGGACGTGTGGGTCCTGGCCGTCGGAGTCTTGAAGATTGAGAGCTTGCCACATGAGGTTGTGGAATTGACCGTAATTCTGCGCGCGGGAGTGCGTAATTCGGTGTTCTCTTTCCCTTTCCTCTGCGGGGTCGCCCTGGAGGGAAGACGCATATGATCCTGGGCGACTGCTGTCGAAGGAATTATCAACTTCCCCGAATGCGGTAGCTGATACAGTCCCCGTTTCTGGTGCGGCTTTATCTTTCCCCCGGTTAAGCAGGCTAATCATGCTCGAGCGATGCTGTAACGCATGGGTATGGCTATGCCCAATTGTTGGATGCGCATCGTCCAGTGACCCAGATAATGTTGAAGCCTCGGTACTACTTCCAATCAACGCCGAAGCTGGTACTTGGGCGGATGAGCTCGGCTCAGAGGTATGCAACATCTCCTCAGATACCCCCCCAAGGATCTGAGCCCCATGGGCTCTCGGCCGGACAGTCCCATTACTCACTCTCCTCGATCTACGCCCATGCATAGATCGTCGCTCATGGCCATCAATAGACCTTGACGCATCTAATAGCGCCTCTGCAACCGAGTACGGCCTCCCACCCGCTCGTGATTTCTGCTGGGCAATCTCCAACTCACTCAGCGAGACCTTTGAGAAATCAAAAAACACTATTTGTGCCGTAATGCCCAGCTCCTTGAGCGAAATAATATTATTTAGGTCACCCAACTTTGGATCTTCCGCGTCGGACAAGTCGGGTTTTGAGTTTGCCATTTTCCAGATATATTCCCTCAACACCACCAACTTCCACTCGTCTTCTTTTGTCATTCCCTTTTGTCGGAGCTTGCTTAACCAGCTTTCATCTTCCTCGTTTAGGGGGAAACGTTGGAGGGCTTTTGCTTGTCGGTCTTGGGAGTTGGAGCGTGGCATGTATTCCTCTGATGCTCCAAATGCAAAGGTTCGCTGTTCTTGGGCGATACGCCAGAAATTTGTTCGGCCGGGCTTGGTCGCCCAGGCGACAGCCTGGTCAAAGACGGGGCGAGGAAGGGGACTCATGAGGTACTCCAACAGACTGGATTGCGTGATCTCAGTCACGTCACTACGGAGATATTGTTTGACGGTCGGGAAAACTATGCAGTGCACGTCAGTTGGGGATAGCCACTTAGCTGCTGATGCAATGAATGATGTAGATGCTAACTCCAGTCAGTCACGGTACATCATATGAAGGGTCATTGAAACTACCCTGGCGGATCCACAAGTTCGGATGCATCATAAACCTCGCCACAATATCAATCAACTCCCATGTCTTTGACCGCTGAAACAAACCAATCTCGGCCATGCTTGCCAGAGACCTCAGGACTTTCTCCACCACCAGCTCCTCAGGGTCTGCAAGTGCCTGCACCATCAGCGGCATGATGTACTCTTCCAAACTAGTCCCGCCCAAGAACGCCGCGACCCCAATAATCGTTTCGAAAAACGCAGACCTCAACATCCAATCTCTATCATTCAGGTATGTGTTCAAGTGGCTGAGGACAACATCGTTGGCTTTTTGCCTTCCAAAGAATACACAAAGTCTAGTCACAGATGTCAGTATCGCCCTGCGCACGGAGGAGTCGGAGTCCGTCAGGAAAGCAGTTGCATATTCTTGGAATATGGTAGCTAGATCGTTCCTTGCTATGTCAAAGAGGGCTTGATATGTCGACTCGGGTGCAGTCCCGACCTCTATTTCTGGGTCAGCAGTGGGAAGAACACCTTGCCCTCGTAGGTCCTGGGCAAGGTTGAGAAACCTGGAGGCAGAATCTGCGAGAGAGGCAAGACACGACGCAAGCATTGCCCGCACGGAAGGGCTGTCATGAGTGGTGAAAATCTTCAGCTTGGGAAGGATGTACTCTGGGAATACATATGCGTTGACTGGTGAGACCACCTCTATGAGTTCCATCTGCCACCACAAGCTTATCAGTAAACCTGTTCCCGTGTTTGGAGAGATCTGTTTAGAGAGGTTGGGGCACACACGAGCTGTGTTATGGTCCGTATGGCTGCCATCTGAATCACTGGCGTCTCGTCAGTCAATAGGGCAACCAAATATGGCAAACACCGATCCAATTTCGCCTCATCCGAAATCCTCTCCGCAAATGCCAGCAGCAAATCACACGCCTTTAGCCTCGCACTCGTGCGTAACGTCGTCCTCATGGAAGCAGCCACAAATGAGAGGAAGATCAGCGTCCCATCATCCGAGGTCCCTGGCCTCCTACAAACCGCCAATGAGCCCCGTTGGTAGTTTGGTATATCTAGATAAACTGGTAGGATATTCTTGTAAGACGCATTCTTAATCCTCTCGGTCCCCTCCGTTTGTGTGTAACATAGGCACGAGGAGATCTTGTCGAAATCGGAATGTATTGCATTTATTCGGTAGTCACCTTCACTCTGGGATTTCTTCCCCCTGGGTACTGGTGCCCGCGCAGAGGGATCTATTATGGAAGAAATATAATCATAGAGGAAACTGTAAAAGTACTCTGGGAATGCTTTTCTCCGCCTGCGAGTCAAGTAAGTATTTTTGGCAGGTCACATGACCACACTGGAGAACTTACCATTTATTCAAATATTCATCCGCGGATAATCGATCAGCCGGGTTAAGCTGGACCATATGCTGTATCAAACTCTATTCACCCAGTCAGTGTTCCCTCGTCTAGCCGGCATGTAGAGGCAAAATACCCGTATCTCCGGATCCTCAATCTTATGTAAGTATGCAACTGTAGGATCAAACTCCCCCTTTCTATACTTGAATAACTGTGACAGACTAAACAACGGGGTACCCTCCAAAAACAACTCCGCAATCACACATCCCAAGCTAAAAACATCCATCTGGTCTGTCAACCCCTCCTGTCCCTGCTCCGAATCTACAAACCTCTCCGGCGCAACATAACATGTCCGTTTGCCACTTGTATCGAAAAAGAAGGTAAAATCTGCTGGATCATATTCCGGTAGATATGTAGGCTTGAAGCTGGCAAAGTCTGCTAGGTAAACCCAGTTCCAGGAGCTAATCATGACGTTCTCGGATTTGATATCTCCGTGGTGAACACCCCGCAAGTGGCAGTCCCGGAGCCCACAGAGAAGTTGGAAAGCAATCCATTTCTTTTCGATTTCCTCAAGGAAGGGGCGAGTGCTGACTCGGTCGTATAAGCTGCTATAGAGGTTCTGGCGAATGAGGTACCCGGCTCGGTCGGTTTCGATGGTCTTTTGGTACGGCAAAACGTTGAGGACACCTGCGAGGGCCTCCTTCTCGCCTATAACTTAGAGCATTAGTCCCGCAACTGGAGCTCAAGATGTGAGGGCAAGTATACGCTCAATCCGCTGAAAGTACCGCTTTAAAGAGTACCCGCCCCCCCCAGGTTTGGCAAAGATCTTGGCGACAGTCGTCCCCTTCCTATGCCGGGCCCTGATTGTCTTTAGAAACCGTCCCGTTCCAAGGGTCTTTTCGAACGAGAACTCGGGAAGCTCTGAAATGTCACTGCCGGCAGCTCCGACGTTCCGCTCTGCGAGTGATGAATACCCGTGGCCCATGCTGGCTGCTTATCTTCTTTCTCTTGGATGTAGCTTTTGTACCTGAGCAATGTACCCCACTGGTGGAACAGCTGTTCACGACGCAGGCATCTTTGGATGGCTGGGATGCTTTTTGCTTGTGGATATACCTAGGTTGTCACTGGGTGTAGAGCTGCAGCTTCAGCAGTTTCGAAGGCGAATCCGAGTATATATGTAGGCTACTTTCGTGACTATGGCGAAACCACAAGATGCTCTTGCAAGGTCCCTTGCAGCCAGGTGATCTCTTGGCACAGCCGCAGTACAAGTCCTTATGTACAGTATGTAATAGAGAGGTTTTGGACCCTTGTTCGATTGACATCGCACACCCCATGTAGCGCGATATGACCCATGTAAGCTCTAAGTTGCGAAATAAAGAGGTTTTGGTCTTCTTACCTGTTGCTATGGATATCTCAGGTTAGTAATCACAAAACACACAACGACAGAGCGACACAACATTGCAGCCAGTAACCTGTTTACCAGCATGTTCATGTTAATGCTGATGGCTCAACATCTTGATGCAGACTCGCCTGAGGATGACAATGATATGCATCCACATACACCTCCATACCGAGCTCCAATTGCTTATGAACAGAAGAACTGGTCTTTAGCAGAGGCCAGATGGGGTGATACTGAGTGTCTGGAATACCTGTGGTTTTCAAAGGCAGAGATCAGTGAACTTATTATGCATTTGGGGCTTGCTGAGTGGGTAGATTCTGCAGTGGCAATGCCTGATGAATATACAAGGCATGCAGAGACTCTATCGCCTAGCATCACCAGTACGGCTTAAGGACATGATGCATGTGTTTGGGGTATCACGGAGTCAAATCTCATG
>Ga0307514_10003403_pt1 | contig 15343 bp, 12 predicted proteins | sample 16_EM_MG_FD_203088 | JGI IMG/M metagenome (GOLD analysis project Ga0307514, IMG submission 203088) | Populus trichocarpa ectomycorrhiza microbial communities from riparian zone in the Pacific Northwest, United States - 16_EM | ecosystem: Host-associated > Plants > Roots > Unclassified | place...
TTTCTTCGAGCTCATCAACTAATGCGTGTTTCAGGCCATCTTCGGTTATGCCATTCTCAAACCCTTGTCCAGGGCCATCCCCGAAAGCACCATCGTAGGTAAGCTTTTCGGTGGTCCTTTCGGACCCAAGGAGAATTGTACCGTCCAGTCTGCGGCCACCTGTAAGAAGATCCAGCAGCTAGAAACTACGGAACCAAAAGTCTAATTCATAATTAACAGCCGCCGGTAGTCTCGGCATCATATTTGTTTCCGCCGTTCCCGCCATGTATGCGCTCGGTCTTCTCTCCGATTCGCCCAGGAAAGATGCCGGAAAATTGATCGCTCTCACCGTCACTGCTGGTTTCTTTGGTGTATTCTTCGTCATTCCCCTCCGCAGATACTATATCATCAACCAGAAGTTGACCTTTCCTACCCCCGCCGCCACCGCCTTCACCATTCGTGCTTTGCATAGTGAAACCCATGGTGCTGTCACCGCTGCCAAGAAGACCAGAGGTCTCGCCCTCTCGTTGATTAGTGCTTTCCTCTTCAAGGTCGTCGGTATATATGCCCCTGGAATTACTTTCGACTGGCACATTGGCTGGACTCTTTACCGCCTTGGCTTCACTAGCATCATCGAGTTGGAGAACTACGGTTGGATCCTCGAGTTCACCCCTGCCTTCTTCGGAGTTGGTATGCTCTCTGGATTGAACGCCTCTTGGAGTTTCTGTGAGTTGCTTTCTCGAGGATTTTTTTGTCCTGCGTTTCTTGACGTCATCTCTCAGTCGGTGGAACTTTCTTGGCCTGGGGAATCAGTGAGTAATCGTGACAATGACGTGGCTTTTTTTAAATCCTAACATCATGGTTTCCAGTCGCTCCCTCACTTGTCGCCACTGGTAAAGCCGTCAGGGTGTCAATTTCTGAGGACTTCCCCCTCTACTCGAGCGCTAGCTTGAGCTTCAAAGACCCGGAGGTCTTCCTTGAGAACCCCTCCCCCCGTTACTGGTTGCTCTGGCCCGGGGTCTTAGTCATGTTGTTGTACTCCTTCACCGACGTCATCCTTGGCGTCCTTCCTTCCTGGATCGGTAAGCATCCACAGCTCTGTATGCGATTCTTGAGATTTAAACACCCTCCCACAGCCGCCGCCCGAAACCGTGGACCGGTTAACTGGCGTAACTGGTTCAGGAAAGGAGAGCTGGACGCGGAGGATGAAGATCAGACTCCCATGGAAGACCGTGTCCCAACCTTGTGGTGGACTGGTGGATTGCTTATCACCATCATCGCCTCAACCGCCATCCTCTCAACTCTATTCAGCTTCAACGTTGGGGAGGCTATTCTCGCTCTCATCCTTGGTTTCCTCTTCTCCTTCATCGGTGTCCAGAGTTCCGGCCAGACCGACATCAACCCTGTCTCTGCCGTCGCAAAGGCCTCCCAGGTCATTTTCGGTGGTATTGGAATATCGACTGGTATGAGCCTGCAACCCGCTCAAACCCTCAACTTGTCCGCCGGTGTTGTTTCCGCAGGATCTGCTGCTCAGGCTTCGGACATGACCGGTGACCTTAAGACGGGTTACCTCCTCCGTGCCAAGCCGAAGAACCAGTTCATCGCTCAGCTCCTCGGATCCGTAGTTGCCGTCTTTCTCAACGTTGGGCTTTTTATCCTGTTCACTTCTGCCTCCAAGTGCATCATTGCCCCCCAGAACTACAAAACCTGCACGTACAGTGCCCCATCCGTCTCCGCATGGGCTGCGGTTGCGACTGCTGTGTCGAGCCATAAACTCCCAATTCCTCCTACATCTGGATATGCCGCCATTGGATTAGGAATCGCCGCTGTCATCACCGTCGTTGCTAAGCACCTCTGGATCCCAAAAAAGTACTGGTCTTACATTCCTAACTGGAACGCTGTTGGTCTCGTGAGTCCACACTCTATTGACTATTCGTTTGGGACCATTGGCTTACCGTTCCATGACACAATGCAGGGCTTCGTCCTTCCACAGACTTCCTTCTCTATCGCTATGGTTTTCGGATCCGTCTTCAACTACTTTTGGATGAAGAAGAGCCCATCGTCCGTTGACATGTACATGTTCCCGATTGCCGCAGGTCTTGTGGCCGGTGAGGGCCTTGCGGGTGTGTTCGGTGCTCTGCTTGCTGTCGCTGGCGTCGATGGAACCGTTTATGGAACCGCCATCGGATGCCCGGGCTTCGAGTACTGTGGATAAGGCTAGCAACTTATCTACGCTTTTGTGATATTTATTGAGACAACGGATATAGTACAAATATGCGTAATCAACATAGTTAGTCGCCATCCGACGTCGAGCGCGGTCCCCCCTTGTAACCGTAGTTAACTCCCCCTCCCTCTTGTGACTTGTATATGCCAGGAAACTCAGAAACCGTGCCTCTGAATACGTTCTTCAGAGGATATCTGGGGAAGCGTTCACGACGACTATTCTCGGAGCTCTCCACATCTGGTTGTGGGGGATGGTGCCAAGTCAGGAACATTGATGATCGATGGCCAAGAAGGGCCCTCCCCTCTCACAACACTTGCTCAGATGATTATCGATAAAATATTTATCGTGTGGTTGCATCGGCTACCGGTCGGTTTGGGCCGGGAGACCCGAGCGAAATCGTGAAGGCGGGTACAAAAAGCCCATCGTATCGGGGAAGGGCCGGTAAAAGCTCTTCAACTACCCCCTTCTGATCCTTTGTCTACCCTCGATTCCGTTATTGACCATCGATTAGAAACACAAGCCAAGGATGGTCTTGAAAAAAGTTGTTAAACTCAACACCGGGGCTGAGATGCCCGTCCTCGGTTTCGGTGCGTTATCTGATACGACCTCACTATTTCTTTATTAAATCCGCTATCGTTCGTGCTGCCAAAAGAGTCTTTGACTGATCTCATTCCATCTGTATGGGAAATTAGGGACCTGGCAGTCATCCACAGGAGAGGTCAGAGATGCTGTGAAAGTTGCTTTGGAGGCGGGATTCAGGCATATCGATACTGCCACCGCCTATGGGAACGAAAAGGAGGTCGGAGAAGGGATCAAATTGTCTGGAGTCCCTCGTGATCAGATTTTCTTGACCACAAAGTTGGACCCGGTGGATATGGGGGATCCCAAGGCGGCCTTGGATTATTCGCTGAAGCAGTTGGACACTCCTTATCTTGATCTTTGTGCGTGTTCAGTACTTCGGCGATCTGATCGAAGCATTTATTTTCCCGGTGTAGGGCTGCTGCATTGGCCTGCTCCCTTGACCAAGGTTGGTGCACCCCCACTGGGATGGACTTTGGAGAGATTTCTGACGCTGAACCTATAGAACGGGAAGCCCGACAGGGGAATCGATTGGTTGGACACCTACAAGGAGGTTGAGAAGATCTACAAGGAGAACCCCGACAAAATCAAGGCCATCGGCATCTCCAACTGGAGCGTCAGCTACCTCGAGAGGCTCTTGAAGCACGCAACCGTCATCCCGGCAATCAACCAAATCGAGCTCCACCCTTCGTGCACTCAGACCGAACTTGTGGAATTCACAAAGTCGAAGGGAATCGCCGTCACGGCGTATTCCCCGCTTGGGTCCACCGGTACTCCCCTCGCTCGCAATGAGGTGGTGAAAAAGATCGCGGAGAAGAAGGGTGTATCACCTTATATCGTCTTGATCAGTCTCTGGGCTAATCTGGACCAGATAAGCGTTCTTTCCAAGAGCGTGACCCCAGAACGTATCCGAGGTAAGTGTTCGGATTCGTATCTCCCAGTTTTTTGTGGAGGGGGGTTTGATACTGTCTGACTGATCCCATCGCTAATGCAGCGAACACCACGTTGGTCGACATTTCTGACGAGGAAATCAAAGAATTGTTGGCTATCGAAAAAACGTTCCACTTCAGGTGTTGCCATCCCAACTGGACCGGGTATGGGTCTTTGGGGTTCCCCGATTGCGAGTAGATTCCAGCAAGGAAAGGGGTTGCGGTTGCAGGAGACCAGTTATGGTGATTGTAGGTATCAAAGATGTACACTTATACGAATTTGTTCCGCCTCTCCAGGAGCACAGCCCATCGTCTATCATCCGCCGGCAACGTCATCCGGTGTCATATCAAACCCCCAGAGTGAAGATGAGCCGGTCGCAACTTCCACGTAAACCGCCCATCTACAGAGGGGCCGAAACTGTGTGAGTGATGCAATTTGCCTATCCAACCGACATCCGATCCTACGCGGCTTCGGTTTCCAACACGCTGGACGAGTATCGGAAACAATTGAAGAGCACCGAAGACGTCGGGTTTCCAGCTTTGAACTCGGACAAGAGGGTGGCCAAGCTTGTCTACGACAATACGGGGTCGGGTTGAAGGCGCTGGTGAAAGAACGGCAACTGGACGTAGAAGTCCCTCCACCTCTGGGCAAAGGTCTGATCGTTTACGGGACGTTCTCGTTCTCGCCTTCGTGGTGTTAATTCATGACGTGATCTTTGCCTCGATGGTGAACGGAGAACCAAAACCCACAACGTATCATAAGGACGCCGCCCTAACCCCGATCGACTTGATGTCCTCCCCGATTTTGTTTTTTCTTTCAGGGACTGCAGTATATACAAACATTCGCACCTCCTACCGACTTTGCACTTGACCCGTACCTACACTCATCTCATTCGTCCATTATTTTACAACCCCTTTTCACGTCTACCACACAAACTTGTAAGCTCATGTCGATAATCAAGCCTCGTCGCACTCGAATAATTATATTGAGGGGAGAATCATCGTATAAAAGTTAAATCCGCAGGCAAAAGGAAGAGTTACAGACTGTAGGCGAAGTCGGTGGTCAAACCAGGCGTGGAAGATATGTCCGTGAGAGGTGGAAACCTCGAGATGTCGCTAAATATCTCTCGGCTCCTCAGAACGTGAGCAAGTAAGGCCGCAACCATATACCGAACCAAGTAAAAAGTAAAAAAGAAGGTAAAGTGTCCGTACAAGATCGTAACACGGATTGAAGGGAAGCCTACTCAAACTTCTGGAGTACCGTTGTACTGAACACTCGTCATCGAGCGAGGATGATACAACGTCTGGGGGCGAGCGGCAGTCGCACCAAATGAAGGATCATGGGGCGTAATGTGCAGGATCGAAGGGTGTGACGGGTTATTTACCATCTGCGGCGGGGCCAATGGTGCCGGAGGGAACGGTGGAGGTTCGTAGTTGAACTTTCGCGGGGATTCGGGGGTTTTGGGACGGTTCACGAAATCGCTGGGATATGGGACATTGGAGTGCTTCCTCTTCATGATGTACCAGACGAGTACACCGAGGGTGACTAGACCTCCAACGATACCCCCAGCAATGGCACCAACGTTGCGGCGTGGCCCACTGGAGTTGCTGGAAGTGTTTGTCGGAAGTAAGCTGCTGGTTTGGGTCCCGGTATCACCAGTCGATGATGGCATCGCACCAACGGTATCCGGGTCGCCTGAAATTTGATCGGTGAGTAGTAGAACACCCTGCGAAGATGGGTTGAGGACTGACTTGAGTCGGCCCGAGAATCGTTTCGGCTCCACTCGTCAGAGTCTATGTTGCGGTACGCCCAGTGTGGTATGGCAGTGTCACTGGGGATATCTAGGACCAACAGGGTGCTCAGCATTCAACATTCTTCGAGATCCCCTCGCGCATGGTACCGAAGAGGCCACGTGAAAGATAAACATCACATACCCAGTGGATACCTAATCCGTCCAATCGGGGATGAAGAGAAATCACGGTCAATCGCAAAGAGGATGGTTAGAACCTCAAGGAATGCAACATACCAGCCGGTGGAGACATTGTCACAACCGAGCGCCCAATCATTCCAACTGCGTGCCAGGAACGTGGAGGAGGGTGGGTCAGTCAATATTCACGATTACGGATGGGTATAAGAGAGAGAGAATTACGTTTGAATTTGCTCGCCTTGACAGTCAGTGCACGCCATGAAAAGCCTATATCGCACAACAAAGTGCAACCATCGGTCACACCATCCACGTTGGGCGTCGAACACCACCGGAGAGTAACGGGCGACGTACGAGTACATGACGGTGTTACATTCGCAAGGGAGCGCTGAACCCTTCTGAGGTGTGGGGTAGTTCGAGTTGTTGAGAGGTTCCAGCTCGTATGAATCTACTCTTGACATGATTTGCATATCGGGCACATTGAAAATGTGACGAACCTAAGTCTCTACATGCTGCTTCAAGAACGCCAGCGACGACACAGGGGTTCTGATTGAGAGAATTGGAGGCCCACTCCCAATCAGCATCGCACTGGATAGCTGTTATCACGGGTCAGCCCCGGTTTTCGATAGAGGTTGGGGACGAGGAGCATACTCATGATTGTAGGGAAACAAAGGGTGACGACCCAATCCGTCAATACGTGAGACCTGCATGGACGGAAGGCCCAGGTCCCAGGCCCATGTCACCTAGTGTTGCCGTGGACTGAGCCAACTCAGAATTCAGTTCGGACGAGAAAGTGGTATGCTGCTGTCGATCAGAAACGCTGCCAGTGCTAGATGATAGCATTGGGTCGGTCAGTTGTACAGCGAATGGTGAGTAACCTTTCCGCAATGATACTCTCCTATGGGACCAGATGGCTGTTGCTTGCCTCCTGTACTTGGGTCTCGGGTTTCGTCCTCCAGGTGGATCGGACGGCTCGGGATCAGATCGATCCTCACCTGAGCTGGAGTTCTAGTATCATGTACATAATCTCATTCATTCGGATTTCAATGTTTCAACCTAGACAAAATCTGTCTTGATCTTTGTGTGTTTCTACCACATCGGCGATCTGACCGAAGCGATTACTTTCCCGGTGTAAGGCTGTTGCGTTGGCCTGCCAGTGGCCATGAAGATAAGTGTTTCCCCGCGGGGATAGACATAGGAGAATTACAAGGAGAACCCCGAAAAAAATCAAGGCCATCGGCGTCTCCAACTGGAGCGTCAGCTATCTCGAGAGGCTCTTGAAACACGCAACCGTCATCCCGGCATGGACCATGGGGCCATCAGCCTAGTGCGACTATACCAGAGCGCGCGGTCAATTTACCCGTCCTCGAGATCTCACCGTCTCGCCAGTCTGCCAGCGCGTCCGGATCCTACGAGATTTGAACGGCCACGACTGAAACCAGGTTGACCACGTATTCACTCCCGCTCGACTTCCGAAGGTACCCCCAGCTTGCATTGAAACAAGGCAACCACCGCACGATTCTTTTTCTCTTGCAGGCTTCTATGTATGAACATACAGCAAACTTTGGAGGTGGTCCTCCTACCACCACGCGCATCGAGATGTACAAGAATTGGGATAAAGGATGATGGGGATTCGTCCTCACAGAGAACGTCCAAGTCGACAAATCTCATCTCGACTCCCAAGGTGATTTCAACCTTGGAGTGTTCGTTTGTGACATTAAAACGCTGTACAGTGTCCGCGACCCCCTTTCCAATGAGTTCTGCGCAGTGGAATTTTCAAATGAGGTTACGAAAGACGGAAGCGACTGTTCTCCCCACGTGAGCCCCATCTCTTCTCCCCTAGCGGCGTTCCTTTTCTGAAATCTCGACGCTGCAACTTGGATAAAACAACATGTCCAAAAAACGGCCCGACAACGCTCTGGTAAAGCTGCGGAGACGGTTTCAACATAGCCGGTGTCAACACCGAAGGAATTCATCGCGATCGAGATGGCCACGGAAAAAGGTGAAGCTGCCCAGAGACGAAAACGATAAGAGGCGGCTGGAGCTAAACGACTTCAGAATCTCATACCCTCGTGCCGTGTGGGGAGTACGATACCCGGCGATTTGATAGCACGTGTGAGGAATTCTGAGGCGGCGGCCGTGATTGCATCCCTCGTACAACAAGGACATTCTGGGGAGCCTGGGTGCAAAGAGCCCGCAAAGGAACGTGGAACAGTCGTATTTGGAGGTCAAACAGGAGGGCGTGAGTCCGATAATATCGTTGCTACGGCGAGATCATGATTGTGAGCTCTCCCTCCCTTCCGCTCGTGGAGAAGCCAACGTCTACGTATACCGTGGCCTAGTCTATGGCCAGTATTACGTGTTTCTCCTCTCAGCCCACACCAGTGTTGGAAACGGACGGGAGCGACTTTGGAGAAGAAGATATCAAATCGTCCATCGAAACCTTATCCCAACTCGCTGAACGAGTACCTACCGAAAACGTCGGGTTTCCAGTTTGTGCAAGAAGGTTGTCAAGCTTGGTTGTGACGATTAGGGATCGGGTACAATCATTGCGTCCGCGACGCCCGTGCTGGAGGCGCCGTTGAAAGGACGACACCTCGCGTAATAATCGATAGTTTACGGTGCGCCAAAGTTTCTCATGGTATTACACCCTCTCGCTTTTCGTGGCGCTTAATCTTTGTCTCAAAATAGTGATAGGAGAGCCTATGGCGTTCTCAGTCATCACCAAAGAACGCCAAAATACACGACGTACTTCGGGGTGTACCAACAGTTAAATCCATACCATAACGTAGGGACCTCGCCCTACTCCAATCGACTTGGTGTCATCTTCTTCCGGGGACTAGTATACGCCGACGTTCATGCCCCCTACCGATACCGTACTTAACCCGCCCCTACATTCGTCTCACTCGTTCATTATTCTACCATCATTTTTCACATATACCATGTAAACCTGTAAGCTCATGGCGACACTCATTTATCGAGGAGAATCATCGTGTAAAATTTAAATCCGCAGGCCAAAAGGAAGAGGTATAAACCATAGGCAAAAGTCGGTGGTCGAAACTTAGCGTGGGAGATATGTCGGTGAGAGGTGGATATCGCTAACTACCTCAAGGCTCATCAGAATGCGAGTAAGTGAGGCTACAAACATATACCGAACCAAAGAAAAAGGAAGAAAGAAGGTGAAGGGTCCGCACAAGACCACAACACGGACGAAAAGAAAGCTTACTCAAACTTCTGGAACGCCGTTGTACCGAGCACTTATCATCGAACGAGGATGATGCAACATCTGGGAGTGAGAATTAGTCACATCGATCGAAGGATCACGAAGCGCGGTGGGGAAAGTCGAAGGGTCGGACGGGTTATATGCCATCTGCGCTGGATGATTGGGATAGTTGAACGTGTTTGGGGATCCGGGATTGTTCACGAAAGCGCTGGAAGGCGCGACCTTGGATAGTTTCCTCTTTATGATGAACCAGACAGCAGCGGCAAGTACACCAAGGCCGACTAGACCTCCGACGACACCCCCAACGATAGCACCAGTGTTGGAGCCTCCTCCACTGGGTTGGCTGGAAGTGTTTGTCGGGAGCGCGCTGCTGGTTTGGGTCCAGGTGCCGCTAGAACTTGTCGAAACCGGAAGGGTGGACACAGGAGGCTTCGTACCAGTCGATTCCGGCTCGTCTGAAAAGGCGATTCGATCGGTGAGTAGAACACCTTGCAAAGGTAGGTTGAGGACTGACTTGCTTGGTTTTGAGAATCGGTTTGACTCCACGTCCCAAGGATCGTGACGTTGAGGTATGCCCAGTGTGGTACGGCAGTGCCAATGGGGATATCTAGGACCAACAGGGCAATCAGTATTCGATGTTCCTTGATATCCGCTCGCACGTAAAGGGGGTCGAATAGGCCGCATGAAAGATAGTCATGACATACTCAGGGGATACCTGATCCATGAAGAGAAATCACAGTCAATCGCAGAAGGGATGGTTAGAACCTCGAGGGAAGCAACGCACTGGGTGATAAGGACACTTTCGCAATTCTGTACCCAGAAATCCCAACTGCGTGGGAACGTGGGTCAGCGAAAGGTCCCGATTGCGATCGAAAGTGGATGGGAGCCAATTACGTTTCAAGTGGCTCGCCTTGACAAGCAGTGCACGCCATGAAAAGCCTACAAAAAAACGCGATCACCAGTCACCATCCACGTCAGGTGTGAAAAACAAAAATGAGCGGAACCACACGGGCGACGTACGAGTACATGACGGTGTTACATTCGCAACGGAGATCTAACTCGTTCGTAGCCTGAGGTATGACGTAGTTCGTGCCGTTGAGAGGATCCAATATGTACCCGCCTGCCCTTGACGTGATTTACATATTGAGGGTACGCTGAAAATGTGAGGACGAACCCAGGCTCCTACATGCTGCTTCAAGAGCACCGGCGATGGTACAGGGGTTTTGATTGAGAGAGTTGGAGGCCCACACCCAACTAGAATTACACTGAGCAGCTGATATAACTGGTCAGCTCAGGTCTTCGATAAACGTTGGGGACGAGGAACACACCCATGATGGTAAGGAAACAAGGGGCGACGACCCAATCCGTCAACACGCCGGACCTGCTAGACGGAAGGTCTGGATCTCAGGCGCATGCCACCCAGTGCTGCCTTAAGCCAAGCCTGTCAGAATATGTAGCATTTCACGCTTCATCGTTATTATGGTAGTTTATTCCACCACGGGTTTTACTTATCTTTCGGAGAATCGCTACGTCGCTCCTTAGTCGCAGTCGCTCTTACTCTAGTGGGGATCAGTTCAGCTAGAAGTTTGTTTAGTTTCCAACAAAGCTAACTCAGATTTCAGCTCACATGAGAAAGCCACGCTGCATCCCAAGGCGGCCTTACATAGAATTCTCGCTGAAACAGTGGGATATTCCCTATCTTTTCTCTTTGTCTGTATCCAGTACGACAGAAGTGTTTGGTTTCCTGGTGAAGGCCGGCTGTTGCGTTGGCCTGCTCCCTTCAATGATCAAGATAAGTGCGCGACCACCGGGACGGACCTTGGGGATATCTCTGACACTAATCTTCGTTGGATTGAAAACCCGGCGAGGAGCTCGACTGCTTGGGCGTCTACAAGGAATCCGAGAATGTTTACAAGGAGATCCCCAACAAGATCAAGGCAATCGGCGTCTCCAGCTGGATTGTCAGGACTCAGCTATCTTGAGAGGTTCTTGAAACGCGGAACAGTCTTCGTGCATTCAGACCGAATTTTTGGAATCCATTAAGTCGAAGGGAATCGCCGTCACTGCGGATTTCTCGTTCGGATCCACCACTCGGATTTGACGGCACGGCCTGGTATCGTGGGAAGCGCGAGGGACTCTGAGATGACAGCTGTGACGGCACCTTCCGAGTCGTTCAACGAGGACGTCAAGCAGAGGTTCTCTTTCCATTCCGCTCGTGGAGGGGCTAATTCTACTGCGGCCTAGTCCATAACCAATACCACATACCTCTCACAACCTGTTCTCAAACCACACCACTGCTGGAAGCAGGCGGGAGAGATTTTGGAGAAGAGGAAGACGACGTCAAACCGTCCATCGAATATCTCAACTCGCTAAGCGAGTATCGGAAACGCATCGTAAACCTGCCCGTTCCCACCCTTTCACAAGCGCCTCCAGCACGGGCGTCGTGGACGCAATGACTGGACCCGACCTCGATTGTCGCAACCAAGCTTGCCCGAATTCGAAGTTGGAAGCCCAACGTCTTCGGTGCTCCTCGATTGTGTCCCATGGTTTTACACCCTCTCATCTGTGGTGTTTACTCGTGATATTTGTGTCAAAATAGTAGTGAACGGAAAACCTGTGGTGTTCTCGACCGTCACCGAAGAACACCAAGAACTGATGACCCAGGAGCACACAAGGTACGCCAGTAACTACAACTATCACACATCGTGGATACCCTGCCCACTTCAATCGACTTGGTGTCATCTTCTTCCAGGAACTGTAGCATACACCGACGTTCACGCTCCCCCCCCACCGACATCGTACTTAACTCACACCTAAATTCGTCTTACTCGTTCATTATTTTACCAACCTTTTTCATGCACAGCGTGTAAACCTGTAAGCCCATGGGGATAGTCGAGCCTTGGTACACTTGAGTCATTTTAGTGGGGAAATAATCATCACGTATAATTTGAATCCTCGGGCCAAAAAGAAGAGATGCGAATTACAAGCAAAGTGCAAGATCAACGCAGACTGAAGGAAAGCCTACTCAAACTTCTGCAGCACCGCTGTACCGAAGACTGGACATCGAGTGAGGGTGATACAACATCTGGGGGTGAGCAGTAATCGCACTAACAGAAGGATCATGGGAGGCAGTGGGGAAAGTCGAAGGGTCGGACGGGTTATACGTCATCTGCGCTGGATGATTGGGATAGTTGGTCGTGTTCGAGGATCGGATACTGTTCATGAAAGCGTCGGAAGATGTGACCTCGGATTGCTTCCTCTTCATGATGTACCAGACGAGAGCAACGAATATACCGAGGACGGCTAGACCTCCGACAACACCGCCAGCGATGGCACCAGCGTTGGAACCTCCCCCACTGGGTTGGCTGGAAGTGTTTGTCGGAAGTGCGCTGCCAGTTTGGATCCCATTGCTACTAGACCGCGTCGAAACCGGAGGTACGCTGTCAGTTGGGGTCCCGGTACCGCTAGAACCTGTCGAAGTCGTAATGGTGGATACAGGAGGCGCGACACCGGTAGATTCCGGTTCGTCTGAAAAGATGGTTTTATTGGTGAGTGGAACACTTTGGGAAGAAGGGTTGAGGACTGACCTCCGCTGGCTTGGGAATCTGTTTGACTCCACGTGCCAAGGGCCGTGACGTTGAGGTACGCCCAGTGTGGTACGGCGGTACCGATGGGGATATCTAGAACCAATAGGGTAATCATTATTCAAGGTTCCTCAATATCCCCTTGCGCGTCAGGCCACACAAAATGTGATCATGACATACTCAGTGGATATCTGATTCATGCAATCAGGGAAAGAGAGAAATCACAGTCAATCACAAAGAGGATGGCCGGAACCTCAAAGGAAGCAACACACTGGGTGACATAGACAGGGTCACAATTCTGCGCCCAGGAAATCCAACTGGGTGGGAACGTGGAGGAGGGTGGGTCAGCCAAGATTCACGATGGCGATTGGGCATGGGAGAGTCAATTACGTTTGAACGTTCTCGCCTTGACAGGCAGTACACGCCATGAAAAGTCTACGTATCGCGATAGTCAGTCACACCATCCGCAGTAGGCGTCAAACACCGAAAGGAACGGAGCTGCACGGGCGACGTACGAGTACATGACGGTATTACATTCGCAAGGGAGCGCTGAACCGCTCAGAGGTGCGATGTAGTTCGAGGAGTTGTTGAGAGGACCCAATATGTACGAAGCTGCTCTTGACGTGGTTTTAATATCGGGGGTACGCTGAAAATGTGAGGACGCACCCATGCCTCTACATGCTGCTTCAAGAGCACCGGCGATGGCACAGGGGTTCTGACCGAGAGAATTGGAGGCCCACTCCCAGCTAGGATCACACTGAGCAGCTGATATCGTTGATCAGCTCAGGTTTGTAATAAAGACTGAGGACGAGGAACACACTCATGATGGTGAGGAAACAAGGAGAGACGACCGTCAACACGCGGGACCTGCGTAAGCGGAAGGCCTGCCTTTACATAAACCAGGCGCATGTCACCTAGTGCTCGGACGAGAAAGCCATGTTGCTGTCGATCGGAAGCGATGCATTGAACCGATCAGTTGCGCAGCAACTGGACCTTTCCGTGATGATACTCCCCCGGGATCAGATGGCTGATAATTGTATCCTGTGCTTGGTTCTCGACTGTCATCCTCTGGATGGTTCTCAAATGAATGTGTCGTTCCAGCATCATGTAATCCCCTCTTTTCCTTTTTCATTCGGATTTTAATGCAGACAATCCTTGGGTGATTTCGTCTCAAGCTGTCTGGGGTCCCCCTTGATCAGATCTCCTTGACCACGAAGTTGAGGTGAAGGGATCCCAAGGCGTCCTTGGAGTATTCGCTGAAATGACAGCTTATCTTGATTTTCGTGGGCGCTCAATAGTTTGGCGATCTGACAGAAATGTTTGCTTTCTCGATGTAGGTTGGCCTGCTCCCTTGATCAAGGTAGGTGCGCCCCCGCTGGGAAAGACCTTGTAGTGACGCTAATCCTCGTAGGATTGAAAGCCCGACAGGGAACTCGACTAGTTGGATAGGGAGGTCGAGCAGATTCACAAGGAGATCCCCGACAAAATCAACGCGCATCGGCGTCTCCAACTGAGTCGTCAGCTGTCTCGAGAGGCTCTTGAGTTGAAACACGCAACAGTCTGGACTGGTGGGATTCTCCAAGTCAGAAGGAACCGCTGTCACGGCGTATTCCCTGCTTGGGCCCACCGGTATTCCTCTCGGGTTTTCCCCCAGAACATCAAGCTGGTCGGCACTTCCGGCGAGAATTTTTGGTTGTAGAGCTGGACTAGGTATAGGTCTCTGAGATTCCCGGATTGCGAATAGATTCCAGTTCAAAGGAATTGCAGGCCGTGGTGGGAGTCTAGCTGTGATGAATGACTAGCACTAGAACCTCTGGTATCAGATCCAGAAGCATCTGTACAGGCGTGCAGCCTACTATGTGCATGATCCATCACCCGCAGGCAGCGCTATCATGTCATGCCGAAAAAAATATCCCTCCAAAATGAAGATGGGCCGAGCGTTTCACGCAGAAAGTCCACCTACCACGGGGCTGAAACCGTGTGGGACGCGATCCCGTCCTCACTGGGAGTGGGACCAGAACCTGCACAGACGCCCAAGCGTTCACCAGTACGCCCACCCGCCGACTAACATTCGATCCTCCGGGGCGGAGGGCGAAAAATGCTTATTTTGTTCATTCAATTGGAGATTGAAGCTACCTATCATCCACAGTCACCGACGCGTCCGGTTTCTACACGACATTTGAGCGATCATGACTGAAACTCAGGCCGACCACGTATTCACCCCCGCTCGACTCCCGTGTGGAAGAGAAGCACGGAATAGGCTTTTGAAAGTGCGTCCGGCTTGCGTAGGAACAAGAAAGCTTGTTGACACACAACCGCCGCGCAACACTTTTTTTTTGTTTTCTTGTAGGCTTCCATGTATGAACACGCAGCAAACTTTCGAGGCAGTTCTCCTACCCCCGCACACATCGAGATGTACAAGAATTGGGGTGAAGGACGATGGGGGCTCATCCTCACCGGGAATATTCAAGTCGACAAATCTCACCTGACCCTCGGCAGAGACATGGTAATACCTGATGTCATCAACGAAACCACGCTTCGGCCGTTCAAGGACCTCGCCGAGGCGATTCACGGAGGTCCAGACGGGACCGTCGATCCTCCTCATCGAGCTCTGGCCATAATGCAAGTCTCGCATTCAGGAAAACAAGCGGCAAATTGGATCTCGGGACGTTTGCCTTGGAACCCACCCCTCGCTCCGAGTTCTGTTCGACTTGGAGCGAGGGAGTCGGGGTTCATTCCCCAGTTGTTTTATCGTTTCCTGTTTAGCACTCCCAGGGAAATGACTATCGCTGAGATCGATCATCTGGTGGAGCGATTTGTCCTGAGCGCCAAGACAGCTCACGAGGCTGGGTTTGACGGGGTCGAACTTCATGCTAGTCATGGGTGTAAGTCCGCACTCT
>Ga0307514_10003404_pt1 | contig 15337 bp, 17 predicted proteins | sample 16_EM_MG_FD_203088 | JGI IMG/M metagenome (GOLD analysis project Ga0307514, IMG submission 203088) | Populus trichocarpa ectomycorrhiza microbial communities from riparian zone in the Pacific Northwest, United States - 16_EM | ecosystem: Host-associated > Plants > Roots > Unclassified | place...
TTCTATCATATCCGTACGTGATTTTTGTCGCGTTGTGCATTTTGTGTTGTGTAGATTTGGACGTGCTAATGAATTGCATCTCTTGTGTTTAACAAGAATCCTGCCTCTCCTCCTCCCTCCGCCCCTATCCCGACCATGAATGGGACGACCGCTCACCCTCCAACAAACCCAACCCCAACGCACACCCAACCCTCAACTTCCAACCTGGCCGGAATTACCTCCCTGACGCAAGCCCAACATAAGTTCTGCCTCTCGACGCTCAGGAACCTGAAGAAATCGAAAGACGCGCGACCATTTCTGGCCCCTGTCGATATCGTGGCTATGAACATCCCGCACTATCCGGAGATCATTACCCACCCCATGGATCTCTCGACGATCGAAGACAAGCTCAATTGTTCGAATCCCGCGAAGCCCGACCCGAACCCGGAGAAGCCGCGGTATCAGACTGCCGAGCAGTTTATCGCGGACGTACGGCTAGTTTTTTCGAACTGCATCAAGTTCAATGGTCCAGACCATGCGATATCGGTGATGGGCAGGAGACTGGAGGAGTTATTCGACAAATCGATCAAGAACCTCCCCCCGCCAGAAGAACCAAAGCCTGTTCCTGTCAAGAAGGCCCCTCCCCCTGCTCCCGCTCCCATTCCCACTCCCATTACAACCGCCCCTGTCAAACAGCGCGTGCCCCGTCGTCCCTCAACATCGACCCCTGTGATCAGAAGAAACGAGTCCATTTCTGCCGGCGGGAGTCGACCGAAGCGAGAGATACACCCGCCGCCATCGAAGGACCTGCCGTACGCAGACGCTCCAAAGAAATCGAGAAAGGCGAGGGCTGCGAAAGATAACCTCAACGCGGAACAATTGCGGTTTTGCAGCAAGCTATTAGGCGATCTCCATCGGAAGCAGCACTGGACTATCGCCAGTCCCTTCTACGAGCCAGTTGGTACGTACGGCCGGATTCTCGGGTCGGGGGGTATATTTCTGACTTTGCTCTTTATAGACTACGTTTCCTTGAATATTCCGTCCTACCCCAAGATCATCAAGGAGCCTATGGACCTTTCGACGATGCGGAAGAAATTGGATAACCACGAGTACTCCAACGCCCAAGCGTTCTTCTCCGACTTCAAGCTCATGATTCGGAACTGCTTCCACTTCAACCCCGCCGGTACGCCCGTCAACATGGCTGGTATCGAACTCCAGCGGGTCTTCGACGACAAGTGGAAGAACCTCCCCCAGCCGAAACCGCACGCCTACGATGACGACATGGACGCCGAGGACGATGACAGCGAGGACGACAATCACCACCGTGCGTTGTTTGTTTTCACTTAATTTTTCCCACTCTTTACAGAGGCTCGTCTCCAGGCATCGCCGAGATGGAGAAACAGATCGAGGCCATGCGAGGAACCATATCTGCACTGAAGCAACAGAAGAAGGAGAAGCCAATAAAGAAGGTAGCTCGTCAACAGCCAACGCCTGCGGCCTCCTCGTCCAGTAAACCTACAAAGGCTGCTACCTCCTCCTCGAAGAAGGCGACCACTACGAAGAAGTCTGGCAAGAAGAGCGCCGCGGTCCCCGGAGACGACGACGTCTTGACTTTTGATCAGAAGAAGGACCTTTCCGAGGCTATTCAGACTCTTGACGGCCAGAAACTCGAGAGGGTGATCCAAATCATACACGAAGGTGTCCCCGAAATTCGAGATGTGAGTTTGCTCCTGTTTTCAGATCTCCATCACAGTTACTGATCCGCGCGTCTCCCCTTTAATTTCACAGAGCACCGAGGAGATCGAACTCGAGATCGACCTTCTTCCAGCAAACGTCCTGACGAAACTCTACAACTTCGTAATCCGACCACTGAAGGCCGCGCAGCCCAAACGAGCGCGTACCGGCAAAGGTACAGGGACCGGTGGGCTGAAGCGAAAGAGCATGGACGAAGATGTTGAAGCCGAGAAGATCCGAGCCCTCGAAGCGAGGATGGCGCTGTTCGAGAAGGGCAATGGCGCTGCGAACAACGGCGATGCGGGTCATGGAGCTGGTGGGGCGAACGGAGGAGGGAGCGACAGGTCGAGTGATTCAAGCGACTCGAGCGACTCTGGAAGCGACTCGGAGTGAGTTGCTCATCTGGTCTAAAGACGCAATGACCATCTCTTTTCCGTCCTCCTCTAATACACACTTCTAACTCCTCGCCCTGCGAGTAATATTGCCCCCCGAGAGTATATTTCTTCCCCCTCTCCGTCTTGTAGTTAGCATTCCGTTCGCCTTTCGGCGCCCTCTCCGTTATCTCTGTTTTGCGTTCTTTTTTTTTCTTAGTCGTTTAGTACAAGCAACTCTTCCGTCTGAATCTGAGTTATGTCTCTACCGTCTCTCTCGCGCTATCACCCCTCAATTTTCTGTCCACGATTGCTATCGTTGTCAAAAGTTTTCTCAACATCTCGAGCAAAGTTTTCAAAGTTTTTTTGTATATATCCGCCTATCGTGGGTAGACGAGTTTGGTATATATTGTAGACATTTTTTTCTTTCTTCCGCCAAGCTGTGTATATATTTTCCTTTCGTCATTTGGCACACCTTCCGTTTCCACGCCTTCTCCGAAATCCCGTCGTGTGGGCGACAAGGTATCGGAGGTTAATCCGAATCCCCGATCGCATGCATCACCCCTCCACTTTCGTTTACCCGAAAGTTACCCCAGATCCATTTTCTGTTCTCCGCTCTGATGAGGGTACGCGGGTGCAATATAAGAACAGTTTCATTCAAAGTTCGACAGGATCCGCGCTGATCGTGTGCTTTTTCTTCTTGCGAGGGTGGGTTCCGATCTCCGTATAAACACGTCGTTGCCCGTGGAGGAGTACTAGGGAAGTGATTTTGGCGAAGGGTTCGGCTAATCGAGAACAACATTAGAAGTCGGGTCGGGTGGAGTACAGTACGGAGTAGTTACCTTGCTTGTTGATCTCGCGCCGTTCGCTGTCGCGAGAAGTCGGGCGTTTTAAAATCGGGGAGATCCACAGGAGATGCGCACAACCGTGATGGTAGTTGGGGAACTGGAGAGGGGTAGTCAAGACGGCGTCGTTGGTACCAGATGCCGCAAGTTCGAGAAATCCCTAGCCAAACATCGAAAACGTCCACGATGTGATCCCTAAATGGCCGACTCAGAGATGGGGCGTCCGGCCTAAACACGCTAGTGGACGCTATACCCAAAGTCCCCGAGTGTGCGCTTCAATTTGAACACAAACGTATCTCACTGGTGCGTACGCCAGTGGCATGTTGTGAGGTTTCGGAATCCCTTCGTGCCGTGACGGTTGCCTTGTATCTTTCGACAAGCCCGGCGGATCTTTGGACCGAACCCGCGCAAGAATGGCGCGGAACGAACCTAGATCTACGTGGAACGTGAACTTGGATGGGATTGACACGCCCAGTGGCGTGAGTTCATTATCAAGCATTGAAGGCCTATTCTTGTTGGCAGGTAATGCGCCTTGCGCTCGTGGGGTTTTCTTAGGAGTCCAACGGCAAGTACCCATCGTCGTCAAGGACGAGAAGGTATAAGTTATGGATTCGAAGATAAGTGTACTTTGCGATTTCGTTGCAGCGTCCGAGGGAGTGACCTTCAGAGGGCGATGTCTCGGCATCAGAACCCGTGAGAATAGATCGCTCTTCTCCTCACCACTGAAAGTGAAGGACAGAATAACGAGGGCGAGGGGCGCGATAACGGGCACGAGACGGAATGGCGAAAGCGGCCTCGGTTTGGCGTCTATTTCACCTGCCTCTTATCCTCATGTCGGAGCCAGTATCACGCATAACTATGCTCCCTGTGGAGATCCTGGAACAAATATTTCTGCACTTGCCTGGCCAGGACATCATCAAGATGGATTTGGTACGGGGAGTTATGTCCAACTCCGTGCGATGAGGTTTTGATTTCGTTCTTATCGTCCGTAGGTCAGTCGACATTTCCGGGATGTCTCTCGCGATTCGTCCGTTCTTCAGTTTCGACGTGATATTTTCGCTGCTGGCCTCATCGAGAACCCTTGTGTCTCTTGCGACATCTCTCAACGTCGCAAAGCATACGAAGACCATGTGCACAAGTGGTCGAATGCAGGGAGGGTAGTGAAGAGCGTTCACGAGTTGCCTTGGAACATATTCTCGCAGCTGCCTAACGTCACGCCTCTTGGAAACAACCTCTTAGCGTTCCATAGAGCGCCGGATCTTACCTTTGTTCGCGTCCCAGCAGCTGCGAGCGGAACACCGATCGAGTGGTGGTCTAACCCTCCACCCCCTTGTATAATAAAGGGTTTCGCTGTACACGTGCCTGACAATGTGTTAGCTGTTGCTGGGAAAAAGGGGGGGTGGGTTTCTTTTACGAGACAACCACCCAGGAACTGATCGCGTGCAGGTCGTTTGAGATACACATCCTCAAACTCTCGGATGGTTCTCCATACTGTGCGCCTCCTTCAAACATCATTAGACGGTCCACTACCCCGACATCTATCGAAGGGTTTGTTATCACCAGTTCCAGGCTCATGCTGTATGTATCTCTCTGGAAGCCGGTCCCTCACCGGAGTCGGACGTCGCAGATAAATGTGTGGGACTGGAAAACCGGTGACCTTGTAATGGTACCGCTTGTTGAGTGTTTATGCTTGCTAACTTCGCCTTAGGTACTAGAGATTTCGTCCATGGACGAGGGAAGATTCGTCGGATTCGGTTCCAAGGTTATCTTCCTCGATGAATTTCGGATGATGGTTTCCACCGCCCAGAGTACCAGAACCATCTCGCAATTCACGGTATTCGACACGCTCATTTCACAAGGTTCTCCGACCAATTTACGGCGATTCTGTGTCCCGTTGAAGTACAGCGGTTGGAAACCTTCCATGCATGTCGATCGTGACATGCCGCTGGGAACGCCGAACCAAGATGACCCCCTCATCGTCGATCCGGCCCAAGCATTCGTCGTCCTGGGGCTTTTCTCCGGCGTCACATCAACAAGCGTATACATCGTCTCGCGCATACAGGCTTTGATCAACCATACATGTTCGCCGAGCACGGAAATTTATGTACGCTGGGGAGAGTGGGGGGGGGCATGTCGTGGAGACGCCGAAACTTGATTCGTGTGTTTACGTCCAGGGAACCTATGTGGTCGAGGGGGAAATGGGGAGTGCTCCTGGTGGTGACACGAACGTGCTGGGCATGTGTCTCCGCATCTTCAATTTCAGCAGGTGGGGTTGTAGTACGCTTTGGGACAGAGGTGGTGGAGCTGTGCGGGAGAATTGGCACGAAAGCGGACAGGATTCATACCTTGAGGTGGGCGATAATATGGAGGAAGTAGATTTCGACTCACTGGGCGGCAACGGTACCTTTTGCTATCTGGTGGGTCGTCTCCACCATTGGAAAACGCGTGTGAGCTAATGCAATCACAAGGACCGAGGTCCCGTGTTGCGCGTTTGGGAACTGGTCTAAGGGGATCGTTCCCCCAGATTGTCGGTGTCGTTGATGCGATGTTTGGGTTGGCCAGAGCCAGACACGTTGCATGGACGATCTCAGTAATCCCCTCGAAATCGTTTGTACTATAAGTCAAGTAAATTATGCCATGACGGATTCATGAAGCTCAGACCACAGAATCAAGTCCTTCGCAAACGCTGGACGCTCGGCGCTCGGCGTTTAGCAGGCGCCCGATGGTTAATCGTTTACCACCACCACGACTGTTACCACAAATCTCATCAGATGTCCGCATCTCTGATTACGCTTCCCATCGAAGTCTTGGAACAAATATGTCTTCACCTGCCTGGGCAGGAAATCATCAAGATGGAAGCGGTATGAGAAGCTGTTACGAACGACCATACGAGGTGATTTGACTTTGAAGTGGTGTGGCCTAGGTCAGTCGATATTTCCGAGATATTTCTCGCGGGTCGACCATCTTCCAGCATCGACGCGAGATCTTCACTGCTGGCCTCATCGAGAACCCCTTTGTTTTTTGTGATCTCGCTCAACGCCGGAAAGCATACGAGGAGCATGTGCACAAGTGGTCCAATGCAGGGAGGGCAGTGAAGAGTGTTCACGAGTTGCCTTCAGGATTCTCGCAATTGTTTGGCGAGGTCCTCGGGAGAAACCTCCTCGCCTTAGTTAGCGGATCCCAGGACGATGGCATCATTTTTCTTCGTGTTCCGTCGGCTGCGAGCCAAAAGCAAATCGAGTCGTGGAGCATACCCCCATTCCCCTTTACGGACATGGGTTTCACTATACACCTACCCGACAAGATACTTGCTGTTATCGAAACGCTAGAACGGTGGGTTCCTTATTTGAGGCAAGCACTCGAAGACTGACCGTGCGCAGATGTCTCGGTATACACCTCTTCAACCTCTTGGACGGATCACCTTACTGTCCTTCTAACATCATAAGGTGGCCCTTTCCCCCGGACGTTCATCCGATATCCGTGGGAGCTCTAGCCATCACTAGTTCCAGGCTCATGCTGCACGTTTGCATCCGGAAGGACCCTTTCCCCAGGAAAGAATGGCGGATAAATGTGTGGGACTGGAAAACCGGTGACCTTGTAATAATGTCGTGGCGAGGGTAGTTACGCTTTACTCATTTCACCTTAGGTACTCGGTCTTTCACTCGAGGAAAAGAGACAAGCCTTCAAACCTAGAGCCGTCTTCCTGGACGAATTCCGGATAATGGTTTCCGATCCCGGCCGCCCAGGAAACCCTCCAGAATTCATGTTATTCAACACGCTTATTCCCCAGGATCGTCCAAGGGAGTTGCGAAGATTCTCCGTCCCGCAGAAATACCGTGATTGGTTTCCTTCTGTGAATATCGATCATGAAATGCCTTCGGGGACGATGAGCCGAGATGAACCCCTCGTCGTCGACTCGACCCAGGCAATCACTGTCCTGAACCTCTTCCGTGGGCCAGCCCATGTACTCATCGTCCTCCGTACACAGGCTTTGATAAAGCATGCATGTTCGATGGGTGTGGACACTCATATACCTTGGAAGGAGCTGGAGAAAGATGCCGTGGTTGTGGACGTGCCGGTGTATGGTTCATCTATCCACGTCCAAGGAACCCATGTGGTCGTGGCGAGGATGCATGATGATCCTGATGGTGGCACTGGTCACATGTGTCTCCGTGTCTTCGACTGCAGCAAGCGGGGCTGTATTAAACTTCGGGGTGAAGGCGATGAAGCTGGGCGGAAGGCCTGGTATGAAGGCGGACAGGATTTTCCCCTTGGCGGGAACGAGAATGCGGACCCACAGAGATTATGTTCTCTAGCCAACGGCACGTTCTATCTGGTGAGCCGCCTCTGCTGTCCGAAAAAGGCGTGCGAGCTGATGCCATCGCAAGGAACAAGATTTTAGTTCCGTGTTGCGCGTTTGGGAACTGATTTAAGGCGGTCGTTCCCTTCGATTGTCGATATCGTTGATACGTTGCTTGGGTTAGTTAGAACAGAACCATGTTGCATGGGCGACCGACTGTCCCCTCGAAATCGTTTGCACTATAGATCGGGGAAATTGCGGTGTGACGGATCCATAATTTCCAAGTCCTTTGCAAACGCTGGACGCTCGGCGCTCGGCGTTTAGCGCTTATCAGGCGCTCAATGGTCAACAGTTGACCACTACCACGACTGTTGCCACAAATCCCATCATGTCCGCGTCTCTGATTACGCTTCCCGTCGAAGTCTTGGAACAAATATGCCTTCACCTGCCTGGACAGGACATCATCAAGATGGAAGCGGTATGAGAAGTTGTTACAAACGACATGTGAGGTGATCTTGACTTAGGTGATTTGGCCTAGGTCAGTCGATATTTCCGAGACATCTCTCGTGAGTCGACCATCTTCCAGCATCGACGCGAGATCTTCTCCGCTGGCCTCATCGAGAACCCCCTCGTTTCTTGCGATCTCGCTCAACGCCGAAAAGCATGCGAGGAGCATGTGCACAGGTGGTCCAATGCAGGGAGGGCAGTGAGGAGCGTTCATGAGTTACCTCCGGGGTTTTTCACGCAATCGCACGCTCTCGTGAGCCTCGGCAAGAACCTTCTCGTCGCCCGTGGATTGCGTGACACTAAACTCACTTTTGCACGTGTCCCGTCGGCCGCGAGTCAAAAGCCGATCGAGTGGTGGAGTATCCCTCCCTTCCCTTTTACGATCGTGGGCGTTGCTACACAACTACCCGACAATGTACTTGCTGTTGCTGAAGAAGGGGGGCGGTGAGTTTTTTCACGAGGTGAGCACTCAGAGCTCATCATACGCAGATGTATCAAGATACACATCCTCAACCTCTCGGACGGATCTCCTTACTCTCCGCCTCACTCCGATGATATTAGGTGGACCGCTCCCATAGGCATTGGCGTGATGTACATCGAGGGATTTGTCATCACCAGTTCCAGGCTTATGCTGCACGTGAGTTTTTACAAGACAGCTCTTTCCCACGACCTAGATTGGCGGACATTTGTATGGGACTGGAAAACTGGTGACATTGTAATGGTGCTGTGGCTCGAGTAGCTATGCTTTGCTGACCTTTCTCTAGGTGCTCGCCCTTTCGTCTGCGGACGAGAGGAACCCCTTCAAGCGCAGGGGCGCGGCTGTCTTCTTGGACGAATTTCGGATGATGGTTTTCGATCGCGGACATGCTGGAAACCCTCCAGAATTCACGTTGTTCAACACATTCATTTCCCAGGATCATCCGGGTAATTTACGACGGTTCCGTATCCCAATGAGGTACCACAAATCGGTTCTCGTTGTGAAAACAGAGCACAGCATGTCTTTGGGGACGCCAGACCGAGATGGTCCCCTCATCGTCGACCCGGCCCAAGAATTCATCGTCCTCGAGCTTTTCGACGCCAGCGCATTGAAACCCTACGTATTAATCGTCCTGCGTATTCAAGCTTTGATCAAACGTGCATGTTCTGTGGACACGGAAATTCAGATATCCTGGGAGGAGTGGGGGAGAGATGCCATGATTATGGAGATGCCGACGTTTGATTCACGTATCTATGTTCAGGGAACTCATGTGGTCGAGGCAAAGGTGCGAAGTGTTTCTGGTGGCGAGGCGAAGCGCATATGCCTTCGTACCTTCGACTTCAGCAAGCGAGGTTGCAGCACGCTTTGGGACGAAAGTAGTGAAACTGTGCGGGCGGCCTGGCATGAAGATGGACGGGATTTATTCCTTGAGGGGGGTGATAATATGAACTTGTACTCACTAGGCAACGGCACCTTCTTCCATCCACCAGTGAGTCGTCTCTACCGTCCGAAGACGAGTGTAGGCTGATATCATTGCGAGGACGAATCTACTTCCGATCCCATGTTGCACGTTTGGGACCTGGCTTAGGGCCGTGGTTCCCCCCCTTCAGAACTATGCCCTCCCACCTCTGAATTCGAGGCTGGAATCCAGCCTAGGCGTACCCCTAGATATAGATCGATGTTATTGATGCGTTACTTCAGTTACCCAGAACCAGAACCATAGTTGCGCGGACGAACGATTGTTCCTCAAAAGCCTCAAAATCGATTGTGAGTCAAGGAAATTGTGGTACGGTGGATCCCCGATGATCCCCATCACAGCGAGTGCACCGGAGGTTTGACTGTAGTCTGGAGTAACGATTTGCTCCCTTTTCTCTCTCGTCATTCACAGGAACCAATTGCAGGAGATTTCCCCCCCTTCGAGCTTCAAGCTGGGTCCGGTCCAAGTGGGGATGCTCACCGCCTTCACAGACGCTGGACCCTCGGTAGGCGCCCACTGGTTACCAATGCCGACCACGACCATCCTGTGCTTTGTTCAATTCCTTCAGAATCATGTCTCCACCCCACTTGACTGCACTTCCAATCGAAGTCCTGGAGAAAATAGGTCTACACCTCCCTGGGCAAGATATCGTCAAGATGAAAGCGGTACGAGGAGCCGAATTATATCCAACTCCGTGCGGCAGTTTTGACTTTGCGTTGTACGACCTAGATTAGCAGACACCTCCAAAACCTCGTTAGTGCCCCGCTTATGCTACAGCATCAATGGGAACTCTCCGCCGTTGGTCTGATTGATAACCCCTTCAACCGTTGTCGTTTGGCTGAGCGCCGACAACTGCGAGAGGGCTATGTGTACAAATGATCCGGCTCGGCGAGGCTGGTGAAGAGCATCTACAAGTTGCCTCCCAAACAAGACCCTCCAGGCTGGGCTGACACCTGGTATTTCGGCAATGGTCTCCTCGTTTCTGAATTTACGCGGGACACAAGTCTCGTTTTCCTTCATATCCCTCCTGTCGCGAGTCGAAAACCGATTGAGAGCTGGAGCATCGCTCTCGTTCAGAATCCGCCTGAAGATATCGTCGCCGTCGTTGAAGAAGGACAGTGCGTGGCTGGTGTTCCCTTTGTTCAAATCTTCGGCAATTGATCGCTCATAGATTTCTGCAAATCCATTTTTTTAATCTTCGGGACGGCTCTACCCATCCCTCTTCATTGTTTGATGTTATCACGTGGGAACTCCCTGCAAGAAACGCGATGTCACCCCATCGGATGCTATGACCGGCTCCAGAATAATGATGCAGTATCTGTGCTGGGGTGAAGACTTGAACGTGTTCAAATTAATTGCGTGGAATTGGAAGACCGGAGACATGGTAAGGTTCTGTAGCCCGAACGCGGTACTTTACTCACTCCGTCTCAGGTGCTTGATCTTTCCTCTACTGACGAGAGTGGACTGCTCACAGAAAACTCCTTGGCCATGTTCCTTGACGAATTTCGTGTGGCAATTATACCCAACATGTCGGCTGCCGCAGAGTTGGCCGTGTTTGACACCCACATCCCACGGGATCATGTTGGGCATCTACGACGGCTGGAGTTCCCACCGGAGTTCCGCAACAACCCTGTTAACATACGCTTCGATCAGAATTTCGGGACACGGAACGAGGATGAGGTGTTCCTTGCTGACCGTGTTCAGGCGGTCGTCGTCATAGAACTTGGGGGACCCCCGATCTGCTCGTTGTGCCGACACATGATTTAATGAAACAAACGCATTTGGAGTGTGCAGACACTTGTGTACCCTGGGGCGAGTGGGGGAGAAATGCCGTGGTCATCCAAGTCCCGAAAAACTAAAATCACAACCTTAGATTATCCACCTTCATTCATGGTGCCCAAGTGATGATTGTGTGGGCATCCCTACCTCACGGGTTTGATTGGCCGCAGCACGCTCCCCCCCACATTTACACCTTTGACTTTAGCCAGCGCGGGTGCAGTTTTCTCCCGTTTCGTAGTGGAGCTGGTGGAATACGGAGAGTGCTGCTACGTGAAGATGGTGCGAGTGTCAGGTTTGAGTGGGATGACAATGTGACCGTGTGGGATGAGCTGCGACCGTTGAGAGATGGAAGTTTATTCCACGTGGTGAGTTTTCTTTCCCAATCCGCCGGAAGTGAGATCGTAGGTTGATGCCATGTCAAGCGGAGGCCGGGCCATGGGGAAAACTTTGATGATACCCTTCGAATTTGGGAATTGCGTTGAAGATGTCATTCAGAGGTGTATTGTTCTAACGCTATGAGGATGACATGGTTACGACGTTATTGTACAAGCGAACGTTGGTTCATTAGCGTAACCAAGGCACGGTTTTAACACGAACTCCTTGTCACTGAAAAAACGTCGAAGACTGACAAACACGGCATACACACAATCCGCATTCTTGGGGAATCACAAGACACTCCCAGTGGGAAACCTCCTACCGTATTTCCGATTGTCGTGCTCTCCGCGTCCAGTTGGAAAGGAGGGGCGAGAGTTCTCTACGCACTGAAGTACTGACCGGTGACCGTCGGACTCACTCCCGTTCAATGCTTCGATATCCTGGATGTCCTTATCGCGTTCCAACGTGAGCTGATTTGAGGCGATTACTCCCAGACGACCAGAACCGTGTTATATGAGGCGGGCAGAAAGTACCCAAATCCTCTCTTTTCCCTTGACGCTCACAAGCTGCCAGATGGAAAGTTCTCCGATGCGAGCGCCGACAATGGTGACCACGATCACGCCATTCCCCTGCTACGAATTCCACCAGTACCATGTCAGCACCTATGTCCTACTTGATTAAGCTTCCCGTCGAGATCTTGGAACGAACGCTCCTATGCCTGTCCGGCCAGGATATCGTCAAGATGCAAGTGGTGCGGCGAATCGAGGCAGATTCCAGGCAGATCGTTGACTTTGCTCTGCATATTCTAGGTCAACCGGCTCTTTCGAGACCTCGTTCGTACATCGCCCGCCCTACAATACCAGCGCGACCTTTTCGCCATCGGTTTGATTGATGATCCCTATGGTTCTCGCGACCTGGCTGAACGTCGAAAGTTATATAAGGAATACGCGCACAGGTGGTCCAACGCGGCGAGTTTGGTGAAGAGCACCCATGAATTGCCCCCCAGCCGATGTTCCTCAGGGTGGCGCACCGCCAAGTATTCCGGGAATGGACTCCTTTCTATCGGATCCAACTTTGATAAATTTCTCGCTTTCCTTCATATCTCGCCAGTCACGAGTCAAAAACCTGTTGAAGCTTGGAGGATCCCATTGTTCCCCGCTTCGATCTTGTGTCACGCCGCATACCTTCCTGAAAATGTCGTCGCTGTTGCTGAAGGAAGAGAAAAGTATGTGACTGGCATTCCCATTTTGGGGGGAGACTTGACGACCGTTTGCTCGTAGATCCGTTTGCATACAATTGCTTGATCTTCAGGATGGTACCCCTCATCCCGCCAATTCCGATGTCATTACGTGGGAACTCCCGCCCAGAAGCAACCTGATTCTGTCCGGTCAAATGGCTATAAATGGCTCCAGAATCATGATGCACCTCCTCTACCTGGGCTGGCGCAACAAGTCTGTGCGGAATATCATTGTATGGAATTGGAAAACTGGAGAACCGGTAGGATCCGTGATCCAAGTGACTGGCACGCTTTGCTCAATTTGGTTCAGGTACTTGACCTGTCATCCAAGGACGGAAGCGAACTGGTTGGGCCCCAAGCAGTCTTCCTTGACGAATTTCGCATAGTGGTTATTCCCGAAAGACTGGCCATCAAACATTTGGCCGTGTTCGACACTCTCATTCCACAGGATCATCCTGGATATTTGCGACGACTGCTGTTCCCACTAGAGTTCCGCCGTAACCGTTCCAACATCACGATATACGTCGATCACGACCGGGATTTGGGGACGCCCAACAAGGATAAGGTACTCCTTCCTGACCCTGCCCAGGCGGTCGTCATCGTAGAACTTGGGGGAATCCGGGAACCCCATGTTTTACTCGTCGTGCGGACCCAGGCTCTGGTCAAACAAGTGCATTATTCCTCCGTACCCTGGGATGAGTGGGGGAGAGATGCTGTGGCCATACGAGTTCAGAACAACTTCAGTAGATCATACACCTTTGTTCATGGTGCCCAAGTGATGATCGGGCGGGCACTCTTGCCCCATGGGTTAGGTGGCTACGACGTTCGCACCTTTGATTTTGGCAAGCGCGGGTGCGGTTCCCTTCCGCTTCGGGGTGGGGACGATGGAACAGAGAGGAGGGTACTGTTTGAAGACGGAGCGAACCTCGTGTTCGAGCCAGATGACGGCCTTAATCTGCGGGTTGAGTTGCGGTCGTTGAGTGATGGGAGTTTAATGTATCTGGTGAGTTTTCCCGCCCAGCGCATCGGAGGTGGGGCTAATGCCACCGTAAACGGGGGCAGAGGAGTGGGGACAACTCGGACGACATCCTCCAGGTTTGGGAATTGCGTTGAGAACATCACTGGGTATCGACTGTACGTTTCATTTACTACGTTGGATCGCTTCCCGGACTGACGGGAACCCCTGTGGCCAATCAGAGCCCTAGAACCGCCATAAGTATCTACGATTTTGGCCTGGTGACAGTGACGCTGCCTCAACCGAATGAAAAGTACGGTAGTGTGGCTGCAATGTTGATCCATCAAGCAATCGTACAACTACACTTGAGTTTTGACATGGTGAACTCTTCACCACTTGCTGAGTCGTCTGGTCAAAAAATCTCGCGCTCGAGACCACGATGAACATCGAAGACCACAAGGAGCACGAACACGGGTGGTCTGTGTTGGCGCAGTGAATATGAGGTGCATCTACTAAGGCGTAACTTAGATGGGTGTTCAATTGAGCCGATCGCCCCGTTAGGCTCATTGACACTGCGTCATCCGAGGTAGCCGGAATCAGGACGGCACAGTTCAAGTCCTTCGGAACCGTTGTGTACCGAAGTTTAGGACCACAATGTTGCCTTTGGGTCGGTGTTGAAATATTCCCTTTTTCCTTGACACAATGACAAGGGGACTCCGCCGGAGAGATGGCGTCCTCGTGGCACGCGCCTACTGGTTGATAACGACCGCAGCGTTCCCCTACCGCAGATTCTGTCTGGGATCATGTCTAAGTCCATATCCTACCTGATTACACTTCCTGTCGAGATCCTAGAACGGATACTCCTACACCTGCCGGCCCAGAATATCATAAATACGGAACTGGTGCGGCGACTCGAACCGAGCTCAGGCCAACTTCAGACGGACAGTTGACTTTTCTTTGAACGATCTAGGTCAGCCGGTTCTTCCAAGACCTCGTTCGTACATCGCCCGCCATACAGCACCAGTGCGATCTTTTCGCTATCGGTTTGATCGATAACCCCTGGAGTTCTTGTGACCTGGACGAGCGTCGAAAGCTACGCGGGCGATACGCACGCAAGTGGTCCAATGAGGGGAGTTTGGTGAAGAGAACCCATAAATTGCCCCGCAACCAATGCCCGTCGGGCTGGCGTGTCACCAATAATTCAGGGAATGGACTCCTTGTTGCCGGATCCAGCAGTGATGCACGCGTCGCTTTTCTTCTTGTCCCAACAATCGCGAGTCAAAAACCCATTCAGGACTGGAGGATTCCATTGTCCCCTGCTCGGACTTTCCATCATGTTGTGTACATGCCCGAAAACGTCATCGCTGTTGCGGAAGGAAGGGAGGGGTGTGTGACCACCGTTCCCTTTTTTCGGTTGATTCACATATTGTTGCTGATAGGTCTATTCGTGTGCATTTCCTTAATCTCCGGGATGGTACCCCTCATTCCGCTCCCACTTCCAACGTCCTCACATGGGAGTTTCCGCCCCAACGTGGCCTGTTTTTGGTTCGTGGGATGGCTATTACTGGTTCCAGAATTATGATACATTTTCTCTACCTGGACGAGGGCCGGGGGAATGTGTGGAATATAGTCGTATGGAGTAGGAGAACCAGAGAAGTGGTATGGTCCTGTGACCTGGATTGCTACGCTTTGTTCAATTTGCCTCAGGTACTTGACCTCTCATCCACAGACGGAAATGAGTTAGTCGGGGTGGGCACCCAAGCCGTCTTCCTCGACGAGTTTCGGGTGGCCATGATGCCCA
>Ga0307514_10003405_pt1 | contig 15335 bp, 10 predicted proteins | sample 16_EM_MG_FD_203088 | JGI IMG/M metagenome (GOLD analysis project Ga0307514, IMG submission 203088) | Populus trichocarpa ectomycorrhiza microbial communities from riparian zone in the Pacific Northwest, United States - 16_EM | ecosystem: Host-associated > Plants > Roots > Unclassified | place...
AAATTTGAATAGTAAATAAAGAAATTTTGGAATAAAAAGCCACTAAATTGAGGATGTCTCGCTGTAGGTGAAGGAACTATTTAATTAAATATTCTTGCTACAATATTCTTGCCATGATAGCAACTAATTAAAAAGTTTTAATAAAGTACATGAACTAAATTACAAATAATTATTTTATTTCGATGATAAAATGTCGTTCATTTCACAAAATTTATCTACTTAAATCATTATGTGCTTCTTCTTCTTCTTCTTCTTTGCCCTTAACATGATTTAATATTTTTGCAAGTCGTTTAATTTAATTTTTTCTTACTTTTATAAAACCAATGATTCAATAGTTTTGTCATAACCAAGAGAAAAAAATATAATTTCACTCAAGTGCCATTAATTTGTTGTTTAAGTAAGCTTTGAAGAAAAAGAATATAGGTGGCTATCAGATGTTTTTTTTTGCTATGAATAATTATTTCAAAGTTGGGTTGCGTAAATTACAAGCCGTTCAAGTGTCCGACCTCTAACGATAATCAGCACGAATCACCAGTGAGAAATCTTCTAAACCCTTTTAGGAGAGAAAAATTGTTATACCTTTGAGTTTTAGCTCTTTTCTTTCATGTTTTAAGTATTTTTGTACTGTACTCTACTAATAAAAAATAAAAAAGATATAATTTTTTATTTATAGGTAAATCCAAAAAACCACTTTCGAGTGAAAATATTAGTACCTAAACTCTACATTTTTTTGGGTATAGAATATAGAAGCAAGTGGTGGGAAACACTGGCTGAGGAAATACAATAAGAAAAGAGAAAATCAAAGGGAATGGCTTAAAAAACACGAAGCCAGAAGCAATTTACATGCCCTTTTGTTCAAAAATCAAAGTATTCTTCTCACGTGGCCTTGTGTGTGCTTGGATGGGAGATATATTTGTGTTTTTTTTGAGTAAAAAACATGTTTTTTTAGCTTTTGAAAGTGTAGTTTGTACTTAAAAGATGTTTTACTTTTGAAAAAAAACCACCACATCTCCAAGCCAAACACACTAGGTATTCTTCAAATCAGAAATTTTTAAGAAAAAACAGCAAACTTTGATAATTTCACATGAACTAAATGATTAATTATCTGAACGGATCTAAATTAATTGGAAATTTTTAGATTTGATCGGATTTGAATAAAACCTGAAATCAAAAAAGTTAAGCTTTTGGTTAAGTATGAATATTGATATATAAATAAATAATTTTAAAATTTTAAATAATTATAAATTATAACATCAAGGTTCGAGGCATGTATATAAACCTCGGATTAGTTACCTAATTATTAACAGTTTATTATTAACACAGTCCTCCGATTACTTGTTTTTTCAATTGGATACTCTGTCTTTCATCTTTCTCCAATCGGGACCGTCTATTGACATTCATAAACATTGTTGTCTGAAGCCATTAATTATGCACGTATTTCCCATATCCAACTCTCAAATCAAGAATCTGAAGGGCTATATTGAAAAACAATTAATACTCATGGGACTAATATGATGCTTAAAACTAGTTTATGTGGATAAACTTAGTTTTTTTTAGGTGGGTTTTATCACTTTTTTTTGGGGGTTTCCATAGACAACAAGAGAGGTTTTTATTAATTAATTATTTTATAATTTTATTTTAGAGTTTAGTATTTCAGGAGTTTCCACCACTCCATATTCAATTATTTAAATTGAGCTACACGTATTGATTGGCATTCACATCTACCTCTGTCCAAGAAAACTTGAATACAAATTACATTTGATATGTTTATATGATTTAGAAAAAAAAAAGTGTAGAAATTGTATAAAAAAAGAAAAGAAAATTATCTGTTGAAGTTGACATGATTTCCATATAAAGTTTTATATGATTTATATTTATATTTTTATATATTAATTTCATTTCTTAAATCATATAAAATATATTACATGTGATTGTCGATCATTATATCTAGCTTAATTTAAATAGATGGAGTTTGGAGTAATGGAAGCTTCTCGCGCATAGAGATATTTTTTAATTTTTAAAATATTTTTTTATTTAATTTTTTGGATTAAGTTTTTTTTTAATTGAAGGGATATAAAATCTAAATATTTATAATTGTTTTTCTTAGATATAGTTATTTTTCTTATTTGACTTGTTATTTTTTTTTGTTGTAGTTGAGAGAGCATGGTAAAGAATTTTTTTTTCTATTTTATTAGTATTTTATATTACCTTAATTAATTTTCTTTTGTTCCTTGAATACTTTTTTATCTAAAATTTTTCATTACTTATATATTTTTTTGTGGATAAACTTAACTCTCTCTTTTCCTTTTCCTTTTCCTTTCCTTTTTTTTTTATTGGCACTTCATTTGTCCAAGTAAGATAGAAAGATGCGAACTATAATTATATTTATAAAATATGCTAAAACAAATGGGGTTTTTATTGTTGATATAAATACTAGGCTGCTCAATTTTTATTTTATTTTTAAATACAAAGAGATTATATATAAGCTAAACTAAAAATATTATTCTAACCTTAATAAATAAAATAAAATAAATGTATTTCTTAACATTTCCCATCAAACTCACAATGCGGCAATTACAAGTATCGAGAGTTTGCAAACTAGAAAACAAAAACGAAAAATGGAATGCGATTTGGTAAAGAAATCTGCAACTTACAAAGAAAAAGAAACAAAAGGTAAAGTAATGGTGCCATACTTGAGATGATGACGAGTAAGATGACAACCAATCTCAATGTGTTTAGTTCGTTAATGAAAAACCAAGTTGTGAGCAATTTGAATAGAATTCTGGTTGTCACAATACATAGGAGTAGGATGAGAAAGGGAAACTTCAATATCTGCAAGTAACCAATGTAACCAAACAATCTCTTTGATAGTAGATGTCATAGCACGATTCTCTGCTTCGGTTAAAGATTGAGAAACGATAGATTGTTTCTTGCTCTTTCAAGAAATAAGAGAATCACCTAAAAAGATACAGAAACCAATAATAGACTTGCGATCTGTGGGATCAACGCCATGATCAACATCAGAGTATGCATACAACTCCAAGAAAGAGGTGGATGGAAGTAAAAGACTCTGAAAAACTGTGCCATGAAGATATCACAAAACATAAAGAACAACTGCCCAATGAATGGAAGTAGGAGAAGCAACAAACTGACTAACAACATGAACAACATATGCAATGTCTGTCTGAACAAGTAATAGTGAGATATACCAAGCTCCCAACAATAGTACAATATATAATAGGATTTGGCAAGAGTAAATCATCAGAAGAAGAAAACCTTATGTTAATCTCAATGACAGTATCTACACTTTTTAATGAACGGCTTTAATTTTTTCATCAGATTCAAAAGTGTTTTACAAGGGTAGAAATTTATTATACAAAGTTTGTAAATTTTCTAAGGCTCTTGTGGATGCCAAAAATATCAAATGAGTAGATAAAAAATGACCTAGACGAGAATGCCATAAATAAAAACTAGAAGAAAAAGGATTCAAATGAAAAGGAGACAAATCAACACTAGTAGTAGCAGATGATACTTTTAACTCATCCAAAATATACAATCCCTTCTCCCTACGGCCTGTCCCAATCAGCTTTTAAGATTGTAGATCCTACACACAACAAAAAAAAGAAGAAGGAAAAGATGACTAAATAATCATCAGAATCACATATCTGACCAACAAAAACAAGATTTAATGTGGGTTCAGAATAACATCGGCATTAGGAAGAGACAAATAAGGTGTGATAACAAAGCCAACACCTACTAAGAGTATACGAGTGTCATCAGCAGTCATGACATGAATGGAAGATGAAGGGGACACAGAAGCAAAAGATAAAGAATCTGGAGACATATGATATGAAGCATCATAATCCAAGACCCATTTAGAATGTGATATACCTGAAGAACTATGAGGAAATTGACCAACGAAAGAAGAAACAAACATAACTTATGGATGTAAGGAGAGAAACTTCTGAAATTTCTCAGTTAGAGTATTAGGATCGGTGAAAAGACTTGATGAGACAGTTGCTGCAGTATTATGAAGTGGTGGTTTGTAACCCCGAGGTGGTCTATGAACATTAGATTGTGATTGATTGTCAGGTTTTCATGCTTGATTTTGTTGTCTCAGCTTAGGATATTGAGCCTTCCAATGACCTTTTTGCTGACAGAAACTGCACTCGTTGAAGGTAACCCTTGTGTAAGGCTTCTTCTGATTACTGGAGAATGACTTAAAAGATACCGCTAGCATAGAGGGATTAGAGGTAAAGATAATTTTCTTTTCAAAATAAGACTGAAGACATATTTCTTTAGCTAATAACTTACTGACAACTGATTCAACAGAAGCAAATGGAGAACGATGAAAAATTAAACCTCTAAGTCCTTCAAAATCATTATGAAGTGCTGTTAAAAACTGTACCAATCGTTGCTGCTCTCTACAATCAATATAGGCAACACATGCTTTTAATTATACTGATTCTGTAAGAGCCAATTGATCTCAAAGATCTGTCATAGCAGAATAAAACTCTTGAATACTTATATTCTTCTAATGAAGAGCTCATATGTTGTTCTCCAACTGATACTGCTTTGCAAAATTTGATTGAGTGAATAATCTTTGCAGATGAACTCAAATCTCCTTTATTGTCTCATACTTTGTCAGCTGTGTACCTATGGAATGCTCAACAAAATTGCTAATCTAAGTAATAATCTTTGCATTGTTTGCTTACCTGACATCTATCAAAGCAACATAACCCTCATCAATATTTTTAGGTTTCACAGGTGTTCCATTAACATATCCCCACATCTTTTTACTCTTAAGAAAATTTCTCATCACATAACTCCAATACAAATAATTATTTCCATCCAACCTCACACTTACAAACTGAAGCAAATCGTTTCTTTCAATAGCCATAATAAACAAACAAAGAAAAAACAGAATACAAATACCAAATTGCATAAATTAAAGAGAAGACAAAATACCAAATTTTAGAAACTGAAGGGAAGATGAAATACCATATTGCAGAAACTGGAAAAATATCGTCTCAAAGTTATACAGTCACTCCAAAAAAATTTGGGGCTCCACTCCGAACCCCAGCAGAGGCGCGCAAAAGCTGTGTTTGAGATTAAGCCTCGTTTCATGCAATCATGCTCTGATACCATGTTAAACAATCTAAAGAAAATAAAAAGAAAGGAGGCTAGGGTTTCATTGATATTGCATAACATAATGAATTACACAAAAAATGTTAGCTTAACCTAAATACAAAAAGACTATATATAGACTAAAATAAAAAAAAACTGAAGAGACTATTCTACCATTGATAAATAATAAAATAAAATAACCTTATATTTCTTAACACAATCGACTAGTAAAAATAGCTGAGATCAACGATCAAGTTTTATGCAAAATAAGAGTTTTGAATAGTTAAACTGATGGATATTGTAGTATAAAAGAAACACATACAACTGCTAGGAAAGAGACATGTAAATAAAGAGTATGAATTATACTAGGATTCAAATTGTAAAGTCCCTATTTGGTATAAACAGTTTATATAGGATTTAAATTTTACATTTATATGAAATTTTATGTTTGTAACATTACAAATAGGTCATCTAGTAGCACGAAATGATGACTAGCCCCACATATATAATTTATTCACAAGTTTCTGTTTTTTTTTTCCCTTTATTTTGCTTATCATAATTTATTTCTTTTCATTACAGTTTTTATTTGCAACTTTATTTACTTGCTTTTTATTTTTTTCTAGTTTAGTTTTCGTCATTACACTTCTTCTCTACTCTTACCATGTTAAAGTCAAGAACTCCATATTTTTTTTTATTAACATAGTTGTTGAAAGAAAAAAAACGAAGAACAAACAATATATTAATCATATAATCAATCAACTAGTTGACGAAGATGAATCAAAGATGAGTATTATTATAGTAAAAAAAACCAAAGCAAAATCAATAGGTAATATGTATCACGGTTGTCACTATATATAAGCCTAGATGGATCTTAGGTATCATTTAAGAGTGAGTTTCAACCTGTTTTTTTTGTTAAAATTTAATTTTTTTTGCTTTAAATTATCTTTTTAGTGTTTTTGGATTGTTTTGATGTGCTGATATCAAAAATAAATTAAAAAAAACATTATTTTGATACTTTTCCGAGTGAAAAACACTTTGAAAAAACAACTGCTATTACACTCTCAAACACCCTCTTCACCGGTGAAAGTTCAAGTATTTCGATTTGGCATGATTCTAGGAGGATATTCCAATTCATTGCACAATCTAAATTCAAGCTAACGGTTTATATAAGTTCTGGAATCCAATAACATGAAAAAGGCTTAATTTCTATTTCATAAACTAACGGGAGCAAGAGAAATTGGTACTGTAAAGAATATATTCAGGCCAAATGTACATATTCTAAATGTCTCTAGCTAGTAGGTTATGTTCTCGATCGTTGCTCGATCACCATCTAATACAGAGACTGTGACATAGAATTTATAGCCATGCAAGGAGGGATAGAACAGAAACTGGGATAGAATAAAAAGGTTTAAAGGAATAGACAGCGGACGAAATACACACAAAAGGATGCTCAATGTACTTGAAGGATCGATCCTGTTTTTAGGTTTTGATTTGATTTGCATTGCTATGACCTCCCTTGCTTCCTTTTCCTTTTTTATTTCCCTCCATGTATATATAAATGTGTGCAATAAGAATATTTTTTGAATAATGAGGCAAATAAATCTAGTTCAGTATTATACTTGTGAGCCTAGAGACTATTCAATTATGCACCAGACTTCTTTCTCGGGCTTGAAATGTTAAAAAAAAATTAAAATTAAAATAATTGGTTTCGAACTTCAATTAGGAATTAGGGTTGCACTCATCATATATAAAAAGAAAAATAGTAATTGTGCTGGGAAAAACACTACAGATAAAGGAATAAAATATTGTGAATTCGGATAATGCTATTCGTTTGGTTTTGTTATTTTTGTTCTTGAAGCATTTTCTAATTAGTCATTATTTTTATTTTATTTTATTGGTGGGTGGGTCCTTTGACCTCTTTTGTACCAACATAAATAATATCATTTGTTATTCTATTCTTATCTTATTTTAAAATTTAACTCTATAAACAATTATTTTATTCTTGATTTAAAATAACTTATTACGATTTCATATCTTCAAGCTAATCATCAATATCTATTTAGTTTCTTTCTTATAATTTCCACTATTATATCTTACATTAAAAGCAATTCTAAACAAAATTTAAAGTTATAGCCAACTTAACTTAACTTAATTGCTCAAAAGTACTGGTTAATATTTTAGCCATATCTAAAGTTATAAAATTATGTTTTATGCATAGTTTGTTTCTTCTAAAATCTAAGTTAAAAGGCTACAACTTTTATGAAAGAAACAAAACCTAGTTCTGTTATCAACATATCCAAAACCGCTTGTTATGGCAACATCAAAAAACTGTCTAGTAAAATTTAATTCGATCCTCTTTTGATTTTTAGCCCGTATCTGGAGTTTTATAACTCCGATTTAAGTGATGTCAGTTTTGTTGGAAAACTAACGTTCCTAACTTTAAATTTTATGAGAAATGTATTTTGATTTTCATCATTTTCAAGTTCTAAACCTAGCTGGAAGTTGAGTAATGAAACTGTCCAGTTTTTTTAATTTTTTCTTTTGACATACAACAAAGTATTTTCATTTATTTTCTCATCATTCGACGTAATTATTTCTCCTTTACATAACTTGTAATATCATTAACCATATCACCATAATAATCTACTAATTTAATTTTTTTTCTCACATCCTTCTATAAATAACCAAAATTCTCTCACTAAAAAGCATACTCACTTTTCTACATTCCTTCATCTATAATAATACTTCAACATAACACAAAAACTCCATTATCCCCTACAAACTTGAAATGTTCCTAATTCAAAGCATAATCAATCTTTCCATTATAAGTTTAAACACAAGATTTCTATTTCTTTTTAATTCATTCTTCATATTTCAACACATTCTAAAATAATTATAACCAATCAACTTTCATGCATTGTTTTGAATTGTTTTTCATTTTTCTTCCTTTTTAGCTGGCACCACCACCCTTCACAACCTTAGGATAGTTGAATACGATTATGAATTTATGTATAAATTGCAAATTCTCGATGTATTTTATTAAATGTACATATAAATTTTTCATTTTATAATTAAATTTTTTCTTAATGCTAGAATATATATTGACAATACTTATATATATATATTTTTTATTATTATTATTGGAAAAAAAAACTTTTTATCCGACTAGCAGTGGAGTTACTTAACTAGTATCAACTATCTTGTTTCTTTAAACCACAAGCACCGGCAAACAACCCATTAGAGGATTTTCCCTCGCCAGTACAAGTAAAAGTCCTTTGTGAATTCAATATTTTAAATTATGATTGGAAACTGGGATAAATTCAAAGTTGGCTTAAGGTTATTATTTCTATATAAATTATTATATCAAGACGTATTCCCCTCTTCTAGAGCTAGTTATTAGTCCTATATTTTTACAAGAAAACCTAAGAAAACTAGTATGGTTTATGCAGAAATAAATAACAACTATATAAAAAGCAGTAAATAGAAGAAATAAAATAAAGAAAGCAATAGATTTTGAGAGATAAATTGGAATTCCTTTCGTCCCATTAATCATTGTTAGCTCTTTTTGTGAAAATATATAAATTTTAAGGGAGCAAAAATTCATTAATTAGTGTTGACTTTGGTATGTTATCCTTATTATGTATTCCTAAGTTGCCTAAACTACTCTACATTCTTGTATTATAAAGTTAAAAAAGTATAAAAAAATAATAGAAAAATTGATATTTATATAAATTTGATTTTTAAAATGATAAAATAAAATGGGATAATTAACATTACGAGACAACCAATAACAATGATCATTAAATGTAGTCCCCAAGGGACGTAGCGTGATGGAAAATGGCTGGAGATCTGCACAGCAGGTCTCGAGTTCGAGTCAGGGCGTGCACCTCTTGTAAGAGTCTGGGACAGCCGGGGTTTTACTTGCTCACCTGGACCCACAAAGTGCGCTTTCTGGAGGGTGGGGTTTCCTCGAATCCAAAAAAAAAATGATCATTAAATGTGTCAAAAAACTGCGTTAAAAAGAGATCTTATATCAAAATCTATTTTTTTAAAAAATTTATTTTTGATTTCAGTACATCAAAATGATTGGAAACCCTAATACAATTCTAAGTAAGAAATAATACAATTACTGTTTTTCAAGATTTGAAGAAGAAAATTAATTAATAATATAGTAAAATTAAATATAAAAAAAGTTGGCACTTGTAGGCTCCAACCACTTCTAGCTATTTGAACTTGTTTGATGAAGTTTTGAAAGACTTCATACATGAATTGGGCCTTTTAGAACTGCGATCTTAGGTTGATCTATAAATTTTCTGCAAAACAAGTTCTTTGTTAAAATAAAGGATTCTAATACTTAATTTAGTAAATATAGGAGGTGTGTAGCTAGTGTGTGAAGAGTGTTTTAGTGTGTAGCTTATATATATGAAATCCATGACTTAGAAACTAGAACTTCCATGGCTAAGACCTGGACTAGCTTGCAGAGGGTCTCCTAAGATCATTATAAAACTTGTTTTAAAGTGATTATGAAGCATCAAGTCCAGCAACCCCAGTACATGATGTATTAGCCTTGAGAAGATCCAAAGCAACAAGGTTTAACGTGAACGTGTAGACTTCAAAACAGTGCGCACTGCTAGAAAGAGGTGCATGTGACAGTTCATAGAGTTAATGCAGTTCAAACTATGGTTGGCAACTCATGATTGCCATCGTTTATTCTGCCTAAACCTCAGTAGTGCTAGGAGAACCATGGCAAATTGGCGATGGGAAATTAACGCTAGCTCCTAGACCTCTACTATTTGTTAGTGGATATCAACATTATGTACAGCTAGTAGCTACAAGGCATCAATGGATTGTTTAGCTACAAGGCATTAAAAAATGTTTTTTAAATATTTGTTTTTTATTTTTAACATTAAATAGTTTTTCAAGTAAAAAATAAGGTGGAAGATATTTAAAAAAAATAGATAGTACCATAAAAACAAACCGTAATGTTTTCAACTTGCATTTTTTAACCTTTTTCGGTGAAAACTCTTTTGTACTTGCATAGTACATCAGAGCATGTTCATAATTAAACTATTATAACATATTTTATTATTCTATGTGCAAATAAGATGCCATTTTCTTCTTATAAATTGGAAGCATGTAGAGCCTCTCCTAAGGCATCATCTCTCTCGGCCGATTCTCCTTGTTCTTTGCTCTCTTTGATCTTTCTCAGTTCATGCGAACTTGCCTATCCTCAATATTTAGCCATGGAAATCGGATCTGCAAGCGGTGACAAGGCCGGTGTTTTCACTCAAGGGCGACGGTGGCTCAATGCCTTGCCTGTGAAGTTCAAAGATAAGGTGGCTGATACGGCTAGGAACATAAAGAAGGTTGGACAAGATGATCCGAGAAGAGTTATTCATTCACTAAAAGTAGGGCTTGCACTTGCATTGGTATCAATATTCTACTACTACCAGCCACTCTACAGTAATTTTGGCGTCACTGCAATGTGGGCTATTATGACTGTTGTAGTTGTCTTTGAATTCTCTGTGGGTAAGTCTAGCCAGGAGCTATGACCCTTTTCTTCAAGTAACCAAAAATTACCTTTCATGGCGCGACAAAAACCACTACTCATGTCGTAATATTGACAATCATGTGGTTTTTTCACAATTTTTCATCAGGGGCTACTCTTGGAAAAGGACTGAACAGAGGAATGGCAACACTACTGGCTAGTGCACTCGGCGTTGGAGCACATCACCTAGCAAACCTATCTGGACATGTAGGAGAACCCATACTACTTGGTTCCTTAGTCTTTCTACAAGGTAGGTATCTTTAACCATGCATGCACACAAAAATCATTGCATATTTGCACCTAGGCTTCAAATTGATCCTTGCTGTAACAAAAAAAATAATTGGTGTAAGGTAGTAATGGATTCAAATTTATTTTGGTTTTTGTTTGCAGCTGCAATATCAACATTCTTACGGTTCTTTCCAAAAATTAAAGCAAGATATGATTATGGGCTGCTAATATTCATATTGACCTTCTCTTTGATATCGATATCGGGCTTTCGAGACGATGAAATATTAGAGTTAGCACATAAAAGAGTATTAACCATCTTCGTAGGTGGCTGTGCTTGTGTCATCATTTCTATTGTGGTTTTCCCTGTGTGGGCTGGTGAAGATCTTCACAATCTGATTGCTCTCAACATTGAAAAGCTTGGTAACTTCTTGGAAGGTATGTATCCATGTCTCCAACAGATTAAAGTGGAGCACTAAGTACATATTATAGCTAGTGGATGCATTAATCCCTACTGTTCTTCTTAACTATTCAATATGTGGTCGAAAGCTTACTCGGAAAAGGTAACATTTACAGGATTTGGTGATGAATACTTCAAAAGAACAGGGGATGCAGAGTCTAAAGACGACAAGAAATATCTGGAAGGATACAAGAGTGTTTTGAATTCAAAAACCGGTGAAGAATCCTTGGTGTGGATTAATCTCTCGACCTCCCATAACCTCCTCTTCCCTTACCTATATATATAGTTCGTTTTCTGATGATAGTTTTGATGCCTTCAGGCTAATTTTGCTGCATGGGAGCCAGGGCATGGTAGGTTCCAGTTTCGGCATCCATGGAAACAGTACCTAAAAGTTGGAACTCTGGCTCGTGAATGTGCCTACAGAATTGAAGCATTAAATGGATACTTAAATGCCGACATTCAGGTATATAAAAAAGAAATTAACTCCTTTGCAGGTATCTTATCTTCGATGTCTAATTACAATGCGATAAGCTACTTTAAGCCTTCGGCATCTCATATATCGCGATCCCATCTCACCAAAAATAGTAAAGCTCAAACCTGTATGGGTTAAGCACTAACAAAATAAATAACAGTTGTTCAAATGCTTATCTCAAGGTATATGCCAATCTGCTGATATACTTGCAGGCATCATCAGAAGTTAGAAGCAGAATTCAGGAAGCATGCACAAACGTGAGCATAGAATCTGGAAAAGCACTGAAGGAACTGTCATTAACAATGAAAAAAATGGTACAGCCATCTTCTGCAGATTCCCATATAGAAAATGCAAAATCTGCCGCCAAAAACCTGAAATCTTTACTCAAATCAGGCCTATGGGAAGACACTGACCTGCTGAAAGTTATACCAGGGATTACAGTGGCTTCAATCCTTAATGAAGTGGTCAAATGCACTGAAAACATTGCTGAATCCGTCCATGAACTCGCTTCCATAGCTCAATTTAAGAGTGTAGAACGTACTGTATCACCAGAAAAGTTGCATTCAGGACAACCACAGAATATAAAATCAGCTCAGATGGTCAATTACTCCCATGTTGTCGTCAATGTTAGAGAATCAACCATGGCTGCTTCACCAAGTGAGATTTCTTCTGCGCCAAAGGCTATCAAGCACAATATGGAAGTGTAAATATATGTTACTAACTTATGTATTATGTATTATGTATTATGTATACATGATATCCCAAGTGAGTTTTATATGAAATTGGGTATTATTAAAAAAATTAAAAATCTAACTGTAATAAGAAATATATGTGACAGGAATATCCTGAAACATGTATTTCCATTTGTATCATCCCTTCTTTTTGGTACAGAACAAATGCCCTTTTTTTCCAGGATAAGAAAAATGCCATTATTCTTTTCAGCCATTAGGGTTTATAACTTGCGTCCATGTTTACTCGTCTTTTTGGCGAAGACAGCATAGATGGCACATCAGCCATCAATAACAAACTCAAGCCCGAAGTAATCCAATCTGCTTGCAACTCTTCTGTGATTCTTTAATTAGCAGCACAATGAACTAGCCTAAATTATATATAAGATGCTCTTTTGTTTTTCATCCATCATCATCATGTGCTCAAATATCTTTAATGGGGGCATAAAATGGACGAAAGATTCCCAAGCCCCACTATATTATGTGCTTGAAAATCCAACTTGGATCATTTACACTTGCATTCAAGTTTGTGTTTAGTGTCGGTAGTTTTTTTTTTTTTTTTTGAACTAGAGTTTTTAGTGGAATTTATACATACGTGTTAATTAACAAAACATTTTTAGATCTGGGACAAAACACAAACTTTATCTACCAAGAGTTAGATCATTGAAAACAAGATTTCAAATGGTACTTTTGATATCCACAAGGCTAAAACTCCATTGGATACAAAGTAATATGCCTCTTTTGTAGATATAATATGAGAATGGCAATGAGTACACCACATGTTGGAAGTTTGATCTGAACTTTTCTTTTCATATTTTAAGGCTACGAGAAGAAAGGTGGGGAGGGCATCTGATCGTGCTAACAAGATTTGAAACTTGTCCACGATCAAACTTGTGATTGCGTCTATCTCCAACCAGTCCATCGATTAACAGAGAACTATCAGCCCGTTTTTGTGAGAGAAAATACCCTCTCATGCTTAAATATATAGATGAAGTAAGAGCAGACACGACATGCGGTAATCACCATAAACGTAGTCACCAGAGGCCATGTCTCGTGTCTTAGTGCCTGCAAATTGCAGAGCTTTCTAAGAATAAAGAGTTCTTTCAGAGTAAACACTCACCACACAAAATGAACATGAAGCAGTGGCAAGCAGCAAAAGACAAAAAGGTGGGATTTGAGTGTTTTCCACTAGGATCTCCATTTAGTAGCTAGATAAAGAAGTCCTCTATTTTGTTCGATATACCATGGATTTGAGAAATTTGCACCAACTTTTCTAAGATTGGTAGGAGCATGTATCACTTTAATAAATCACCCCACTTATCACAGCAGTTCCACTAACTTTTGACTCCAGACAAATCAAGAGAGACTCAATCATGAAAGGTTACTTGAGGCAACTTCCATGCTTTGTGTTGCTTTCAAAGACAGAAACATTGAATCATCATTTCCAATTTTAAAAGAAATCAACACCATATTGATGTTCATATGGACTTTTACGTCAAGTGCAGAATTTAATTAGGTTTTTTTATCAGTTTCTTAGTCATCTAGAGAGCATCATAGAGTAATTTGTTTATTGTTTTGTCTTGGACGTGGCTCTTTATTCAAAAGCATGTTACCATTCCACTTACCTCTCAACCACTGAGAAGTGTTCTCAGAGATTAAATAAAAAAGAAATGATTAATATATTGCCTACCATTTTGGTTCCATTTATTTAATTCGGTGCCAAAACTCTTGAATTCATTGCAAACAGAGTAGGGTTTGATTTAAAAAAATAAATTAAAATGAACGTTAAATTAATTAGACTCAAATGATTCGGCTGATCAACTTGTTAGCCTGAATAAATTCGGGTAAAATTCAATTGAATTAACTTCTAGATATTTTTTTATAATTAATATAAGATAATATTGTTCTAATTGTTTTTTTTTTCTTAAAAGAAACTCTAATGAAATGACACTACTTTGAGATCATCTAGTCAATCTATTACTTGAATGGCTAGACAAAAACCGACTCTTTTATAATTAATAAGTGGTGGATGATTTATTCTGTCTTTTTAATAGGAAAAAAAAGAGCCAGATATGTAGACCTGACTCTTTTATAATTTCTTCTTCTTCTTCTTTTCCTTCTGTTTCTTTAGGTTTTTTTGCTCCAAAAAATTAGTAACCACTAATCTTTTTTAATATTTTTTTTCTATTATAATGTATCTATATAAAAATACTAATATTAATAATAAATTGTCATATGGAAATCTAATTCAATTTTTTTTATTCTTAAAGATTTTAGATAGATATTTAACATGATTTTATCATATTTATGATGTTTTTAAATTTTAATCACACATAAAATATAAACATACTATTTTTATATTTTTTTAATAGAAATAATGATTTCAATTAAAAAGTTTGTGTTTACTAAAATCAATAAGAGATACGTCTTGATTGAAAAAAATACAATCGATTATATTTTTAGGTTTAATAACAATAACAAATAATTCTTTGAGATCTAGATATTTTTTTTTATGAATTGTGAAGCAGGTTGTTTTTTTGTTTTTTTTATTTTATCATTTAACAATTTGTTGATTTTAAATTGACCTTCATATTTTGTTTCAATTTACTTTTTATAAGATTATTACAGTCTCAAACAAATATCACAATATTTGATCGATGTTTAATTTTGTGAGTGTATATTTTAATTATTATATAATTAAGTAAAAAATAGTTTTAAAAACAAAGTTATTAAACTAAACGAGGTTCATTACCTAGGTCGTAAATTTAACGGGTT
>Ga0307514_10003406_pt1 | contig 15335 bp, 15 predicted proteins | sample 16_EM_MG_FD_203088 | JGI IMG/M metagenome (GOLD analysis project Ga0307514, IMG submission 203088) | Populus trichocarpa ectomycorrhiza microbial communities from riparian zone in the Pacific Northwest, United States - 16_EM | ecosystem: Host-associated > Plants > Roots > Unclassified | place...
CCTGCACTCCCACCCTTACCCTTACCCTTACCCTCACCCTCACCCCAAGCCACACCCGCACCTCCACCCACACTTCCAGACCTGCCCAGAAAACCTAACCATTCCCCCCTCTCTACCGCCCACCCCGCTCTCTCCCTCTCAACCCCCTTCTCCCACCTTTCCCACCTCTCCCATTCCTGCTTTTTTTCGTCTCCTATACAATATAACTGAATTAGCTTAATCAAATAACAAAGCACAGAGTTCCTTACGTAATGATTTTATTTCACTAATCAAGCGGGACCCCACAAACTTGAACAACGCCACAACTCCCTGGTGCCTCCTTTCCTGCTCTGCCTTCTCCTCCCTCGCCACGTCCAGCAACCTCCGGAGATTCTCATTCTCCCTCTGCAGCTGCAGCAGGGGTTCATTCACGTTGGGGCCAGGTGGAGGGCCGGAGGCAACAGAGGCGGCGGAGGCGGTGGAGGTGAGGAAGGAGGTGGAGGTGGCGTGGGTGGGGGGGGTGGTGGTGGTGGTGGTGGTGGGCTTGGTGATTCCCACCTTCTTCTCTATCCAATTTATGATATGTTCGCATATCTTGTTATAGAAGGGGAGAAGAAACATCACCCAGAGCCCGCACCAGCCGTCGGGTGGTAGTTTTACCATTGTTGTAGTGATGTTTATGGTGGGTGAGGTTGATTCGGGAGTGTGACAGTCGGGAGCCTGGATCGGTTCAGGGGAAGGGAGCGGAGAGCAAACGGGGTCATAATCCAGAGGAGGTAGGCAGATTTCCCAGATTTGGTAGTCGGCCTCCCTATCTAGACTCAACCCCTCCTTGTTGGCAGCAGATCCATGGAGGATTTCTGGTCGAGAGTCCCAGATATCTCCTGCCCCACACACCGCTGGAATGAGCTCTCCATACTCCTTTGCGTCAGCTAGCCGGAGTATTTGAGGGTGGGAATGAGTACAAGGAGGGGGATCCTCGAGGGCCTTGAGATAAGACGTATTGGATTGCATTGCGACAAGAGCGACGTCGTCTAATTCGTGAGGACAGAGCAACCCACCTGGAGACCTGGCAACGATTCCAATGTGCGCCGGCAGGGCTGCCAACAGATTACGTCAAATATTGCAAGTCTCTTGTTGGAATTCAGACAGCCGCAATTGATGTGGAAGACCCTAGCGAGGCTCAGTAGAATGATATTCCAGCAACTGATCAAGTCGTTTCTGTGGGTCCTATCTCTCAGTCAGCTACTGTTAGGGGCGAGCCGGTGATTAGGCATATATCTATCAGAATATACGTACGAAGAGGTCTAATCATTAGGCTCAGGCCTAACTAGCCGCACGTATAGGCTCCCAGACCCCCAGACCAGTCCGTACCTGCCATTTTGGAAACCCAAGGTCGTTCCCTATTTGGAGTGCAACGGCTAGCACCTCCACATATGCGATGGTCCTCCAGAGCGATCAAGGGTCTGGTATACATGGTGACAGACAAGGGACCACAGAGGCAGTGGCTGACGGAGATTGGCAAGACGGACGAGCCGTGGTGTGTATGTGATGGATGGACACCACAGAATGCGGCCAATCTACAGCGATGCCCGTGGGTGGGTGATGGCAAGGGACGTTCAACGGAGCAGCTGTGGCGAGACGAGAAGTGGTGCGAGCAGGTGGTGGAGTTCATTATGTAAATATCGTAGATTGGGGGGCCAAGGGACTGGCCCGTGGGGAGGAGAGACCATAGTCTAAATAGGCTCTGTTCTCGTGCCCCAGACTCTCTGCGCTGCCAAGACAATTAATAATTGTGCGAACTAATGATCACACCTGAGCTGGTTCAGATGGGCGTTGCAGGGACTCACATACTTAGAAACAGACAAGGGCCCCCAGAGACAATTAGGCCTGGGCACGAGACGAGACATCTCAGACTTTTTATGAAAATTTTTCATTGGTTGTGTCGTGCAGATATCTGTGTGGGACAGCATTGAGACAGGGCGATAGCCGTTAAGACAGTGTGTACAACCTTCATAAATTATTTCCGTTAGTATATGATTAGCCCAAAAGTCTCGAGACCTGCGTGTCTCGAGCCCACAAGCATAGAGTCTCGAGATATCTCGAGAGCACTGTCCCTATCCACGAGACGTCTCGAGACCAAGGCCCTGTCTCGTGCCCAGGCCTAGAGACAATGGCTAAAAGAGAAAGGAAAGGTTGAAGACGCAAGCTGCATATGTGATGGGTGGATCCCGCAAGATGCAGCCCATCTGTACATGTGCCTGTGGGTAGGAGATGGCGTTGGAAGATCGAGGGAGCAGGCGAGAAAGGATGAGCGGTGGTGCGAGGCAGTAGCAGAGTTCGTGAGATGAGGATCCTGTAGATAGTAGGTAGATGGCAGGGATGGCAGGGACTGGCTGGGGAGGGGACCTGTAGATAGTAGATGGCGGGGAGGGGAGAGAGGCATCCGGGAAACCAGAAGGCTGCAGTCCATCATCATAAGGGTGCAACGGCTGGCTTGCGCCGCTTTTTCGTCATGGTATAACCAGATCTAGTATGTAGTAGTCTGGTTAATCTAGTAGCAGTGGCAGAAATACTAGTCTGCTTGGCACAAGCCCCTCGTAGACACCTTGGAGTGATGATGGGAGACCGGCGTAGACATCAGAAATATCGAACACAAAAGGCAAGCGCGGCATGGGAGATGGTACGGCGATTAAACAGGCTGACAGCGCTGAGAAAGGGAAATATCGTGACACAACAAATCCTACCAATCCTCACCTACGGCTGTGAGCTGTACCCTGAGCCAAAGCGAGCAGCAGAGACGCCTAGCAGCAGAAATTCAGAGATGGGTGGTAGGAGCGTATAGGTAGGGGTAGCAACAGGGACAAAGTAGAAGAACTAACGGGAATAGCAGAAGTGGGGAGACTTTTTTTTTTTTTTTGGGAATCATTAATCGCATTCACCCTATCTAGAGTATGGCGATGGACTGCAGCTCCTGGCGGACCAGGTGGAAGTGGGGAGGCTGATGTTATGCAAGAGAATAAGATGGGCGGCGTCACTGCGTCAGTGTATGGCAGGCGCCTACCGGAGCTGAGAGAGGTAGCAGAACCCATAGTGAGGGAGTGGGTCGAGGAAGATGCAGAACTCCGATGGGTGGAGGGTGTAAGGGGCGAAAGGAACGTGCAGGTGCTAGACCTGGACACGGACAGGGTCGAGGAATGGACAGATGGTAGCTGGATAGACGGCAGAGCGGCAGCTGCAACACGGACGACAGCAAAATATCTAGGAACGATGCATTAGGAGTACCGGTGGCATGGGAAATACACGACGTAGTGGCCCTGGATAGCAAAGGGGTGATACAGAGAATACAGGGGCTGGTACACCAGATGCCACGGCCCTGGATCGAAGAGAGGCTGGCGAGACAAATGATAGAACGCCCAAGGACTTTGATGTGGGTGAAGGGCCACAATGGAGTGGAGGGGAATGAGCAGGCGGACACCAGGGCGAAGAGAGAGGTATGGCTGGGGGAACGAATGCACTGGCCTGACATAGTTACACCAGCAGGCATCCGGCAAGCCTATCCACTACATGCACGAGCACCGGAACAATTGAGCTGGCCCCGACAGGCACTCCGGGGGCTCACATACCTGGAGACGGACAAGGGCCCTCAACTGCAATGGCTCAAGGAGATTGGGAGGGTGGAGGATGCGAGCTGCGCCCACCTGTATGTGTGCCCATGGGTGGGAGATGGAGTGCATGTAGGAAGATCGAGGGAACAAGCGAGGAAGGATGCGCAATGGTGCGCGGCGGTGACGAGGTTCGTGGCTTGAGTACTTAAGCTTTATGTAAATAGCGGGGAGGGCAGGGACTGGCCCGGTAGGGGGGAGAGGCACCTGGTAAAACAGGATGCTGCAGTCCATCGTCATAGTCTAGATACACTCAATACGATTAATGATTCCCCCCCCAAAAAAAGAAATAGTCCACGAGTTCCTAGATTCGCCAGTTCCCAACTCCCCGAGTATTAGCCCGTGCGCTCCCTGGAGCCCTCCTAGCCTCCGTGCCCGTTACACCTGGCCAACAACACTTTCACAACCTCGATATGCCCCCCGTTCAACTGCCCGATGGAGCGCAGTCCTATGGTTACCCTTGATCGTTGAATCAGGATTAATCTTCGCGCCGCTGTCCAACAGGACCTTCACAACCTCAATGTGGCCGCAAGCAGCTGCTGACTGGAGCGCGGTTTCACCCCATGGGTTTTTAGCATCGAAATCAATAGTTGTGCCCCTGTCCAGCAGCACCTTGACAATCTCAGCATGGCCCATACAGGCTGCTGACTGAAGGGCATTCCACCCGTGTGCGTCGGTGGTATCTATGGTTGCACCCCTGTCTAAGAGTACTTTCACAACCTCGACTTTGCCCGCCCGGGCTGCTCTCTGGAGTGCAGACGAATAGCGGCGGATCTGGACATCAGGCATGGCACCAATGGTTGCGCCCCTATCGCTATTCAACAGCAACTCCACCACCTCGACCTGGCCCATACCAGCTGCGCGATCAAGTGTACTGGAACCACCGCCGGCTATTGCGTCAATGCCTAATGCACCCTTGTCCAACAGGATCTTCGCAATCTCGACGTGGCCCCGACAAATAGCTCGATCAAGTGCAGTGAAACCGCCCTCGATAGAATCAATTCTTGCGCCTCTGTCCAACAGCACCTTGACGACCTCAATATGTCCCCCCTTAGCTGCCTTATGAAGCGCAGTGCCAGTGTCGATGGCTGTGGTGCCATTAATTACTGCGCCCCTATCCAACAGCATCTTCACAAGCTCCATATGCCCTTCCCTGGCGGCAAAATGAAGTGCAGTCCAACCCCCGCTGGTCATTGAATCAATGGTTGTACCCCTGTCTAGCAGTACCTTTACGACCTCAATATGGCCCCTCCTCGCTGCACAGTGAAGTGCAGAGCCTGAATAGGGGTTGGCCCTGGCATCAATGGTTGCGCCTCTGTCCAATAGCATCTTCACAACCTCGGTATTGCCGCTCTCCGCTGCCTCATGCAGTGCCGTTGACTTGCGTTTTGTCATGGCATCAATTGTTGCGCCACAGTCCAACAACATCTCCGCTACCTTCGTACGGCTCTGGTCCCGTGCAGCTAGATGAAGTGGAGTCCAACCACTCATGGCTGTGGGACCAATGGTCGCGCCCCTGTCCAATAACACCTTCATAACCTCTATATGGCCCAGACTAGCTGCACAGTGAAGTGCGGTCAAATTGCTATCACCTGCTGGTGCATCGATGTCCGCGCCGCTCTCCAGTAGCACCCTCACAACCTCATGGTGGGCCTTCCGAACTGCTAAATGAAGTGCAGTCCAACTGCCATCTGTGGTCAGATCCATAGCGAGGGCTGTACTCCTCTCCAACAGCAGCTTCACAACGTCAGTGTGGCCCCGACTAGCCGCTAAGTGAAGTGCAGTCCAATGGTCCTGAGTTGTGGCACTAATGGTGGCACCCCTATCCAACAACACTTTCACGACCTCGTTATGGCCTTTACTTGCGGCTAAGTGAAGTGCGGTGCACTTGCGGTCGCTTGATATGGCATCGATGGCCGCACCCCTGTCCAGCAGTACCTTCACGACCTCGGCATGGCCCTCGTTAGCTGCCTCATGGAGTGCGGTCCAAGTGTTGAGATCAATGGTTGTGGCGTCAATGGTGGCACCCCTATCCAACAACAGCTTCACAATCTCGGTATGGCCTTTACTTGCTGCTAAGTGAAGTAAGGTCCAATTGCTGTCGCTAGATGTGGCATCCATAGTTGCACCTCTGTCCAGCAGCATCTTCACGACCTCAATATGGCCATGCTCAGTCGCACAATGTAGTGAAGTCCAACTGTCAATAGTTGTAGCCGCAATACCAACGGTTGTGGCGGCAACTCCTGTACCCCGTTCCAGCAGCACCTCCACAACCTTAATGTGGCCCATTGCAGCTGCCCAATGGAATGCAGTCCAACCCGTGTCAGTCCTAGCGTCAATAGTTGCGCTCCTGTCCAACAACATCTTCACAACCGCAGTTTGACCTTTACTTGCTGCCAAGTGAAGTGCCGTCCAATTGCCTTCACTTGATGTAGCGTCGATAGTTGCACCTCTGTGCAGTAGCACCTTCACAACCCCAATATGGCCATGCTCGACCGCACAATGCAGTGGAGTCCAATTGCCGACGGCTGTGGCATCCATGGTTGCACCCCTCTCCAACAGCACCTTCACAACATCGATATGGCCATCCCCAGCTGCTAAGTGAAGTGCAGTGAAATTTCCGAGGCTTGAGGTGGCATGAAGGTTTGCCCCCTTGTCCAGTAGAACTTTCACCAGATCAGCTCGGCCTTTCGCAGCTGCAACATGAAGTATCGTTTCACCGGCGGAATTTCTGGCATTAATACTGGAACCCTTACTAAGTAGCCGCTTGACACCCAATTCAGCTACAAAGTACCTTGCTCGTATTGCCGGTAGTGACAGCGCATTCATTAAACCATCTAATGCTACCTTATCGATATTCTTGGCTCGGTTGTCTTGTTTAAATTTCGAATTCGTATCTGGTCTCTGAACTGTATCCGGATCCTCATCTGGATCCTGGGGTCTGCTGCTGAAGCTTAGTGTGGTAACAGTTTGAAACACTTTCAATATTTCTTGTTTTTTTGCCTTAACCATATCTGCCGTCACACCATTTTGGTGCAGCTCCCTGCACAGATCCTTCCACGATTCCTTCTTATCTATGCTGAGAGTGAATGAGGCAATCGAGTGCAGTGATGCAACTGATCTCCTGCGGTGGAGGCTGCCGGCGCCGACCTCGAGAAGCTGTCCAAGCTGCTCCTGAATCCTCATAAGCTGTGTATTCTGTCGTACGAGCTGGGCACCCTGATTTGCGAGCTGGCAGCTGAATATTTATTTGGTCAGAGTTAGTTATAGTTAGGCCTAGTAGAGACATAATTCATGATATTTTACCAACTTGGAATATTTTAGAAGGGGATAAATATGAGGGACATGTACATACTTTGCAAGAGTCACATTGAACCCTGTAAGGAGCATAATATTTGACCGAATCTTGTCCCTCAAACCTACTAAATCCTCCCTGCCCCATTTCAGTCGATCAAAGGAAATAGTAGGATTTGATGCCAAATGCTGGTATTTCCGGAGAAGATCATCCAGCTCCTTCATGATAGCTTTCAATCCATCATACAAGATCTTGAGATCATTTTTATCTTCTGCACTTAAGCTTAAGCTTGCAGCGTACACAGCTCCGGAATCCGAAGCTAGTGGTCGGCTCCTACCCGCCATTCCATCCAAATCGGAGATTCCTAGCTGGTCTTCAACTTTTCTGACGACGGAATGAAGAGACAAAATCTCTTGCGAGAAATCGCGGAACTGCTCCGGAGCGCCTTCGTATGTTTTGTAGACGTTCCACACGAGGGTACCGACGGCTAGAACATCGCCAACTCCGAATCCGAAAGGCGCTGACATTGAGTCTTGAGGGGTATTTGTATATCGATCTTGATGTTGACTACAGTATTTTCTTGCAGGGCTGATCGCTTCCTTATACTGGCGGTCTGCTGGGGCCCGGAATGTCGCGAGTCTGATCAGAGGGATATATTTTTTGATTTTGTTTTCTCTAAGCTGTCGCATATAAGCACTATAGCTACCTGCCTACCATTGCACATGTGGAGAAATCTAGGTACGCGGGTACGGCACCCGCTCGATGTACTCGTACTAGTACTGCACGCGCTGATCCACATACCTAGGTATTTCTTGCTCTGGTGTAGGCTCACTGCGAACTTAGTCTGGTAACACGACCGTAGGGCTGCGAACTAGAGACTACTGTATCACGCATACCCCTGGTCACTTCCTGTTCTCGTTCCCAGACACTCTAGCCTGATCTTGGCATTCGCAGCATAATTATTTTAGCGCGTAGGTAGATAAGAGACTGGGACCGAGAACAGTCACTTCCCAAAAATTGTGAGTAAGGAGTAATTTTAAAATAAAAAAAACCCTTTCAGACATATCACCTACCAGTACAGAGTATGGAGTAGCGGAAGGCAAAACACGCCAAGGATATTAATTTCCTGCTTTGAGATGCATAAGCGGAGTTCGTCATGATGTACGGAGTATATCATACCCTTTAAATTTCCCAATGTTTCTGCAATATGACTCATCTATTCCCTTGGTTGTACATACCACACTCCACAAACACCTCCCATATCTGCTTGCTCGTACGCCCCCTGCCATCTCCCACCCAGGGGCAACTCAGCAAGTGTGCTGCGTTTTGCGGCGTCCATCCATCGCATACAGACCATCGTTCCGCCGACTTTCCAATCTCCCAAAGCCATTGCTGCTGAGGGCCCTTATCCGTCACCATGTACACTAACCCTTTCACTGCACGTAGTGACCACTTCAGGTGTGCCGGCGCCTTGGGGTGTATCGGGAATTCTTGCTTGATACCCCCTGGCGTAGCTATTACCTTCTTCTACATCCTCCACCCCATTTCAACCTCCATTCCCGCTCTTCTATCCGCCTCCTCATTCCCCTTCACCCCATTATGCCCTTTCACCCACATCAACGACCTTGGGCGTTCCCGCATCTGCTCCACCAACGCTTCCTCAATCCATGACCGCGATTGGACAAATTACAGGTTCCAGAGGGACGGAAAACCTCTGACCTCTGACCTCATGCTGAGAGATCGTTGGCGAAAGGTCGATAGTAAAGTTGATCAAGGCATATGCATAGAGTGTCGTTCAGAAACTGTCTGGGATGCATAAAAGTAGGCACAGCTTGAGTATCTCGGACAGTTTATGGAACTGTTTATCCCATCATTATCTCACAGGAGGGGTCGTGCCAACCAGACTACATCACGGGTCGAGGGGTTCTCAGGACTATAGCTTCAAAGTGCATTCGGAAGGTATCGATTCAATTTGAAACTGGGCCTGAGACCTTTCAGTCAACACATCCTTCATATTTCCGGGAATCCTGAGACCAGGTGGGACTCCCCGAAGGGGGGGTAACGCTAAACCTCAGAAGACTGAATGCGGAAGCTCACCTCCCCAAGGTCCAAGCCCTCCAGCTCTCCCAAATGGCAAATTACCAAATCCAGCTTCTTTCGTAGAATTGAATAGATTTCCCGCTCCTTCTGATGAGTGTGGTCTTTCAGATTTTCCGGAGATATGAAGGGTTTCCCTCAAAAAACATTTGAAGCTCTCGGAACCCCTCGACTTGCCATGTAAATTTTCTCCATGGTATTTCTACAACTCAGGCACTATTAGCACTTCGACAGGCATCGGTGGCAGAAGGAAGCTCCAGGTAAAAAATAAAGGAAATCTGCCACACTGAGTATTCCCGCGGAGTCACCCACCGCAGTACTAACCCAGCGATCTGAAGCTTAGATAGGGCAGAGCAGACGGGATACCTCGCTTTCTTCAGTCTATGGTGGCAGATGGTCATACCACAGCCCATATATTCATGTAACTTGCTAGAGACTAACCAGACTTTTGAGCAGGACAAATGCCAAGCATTCCCCGAATAAAAATTACAGGTCTGGCCACGAGAACAAACCAGAATAGTCCCACATGACACTGGTCAGCAGGAGAGGCCGGTCTGTTGGGGAGGAGCTGGTGTTGGTTATATTTTTATAAACAGATGTTAATTTAGTTGCATATGCGACAGTTTTCAATCCTAAGACTTTGAACTAGGAGCAGAAAGTTTCATACCTTACCTGAACATTGTATAGCTGGCAGAAATCTGTGCTGACATTGTGAATCACAAACTGTTTCGGCAAATCCGTCGAGTTTCCATGCTGCCATTTCGTTGATGCCAAAATCTTTGCCGATTTGGCCAGCTCGATCGATACACTGCACCCCTATCTTGCATAACATATATACATGGCCCAACACACCTTATTGCAGGACCAGGACCAGAGCTGAAGGGTTTCATGTAAGCTGAGGTGGCGGCTATCAGGTTGCTTGTGTCCCTAGGTATCCTAAGCTAGGTACTCGGGTAAATCATCAGTGCTGCCTGCCTATCAGTATAATTGCCAGACTTGGCCGTTCATCCTCTGGTGGTACAGTTGGTGAATACACTGGCCGTACCAGGCACCAAGGGGGAATTTCTCATTATTAACCCAACTACCCACAAGGCAAGGAACTAGTTTATTGCAGTATCTTTTTCACCTGGAATTCTTTTTCTTTTTATTATATTATTAAAGTTACGTACCAGAGTGGAGTAATTAACCAAACGAACTGAAGATCAGGATTCAGGTGGGTATACGTAGCGGTGCAGACATGGCCCTCCCGCTTCCCCCCCACCTCCTCCCCCTCTTCCTCCCCCCTATCAGGACCCTTCCCGGATTTCTTGATCCCATCGTGATGCCGGTTGGCCACAATGGACCCAATCATAGTACTAGCGTCATCTCCTTTCTCTTCCTCTTGCTCCTCTTTGTCAGTCTTGACCTGAACGTCGGTGCTTTCTTCGCCACCCTCACCACTGTGCACCGCTCCCTTGGAAACAAACTTGGGGATGGCACCCTGGATCAAAGAGTTCTCACGAGCGATATTCTTTGCCTCAGGATTCGGAGTGGGAAGAGAGCTCACAGCGGAGAGAGTAAAGGGAAGGAGCAGAATGAACCCGGAAGTCAACTGATGCAGGCTGTAGTGGATGAAGCGGGGAAAAGGGAAAAGGGAGAAATGAGCCTCCTTCTATCCAGAAAGCGGCGTATTCAGATGGGAATTGATGGGAACGTAAGTACCTAGGGGTTGGGTGCACTCGTGATAGCCTCGAGAAGGGAAATGCACTAATTGGTCAGAAGGAGAAGTCGAGATGGGGATCGGTTGTTGTTGAACATTTTCATTTGGCTGCCCATAACAAGTAGCGCAACTACCTAATTCACAAGCAGTTGCCTTTGCGGGTATCTGTGGTATCTAGTAGCTGCCTCATCACCTCAACTGCCCCTTCCACACCTTGCCCCTTTATTGCACTGACAGGCACCATTGTAATTTCTTGTCTCTGTTTCTTTGCAAGCTCTTCAATGTAATTCCTGAGCCCCAAAAACTTCTGCTCGGTACCTCCTAGGTCTGCTTTGTTTGCAATAACGAACCATGGCTTTGCAGAGATTTTTTTCCTCTTAATGGCAACAGCTGGGATGTCACGAGTGCGTTTAATTAGCTCAGCCGCTGGAGTAACAGAGTTTGGTGATGGCGAGTAGTTCGGTGTGATGCTGCGGCTACCACGCCAGACCACAAGCTCTTCACCTTGTGGTTTACCCTCAGTGAGACGCTCATTTGTGGTTGCCCCCACTCGATGTCTTTCGGCTGGGTACTCATCTGGTGATTGCTCCTCCTGCCCTAGAGGGCTGTCTATGCCTCGAACAATTGCCTCGTCGTCATTAGGGGGGAGTTCCTTATCTATACTCAGGTTCCCTGCCATTTCGCCCATCATGCCATTCACACCCATACCTTCCAACACTTTGTCGTCTGCCCACCCTTCCTCATATGCCTTCACTTCCTTCCACAATAACCTGAGGTCACCCAATGGGTCCGGCCTTCCCAGGTCGATGACAAACGCCAGGACCTTTGCTCTCTCTACATGTCGTAAAAATCCGTGCCCCAGTCCCTTGTTCAGATGAGCATCAGCAATTAAACCTGGAATATCGGCAATTGTGAACCTCTCGCGGGGCTCTCCGGCTTTTGTTGCTCTAAGCCGTGATTTGAGAGGATTTAGCTGCACCGTACCGAGATTAGGCGACAGTGTAGTAAACGCCCATTCTCCGACCTTCGCTTTCCGCCGAGTAATTGCACGGAGGAATGAGCTTTTCCCAGCATTGGGAAGACCAACAAGCCCCACATCTGCAAGAATCTTGAGCTCAAGGCTAATCCTCATCCTGCAGCCCTTTCCACCGCGAGTAGCAAATTTAGGAGAGCGGGTTTTCTGAGTAATGAAGCATGGGTTCCCCAATCCTCCGGGGGCGCCAGGTATGAGAAGTATTGGCTTTATTGTAGGTTTGGATAAATCCAAATTCACCGGTAATGGATGGGTGTGGCGGAGGACTGCACCAGAGGATAAGTGATGCTGCGCTGGGTACTTTGCTGCTTGGAATTTAGGCGAGGCAGTATTGTCCGCTTCAGCCAGGGGATAATGTATCCATTTATCGTTCGACCCGTGATATCCACTATTTGACTGCGCCTCATCTCCTATGTTTAACATTCCCTCCTCATACTCCTTGAGTTCTTCTTCAAGCACCACAGAGGGGTCATATCTATCAATCTCCCTTACTATCGTCCCAACTGGCACACGGATTACAACATCTTCTCCTCTCTCCCCATTTTTACTTTTTCCTTGCCCATTCCTCCCATCGCCGGCTTGGACGGTTCCCTGACGTCCAAGTTTATGTAAGGATACCGTTTCTCCATAGAGGGCTTGTATATAGATAGAACCCCCGCGACCTCCATTGCCACCGTTGGGCGGACCCTTATCAACGAACTTTTCTCTTAAGAACGAGACACACCCGTGTCCACCGTTACCAGACTGGAGGTTAAGGGTGATCACATCGGTGAAGGGTGTCTCATTGTACTCTTGGAAGTGAACTGGCACCTGGTAAGCTGTGTCTGGGTCATCTCCTCCGGCCTCAGTAGAGAAGCCTGGAATCGGAGAGTAACACCGCTTCTGATGGAGGCTTTGGGTGCGTGATGTCCTGAAGCTTGAGTGAGTAGAGAAATTGGTGGAAGTCGAGGTAAGGCAGGGATAGAGGAATGGTGTCAACGTGTGATTCAAATATCCGTTCAGACTGGTACCTCGGGATATTTGAAGCAATGTATATAATGTCTGAGGTGAGCAGGGTACTCTCTGCATGTTGTCGATGGAACAAGGCGACGTTATTGCCAAGATTTACCAGATAAAATACTTACATAAGTAGATACTGAGAGTGCCAAGACCTCCCAACACACCCATATGGCTTCGCTACCTATTTACTCAAAATCTATACTTTTGTCCAACTCCTCGAGTTTATCAAGAGTTGAGATGCAGAGTGGAGAATGCCAAATGACAAACAACTTTCTGGTACTTCCATAGGCTGTCAGAAAATTTGAATGAGGATGTTCATATGAAATATGTAATGCTTTGGTAAGAGTGATGAGAGAATCCTGGATTCAACTATGAACGGCGTTAAAAGTCCATGAGAGAGAGGGATACATGTTGGTGGGCTGTTTTAAGATTATTATTAGAGTGGGGCATGTCCGAGCATAAGATTGACGTGTAGCGATAATATCTCTTTCTGTATTTTCACAGTGATTTCTTATGTAGAGTACAGTATATTCGGCCCAGGTGAGCAGGGAGCGGAAATACCTGGGGCTAAATCCCCTGGCCTGGCGAGACACCTACCCATCGTGCATGAGTAGTCTAACTGTGAATCTACCAGCACTGATATATTCAGGCAATATACACGGGTACAGGGGAAAGAGATTGTTAGCCCGGTGGACTGACACAGTATGTTTATCCCGCATAGGTACTCAACAGTGTATTGTGGAATTTATCTTAAAACAACCCTCGTATGATTACCTGTGTGGGCAATCCTATTGTTCCATATATTCATAAGGCATAATATTCAACGAATAAAGTGTTGGGAGATCCGCAGTTAGACTATTCATTTACAAGGGCTACTTGCAGGAAAAAACTCATAGAGGCATTCAGAAGTGATAGATATCCCAGTTCAGGGTAACCATCCGCCATCTTTTGAAGTGTATAAATAAATTGTCGTGCAACAGTGACCAGTGGTATGGTCTGAACAGAGCCACCACCATACTAAATTATTCAGACATACAGCAGGTGTTCTAGGCTATGGTTTTTGATATTAGTCTAACGAGATGACAAGTGTGTGCAGCAAAAGGATACCTAGATCTGGAGTTGGAGATGACTGTGGAGATGGATGTATGTACTGTATAATGTATGATAATAGCGATGCATTATAACTCTAGGCAACTTCAGCTACAACCGTATATGTATCATGCCTAGAGCCGTGATACAATACATAAGAGGTTTGTTTTGTTCCCAGCATGCATAACTATAGTTCAAGTCCGTAGCACCCATCGTAATCCTCAGACATTCTCCCACTACTCAAAAAGCCTTCTAGCTATATTCCCAAGTTTCTAAGGAGGTCATGTTGTTTATTCCACTAATATTGCAGTCACAGTGGTCCGCCTGAGCCTGAGTCGAAACATAAGTGAGAACCTGACCCAGAGCTTGCTGCCAGTCGGCCCAGTCCTCAGCATTACCAGCGGAAACTTGACTCGGAGCTTTGCTATCCTCCTTCTGCTGAACAACATCCATCTCCAACATCCACTCTTCGAAATAGCACGCTCTCCAAGTACGCATTTGCACGACCAGGAACGGGTTCGATGAGTTTTTGACCAGAGGCCCATCAACTAGCATGAGAAAGTTCCAAGAACGGCCAGATGACCCGGGTGTAGATGCAAGCTTGAGCCCATGGTTGGGTGAGGTGCAGGGGATTTGGGCGGGGCCTTCAGCCCAGATGCCATGGTTGGTCTTGACAGATGTTTGTGTCTCTGTGGAGAACTTGGCAGGAGCCCTAGGTCCAGAGGGGTATGTAAGTTAGCATAACACATCTCAGAAATACCTCTTAGAGTGACATATAAGCTGGTGAAACTGGGTCGGGTGAAAGAGCAAGAAGACTCATACATACCCCTGGGAGTGCCGGTAGTTTACTGTGTAGATGAGCCAAGTCAGAATGACCCCAAAAGCCAAAAGCTTCAGGATCTCATCCAGGAGGCCAGAGATAGATCGGCGTTGGGCTACTGTTCCAGCACCTGCACGAGCGTTGCTCATGTCTAGAGACACCGACCGAGGCATAGTGGGTTCAAGTTCACTGTTGTAGTGGTCGGTTAGCATGAAGCACGGCAACTACATGGAGGTTGAAATTCGCTGCGGCTTTTGCTGGAGCTGGACGGGAGTTACTCAAGTACCTCTTCATGGTGTGATCTGATGAGATGGGATTCGCAACGTGGAGTAGTACTGAAGGTTGCAGTTAAGTACGATACTTGTGGTCTCGGTTCCTCTGTTGCTGTGGCCTACGATTGTGGCCTTGGGGGAGGAATTCCCGATCCGGCAGTTCACTATACGGTATGTATTATGACGCCGAAAAAGGGACTAGGTACGTGGTCTCGTGACCTGTCTGTACTCGCCCGCGCCGAGACACCAAACCCACTACCCCCATGCCTCCATCCAAACAACAATATATCCCTCCTAGGTATTCAAACACCGCACTGAACAGGCTGCTGCAACAACTGCCACAGCGCCATAACTAGTAAAGGACAGATCTAGAACCTCTGCCTGTCA
>Ga0307514_10003407_pt1 | contig 15334 bp, 9 predicted proteins | sample 16_EM_MG_FD_203088 | JGI IMG/M metagenome (GOLD analysis project Ga0307514, IMG submission 203088) | Populus trichocarpa ectomycorrhiza microbial communities from riparian zone in the Pacific Northwest, United States - 16_EM | ecosystem: Host-associated > Plants > Roots > Unclassified | place...
ATATCGCGGCGAGTTTAGGAAATAGGAATGGCTTATATGAGATGCTACTTTGCCGTCAAGCACCTGCGCGACAGGCTGCCATGGCCAGAGGAGGATAGGAAACATGCAGGTCAAGCAGGGTGATGATGAATTGCAGTGGACTGCAAGGTGATATCGAACTATAGGTACTGTAGTACCTCAGCTCGATCCTCACCCGCCCTTATAATCATGTATGTATATGTATCTCGAGGCACCCCCCGGTGTGCAAGCAAAATAAATACCTGTGAAGAACTAGCAGTCCCCCCCCCTCCCTTCTCCTTCCCCAGGAACAGTGATCGCCGCACGCGATTGTAATGTGGAGAACGAGGGGCCGATAGTTACTGACCCTATACTGATCCCGAGCTCGACCTCGGTGTAGGCACGCCAGCAGCAGCATACCCGCGCAGCTAGTGGACATAGCCCAGGAAGCGGGCACACAGTCATCACCGTTGGCCACGACAACGGCGACGACGACGGTTCGGCAGGTGCAGCCGACACTGGGAGGGCATGGGAGTCTAAATAACCTCTGGTACAGGCGAAAGGTGATCCCGGAGGCACAGGATGTTACTTGGGTACCTCCTTCCCGGAGACATGTAACCCTGAGTTAATTACAATTGTGAGATTTGTGATGCGGGTCCCAGCCGCAGAAGCAAGGGGGGGTGTCCCGGGCATGTCAGCATAGATCTAGAAGGACAACGCTTTATGTATCCGTACTCGTATCCACCACGAAAATACTCGCGATTTTGGGGACAGCATGCTCCCGATCGCCAGGGACGATACAGCGAGAATGAGGGGATGCCATCAACCATGTGTGTGCATCCTGTACGGGTACTAGCATGTTTGTTTTGTTTGAAACACCTTTAGAACTAACTACAGCTCATTCTGACAAGTTACATAGGGTGCTTAAGTTATCTACATACCTACTGCCTACATATCTACTGTAGCTACAGGTTGAAAGCCAACTGTTGCAGTGCTACTGCACATGCAGACAGGTACATGTACATGGTACAGTACATTCAACAAGCCCGAGGCTCCACACAACCTGGACTTCACAAGACTTCAGACGATTCGTTCAATAAGATCAAAGCCCCTCTAGCAGAAAAAGAAAAACAGCTTAAAACATGGGCGTTTATTGATACTAGAAGCAGTACCCTCATGACAGAGCTGCATGTGCATCATCACAACCACGAGGTTGGCCCTGGATACTTACTTACTCAAGGTACTTACAGTAGGTACCTAGGTATGCGCCGTAACCTTCTCACATTTTGCCATATTATGTATGAACTGCAAGCCACAAGAAAACTATAGACTATGTGGTGATCATGGAAATTGAGACAATGATTTTCACGAGTACCTAGCTGGATTACCCATGCCCCATGAAGTATATGTACATCCAAGCACAAAAAGCATGTATGTACCTATTTTAAAGAAGCAAAGTTTTGTAATGATTCCAGTCAGTGATTAGCGCCGCTGATTATCAGTCGATGCCTTCGATAGTAAATAGGTACTTGTCTCGGACCGAGTCGGTTTCGAGGCTACTACACTAAGTATACGCACGCAAAGGCAACCAGTTGGGGTTTCAGAACCCCGCCTGTCGAGGAACTCTGGAAAGATAAATTACCTACCTCCCAAACCAGATGCATCACAGACCAAGGCATATCTGTAGATCCTGCCGTAGCACCCAAGGACGCTTCTGCAGTATGCCCGATGCGGCCCCCGGTATCCGCCAATTGCAAGAATAAGGAGGAATACAAGGTGGTGAGTCAGTCTAGTTGCACAGTACTCGAGTTCATTATGCTTCCGAGTGGACGCGCAACGTGAATGTGCAACGTGTTTGCCGGTAGTGTGGTTGCACGTCTGCTGGGAACAGGTATGGTCCCGAAGAACCTCAGTCGGCTGTCGTCAATCAGCATACTAAGGATGCGGCTCCGGCTCGTGGATCCATGCATCCCCTCAACCTCTGAGATTGCTGAAGCGAAGGCTTACAATGCAATGAAACGGAGCACCCTTTTTGTAAAACTTGACAGCGCATTCTCATCTTCTGTTCCGCAGTATGGATTCACCGGTATAATAACCCAGGAATGTCCTGTATAGATTCACATAATAGGCATCATTACAGCCTGGACAAAAGGAATCTTCAAGTAACCCGCCACATGACCACTAGCAGCAGCTTGACATCACACTGCAGGAATCGTTGCAAAGAAGGCGTGTCAAGTTCCTAAAACTAATTATTAACAGTCGCAACCCCACCCAAACGATGCGATTGACGGAGGCCGCTAACGCCATTAGTTCAGTTATAATTGTTATGTCATCGCACTTTTCTTTGATGGCAAGTACATTAGGATGCAATCGCATTGACCTGCTAAACAGACACAGGGCTTTCCAATGGGATGCGTATGCCCACATTCTGCTACGGTAGCTAGGAATTGACCAATTCGACATCAAGCAGGAAAGTTGCGTACCTGAGCCGATCGGGGCATTAAATGCATGGAATACACTACCCTTGGAGATGAGTCTCGCTTGTAGTCTGGTTTCTCGCTTGGAGATCATCGAGACAAGCGTCACGTGAATCCTTGGTGTTTGATAATGCGAAGTATTTATTTTTTCCCTAGCCGCGGTATCCCCCGGCCTATCTCTGACCGTAGCTCATTTTTTTTCCTTCTTGAGGTCAATTCGCCAGGTAGCGGCCCGTTGCCGAGCTGCACTGGGTTAAGATAAGGGGTTGGGTAATAATTTACATGGGGCCATTGGTTGGAAAGTAACTGCGTCAGCAACTATGTACAAGATATTTTTCCAGGCATCCTTCTATGTATGTAGGTATGAACTGATTAACTTTACAGGTCATACATACGATATAAGTACTGCCGCCACGTCGCCAGTTTCACAAGGGTGGGACTATATACTAGCAGAACTAGTCACGTTAACAGAAGTTTCACGATATAGCTGGTCCCAAGACTGAGATACCCTCGGACTCAAACAAATGAGCCGTAATAACGCAAAGCATAAGTGAATAATACTGTAGAGTCTCGCCTATAAGAAAGTACTCATGATTAAGAAAGTGCTCGAGGATAAGAAACGTCAAGGTACCAGGGTCTTACACCTTACCCAGATAAGTTTTGGGGGCCTCGCTTTTGCTATTGGTTAGGAAGCGATTCTTATGGGCGAGATTCTACGGTATTAGAGAATAATGAAGCGTTGTAAAAAAAAGGTCGAAAGTCTCGAGTGTCAGACATTCTCCTCCCCTGAGGTGTCCATACCCATGTCTGGCATTACAATACTGTTGAGGTAGGTGATCTGCGATAACACATATTCCAGTTAGCCACAGACGGGGTGCGCGAAGATCCAAGAGGAATACATACCAATGGCTCAATTTTTAACAGTAGACCTACTGTTTGTTGTAGGAAACCAGAATTAGACACTTCGTCATCCGTAAGATGCCTTCCGACAGTGAAGCTGCGAAGCCTGAGGAGTGCGATTTCGGGGTGATCTTTAGGGAATCCCTGCCATAAATCGAGCAATGTCAATATTAAATTCCTTCCTGTTTGAAGTTTAGTTAAAGAGGAGATGCTCAGAGCGCCATTTACTGATAAGACAGCCGAAAATGACAGTGACTGTGAATTGGAATAACAATAGACTCTCACCTTCGGGGCCTTCTTTAATGCATCCTCCGAATTTCTGGCTACAAAGGCATTAACGACTCTTTGCTCGTCGACATGCCCCTTTATACCAAGAAAATCTTTTGCAATCCCATCCATAAGCAGGATCTTTTTTAGCTGACTAGGCTTCTTCGAAATGGCAAGTCGAAGAAGTGTGAGGGATGGTGCATCTGCATGCCAAATACCTCCTCCTGAAGGTAGTTAGCAGGATGTATGAGGATAGTGAGGTGTACTCGAGCGCCTATACACTGTGGGAATTGACTGGTGCAGCGGGGTGGCCATAAACTGACCATGGTTGATGACAATCAACCTTCTGGTACAAACGACTTATATCCGAAAGATCCTACTTACCAATCATACTTTTTCCATATGGCTGAATCTGCATGTAATAGTGGGCATAGGGGCCTTTCCTTCCAGTCCGTGACCTATGACCATTAGTTGGATAGTTCTTCAAAGCTGAGACTGCTCGTAGGCAGCGAAATTATACTACCGGGGGACATTGTGGGGTGTGACTTGGCAGGATTTGGAGTGAAAGAATAGGGGCGTTTACCAAGCCGCAGAAAAGTATATCTAGAATATGGGTGAGTATGGGATAGTTTGACTGACAAAGAGCCCAGAAACCGCCTACCTTGTATGGGGTTTGGTCATTGCTAAAGCGAATATCCCTGTAGATTCTGAAAATCTAAAGCAGAACTCATTAGCAAATGTACAGGCTACCTGCTCGGCAATTCTTGCTTGTAAACTAATATATAATCTCATAAGTGCTGCTACGAGGTTAAATACATACCAAGTCTTTTAATGGTAGCTCCGGTACGGTTGTATCAACCTCTTCAACAATCTTCTGGCTAAGCTTCTCGATGAAACTGGCAAAGTCTTGCTTAGCCGTATGATATTGTATCACATTCTCTACTCCATCATAATCAGCGAGTAATGGTATCTAAACCCGGGATTTCTCACCTGCGAACCAAGGGCGATTATTATTCTTCCCGAGCTCTAAAGTTTTGAAGTAAGCATAGGTAGCGTTGGACCGGCATAATCCATGTTATGTTGAACATAAGGTAGCCTTCGAGTATAGACTCCAAAGCAAATTTCTTACCCTTTAAGAAAGTCATCGTATTAGGATGGATCATATTGTCTTGGTATTTAATGACACTTTCTGCACCAAGACCTTCAGAGTCACCAGTTGGAGAGGCCCTAGGGGTTTGGCCAATGGCCAGCTTCGCCTTCTTCCTTTGTTTGTCCACTCCCTGAAATGCAATACCTGGCTTCCGCTTGTTCTTGGCCCCATGTCCATCTCGCGCTCGTCGATTTCCACGTACCATCTCATCTCCGAGCCTTCCCACCCTGGTATCCTCAAACCGAGCAGGATAGCTCCCAGCAGGTTCGTCTTCCTTGGGCGATTCGAAGTATTTACTCCTTATCTGTCCCTTGTGTTTGTCACGTCGCGGTCGATTGCGAAGGCTTATGGCAAGCCCAGATGTGTGGGCTTGGGGTGAGGAAATCTTCTTGCGGGTAGCCATCCGATCTCGAGTCCAAAGGTACTGTAGTACAATAGTCTGGGTTGGCACTGGGACTGGCAGCTGTTTGGCTATTGGTCTTGCCCGGTTAGCTCAGACGGAGGGAGATTCGGTGCTTGATTATCCCGTGCTGTGCAGACTCGCGTTCTTTTTTTGAGACAGTCCTCCAGTTGTGCTGATGTCTGCCACACCGTTCCCGACCGGTACTTAGTTGGGCTTAGTACGGCGCAATGATGTCGCAGGGGTTTTAGGCTGGCGCGGCGTGATGCAAGACAAAGAACCTCCCGGGATCAACTGGACACATTTCCCGGCCATCGGGGCATCGCTCTGACGATTATCTGGGGAGCAGGTTCCAGATGAGCGAAGCCACTCGAGACGCCTCATGTCCAGGTACATGAAATGAGGTCATTTGGGACCTGCACCCCAGGTCTCTCCCCGTCCGCTCCCATGGATCCGTTGCCTTGGCGTCCGATCACATTCAGGGCGCTTAGTCACACAATCAACTCTGGTCTTGGCATTGCGAAGCGCCACGCCTATACTTTTGTCCAGCAAAAGAAATATAATGCTGTATCCTCACCAGGCTTGCGCTACCTGATGCCTCACCAAAAGGCTGTGTAGACGAGGAAATACGGTCCCTAGTTGACCAACTGACCAAGCACGATGGATTAGTCACCAGGAGTAGCTGCGCCGGGAGAATAACGGTGTTCTTAGAGGTGTCAAGAAGAAGAAACTTGCGGCCAATACTGAGTTAACCTCTCTAGAAAGTGGAAGGTTGTTTGATGGACTTTGAGACAACTTGGATCTAGCACCGACGATGTAGATACCAGTCTCGGAGATGCCATCTCTCAGCTAACAGGAGTATTGGAAAGGGGTTTGTGGGCAATGGATATACACCTCTCACGCCCCATTGTAGCATGGGCTCCTCACATGGAAAAAAAATTATTTGGATCACCTAATCACTGGTTTGTGATGTCGCCTAAATCATGGACCCTACACTCCCCGCAATGCTCGCCATCCGAACGACAGACCTTTCATTCGACTGCACCATTGGCCACTATGATACCAGCTTACGGAGAGTCTGTCAAACTGTTGGTGATGCCTATCTGGAGATGCTTGTCAGTGTGGCGAACTCTCGGTTCAGGGAGAATGAAAAAGAGAAGGGATCCACTCTCAAAAGCTGTGCATTTACTTCCCGAGAGGACCGTTAACAATAATCTAGGCCCGCATCCAAAGTGGGAGGATAGTGAGACAAGGAAGGAGGGAATGAAGTTGGAGGCCTACTGAAAATGCCTAAACCGAAAAAAGTGAAAAGCCGATCAGAATCAGGGGCCTCTCCCCACTTGGGAGGAACAAGAGTCATTTTGTTTCGAAAAACTTCCGCTCTGTAATAATCATGACTTCTAAACCAAGTAGGTTGTTCGCACACTCTCCAAGGGTCCGCATTATTTGGACGTTTTACAGGCTCTACAGGATCTACAGTTTCTGGTAATCAAATATGAAAAGGCGACGGCCGTGCAAACTTCAAGGACCTGAGTCACATTTGCAAGCACCAGATATGGTTGGTGCTGTGGTGAGATTTGTTCAACAGTAACTGGGAGGCATCCTAGCATAATCCCTCTATAAATGGAATATGTTGGTCACTTTGTCACTAACATACTTCTGATGCAGGGGTCTATCGTCGAGATAGTCTGGTACACTCCCTCTCCTCGTAGTTGGTTATTACACAAGTACTATCAATCAAATGTTTTAGCCAGCCAACCAGACTACCCTTCAGACGGAGCCTGTTCACTCTAGCCTGGACTACGGTACGCTCGCGTTGTTCCATGTATGGCCTCCTCATTCATGCAACCAGACTACCAAGTTTCGATATCTCGCCGGGAAGTATGTGACTTTTAATTCTTTCTTTTGTAGTAAGGTCTAGGAAAATACAATAACCTGGGTATGGAGCAAGGTAAGTAACTTTGGTTGTGCTTGGGCTGTAAAAAGGGCCCTAGACTGGGCAATAGATAGTAATGTTGGTGTCATCGGTGTCTAGGCAAACCTGGCACAGTGATCACGTTTTGTCCTAGCGGTAATACTCTCCAACAAATAACCAAATCTGAATCAGACTGACTAGTCAGTCACGTGCGTCCACTCGATGATTAGTTGACCCCGAAAGATGTACCGCACCAGGGCCAATCGGGAAAAGCAAAGCATTCGCCAATCTTCGGCCCGCTCCCGGGCACCCTTGTGCGCTAGCCCCACAATAATTAATTAGTATACGAGACACCTACTCCTATCAAAAAACACATGCAGTTACGAGGTAGATTTTTTTTTCGCAATTACAGCTATACTCCATCCATGCTTCTATCCCCCGGACTGCTTGCTTTTTTTGTGGAGTTTTTTGAGTTTTGCCAACTTGTCTGCATGCACATTGTGTAGCTCAAAGGTCATCATCCTCCAAATAAGTATCAGTTGCACAAGCGCTTGCCTGTGGCTGGTATATTATCCAAGCTACTTAGGATTGGCTTTCTCGCGTTATTAAGCAAACCGCGCAGGCCTTGAAAAAGTAATACCGATAAGCTCTCCCTGCTATAAGGGGAGCAGTTGCTGCATTTTGACGACCGGGGTCACCCACGCCGCTCTTACCACACGGAAAGAAAGGGTCGCTTTGTTTTTGTTGCATACCTGAAACAGCTCGGATTTTTTTGCCGGTGGTCTCGAGTACATGTGTATACGGATGGTGGGTGGATTCCTGAGGAGAACTTACAAGGAAGCTATCACCATGTGTGGGCCAATTAAGTGTGAATGTTGGTAATCCTGACTGACGAGTGGTTCGTATGATAGTAAAAGACCACAGGGGAAACCGGTTATGTCGATAAAAAGGGATGGGGTGATGTGTGGAAAATCAGAGATGGTGGTATCAACTGGTGATCCACAAGCCCCCGTCCCCAATGACAGTTCCACGCTTGCATCCCATGAGGGCTACCTACAGTAGGTATGTTTTACTCACCTTGCAATTGGTAGATCCTGGGCGGGTGCTCATATCGCCGAAAATTAGGTTTCGGTAGGTGTATCAACCGTTCGGGGTCTGCTGCGGTAAGAAGAGAAAGAGTCAAAAAGTGGGAACCTCGTATACATGAACGTATGCGCAAAGGCACATATATCTATGTACACTGCAGTGCTTCTTTTCAATGCGAGCTACGGAAGGGTTTAGTGCTGACTGAAACTGTCTGGTTCGACCGAGACATGCCAAAAACAAAATAAAAAGGACTTTTGACCAAGCTCGGTCCCGGCCGCCTACGGATAGCCCTGCATCATAAAGCGAAGACCACGACCTCTTGAGTGTGGAATGTGGATCGGCTTCTTGAGTGGAAATCGATAATCATGCTAAGTAAGGCGAGCTCCTTTGTAAATACCCCACTGATGGTGGATATAATCATGAGTGGTAGTCTTATTCCAAGTCCTTCCTAACTGCTGTAATCGAACGCCAATGGGCATATTCCACTAGCCCACTCGAATTCAGACTTCTCGTTTCTTCCATCTCCATGATGGGCACCTTGAAGTATTGTCGGGGAGGGCAAAATTGCCGTTTGAATACTGTAACGGCCGTCAAAATTTGCGAGTTCAACGTCAGTTGCTGTACTGGGGTCAGGTAGGGGTGCCGATCCCTGACACTTCCTCCCGCTTTAGGCGAGGCTTTGAAGTTAGGTACACTCAGCCGGGAACAGGGATGCACAGTCATATTTCCTACCAGGCTTATAAGGGGAAGGGTGGTAAGCTTCGCATACCCAGCCCAGCATACGACAGTGAATGTTGGAATGCAAGACAGAAGTTCTCTCGAGTCGACTATTTATAGACCTACTTACTTACAACCTCCTGCCCACTTTTAGGGTGGCTATGGTGGTACCCCGGCGACGTCCCCTCCAGCTAGCCTAGGACTATACCGTGGGGGCAGAGTGAGAGGCTGGGTTGAGACATAGCTCATGAAGGTTGAAATAGTACCAACGCCATATATGTGATCACCAAGAGGATTGTACCTGGATGCTTTGGTCTGACTTTGGGAAATGGTTCACTGCCGGTACTTCTGGTGGACGTATATACCTAGATGGTCACCCGACCCGAGCCGGTATAACTGCATGCTGCTGGGGTCCCTGCTATTTACCCTGGTGCCAGTAGGTTGTTACCCCCGCCCTACAGTGACGGCGCAAAAGCTGTCAACTAGGCTTGAAACTAGTCAATTTACAATGTTACTTTACTCTGCTGTACCACCCCAACATGGCGCACATACAAAGTGCTGCTTATAGGTAGGTAAGCCTCCAGAATACTTCATGAATAGCCGGCCAATCGACGATATCATATAGTAGTTGACTAGTCTGGTTGCAACAGCTCTCGTAGCTAGGCTAATAAGGTGATAGCTATATTCGACCGCAGGCCAACCCTCAATACTTGGTCACAGGGTTTACCCGATCTTCCAAAGGCATGTGTACAATGACGAACCAACAAAGTGGTTGGGAATTTAGACCATGGGGGGCATGATCAGTGGCGGTAGGGAGCCAGAATTTGTGTATGGGGGTTGCCAGGATAGATGAATTTCCCCAACTGTGGTGGCAGAGACGCGGCCAGTTATGGGTTTACTATTCTCGTATAAGTTTTCGACACAAATATTTTCTTACGCTACCAGGTAGCTCTGTGAACTAACCAACGAATGGCTAATTCCAGCACTTGCAACTTCCGGTAGGAGTGTCAAGTTCCCAGACTATAAAGGGTGCAAAAGGCTTAGCTATATACGTAACAGGTAATAGGAAGTTTGGCAGAGAGTTTGGTTACCCTGAACTGACCATAATTACATATCGAGTGGATCAGGGTAACTATCTACTAGGATGTACACACACAGGTTTGGCGTGGCCTTGGTCAGGGCGGGTCATCTTTCATACCTATACTTACCCAGACATATTTAGGGACATGACCTAGAACCTATGATGGGAAATTCCATCTAAAGCAATTATCTGTTAAGCTTTATTGGAAACTTAACACAAATCTAGGAATTTCCAGTTTTCGTGCCCAGCCTTGGGATTTGGTATGTTCCTAACTAAGAGCATAGACTTCTGCCCGATGCCTTAAGAATAGCAGCTCATGGAGGGTAGCACAGTCTGTGTCCAAATGATCTATCCCGAGACAGAAAACCCAGTGCCCTACCCACAACTGTTACAATTGACTTTAGAAGGCTCCCTAGACTCCTCATGTCGCTGGAAAGTATACCAGTTATATTTATTAGTGGTAAGCTTCGCAGCCTAATCACAGTTCTCTCCCTAGATGCATACCTGGCTTGAGTAAGTTGAATGCATGCAGATGATGATGCGGAATCAATAACTGTAGTTGGCTTGTTTCAAAATATTACTTTAATATGTTTTCTTACGGCCTGCAATACGAGCTCCGGTGAGAAGATTCATTATTCAGGGTAACTGCAACAAAACCTTGGCACGAAGATTAAACACTAGGTAGTCCATACTTCGTATCCCGAACCGGTAGGTTCTAGATAAAGCTTACTTAGGTACCCCAGCAAGCAATTACGCTAGGTACCATTGGGGTCTGCGGTGAGACACCCACCCATCATGCATGAATAGCCTAGGTACGGATACTCAGAATTATCACACGCTGCATGCACGCTGCAGTTAATGCAGATAACCAAACTGCCCAATACTCGCACAGACATGAAGACCCTGGTGTGCAGCATGCATGCTGTGGTAATTCATAGAGTACGTACTCCGTACGAAGGCCAAGGGATGTGGAATACTTTGGACAAGTAGTCTGGTATCCCATGGGCTGGTAAGACAAGCCAGACATGCATTAGTGGCAGACTAACTACCTCCAATCGTATCAAAATTGAACTTCACCAGCAGCAATCATACTACGACGTGTACACAGTTTCCAAGTCTTTGGAATTGACTTCCACTTTTTTATTTGTTATTCGATATTACTATTGTAAACCACTATAAATATCCTGTATGGCTTCTACAATCGGTGTGTGTCATTTAAATGTTTACAGTATCAAAAAATCATTTTGTTCGTCCTGTATTTTCTATATATTGTTAGTCTGCCTAGAATAACACTAATGCATGTTTTGCTTGTCCTACAATGCCTTACGAATCCATGGGATAGGTAGGTACTCTTTTTTTTTTTTTTTGAGTCTATACGTCTTTCCCCCGAAGGGAGCCATAGGCTATGAGGCGGCGGTAGGTACTCTATTTTTTTTTCTTTTGGAGTCTATACGCCTTTCCCCCGAAGGGAGCCAGGTAGGTACTCTATACCTGCAGTATATATACCATATATACAATGCATATCAAAGTTTTTGCACCAGCCAGCCACTTTTGCATATGCCATGCGTGCACACTTTGACCCACGCACTGTATGTAGTATGTAGCATCTGGTAATGCATAGTGGAATAATGCAATATGTATGTGTGCAATATTCTTGGAGTTTATTCAGACTCCCATACCATGATATCCTTTTATTGACTCACTCTAAAGCATAGAAACCTAACCAGTAATTGTGGTGCAAGGACAAAATCTGTCCGTATTAGCAAGTTTGCGATCCAGAATTGCAAGGTGCGCAACAAACTGTTGGTGTACAGTATATCATCGGTGACTAGGCAAACCTGGCACCCAGTGATCACGTTTTGTCCTTGGGACAAAAGTAATGGTATTAAATGGTTACTTAGTCTCAGCCGCCGCAGTTTGATGTTTAGTTTATTCGTCCTGAAGAATTTACCAGGAGCAGTAATTGTTGATTTGATCCCTGTGTGCGGCTTGGGGGGAAGTGTTGGTGAACAGTACATCATCGGTGACTAGACAAACCTGGCACCTAATGATCATTCCTGGCGGTTATATTTTCCAACACAAACAGTGGTCACTAAATGTGGAGTAATCATTGCCATAAATCAACATGTTGGGTCGGGATCTATTTAGGCGCGCATACGCTATTACAAGGGTTAAAAAAGGGTAACATTTCATATTGGCCATAAATAATTGTATTAGCTGCCAACGGTACAAACCCGTTAAGTTAGAGCAAAATTGCATTATAAAGTAGGTGGTGGAAACGTTGGCCTATACCTCCTGCAACACACTGACACTGGTATAAATGACATAAAAAAACCGTGCTAACCCAAAGACAATTGGTAGTATAAGGAAAGAGGTGAGGCTGCCACTCTACATGGTAACGAGGTCCCCAGAGCACGGTGGGAATGAGCCACAGGGTATATGAGGGATGGCCTGGTAAAGAAAATAAAAGTAAATGCTCCCAGATAAAAATGACGACTTAACTCCGGAAAAACGCCTGCCCCTTGAGAAATGCTGCCAACCAGACTACTACTGCATGAGGATTAGGGTTAGTTGCTCCATCACGCAACCTAGAACCCCCCCCCCCCACCTAATCAAACCCCGACCTCAACTCTGTCCTTAGATGCCTGTGATGCTTGTTTCTCCAAACTCCCTGCAGTGAGCACCACCCTAACACCAGTAATCCAACCATGACCCCTGCTGAGATTCCTATTCGCACCCAAAATCTATCATCGCTTTCTACCCGCAAGCCACTGATGTCCCGACCCAAAGTTGTCCACAATTCTGCTGCCTGGATTCCCAACCCGGCACACCATAGTGTCGAAAATATGAAATTAGATATTATAGTTGCTTTTGAACCATTCTTGAGAGCGGAGAAGCTGGAGCGAAACGGTGCTGGTGCTGGATAAATCACTTTGAAAAATGAAATTGAAATCGTAAGGAATAATATCGTGCCAATGGTGAGGGCGGTGGTATATCCAATTGAACTGCGAGGACATGTAAGCATATGTTCTTGAGGGATTGAATACATCTTATATATGCCATACAATATCTTGAACCATCCTCTTGGTACCATTAACTCGCCTCCGCGTATCTCCTTGCCAAGCCGTGATATACATAATACAAAGACAGTAAATGCCGCAAGATCCACTGTAATCAGGAGGAAAAATACGATGGATTTCCGGCGTGGTGGATGAGATGGAGGTGCAAGATAAAGGCTGCTCTCCATGAAGGAATTCTGGGGCTCGGCGATATGCATTCTTAAGGGATGAGTAATTATCTGGTTGACAACGTTAAGGAGGTATACCTTAGGTAAGTATGCAAGTTGATCCACGACAAAAGTTAAGCGATTGGAAGGGCTTTTGACAAGCCTGGGGGGATTTGAAAGGAGAGCGGGGAGGAAAGGAGCTGATAATCATGTTAAAGTTGTTCCCCTTCCACGCAATGGGCAAAAGAAATTGCAGGATATTCTGGATCCTTGCCTCTTCAGGCACTTTCGGCGGTCATTGCACTTAGGAAAGGGTTACACATACAGGGGTTCCCTTACAATTATAGCAACAGTAGTGAGTTTAAGCGGTCACGAGACGCATCATTCACGCAACCTGGCCAATATCAGTTCATCAGGTGGGAAGAAAGGGTGCGTTGTTTGATGTTGATAGCGACTAGGTACCGTACTGTACTCGGGTGTGAGGGTAATTCTGGCGAACTCTAACCAAATATGAATTTCGTAGCGGATTACTGCAGGGGGTGGCACAGGGGTATGGGATTAAGGAGGTGTATACTCCATACGTGTGGCCTTCATGGTCAGTTGCTCTATAGTATCAACAGTATGAAGATACGCGAGACTCGGAAAGCACATTTTGGGGTGAATTTCAAAAGATGAGCGCTTGAGGATTATTTGCTTGAGGGAGGATGTGCATATGAAATGGAGGACATTGCAGAAAAGGTTCAGGTAAAGTGGTAAAATATGATTGGGTGTAAAAATCAGACCTAATATATAAGATATAGGTTGACTATCGAGCCTGCCAGAAGATATATAAGCGATATCAATTGGAGCGAGATGGGAAAGTTCCAGTTGTACCTCCATCACCTAGTAACAAAAAGCGTGATGGTAGGCCGGTTACTTTTACAGATGCTGAGAAGGAAAGATTACGCGCATTTGTAACACAAAATAAGGATACACGAAGGATGGCTTGGGAAGACATACGGGCTGCTTTGGGATATACTTGTTCAGCAAAGAGTGTCAAACATGCAATGCAAAGTATGGGATATAATAAACGATATCCTCGGAAAAAGTGGGGAATTAGGGCAGTCAATAAGGCAAAGCGAGTTCAGTGGTGTCAAGATCGACTGCATTGGACTGAGGAAGAATGGTTACGAGTTGTATGGACAGATGAGTCCATATCTACAACTAAAGGATTTGGACATAGGCCATTGGTCATTCGACGTCCAGATGAGGAATATCATCCCGATTGTATTGATGAGAGGTCTGGAATTCAGGACGACAAAGAAAGATGGTTTGGGGGGCATTTTTGTGGAGAATTAATTTCCGACCTTTACTTTGCCTGCTGAGGCAAAAGTTGATTCTAAGCAGTATCGAGATCAGATCTTAGAACCTCACTTGATACCATTCTGGCACAAGGCTTGTGAGCATTATAGGTGGGCAATAGTTATGGAAGATGGTGTACCAGGGCATAAAGGTTATGCTACAGCTTCTCGTGAGATTAATGAGTGAGATTCTCTGCCACCTCCCCAATCACCAGATTTAAATTCGATTGAAAGTTTATGGGGTGATTTGGAATGTGAATTGGGAAGAAGTATGGGCGTCTTGCAGATGTTAATATTTTGGAAGAGAAGAGTGGGGGAAAATTCAGCATGACCGACTCCCTGGTTTGGTTAAAGGTATGAGAAAGCGTCTTGAGTATGTTATTTCCGTTAATGGTGCTGCAACACGCTCTTGCCAAGCTGTCGATCTGTGACACAGAAAATCCCCGTACATGATACAGATAGTAGGGGTGGTCAATAACCTCAGAACGTACTTTCTGTACTCTTGTGTACGTTATGCATGGCGTTTCTTAGTGGCTTGGCCACGACTTTTACTGGCCATGTTTCAAACTTTGTTACGAAGAGTACACAAGACTACAGAAAGAACGCAGCTTTTTCCTGCGTTCTCTGTTCTCATTCTGTGTACTACAAATTCTATGCGCATTACAAAGCAAGCTTATGCAGCAAACATCACCCGCGACAAAAAACATCAGCCCACTCAACAGCAATAACCCCTACGATGGTATCACCAAGAGCCACTCTAGTCGCATGGTCAAAGGAA
>Ga0307514_10003408_pt1 | contig 15318 bp, 14 predicted proteins | sample 16_EM_MG_FD_203088 | JGI IMG/M metagenome (GOLD analysis project Ga0307514, IMG submission 203088) | Populus trichocarpa ectomycorrhiza microbial communities from riparian zone in the Pacific Northwest, United States - 16_EM | ecosystem: Host-associated > Plants > Roots > Unclassified | place...
GCCTCTGATTTAATTTATTATGCTATGATAACTAGATGGAGTGAATTAAACACCAACTCAACCATGTGATTTTGGTAGGTATATCGCTCTTGCCCCCAGGGCTTCCGCGAGCGTAGCGAGCGGCAAAACGTCTCGTAAGATGTAACTATCCCCTGAGACGTCGGCCAGGGGTCAAATTATTGACGCTTTAGTACATGTAGACCTCGCCTCGTTGAAGCGGAATCCTTGCCGTACCGGAACACCCCTAAGCCTCCACTAGCTACCTACCAAAACCCCAGCTGTCCACCTAAAATGACCTTGCTATAACGGGCTTTTGCTCATACCGGAGACAGCATGCTGAGGGAGTACAGGGGTCTTTCCACCCTTGTCCCCATACATTTCTCCCCTGCTATACTGAACGGGGCATATCTGAGTGCTGAATAATCTACTCTTTTAGGCTTAATGTGACTTCACATATACCCCATTATACGGCAAAATTAGGGTTCTCAGGATGCACGTGACTCCTTTACCCTTGCCTGAGGGCTAGTGTCTTGCTATACCGGACAAAAAGTATAGCAAGGTCTAACTGTATAACAGAAAATTAGGCTACGTTAGGAATGGAGCAGACATTTGAGGCATATATAGTGCCGGCAAAAATGAAGACGACATCTCATGCGAAGATACCGCGGCCTCAAAAGGCCTCACATAGTACTACCGGTATAGTACCGGTATAGTACCAGTGCAGAATTGTATATGTAGAGGTTGATTATGACCGGTACCTAGGTATTTCAGCTATACACTGTGTATGTGCAATAGCACTGCAGCGTCGATCTACCAGAATGGACCCTGCCATAGCGATCAAGCCAGAGCCAGCTGCTGTGTATGTGATCGAGCCATAGTTTAAACAATATCAGCATCCCAAAACAACAATGATTCATGATGCAGTCTGTACACTTCCGGAATCTACAAATCTATCCCTTTAGATGTATTCTCCTACTTCTGGGACGTTGGCATTTACAAACTATCTGCCGTGCAACCAACCTATATGCCCACCGATATTATCAGTCAGTCAAAGAGTCAATTTCCGCTCGCACTTAGACTCCTTTGCAACCGGTCGAGCTTCAAATACTTTTAGGAATATTAACTCTGAATGGATCATTTCGGTTTCCTAGAGTCCGTGACTTTTGGGATTTATCAGATATGACAAGTCCATGTCTAAACGTCTTTTTGATCAAATCCGCCGCTTTCTGCATATTTCAGACAACAAATTGCCATTCTCGCCTGCCTCATGATGGCAAAAACTCGAATCCGTATCCACTCATATTCAGCTAGTTTCACAACAGTATTATCATCCATCTACTAATGTATCTGTTGATGAGATGATGGTACGATTTTTTGACCGCAGTCAACATTGTATCAAAGCACCACATAAGCCAATTAAACAAGGATATAAGATCTTAGCTCTATGTGATCATGGATACACCTCCTCATGGATCTATTCATCGAGAACACAAGGTTTTGCGAATCTTACTCGACTTCCAAATCTGTCTACTACATCTAGTACTGTTGTTCACCTTTGTCAACCTCTCCCTTCGAAAATCCATCAGTTACACCTTTATATGGATAATTATTTTACCAATATTCCATTACTTCATACCTTATATAGTACCTTGCATATCGGAGCATTCGGAGCATTACGAATGAATTATATTCCACGTCAAGAGTTTAATGATAATGTAAGACTTTCTTGGAATAATTTAATCGTACCGATGACCCACATATTCAACTCTATCGATGGAGTGATAATAATATTGTCAAAATGTTATCCAGTATTCACTGTGAAGATTGGGTATCTGCAGAGCGCCGGAAGCCTCGAACGGCCAGTCCTAGAGGTACCTTCATACGTCACACATTTGAAGCGGCAGCTGGAACAACTAGGGAGCGAACTCGATTCCTTATTCCTGGTATCATTGAAGACTACAATCAGTATATGGGAGGTGTGGGTATTGCGGATCAATTCCGCAGTTATTATAAAACTCAACAATGGAAAAACGGAACTGGCTACTATTGTTCTATTAGCTGTTAGACATTACGATAGTTAATAGTTATCTTCTATATCATCTGGCTACTAATGATACCGAATCTACACCTGTACCTTCAAGCTACCTCCAACAAGTCAACAACTAGCCTTCCGTCGATTTCGATTTTTAGGACAACTACTTCAACTTACTGTTCCTCAGTCAGCTCAAGCTGGACCTGCAGCTGTACGACCTAACACCTATCTTACAATTCATTGTCATAAACCTATTCGAGCTCCTACCCGCAGGGAGTGTTTATTCTGCCGTTGGGAACAACTCCAACAGCCACCTACTGGTCAACCTGCCCTTCAGCACCCACACAAAACCTTCTGGTCTTGTCCCGAATGTCATATCCATCTCCGTACTGAAGGCCGCCCCAATCGCCCTCATATACGTCACTAGCACTCATGTACTTAGATAGATAGATCGAGAATAAATCCATCATGTAGTCCATTGTAAAGACCGCTGGATCTGCCAAGTGATATTGCAACCCCTGCGATAACTGGTTAAAATACCCCCCATCCCCTGTTATACTAAAGTGTGACCCCTGGCCGACGTCTCAGGGTTTCATGATTAGTATACACCATCACTCGATAGAGGAGGAAGTGGCAACGAAATACGACTACCCTACGAATTTTAATTGTTGCCGTTGACGAACATTAGCCTAATGAAATAATCAACGAATATGGCTGCAGATCTAGTCTCATACTAGTTCCGGATCCTGGATATGGGGCCCGGGGGGTACAATCAGCACAGGGCGGGGCTGTTATCACTCCCCTACATGCTCTCAGTTGTAGTTGATATATCACCGTCTCTGCTATCAAATGTAAATTCTCTATACTGATCCTCTATACTTCATCTAGTAAGTATCCTAGAATTAGTTGGTTCGAGCAACGGATTCGCTAGGTGCCACTGTGTTATAAGTATGGGTTCATTTAAGAAGGAAAACACTGTCTAAATTCGCCGCAGTACTCGCTATGGAATCCCTTGAGCTTCAAAAAAACACATCCACACTATGCTCAGAACAATTGAATTTTGGACAGGTTCATGTGACTGCAATTTGCCAGGGGCTAAGGAAAACCAATCAAGACTAAGCATTGGAAGTCTCTCCACTTCTTGATATGCTTCCACAACATATACCCCGGACATCATTCCAGGTATCTAAACTGCCGTATCAGATGCTGTCGGAATTGCCTTGGGGAACCCTTGCAACCTCGCTCCATATGCTGAAAAAGCCCACTCAAGGACGAGAATGTTTTACCAGTATTGTTCCCAATGCAACCGGGAAGAGGGCAGAAGTACACTGGAGGCATCTCAATGACCCTTGGGGTCAGTTTTTGCAGCCTTTCTATTAAAGTGAAAGGGTTGACACCTCCAGCCGCTAATTCTGGCATTGGCGTCCCTGGTGTAAAAATTGGCATCCCTGATATCGATCCCGGAGTTTGAAGCGCTGACGGTTCCGTAACTGGGGTAAAGATGGTAGCCGAGCTTGCTGCGGAAACGTTGGATGCTGCACTTGGTACTCCGGCGTCCCCACCGCTAACTTCCAGGTCCTCAGGCTCGTCATCAACCTCCAACATTCGCCTTTCCTCCACTGGGGGTAACTCGAGCTGCCCTCCTCCTACCGAAAACACGTGCGCTCGGTCGATACGGACAGCAAATCTATCGACCAGACTCCTGGTTATGCCCGCGCGGCAAGCCCCACTCTCCCAATGCTGTATCATTGCCGACCATGATCCAAACGTCCTCTGGCACCCAACCCCAACGCATTCGGTTCGGCGGTGTGCGGCAGAGTTTGCCCAGTGGCTATCTAGTGCATCGGCGGTCCAGAAGTAACGATCACATAGTGAACAAAAATATTGGGGGCGGTGAACAGGTGAATTCAAATGCTGGTTTAGGGCATGTTGGCTCCCGAAATCGCGGTCACAAGAGTCACAGTAATATGAGGGCCTGTGTGCTGGTGAATCAAGGTGTTGATTGCGGGCTCGATTGGTGGCAAAATTGCGATAACATATTGGGCAGAGTGGCATGTTTTGATAGTTTGATGATATAACTACCTAGTGAATTGAATTCTATACACGCGTTGTGATATGATCCCTGGATGGATGTGCCAGTCTATTATTGGTCAATAATTACTGTAACACAACCCACATGGTAAATCTGAAACTTCTTAGCTAGCTAGCTCAGGTCTCGGACGGAGTAGGTATGTGGAAGTTGTTATTAGGGATATAGCTACGTAGCTAACTTCGGTTGATGGGGTTCAAGGATTAAATGATGTCACGAGCCTGGAATTAGTCCTGCGTAGCTCGCAAGAATGGATGTTGTGTAAAACGCTATAGATTCAGATCCAAAGTGTTTAATTCTTGAAGTCGTAAATGACTTCCAGTCCCTGCAACGACCCCTACTGCGTAACCCCAAACAATGCTGTCCTGGATTGTATTCTTCACCAGACTCTCGTAGCATAGGTAGTCAGGGCGTGCTTTTTTTAGTTGATCGGTGGGGGGTCTGTGATGGGTCAGCCCTGGAAACCTTAGAACAGGCGTGAAAGAGTTCGGAAAGTTGGCGTCACGAAATGGTTTTTCGAAAAACCCAAAGTCATGGGATCAGTGCTTCAAGTTTTGTTACGGGGTAGTGTCGAAATCGTTCTGATAAGACTGAAGTTAGTTTCGAGAGCTCCTAGCTAATAATCCGGGAGCCCCTAGTTACCCTGAGCTGCCCGGTGAGACCTTGCCTTGTTATCTATTGCTGAATGTGAGCTTAGCCTGAATGGTAGGGGTATTCAACTAAGCCAACCTAGTTCGGTATGCACGAGCAAATTCTTACGGTCATCCAACCAATCCTTAGCAGTATAGCTACCAATCCGTAGGAATCCACATTCTGAAAACCTCAAGGTGAAAATCAATGAGTAATACTCTTGAAGGTACTCTAGAAAATTTTGTTATGACACTGGAATGTACTGCCTGAATGCAATAGTAATGTTAGTGTCTCGCCAGCCCCCCTCTTCAGTGTAGTGATTACCCTGTATATGCTATAGGATCATCTTAGAGATGAGTGGGTGCAAATTTGTGCCTCTGACCACTAGTAAATAGTAAAGTTCGTGTGACCATGGAGGATGGAATAGGCTCGGGTTTGTGAAGATTTCATTGAACCTGTTTGCTATCGGATTTTTGATAGCTGTTGGGGAATGGCTCCGGGTATACGCATGTATGTACTAGTACTCCCCCAGTAACCATCGCGGTATAATCCCTATATGGTGTGGAGTAGGTATAGGTAATGGGTGTATGTGGGGGGTAAGGCAAGGTAAGCAGAGTGGCCGAAACTTGTTAATGTCTCACTTTGTAGCATACCTGGGAACTGAGTCTCATCACTCCCTCCAAATAGATTTGAATATAACACCCCGAGCCTGGCCCCCCAACCTCACCCTCCGTACACGCACAGCCTACTAAGCTACATCTTGAATTCGAAGACCCCCCAAAACCCAACGCCCCACAGCCTAGATCCCGGCAAAATTAGTACTGGGCTCCGCCCTCCATAGCCTATCAGCGTACCTCACTGGTAACACCAATCTAAGTATCATGAGATCTTGGGAGCATGGCACTAAGTAAGCAGCAAGAAGAGCTATCTCACTTAGCTTGCACCTTTTTTTGGGGGGGGGGGGGCTAAGGCTTATGGGTATGTTGAACTTCCGCTGGGCAATGGTCAAATTTATCGCAAATCGGCTATCTTCTATTCTTCTATTATATATGGACCCTGCCTACATCTGTGTACTTCGTGATATCATAATAACTAATTGCCATTACAGTCTGGTGTTGTATATGTACACCACCCCTGATGCGCAGCTGCGAAGAGCACAATGTAAGTTTAAGGTGACAGCTTGAAGTTACTGTATCTCCATACTTGGGATTAAGCGGCCATGGGGGCATGCATTAATCAAGCCAGCCGCCCACTGTATGGGCGTAGTAGCATAGCGCTGAGCCAGATCACCCTCCGCCTGGGGTACACTGCCACACTCTGAATGGAAGGCTCCAGAAGGCTCCGCACACATGTGTTTTTAGGGCAAAACTGACCCATTCTCAACCACCATCACTCACTCAAGAAAAGCAGTTGACCTGGGATTCTGGATATTAATTGAATCTATTAAAACCTATTATCTGACAAAAATCAGTGGATCCCTCCCAGTATGAGAGGAGTACAACTGGTTGAATTTCTGGATTTGGCAAAATTTGTATATAGGTGCAACATCTCAACCTCACAGCATGTGGGCTAGGCCCATTATTCCCGAGAAAAGGTTTCTTGTAGTCCACCTTGAGAAATATGCCAGGTAATTGAGCATTTAGTTATTTTGGTTTTTCTAAAAAGCTCGCTTTTGTCGATTTTCACTGTGATTTTGCAAGTGTACGGACACTAGCGGGTAGGATACTGTGCAAAAATTGTAAATAAATTTTGGTCACATACGTACAGTCAGGCCTAAGCTTCAATGCACACCTGTACAAAATGCCCGGGACTGTCCATTTTCAGAGAGTTGCCGAAGCTCAACAACAACCACCTATCATGGAAGAAGGAAATACAAGCTATTCCATCTATTCCATCTGATAGGTTCATGAGATTTATAGCATAATTGGGCCAGGTCTACCTCGTGGGATAATCAATGGGATCTGTTAATGTCCTTATACTAGTATGGCCCATACAAACCGTTGCTCAAGGGAGGATTTATCATTCAATAGTTTATAGTATATAGCTATTGGGAGCGTAGCTGTTACCCACAATCGTAGGTCAACAGTGACTTATAACAATTGCAAAATATAGTGAAAACTTGCAAAAAGTGAACCGTTATAAAAGGATAATATGTACCCGCTCTGCTATATTCCCTAAGATCTAAATATGACTACGAGAAGCCTTTCCTCAGAAATCGTGGGCCTAATCACATGTAGTGAGTATGCAAACTTATACGTACAAATTTTGCCAAAACCACACAGAAATTCCCCGATCGGGAAATTCTGCCAGTTCGCATCATTTATAGAACTTCTTTCATACCTCATGATATGTTAATTTTCTGATAGACAGGTATTCCAGACGCCCTGGGTATAGGCTGGAGCCGTACTTGTATTTAACTGATTAAACGGCTTGGCGCACTAAAACTAAACAAGTATTTTTTCACTCGGTTTTCAACCAGCACCGAAAAGGACACAACATCGTATCCCTTCAGTTTCGCCTCAAGGCATAGTAGCCTTTCATACAGTTAATACGTAAATTGTAAGAGTCCCGCGCAAATTATTTGCTTTCTGAGTGAGTAATTATGGCTGAAAGCCCTGCCCTAGCGCGCAATTGCTCGAAAGTGTCCGGATTCCGGAGCCTGCTATCTCCATAATGGCCATGCATGCTTCATCTACAATACACCTGGCCCAATTCTAACTATTAGGAGCAACCCCGGCCTATAGGGGCAAAGGGCCAGGGGCTGGAGTTAGTATAGTCATGTGAGAGATATAATTTAATACAACAACTTGAGCAATTGCCCTCGCGGATGGAGCTCGGCTTGCTTGAGCACTGAGCCTCCGTTGGCTTTCTCAGTACCACTGGCACCCTCAGAGCTGGGGTCAGAGGATGTATTCCAATGTCATTGGTGTCACCGATTTCGCCTCGGCCACAAGTCAACAGCTGTAAAGCCATTTTTTGAACTCATGGGAGTGACCATGGCGGCCTGTGGCTGTGCATACCCCAAACACGATACAATCGGTTGAGCGCCAGCGACTGGTACTATTCAGTAGCGGAGTGTTGATGCCAAGTCTAATTTCATTCGAGTATTCTAGCCCGGCGCCTGAGCTCATGTCATTAGGACCGGCCCGGAAAGGGAGAGGCACCTGGGCAACCGGGAGGCTGCGGTCCGTCACCATAGTCTAGATAGGCTAAATGCGATTAATGACTCCTTAAAAAAAAAGCTCATGTCATATTGTGATGACAAGTTGCGGTTAGTGGTGGAGTGTTCTACAAGCTGCCAATGAGCTTGATCACAGAACTTGGTCAAGGGGGCTATGATGTTTGAAGCTGGAGATAAGTGAGGCCTAAGAAGTCTGCTGCAATATACGTCATTATCTACAAATGCTTGTAATATGTGCATGATTGGATTACAGACCCTCCCGCTAAGTAGGTAGGTAGTGGGGGTCATACACATGCGGTACTTTGTTGATATGAGGTTGAGGCTCCAATGCTGCTGGGTGATTGGGCATATAATGGCCTCGATAGTAGTTGTTGCTTTATTGACAGTAGGCATGCGCAGCAGTGCCCGAGGCGCAGGCCTCTGGCCATTCCAACCAATCCCACGCCTTGGTATCGATGGGAGTGTTATAATTAGACGATATCTATTGTTTATGCATACTAGGAACAGGTTAGACGCATATTGATCCAAGGGCCCGCAATTGCTAGTGGATCCACTGGCCGCGAAGAATGAACCATGCGTCTCAAGCAGACACCATTACTTGTATTAAATGACTAAAACAACATTGGCTGTCCCCACGCGCGGTGATAGTAATATGGCTCGTACATGCCTATTAGGTCCCTATTACAGAGGAACTTGTCTGCTACTAGTAGTACTGGGCACAGCTAGATCGACAAAGTACCTACTGCCTGATGTTTAAATTTACTGTCTGCTATTATATTCTACGTTCTGCATAAGGATCTGTTGTAGACCATTGAGGGACTTCCTAGCAAGGGAAACCAATATAATACTCAAGTTGATCTCCGGTCGGATGTTGTAAAGGTACAGACAATCGAGATCCACTAGCGCGGGGGCTTTTTTTTTTAAGGAGTCATTAATCGCATTCAGCCTATCTAGACTATGGCGATGGACCGCAGCGGCCTGGTGTCCCAGGGACCTCTCTCAACCACTGGGCCGGTCCCTGCCCGATAGCTACTGTCCCATCCGACCCCCCACCGCACCAACCAGCGTGCCTATTGGTTGTCGCACTTGGGTGACCATCTCGTTACCAATTTATATTATTTGTTGCTCCTAGGCCCCTCGAGTACATAATCCATACCTTGCAATTGGGGCTACTTTATGCGCTCTGTGTACAAGATGGCTTTTGAATTACTTACTATGTGCCTCGGCTGTGTCTTAGACCAGCGCAGATCTGGGGCCAGTTTAGTGGAGTCTAACAGGATTACACCAGTCTAGAATGATAGAAGCTTTGAAACGGAGATGATCGATCTGGAAGATGAGAAGGACAAGGAGCTTTACCAAGCTCACTCGATGCTTCATATAGAATGAACGGTGTGTGCAAGTAAATTTTTTTTTTTTGAGTCTATACGTCTATGGAGCCTCAGGCTATGAGACGGGTGTGCAAGTAATTGGCTTGCGGGGATGGAATTATTGGTACACCCAATCTATATTATATTTGATTGGGCGATTGAAGCTCAGTTGCATTCCATGACATGAGATGTTTACTATGCTATAGCAAGCACTGGCTTCAGAAAAAATGTAAAAGGAATAGATTCACGTATGCCCGTCGTTGATAATCACTATCCAACAGGGCCTCGCAAATATATTTTATGCTCAACTCGAGGCTATGCACCTGCAAGAAAACAAGATTTCGATTTCTTCAAACACCACTGCCAGAGGCTAATAAATACTTTACCCCCTAGATTTCTAGGCAGCTACGGGTGAGGCTGCATGATAGGTATCAGCGAAGTATAAAGTGTCTAGGTTTGGAAGCCCAGTACTTCCAACGTAAGGAAAGTAGTGGGTCGTCTTTTTTTGAAGTTATACTTGACTTATTTTGCACATGCATGATATTGACTAGGATTCTTGTCTTAGGCCAGAAACTTGGATGTGATGCCCTAGATAGGTATATCCTTAATTACCTATACCATTATATACAATCGGCTTCCAAATATGCAGGTTCTGGGGAATACGCCAACCTCTTCTGCAGGCCCTCTCCAATACCATCACAGATCTCTCGAGTCCTATAAGAAATTTGCTTTCTTGCTTATTAATCCGTTTGCCAAGCCCTTTCATCTTCTGGACAAGCACATTTTTCACATGACCCTCGGTATAAGTAACCACACTGCATGCAGTTATACAAAAATGCCTGATAGTCTAGTTACCGTACGGAAGAACCCTCCTGTAGGGTTATGGTTACTTATTGCCTACTCGAATGGACATTGTGACCAGTTAAAATGGATGTAAAGACATGTCGCGTCCGTCAGTATCCTCTCAAATTTTGAATAACCAAAAAAATACATAGTGATATCAATGAACACGATTAATTAGCATAGGTATGACTGGTGGAGATTACATGACAGCATGCCCATATGAACCTCAACGTCAGAGAGTCTGTCTAAGCTACAGACTTTGTTTTGCTGATAAAATCCGACCTTATGGAAGTTCTATATCTGCGAACTATATTAGATGGTAAAATTCTACATTAGGAAAAAATATATTCTGTCTCGAGAGCGTCAGACGCCGGGGATGCCCGTGACGCATTCTGCCAGTCGGGGACGCCCCCGTTCGGACACCTGTCTCCCTGAGTTCCCTGTCCAGACTCTTTTCTCCCGTCGCCTCTCCCCGAAAGCCTGTCTCCGGACACCCACAGCTATCCCCTATCTCCCAGCGCCCTATCTTGTACATGTGTCTCCTAGAGCATGACCCTATCTTGTGTCTCCCGCAGTCACATCTCGAAGCTTGTCTCCTGGCGTCACATCTCGAAGCTTGTCTCCTGATACCTATTCCACACCCTACGCCTACCACGGTTTGTTCAGAATCCCTTGCACTAATTTTATTATTTTTTTTATTTTAGCAACGACTAGATACATACTATCTGAATTTACTTCGGGTATTCATATATTCCCTATCTTCTAAACTGCCCACCTTCCACCCTCTCTCAGCTATGCCTAATAAAAATAATAACAACAAATTTCCAAAACACAAAAAATCCCCGCAACCCACTCAGTTCCCCCCCCCCAAATAAAAACACAGATTCCACAGTTCACAACCATTCTCCACATATTTTCATAGTACTATATTGATCGTGTACCCTACATCCTATAACAGTCCTACCCTATACTCTACACAATCCAAACTTACTACCCAAACAATCACAAATGACTACCGACACCTACAAAAGAAAAACTCTTTACTCCTCATTATCCTCCTCCTCATCGCCCTCTCCATCCTCCGTATCATCCCCATCCTCACCCTCATCATCCTCAAAGCTCCTATCCTGTCTATCCCTCTCATCGCCACTCTCGATCCTCGTAGCATCCTCCTCGTTCTCATTGTCATCTGGCTTCGTCGTACTATCTCCATCCTCCCAACCAGGTACTAGATCCTCCTCCACCGCCTTTTCAAGATCCATGCGGAGCTGCTCAGCATACAGCTGCAACTCTGCCTCATCCACTGCGTACGCCGTTTCCTGCACACACCGAACCTGCTGGCTACGGTGGTACTTTTTACATATCCTCACAACCTCCGTCCTGATGACGCCGAGCAATGTTTGCTGCATGCTAGTTGGCATGCCTTTCCATTGCCTCAACAGTCTTATGTAGGTCCCTATCCAGTTCATCAGCATCCCTATGGATCTCTCTGTAGTCTACGGACCCCTAGAATTGTGATGATTGAAGTCCCCACACATGACATACTCCCTAGTCTCATAGTACTGAAGTGTATGATACAGCACACTAAAGATCAGGCACATGAATAGACCACTTATCTTGGTGATAAATGCTTGATCCTGATTCCCCAACTTCTTTGGCCCATGATAGAACTCGTCGTAGATGAACTATATGGCCTCCACTGCACGAAACCGGAAGCCACAACCCTGTAATACGTCAGACCCTCATTGTCCAATATTGAATAGTCACTGACTTGTGTCTCGTCTTTCCACTCCGCACGTGAATCGATCCTTGGCTAGTAGCCACTTTATGCGTTTGCGGATATATCCTGGTGAGCAATTCTGGTCAAACTCGTACAAGCTTGATATCCTCTTCTTCGCATCATATATCAGGTACGAATGTGTCCGGGACTGGATGCTCCGCAGCTATACTCGGTTCAGTAGTGATCTCTTTCCCTAGGCATGCTGGCTACTCACATAAGCAACAATTTTACCTTTCTTATACATATCCTTCTTGAACCTGAGTTCCACATTGGTCCACACTGTCTCCAGGACCACCTGTGAACGTTGAGGATCTGGTAGCAGGTCCTGAAACAATGTGATAGATTCCACCTCGTTAGCAGCAGCTTCGACCATATCTCTGACTGGCCCTTGAAACTGCGTTATGCTTCGGTTCCTCTTTTTCCCTGTACGGCCTTTCCACACAAGCACTGCCTGGCCGTATAGGAGCAGATCTTCTGTATCCAATGTAGCTCTCACGTCGATGTCCCGCTGTGGCTGTGCACTAGGGGGTGCCTCTATCGGCGATGATGGTAGGTCCTGAGCAGCCGGCAATGTCATGCTGACGTTCGTGAAGAAATTTCTTAATGGTGATAGTGATGGTGGGACAGATGTCCCCAGTGTCCCACGGAACTGTATTTCTAATTATTATGGTAATAGTCTAATCATTATCATTCCGCACTTGACTCACACTGTTTGAGGCCCGCAGTACCAATAGGGTCCCATGCCTCTCGACACCCCCACCAGCTCCTGACGAGCCATGGCCAGCAATAGCTCGCTGGGCACCACTACCTCGGACATCCTGTGACCACACACTTGTAATTAGCATCCGACTCTATACACTCATCAGCAAAAAAAATAAGCGCGGCTTCGTGAGTCATTGTGTGTCATCGTGGCATTGGTGTCTCCTGATGTCTCTCAAGTGTTTCTCAGGTGTCTCCTAGTGTCTTTTAGTATCATCGGAGCTAGTAGTTTTCCTCCAGGAGACAGTTTTGGAAAAGTGATGGACGCCGCCCAATACGCTCCCGATTTACCCCAATTACATAGGATTTTCTTAATTCTCAATGTTTATTTTTTCACTTTTTTTCCTGATACTGCTGGCAGGTTTCATACCTCATCAAAGTTCACCCTCGCTCTGAAATCTGGTGTTGCTGGTACGCATACCACACTGGTACTCTTGGCTGGTGTACTGCAGTTCGTGTCGACGTTGGATGAGATGGGTATTGCCGTAGACTCTAAAGACCCCGCGCGAGATGCTGAAGGGCCTGGAATGATTTTCCTAGAACCTCCATGAAGGTCATGTTGCTCTGCTGGCCGCTTACCTTTGCCCTTGCGGGTCACCTTTTGATTGCGAGTATTTGCTATTTTTCCCTGCCTGCTCTCACTTGTGCATATTGTGGACTTATGGGCACCATCCGTAATTATATCCTCACGAGTGCGGGGGGCTTCCTGTGCATTTTTGCACACCCTCTTGATCTCCCCTTGTACGTTTATCGTCTGAGTCCATTTCTATATCTGTTTCAGATCTGGTTCTCGAATTGCCTTAGTCAAAACTTCCTGTATTGGGGGTAGCACACAAGCATACAACTACCATACCGGTCTCTCAGAGGCCTCTGCCACTGTCTCAACCGTGGTCGCATGTCTGTTCTGGATCTGGTTCTCAAATTGCCTTAGTCAAAACTTCTGGCATTGGGAGGGGGGGTAACATACAAGCATACATTTACCATACCAGGCACCCAGAGGCCTCTACCACTTTCTCAACACTATGTATCAAGTAGCAGAAATTATCGGAGACATGTGCTTACAACATCGTATATCAATAGCATGACACGTAATATCGTACACCCATAAAAAAAACTCCTTAATTTCCACCGATACTATCACATGGTAGACTCGTATCTACCTACACATGCTGGTGTACTAGCCAGGCCAACCCCAGAGTATTCTCTTGCCAGCCCCCGGCGATCCGACCCAGACCTGGCCTGGTTCCTCACCTGTTCATAACCGATCCAGTAGCTCCCCCGCCACATCTCGCACCAGATCCACCTGCCCTGCACCTCTGCCTGGTAGCAACTACCAGTAGCATCTCTTGTGGAACCTCTTGTGCAACTTCCGTAGTAACTCGAGTTATTCGCTAGTGTCTGATTTTCGGTGATATGTGAACTTGACCAAACCTGGAGTGAATCTTAGTGAAAAACTGTGGGAGGACAATGCATGTGTCTGTGACCCCAAGCCTGATCCACACCCTTAAACCAGATCAGGCTTCAACTAAGTGACATTTGGTAGCACTTTGTGCTTCCACCATTGTCGCCTGTATAATTTTACCAGACTGCTCCTCTGCATGCCTGCCAAGACATTGTTAAACTATGGTAGGATAGTCACAGTCCGAACTAAAAACATGTGATGCAGGTATGCTCATGCCCAGACTATCGCTCGTGACTCTTGGCACGCGTTGCGGCACTTGAACTGAGGCACACGAAAGACAACATTGTGTATGCGTGTGTTACACGTGTGTGGCATTTGGGAGCCTTGGGAGGCCTTCCACATACCCTTTCCAAGAGTTGCATAGCCTTCTCCTACGTAACTCTCTAGATTCATAATGACTCTTTTTTCATCAGGCTCTTCTACGCGATGATGGAGATGCCTGTCCCACTATCGTCACCTGCATAATTTTACCAGACTGCTCCTCTGCATGCCTGCCAAGACGTTGTTAAACTTTTTTTTTTTTTTTTTTTTGGAGTCTATACGCATTTCCCCCGAAGGGAGCCTTAGGCTATGAGGCGGCCCCATTCCCGTATCTTTAAAGAATTGGGTTTACACATGGAACAACATGCTGGTTAAGCGCCCTGCCTCCCGAACCTAAGAAAACAAAACCGCAAGAGATAGAAGCATCCGTATACCATCTCATACCCGGTTCCGGCTCTGTGTCCAGCTGCTCTCACGGAGCTAGCTCCCGCCACCATGCCCCCGCTTCGGCCCCCTTTTCTCTAAGGTAAATAGCATACTCTTCCACCGCCACGCCCTCTCTGCAGCCTTCCCTCCTTAAATAAATTGAACAAATAAGATTCATTACATGACCTGCTCCCCTAGTTCAAGTCTAGATTCGAGAAGAATTCTTCTACCAAATCAAGCTCGTAGTGTCCATCTGGGTCCTTCACCCTCTTCCACCACCACTCTGAATTGTCCATATCCTCCCATGTCCCCCACTTCCATCCAATTTCCTCTCCATATATGCAGACTAGAGCGACGTGCCTTCCTGTTTCTGCATACCTCCCGCATTTCCAGCATTCGTCGGATTGATCAATATCCAAAACATGTCGCCAGGCTTGTAGGTTGCCTTTTCCAGTGCGACAATGAACATAGTTGACTCGAGCCTTGTG
>Ga0307514_10003409_pt1 | contig 15316 bp, 22 predicted proteins | sample 16_EM_MG_FD_203088 | JGI IMG/M metagenome (GOLD analysis project Ga0307514, IMG submission 203088) | Populus trichocarpa ectomycorrhiza microbial communities from riparian zone in the Pacific Northwest, United States - 16_EM | ecosystem: Host-associated > Plants > Roots > Unclassified | place...
AGTGGTCGAAAACCTGTACTTCTGAATAACTCGACAACCTACCTCAAGATTAGTGAGAGGAACACCGAACGCAGGGTAATGCGCCTTGCTCAAGAACAGGTTCCAAAGTCCAAGCTCCTTCGCCTTTACCTTCAAGTCTTCCACGACAGGGATCACTGTGCGCCACCGTTCTACTGGATCCACTGGCAACTGTGCATGTGCGACCCTTACTGCCGGAAGGACATCACCCTGAGGTATATTTACTAAGTAATGCCTTAGGAAAACGAGAGGTGTTACTAGCCTCCATAAATTTGATGAGTTTCACGAGGGTTTCCTTCGCGTATGACGAGAACTTGTCCTCTATCTGGACTCAGAATGATCAGAATTGACGACCAGATCTGTGACATACATAAACAGACCATAGCCCATGAAGCCTCTGAGGTATATTCAACAACTGGATGGGTAAACATGGTGCTCGTTGTGGTGGTTCAAGGTTGTGCCTGTTTGTGGTTTCAATATTATGATGCCCGGCCATCGTATTATCCGGTGCCCGTGTGTGCAGTGAAGATGCTCGTGTTTAAGGAAAATGCTCTTTGTCGAATTGTGTGGGCCTACTAACACAAATCTCAGAACATTCAGCGAAATTTCGCGAGATGTTGCTAATACATTAGGCTCCTGCATAATATAACACAAAAATAACGAAATTACAAACAAACGACTTACATGACATGCAATGAAGAGTCGGAAAGGTAATTAATAAACATGAACTATGAAGTGGGATCAGACTTTGTGTTGCAGAATTTAGACCGGCTACGAGTGGGGAAGGGTGTCATGCATTTCGTTGGTTGTGTCGCCCAGTGTGAAGGGTAGGTCGGGGTCGTAGCCAAATGCACCTGGGTCATAACTTTGCCACAGCGAATCTTGTTCGCCAGCTCCATAGCCACTCGGATTATAGTTCCTGATAAAATCCAGTCCGCGGAAGGGCAGGCTTGTAGGGTACGTTGATGTGGGTGAGGAAGGTAAACCGCTGAGACCACCAGACAAATCAGCTGCAGGGTCGTAGCTCTGATATATATCCAGCGGCGATGTATAAGCACTAAAATTGTAGAGCGGTTGATCTGTTGTCCCCGGTGTGAAAATCTGTTGGTCTCCATTACTACCATTCCAATGCTGTTGCGTACTTGATTGACTGAGTGGGCTAGGTTGAACGCCGTAGTCGAATTCAAAACGTTGGGACGATTGCAACTGAGATGGAGCCACTTGAGTGTACTGGTAATTACCAGCGTTTGTTGATAAAGACGGTTCTTGCGATTGTGTCTGAACAACTTCGCTTGAATTGGCGAGTCCAGGTGTTGGGGAAGGTAGATTTACTGAGGCGGGAGAACTATGTGTACTTGGTACCTGATTTGGCCCCAGAGTTGGACTGGAGAATGATTGATAAAAATGACCAGTGGCAGATCGTTCAAGGCTTTCGGTGTCATCGCGTCCACGCCTTCGTGATGACGACCTTGCCCTTTGGCCTAGATATGAGATGTAAGACAGACTTTGTATGAAGTGATAAAGGTTGACAAACCGCCATCAACTCGATATGGAGATACAGCAGCCAACCTCTTGGTGCTAGTAACGGGATCGCGGGATTGATTCCGTCTTGTTCGCGTCTTCACCGTACGACCCGATGGTGTACTTGGGGATGCCGGATTCAAGATAGTCACTGAACGACGGCGTTCCTGATTGCTAGAGGAGACACCACTAGTTGGAGAGGCAGGTGGAGCAGGACGGCGTGACGTAGGCTGAGAAAGGGCCGCAATCGCATCACTAGCCGTATTGATGAGGTCGATGAGTAGATCCTTGCACTTCTTAGCCCCAGGCCAGTGCCCCTCCCAGGTCTCTAGAGCGGCGAGCGTGCTTTTCGCTTCTTCCATCGCGGCGGTAGCAGCGCGCGGTTCAGACGCGTGCATTGCGTAGAGCAAGACGATGACTGCCGAGCTGAACAGATGCTGGATGAAGAAAGCGAGATGGTGAGAAGATGGAACTACATGTCTCATAGAAGGAGCAAGACGGATGCAGGAACGGGCAGATGACACAGCTTTGACCGTCGACTTTGGCGTCATGGGTTGATCGCGTTTAACAGGCAAAAAATTGCGATGAAGCGTGGTGAGCATAGAATAATAATGGCTGCATAGGACGGCACCCATGGACACTTGTTCATCGGTAACTGATTGAGATTTGAATACGACCGGAAGCTCGTCGCACCATTTAGTCAGTTCGTTATCCAAGGATTCCACAGATTGCTGTAAGAGAGCTTTGCGATCAGGTTCCATATTGTCTTTGCAATTATCGAGGGCATAAACTTGTCTGAGAATACGGCCGCCTATTTCGTACAGTTTGGTCAATGCAATGATGCCGGTCATTAATGATTGGTGCTTCTGATTCAAGAGTGCACCAGAAAAATACTCTGGAAGATGGTCGTCGTCAACATCAATTGGTAGCTCGACGTCGCAATCGGAATCATTCACGCCAAGAGGTCTACCAAGCGCAATAGCGAGCATACGGTCCAGGGTGTACACGCCCCACCATACCTTCCGTCTAGTCTCCTTCTCTACGGGGGTAATGAGAAGCCGCCGAGGTGAACGCTGTGAAGCAGAGGGGTCAAAATTTGGAATGGTGTCGTGGGATCCACACATACATGAAGCCCTAGATCTTGTCCGGTTCGAACCGCTTGACCTATTAGAATCCACGCTTGTGGAAGACAATTTATAGAACAAAGGAAGGACGACATCAAAATGAAACACTGCACATGGGCAAGTTGGGTATTCGGGTGGCTAATATACTGCAAAACTAACGCCCTAAATGACGAGTAAGTATAATGGTTCGTATACAAGAGTGATCGTGACAAAGCGATACCTCTCGTAATAGACCATACCCATGCCGCCATCGTCATGTCGTTCAGATGTTGACAAACGAGGATCTTCCACTAAATTGGCCGCACAAGCAAAAACCGCAAATACTAACGATAAGAAGGGAGTTTCAGTGCGGATAACCTCAAGGCTCCGATTGTTATCCATGACATGAGTATAATTTCGTAAAAAAGAAGGCTTGTCAATGGCTGGCATCAAAAAATGCAAGCGGGAGAAGTAAGCCTCCACCTATACAGGGGTGAACTTCATTGACCCGAAAAGGTCCTGACGATACTCACCAGCTTATCAGCAAGGTCACGAGCAGGGAACTCCACTTCTTCTGGTCCCGGCAGCGCGTGCACTTTGCCGAAGAATATAGCCGCAGGAAAATACAATTTATTGACGCTTGGTCCAGGTGCCTGAGGGTCTTCCTCCATAGGGGAAATGCGATGCAAGGGAGAAGTTGTAAGTGCTTTAAAAGATTGGATAAGAGACATCGTCGATGACCCGCCGATCCACCTCATATGGCCATACTCGTCCAAAGCAAGTTGGCCAAAGAGTTCGCTGACATCCTCTTCTCTCTTTTCAGAGGGAGGTGGTGATGAGTCCGTACTCGACGGCTGCTTCTGCGACGCAAGTGACTGCACAATTGCGGCGGCAGGTGCCAGTGTTTCTGGATCAATGAATCCAGGTGCGGAACCACTAGACGAGGCTCCCATCTGTTGTTCGATGACAGGGGCTATCTTCTGAAAAAGGGCCTCCATGTGCAACAAGCGTGCTTCCAATTCTTGAACATAGCTAATTTACATGAGTCAATCAGTACAAATATCTTCAAGCCAAAAAAATCGTAGGACATACTGTCTACTCAGAGCTGCTCGATCTTTAGTTTGGAGCCATGTGCATTGTGACCCTGACATGCTACACTGCGAACACGTAGGTTCACATCCGTCGCATTTAATCTTCTTGCGGCTATAGAATTCAACAGATAGAAACGCGTATTAACCATATCTCCCGGCGATGTGCGATAAGTCAAAATACAGGGTGGACTTACCGACAACTCTCGCAGGCACGCCACACTCGTCGTCTCTGCAACTGTAGGGGTTTAGATGCCACATCTTCGAGCATTGACTCGTCTTCTGGACGTTTTTTCTTGCTCGAGGTCGTGGAAAGTACTTCTTCGTCCTTTGCCATAGTGGAGTGTATGGTGAACTATCAAGAATGAAACAATCTTCCTGCTTGGGTCATAAGCAAGGCACGTGAGCATACGCCCTCGTGCACATTTATGGTCAATGAATTGAAAATGGCTGTGCCTTGATAAGGTACATGCGGTCATGACAGAAAATCAGGAAATGTTTCGCGGTAGACTTGCGATGGAATGAATATCAATTGAGTCTTGTAGCCAATGACGGTCGTGAAAAAATAGGAACCATACATCTCATTTTGGGCAACTATCATTTGGGCAACGCCGAGCTTAACGGCTTGATGTGGCAACTATCTGTTTAATCCTTTCAATTGATAAAAAGCGACTCGTGAGTGTGGGTTAGTGAAGAATCATTTATGTGGCGTGCGCCGTGCAAAAGTTCAGCGGTCCGCCGCGTCCGCAAGATGTAACAAACAAACCCTTTGCTCACGTACGTCGACACCCAGACGATGTGGCCGCTCAACGTCCAACCCTCTAGTAGTATTCCAGTCGCCTACCCCTACCTCACTTAACGCCTACCTTGAAAAGTTTCATCCAATGCTCATCCCCTTGCATCGTCTACTAAAGTCGCTTCAGGTGGAACATGTTCCTTGGTAAGAGGAAACAAATTTGCGGATGTGACCAAGATTGTTTGGGCAGAAGATTTTGGAAGAGTTCAGGGAAGCTGTCAAAATTTTTGGTGTTTGTAATAAGACCATGAAAGTTGACAGAGTGGAAAAGTGGTTTGTGTTTGGGAAGATGCAAGGGCGGAAGAGTGAGCGAGGAAGGGAAGTCAAGAGACGTGTTGGGTTGCTAGTAGTATGATCTTTGCCATCTACCACTCACTTAGACATCAGCCCCAATCAAATAGACAAAATATTCTATGCAAATTGAGTATGTTACAGTAATAAAGACATGACTGATTAGGGAGTGAACAGTGGCATAGCGTACTTGTCCACAGCTGTTGAAATTACTTGTTGGGCGAGAAACTTTTCTTCTGGGGAAAGACGGTGATCCAAGTTGATTATGTTGATGCCTTCATGAACGGTTGGGATGTGAGCGATGAAGGCTCGAGAGGGCAAACGGGTCAACCACATTGCAATCATCAGATCGCGATCTGTGTGAAGCAAAACATCCCACACAGATTAGACAGCGTTAGAGTTGACACCCTCATCATCTAAATCCTTTGCCTTGTCTGCGTACCGGGCCCATTGGGTATGACCAACGTCATTCAAAAAGCGAGTTGCGGATTCGTGGTTTTTATATATGGCCCATAACGATATGAAGTATGGGACTTTTCGTCATCGAAAGAAGTCAGAACACAATTCAGCAGGATAGTCAAAAATAGGACTTACGGTAACCAAATTCGTTATCCTTGAGAAGAGCAGCTTGAACTTTTATGTCAGCCTGTTTCATGTACTTATCATTTAGGGCTAGGGGTACAGCTGCTGGTCAGCAATGACTGCAATAATAAGCGCTGAGCGCCGAACCCGCACCCCGGCAAATTCTGGACCGAATTTCCCATTGTAGCATTGTATGTTGCGAACTGGAGGTCTTGAATCTTGACCTGGAGCTCTTGAATTTTGGGCGAATCCCGCTCTATGACTTCCCTTAGGCGAGTGGCAATAACTGCCATTTTCTAGTTAATTCAGCGGTGGTGAATGAATCAATTGGGACGAACACTGGCATGTGATATTATTTTTCTACGCTTCTTTCCCGGAGGCCGGTCCGTCTATGAGCATAGGGCTCTATCATTTGGGCAACGCCGAGCTTATCGGCTTGGTGGCAACTATCTGTCAATCCTTTCAATTGACAAAAAACGACTTGTGAGTGTGGGGTTGGTGAAGAATCATTTATCTCATAGTTGTCACAGTTCATAGTTACGAGAAGTCACAGTGTGTAAGTCACGAGTCTCACGTGACATTATTTGCCTTTGCATCCTCCGAAGAGATGTGACAAACAAACCCTTTGCTCACGTACATCGACAAAATGGCAGACGATGTGGCCTCTCAACCCCCGACCAATGGAGCCGCTGAACACATAGTAGAAGATGGAGACGATGCGGAGACACAGGTATAACTATGTACTAAAACTGAGCGCGTCATTGAACTCAGTTGTTTTTCTTTAGGAAATCCTACTCATGAAACAAAGAGTCGCAGAGATGGAACGAGAAGCTAACAAGCTACGGGAATTGCAGGCCGCTGCGGAAAAGGAAGCAAACTCTGGAGAAGACGGTAGCACACTTGGAAATGAAGATGACAAGCAGGCAGCTGATGGCAGAAGTATCTATGTTGGAAATGTAAGTACTACTCTTTTAGATTGCTGGCGTTGAAGCCGAATTGTATGCAGGTTGATTACGCGGCAACTCCAGAAGAAATCCAAATGCATTTTCAGGCCTGTGGAACTATAAATCGAGTAACTATTCTTTGCGATAAATTCACAGGTCATCCAAAAGGGTAGGTGCAGTACAATTCGTATCTTGCGCTCAGCTGGCTTATTTCCACCTTCCACCCTCAAGATATGGTTATGTTGAGTTTGCAGAACCTGAACACATAGATGCTGCTCTTGCTCTTGACAACTCCTTATTCCATGGTAGACTCATTAAGGTTTGTCGACTTTTCTTCTATTTCCCCATTAAATCTGTATATCTTCTGTCAGGTCACAGCCAAGCGAACGAATGTCCCTGGATTTAATCGTGGCCGCGGCCGAGGACGAGGCGGCTATAGAGGTGGTTACAGGGGGTATACAGGTTTTTCACCTTACGTTCGTGGACGTGGCAGGTTCGTCGTATTGCACGCCTTTATACCAGTCAACTTATGTCGTGTAGGGGTAGAGGTCGTGGGTACTAATAAAACAAACGAGGTTTGCGAATTATTGTACATTCGTGCAGAACTGGTCGCTGCGTGCATTAATCCATCCGTTCTTGCTATCTGTCATCGATTTTTGTTGTTGTACGATACCAAATCTTTTGGTTCGAGCCACTTACTATCGTATTGCATACTTTATGATGAGTAGAGAAAATTTGCGAGCCACACGGGCCGACTGCATATTATGTAAAAGCTTTGTTTAGGCTCTGCACTTCAGCTTCAAGTCATCCGGAAAATGTTCTCCAATGTCTGCCGAGCAACAACTCGACTTATTTCGACTACTGCCAGTAGACTAGCACCAGCCAGCTCGATGCACACTGCTGTTTATCCTTTCTCTAAAACAGCAATCCTTCACACCATCAGTCTCCCGAAAGACGCCCCCCTGGAGAAACTTAAACTGGGCAAAGGTCTCATGCCATATTTGCAAAAAACACTTTTCTCGCCGGGGAAGGCAGAGATGATGCAAGCACTCTTTTCTCGACGGTCGCCTTCTCATTTACAAGTTGGAAGCATCGTTACAGTTTTGAATGAGCAAACACCGACTTCTTTCACTGGAGTTCTCATTGCCATTCGAAGGCGAGGACCGGATTCGTCGTTCACTCTAAGGAATATCCTAAACAGGACGGGCATTGAGGTCCAATTCTTTCCAAATGCTCCTGGTGTGAAGGAAGTCAAGGTTATTCGGTCACCACCGAAAGGAAGGATGCGGAGGGCAAAACTGTATTATCTTCGCGATGCACCAGACAAAATGAGTATGCTGGCTGGGGGCAAGAACAAATAGGTATGCTCCATTATATTCTGGATATGATGCAGGCTCATGAGGTGCTCTCAATTTCCTGCACCAGAACCCTACTTTAGCCACACTCTTCATCGGGAAATTATATTATGTGGGTCCATGCAAATTTGCAAAGGCACAAAGGTGTAGGGCATTCATAATACCTGCTTCATAATGTAGAGTAGTCGGCGATATGTTAGACGTTACGGACGCCGTCAAATAACAATATACATGCCTCAAGGACGTGAGTATCACACGCGCAGCGCTGTTTCTCATTCCGCCATGGCTCCAAAGTCACTGCGCACGCTAACCCTCGGTTCACGACGTAATACCTCTCCAGGGCCCCCTTCACCTACTTTCTCGGAGGCGACGAACGTATCGACGATGCATTTTGGCGCCAATGGACCATCAAAGATCATCACACGGAGTAATTTAAAGGCTTCAATCCAAGCATACGAAGATGTAAGCCAGTATCTTTGCCATCCTGCAATGATGTTTAATTTTCTATACTCCCTTCGGCATCTGTTGCTTGAATGTTCCCTTCCTTTTAGCTTCTTAGTACCTGCAATGCTTACCGCGTTGCTCTCCTCGCAATGTCGAAAGCGACGGCAGCTTTCGCGGATGCGATGCAGAGATGTAGCGGGTGAGTTGGGTCTGTCCATCTAAATTTCACCGCATCTCATTTATCTACTACGGGTCAGGTTGAAGGGTCCGAGTTATGAAGCAGGAACTCGACTGCAGGCTGCATCTGGTGTACATCACCTCATGGGTAACCTCTGGCATGTTCTGGTGAGTCTCGCCTGTTTCTCCACTTGTTCTATCGATTGTATTTAATTCCGGTGGTAGGCCGAGTCATTGGATAAAAATTTCGAAAAACCACTGCGGCAACACATGGACTCCTACAAGTCTGTTGTCAACGTTGGTCCCTTTCCTGGTTCTGGGTTCACAATAATTTTTGCTCACGCCTTTTGGCCAATTCCCAGGATCGCTCTCAAGCTTATGAACGTGCCCTTCGCGAGAGGAGCCAGGTGATTAGAGATACGGAAACACGCAGTATGAATAGAAAAGAAAGAAGTGTGTTGAACCCTGAACCCTGGAGATAATGGATTAACAGGTATGATTCGCAGATCTTCAAAGCTTCAGGGAAGCGCTTGCTGTGCTACAACGCCAAGTCGATGAGCTTGACGACCTGAAATTATCACATTATCAAGAGATTGTTGAGCATGAAGAAGAAGTTTGGAATGTCGTTCAGAGCAAAGTAAGTCCATGAGCGTTCAGGCGTTGGACGACCTCGCTGAATTGTCCTGTAAAGATCTGCCTCCTCTTACGGTCTTCAATGGACGTTTTCGATCGATTCACTGCAAAAGCGTGCGTATTTTCCTTTCGCCAGGCATGGGGGACATCCTAACAAATGTGTCATTGCAGTTCAGACCCAGTCATCGAACCCATGCTGCAATCTGTTCCTGATCCTTTCGATGCATACGGCCCTCCTCAATCCGAAAATCAAATCTTTAGCATTCTTGCGCCTCTTTCGATAAGCATGTCGACAGGCGCACCATCGACGTCTACGAGCCCTGTGGTCGCCACGAGTGCTGGACGTGGCTCAATGGATGTCTTTCAATCATTTGCAAACCATAAAATCTCATCTTGGCTCCCTGGCACAAATGGTGCGATTCATAGTCCCGAATTGGCGGAATGGGCTTCTGCTTCTTCCCCTACCGCCACGCCGCCTCGTTCTACTTCACCAGCGAATTCAACACCATCTCCCTCTCGAGGTTCATCACCGCCCAACGGGGCTTCACGCAAACACACCGTACCTATCGTTAGGAAAGCAGAATCCAAATTGCGTTCTGTACTGGCTGTTATAGATGAGGACAAACCTCGTGGTCAAAGCAGCACACCTCCGGTCGTTCTGCCTTCAACTTCCGCAACACCTTCCTCATTAACAAATAGCACAGCATCCCATTCAGAATCTGACCCACATTTGAGTTGGAACAAGATTGATGAGGATCACCGCGCAATTTTGGTGAAAGATGAAACCCCACGAGATGCCATGTTATTCCCATCGCCTTCAACTTTCTCTCCTTCCGATACTCCTCCGCCGATTTCGGACCCGTCTAAGCAACATGTTAATGATGATTCGGAAGATTGCACTCCATTTCACCAAGTACATAGTTAATTGTCCAAATGGTCTATATGGTCTATTCCAGTGTTTCCCACTGATCCCCATGTTATAATTTCGTTACTATTCATACTGCTACTTTTGGGTATTAGCCACTGAGATCTACCTTCATACGCCTCTCCCATCGCCTCTTCTAGAATCTATTGTCGTTAGGTCGCGGGCGTTGCCGCCCATCAAGTTAAAGCTGAGTAAGTCTATTTTTTTTGAGCGGTAGGGGTGAGACGCTGTTTCTGGATGCCGTACTGCTGAAGAACGAGGTCGCTAACAGCCGTCGGACTCTTGAAAAGTAAGTCTGTCCCGGATGCCGACTTCGGAAAGGCGATAACATCTCGGATTGATGACGTGTTGCATAAGATAGCCATCAAGCGGTCCAACCCTGTTGAAAAAGAAAAAAGAGCGGAAGAATGGACCGAGTTATTTGAAAATCAACAAAGAACCTTGCAAGGAGAATGGGAAAAGTACGTACCCAAGGCGATTCCTCCATGAGGTGGGGCACCGCATTGAAGGGCATGAAGTAGTTGATTGAATGGAAATTTTTCACTGGATGACAACTGCAGAAAGAGGAAAGAGAAAAAAAAGAACCGAAAGAGGAATAGAACGTCAATAAGGTGGAATGGGAAAAAAAAAGCAAGGCAAAAAGTCCCAGCTGCCAAATAAATTTTAAATGGTTGATGAAAGTTGACATACTTTTAAAATTTCAGTAAAGATGTAATCTTGCATCGCAGGGTCGTGTATGCGGACTGAACCACCCCCAATCTCTACGCCATTTAACACGAGATCGTAGTGCTGACCACGTACCTAGATGACGAGAGGGGAGACATCATCGAAAGGTTGAGTGACATATGAACTCGAATGTCAATTAAAAAAATCCAAGTTGTGATTTAGGAGAGTTTGTGCACACCATCTCGGCTTCACCCCGGTATAGCGCTCCGATGTCTTGCCACATGGGAGCAGTAAACGGATGATGAGAGCTACTCCATCTACCGTGGGCAAGGTGCTCCTTATCGGCGTCATCCCGAGTGAACAACGGAAATTCAGTAATCCATAGAAAGTGTGGCACTTTCGTAATGGTCAAGTCTCCTAAAGCATCAACAAGTGAGTACACAATTGAAAAAAAAGACATCATTTAAGTGAAGAAGTTGCTGTGAAAATGAAACGCCACAAATTAGAATGACACCCACCTTGACTCTGAGAACGATCAAAGATCTCAATTCTGAGTCTCCCTAGTGCTGTAGACCCACCCTTGTCAACAAAACATTAAACGTCAGGACTTTGTTTGTGGCAACTCAATTGCCCCGGACACAACCCTAAACTTACCTTCGGCTTTCGCCGACGATGGGCAAGCCAAACATGGTCTCCGACTTTCAGTTTCAGTTGTTTGTTGATAAGAGATTGATGTTCTGGACCGAGAGCCGGGTGTACATGACCAGCGGCCTTGCTCTCGGATAGCCAGGTCTTGCGAGACATCTCTGTTAGGACAAAGCATTCCTGCTACAACAAATAGAAAATTGCCCTCGACTTGTCAACGTGTGCTTTCGGCTGGATGGCAGCGTGTGAGTTGTCGGAATAGGAGTCTCACCGTTTGTGATGAAGCCTCGGGAACACACGCGTGTGAGGCTTTAATGAATTCTGCATCGCCAGACTTGCGGACCACGATGGCCTCGAGAAGTAAATCGGATGGGGCCGACGGCTTATTGGCGTCAGAAGGCAGGAGATCAGTAAGGTTGACGATCTATGAATGGAATGCTGAATTATATTTCTTCAATTAAAGGGGCAAAATCACCAAACCTCAAGACCAAAACGAGTATCAGGTTTGTCAGAACCAAACTTTGTAAGATAACGATGAGTGTAAGAGGGGGGGAGCAATAGTCGCTTAAATTGCTCACCCTTGACATGGCTTCATGATAGGTCATTACTTTGAATGTTTCTGGAAGTGTGATTCCCTGGACGTCACTCCAGATTCTCCGGATGAGCTTCTCTACTACTTCACGAACTTCACGTCCACCGATTCTCCAGACGTCTGTGAAATCCTGTGCAGTGTGAGAATTGACAGAAGGGTGATCATCTCCCCAAGAAACGAAAGCCATCTCCAAATCTATTTGCGTAAACTCAGGCTGTCTGTCCTTTCTCCCATCTTCGTCGCGGAAGCATTTGGCGATCTGAAAGTAACGATCGACACCACCAGAGCATATGAGGAGTTGCTTTGGTTGCTGAGGGGACTGAGCAAGCGCGTAGAAACAAGGTTCTCCTTGAAGTGAGGTTTGGGAAGCGCGAGTTGGAACAATGAACTCTCGTGCACCCTCGGGAGATGATCTTAGAAGAATCGGCGTTTCGACTTCGATGAAGTCTCAAGAAAGGAGAGACATTAGTCGCATAAAGAACCTTATTTGGATAAAGTGGGAATACCATGATCATGAAGTACACAGCGGACGATATGGGATACTTGGCTGCGTTTTTTGATGTTGTCTGACAGGCATGTGCGTCGAAGGTCTAGATATCGGTACCGGGCACGTAATTCTTCATTTGGCTGTATGAAGGTATTGGGGTCATATGCGGTGCACACAGGCTGAGGAATAAACTCACAAGATTATGAGGGTTGGAGGGCAGAAAGGGTAAGTCTGTATCAGCTGGATTGAGAAGGGCAATCCTCTCCACATGCACGTCGACTGCACCAGTAATTCCCTTGGAATCACCGTTTTGTTCCGTGCACTAATTTAGATCTGATGGTAGTTGTGCTCACTGGTTTGATTGCCTCCGCAGGCCGGAGGGCAACATTTCCCTCAATTAGAACAATGGACTCGAGAGGGATGGACAAAAGTCGTTCCCAAGAGTTACCTTGTGTATGGTCCACGAGAAGCTGAGAGGTACCATAGGAATCTTTGAGGTGGTAAAAGGATTTATTGATAGTTTTCATCCTCCTTTTTCGATGAACATAAAACACGAGTGACGGAATGATGCGAGAGCCCTTACCTCTCAGATGAAATCCAACCGGTCAAGACAACCCTGCTACCAGCATCTTTTGCCGAAACAGAACCACATGTATGCGTTCTTTGGGGGTAAGGTGCTAGAGCAGGGTTGGAGGTAGGCTTGAGGTGTCAAAAATGAAGAAAAGTGCTGACCACAAAGCGGTTTCAGGGCGGAGCGGTGTGAAAAAAACCTGACAATGGAAGACCTGGGAAGGGAGAACATGGTGGTTGAAGACCAGACTGTAATTGGTGAATGTTGCCAGTTGTGGATGGACCCTGAGATGACCCTGAGAGAGATAGATCTGGTGTGGTTGTGATATACAAACGACAAACGACAATCCTCCACTCACACGGCGATCATTTTCCCTTGCCCAAAAGTATATATACCCCCGGCTCTCTCAGCCATCCTCCCCAGTCCCAGTCATGCATTTCATCCCTCTTGAGCTCGTCGAGATCGTCTTCACCTTCCTCCCCGAGTCCGACCTCGCTGTCGTCTCTACAACCTGCTCTCTCTGGCGTCACATAGCTCAGCGCGTCCTCTTTAGGCACATAAATCTCGCCTCACAACCAAAAAACATCTCCTGCGTCTCCACCCTCGCCCAGAATCCCACCCTCGCCTTCCTCGTCCGTACCTTCGCGTTGAGGGTCACATCTCATGATCATTATTTGTCCTCTTTCCACCACTCCCTCTCCGCTGCGCTATCCAACATGTTTGAACTTATCTCCCTGGAGGTACACATCGATCAGGATGCTAGTTGGGTCATGCGCACTGGTATATTCTACCCCCGTCTCCAACGCCTCGCGTGTTCCTTCCATCTCGATTCCCATCTCGTTGAATTCCTTAACAAGTCTACCTCCATCACCGAACTTCAGATCAACTCCGTTCCCGTTTCAGAGTCGGACGTCCGTCCCCTCTCCACTGACGCTTTACCTTCTTTGGCTCGGTTCACAGGTTCCGCTTCGGCTGCCCAGGTCGTCGTTCCTGGTAGACCTGTCCAGCAGATAGATCTCAATTCCGGTGACCTCACAGAAGATTTGGCTATCAGCCTCGCAAAATCTACTGCACCCATCCTCACTCTTGGTGCAAATACCACCTCACATTCCGTTTCCCTCATCAGGACTCTCATTCAGTGTATGGGCCATCTCATCCATCTCCGCATCGTCAGCACCTACACTCTCATGGAATTCCCCGATGTCGTGAGTCTCATGTCGTCCAAATTTACACCGTTTCACATTATATCTCCCTCTAGACTTATTTTGACAACATCACCGACGCTCTAATGTCACTTCCTGATCTGAAGACATGTGAGATCTGGGGGTTTCATTGGGTAGCAACCCCTAGGAGTTACAACGACGACCGCAAAATCTGGCTTTCCCCAACTTTCAATTCAAATAATCGTACGGCAAAGCGTACCTTCCTTTATGCTGATTTAATGTTTCCCTACTAATTATCTTGCTATGCCTTCTATTATACATACAAACTCACCATATAGAATTTTATCATTCCATCCCCAAAACTCTAATGCTTTTTCCTTAGAACTCAAACAACTTTCCTTTTGTATGCCGTAGACGATCCATGCTTTCTCTCTTCCATTTTTCACCCCAAAATTATGTTACCTCTCACATATGTAATAGGGTTCTCGTCTTTAAAACCACTGCATTGCGAGCTCAACTTGTCGGCAGCCGTGAATATTTGAAACGCATGATGATGTATATTGCATCATGATATGTAGGAAACCGTTCTTTTACGTTGACTACCCACCCCTGTTCCAGCGAACGTCACAAGGAAGACCAATTTCATGGAAATCACCGTTAGTTCTGTTTTGGAAGCTGTGAGCAACTTCGGGCGTGATTTTGCAGAAAGCCTATCAAGTCTGGACACCCCCGATGCCGTTACTCAGTCAAAGATTAACTACAAAAGTAAATAGTTACGGCGAAATTGAATATGTACCAATTGAATAGGTAAAAAAAGCCTTGAAGCATGACATTGGCATGTGCGATCACTCATAATGCACCAAATAACTGTTTCTTACCCCTTCCCACGTCTTTGAGACGCTGCTTCAGTTACGAAGAAACTAGGAGTATGCAGCCGTCCCTCCGTGTGGTTGACGTGCTAAATTTTTAGTCATGAGCAATTGAAATTCACCAAAGGTAAGGCGCGTAGCTCGCATGATCATCTGAAGTTTGCTTCCGTTGTCACGCGTCACACGGCGATCAAAATCATGTGACCCTCCGCTGATGTCTTTTACTTTTAGCAGCCTTGGCTCTTGGACCATAACTTCAGGGATGAGCAGACGACCTCCGAACGAACTTGAGGGCCGATTACACCAGGCAGCGCTTTCAGTACCAAAGAATGTAAGATAAGATCTCTGAGCCCTTTTTTGGGATCTTATCCTAAAATTACGGGGGACAGGAACTGACTGCGAAGCAAGTGGAGGTCATCATTCCAGATCCAATCCAACGTCAGAAT